>Ga0180437_10004209_pt1 | contig 20662 bp, 20 predicted proteins | sample SS_ome_4_FD_132410 | JGI IMG/M metagenome (GOLD analysis project Ga0180437, IMG submission 132410) | Hypersaline lake sediment archaeal communities from the Salton Sea, California, USA - SS_3_D_1 metaG | ecosystem: Environmental > Aquatic > Non-marine Saline and Alkaline > Hypersaline >... | reverse complement strand
TGATCTAAACTCACCTCCCAACATAGAAGCAGGGGATGAAGCGGGCTATATAGTAACAAGATATGACCAGTATGATAACCCGATAGACCAGGGTAACCAGACAGTGTATCTCTTTACAGACGCCACAGGCGGCGATTCAGAGTTCAGGGACACTTCCGGCGGTGCAGGTGTACTGTCAGTTACAATCTCAGACGGCACCACAAACGAAGACTTCTTCTATTATGAGGAGACAGCAGGCGCCTGGACGATAACGGCGTCAGACGCGACGCCCGCGGACGGTAATGTGGGTATAGACGACGCGACAGACAATTTAACAGTTACACCGGACACCTCAGGTATCGGTATACAGTTTATTTTAGATATACCCGGCAGTATCACGCAAGGAGACGAAATAACTTGCACGGTATTCTATACCGAGCAGTACGGTAACCCCATACCCGTAGACGATCCGTCAGGCGAGCTGATGACTTATTTGTATACGACATCAGGTGAGGCAGAGTTCAGAGATTCATCCGGCGGAGCGGCAATTACTGAGGTCGCGATAATAAACGGCACGACTTTTGCCACCTTCTGGTACTGGGATAACCAGGTCGGAACGTCAACGTTGACTGTATCCGATGCGGCACCCGCGGACGGCGTCTTGGGTGTAAACGATGCTACAAGAGATTTGGCAGTGGAGTCCAGTGAGACAAGAAGACCGCCGGTAGTGCCGCCGACACCGCCTGATATGCCAGGCCCGCCTGATGATACCGGCGGCGTGGATGGAGGAGACAACTTTATAAATACCGGATTTGACGACAATACCCAGATCGTGAATATCTGGTGGGAATCGGGCAGGAGAAGGTACGAACCTGATTATGACCCGGGCAGATACCGCACCGCGGTAATAGTGTATGAGGGTAAAGTAGTGGCAGCCCCCTATGATGAAAGCGGTCCGAGGTTCGCCGAAGGCATCTATATGACCGCTGGCCAGAGCGCCACTATAGAAGAGACGGTTTATAAGGAAAGAGGCGAAAAGCGGGTAAGGAAGATTAAGGTAACAGTCATAGTCCCGGATGACTCAATCGGTGAATTTGTAGTCACGCCGTATGACGAGTCGGGTCTCAAACTCGACGAGATAGTGGTTCTTACTTCCGGCGATGCGTATACGGACGTAAGAGAGGTAGAGATGAAGGCGGAAGTGAAGAAGCAGAAATCATAATAAATATCATTATGATTTTTGACTTTTGATTTTTAACAATATATATTTAAGTAAAGTGAGGGGGTGATTGTGATGAAGGTACTAAAGGTGTTGGTCATATGTGCTGTTGTAGTGGGTCTTGCTTTCAGTGCTTTTGCCATGGAGGAGAGGCGCAGCGGAAAGATCATGGATCTAAAGGGTACCGCTGACGTGAAGTCCCCCACAGGCGAGCGGAGTACGGCGTTTATCGGGATGATGCTCGATGAAGGCGATACTCTTATGACGAAAGCGGATTCCTGGGTACTACTCAGTCTGACCGGGCAGGAAGGCTCTTCGGCCGAGATAGAGGTAGAGGCAAACTCTGAGCTTCTCTTAAGCGAGCTTGTGATGGATAAAGCTGAGGGGACGCAGAGCACGCTACTTGACCTTGCTATAGGCAAGATCCTGATAAGGGCCGAAAAAGTGCACGGTGAGGGTTCCAGGTTTGAAGTACAGACTCCTACATCTATCGTGGCTGTAAGAGGGACAGTTTTTTCAGTGGAAGTAGAGGCTTTGGAATAAAAATTGAAGCTTAATAAAAACTTTCTTCTCAATATTCTCCTGGCGCTTATTGTCGCGAGCCTGGTAGCTGTTTTTTCCGGGCGCGGCGTCTTGGAGAGATTCCAGTTGAACGGTCTGGACTTCCTCTTCCGTCTGAGAGGGCCTTCCGCGTATAACCCCCATGTAGTGATCATCGAGATCAACGAGGATAATGTCTCAAAAGTCGGCAGGTGGCCTTGGAGCCGTGAATGGTTCGCCACTGTCGCCGTTGCGCTTAAAGAGCTCGGAGCCAAATATGTATATTTCGATATTATCTTTTCCGAAGAGTCTACAAAGAGTGACAGGGAAGACGACAAGGTTTTTGCCGAGGCTATAAAAAAGACTCAGAACGTATACCTTCCTTTTGCATTTCAGGAATATTCCGTGGAGATAGAAAGCGCGCTTTTTCCGGTTGATGAATTCTGCGCCGAGATAAGCGGGACGGGCCCGGTAAACATCTATCCGGATATAGACGGCGCTTTGAGGAGGATACCCCTATACTTTGACCTGCACGGGTATATATACCCCCATGTCGTCCTGAAACTCGCGATGGATTATCTGAATATGGGGATAGACCGGATATCTTCCCATTATCTTACTATCTCTAATCCCGAGGATGAGGTGCGTATACCTCTTGTAGGCACTAACAAGATGATCATTAACTGGTCCGGCAGGTGGAAAGACACCTTCAGGCATTATTCTTTCCTGGACGCGATCATAGCTTACAAGAACCTTCTGGCGGGTAAACCTGCGGGCATAGACATAGAACCGATCAAGGGAAGCATTTGTCTTGTGGCTGTCACCGCTATCGGACTTTACGATATAAAACCCACATCCGTGGATCCCGAGCATCCCGGTATAGGCATAATGGCGACGGCGCTAAGCAACATACTGGACAGGAAATTCATCACAACTTCACCTTTAAGGCTGAATCTTCTCTTAATCTATATTCTTGCTTTGATACCTCCCTTGTTTATTTCGGGGGAGAGGCCTCTGCAGGGCGTCTTTGCGGTGATATTGGGCGGGGTGATATTCTTCGGCGCGGTTGTCTTCTTGTTTATGAGGGACTTTTGGCTTGATTATACGCTTCCGCTTCTTTCGCTCGTCTCCAGCTACTTGAGCGTCGCGACGTTCCGTTTTATACGGGTGGCTGTTGAAAAACAGCGGTTCCAGCAGCTCTCCGTCACTGACGGTCTTACGGGACTTACAAATATCATGTCCTTTAAGATGACGCTTAAGGCGGAGTGTGATTTGGCAAGGACCACGCATCACAAAAGGTTCTGCGTTCTCATGACGGACATAGACCACTTCAAGGATTTTAACGACAAATATGGGCATGCGGTGGGGGACCTCGTGCTTAAAGAGATGGCGGAAGTCTTGAGAAATTCGGTACGTGCCGCGGACGTCGTAGCCCGTTACGGAGGGGAAGAGATGATAATACTTTTAAGAAACGCTTCTTTGGATGACGGGATGAAGGTGGCTGAAAAGATAAGAAAAAACGTTGAGGATCATGAGATAAGTGACGGTAATGCTGTTTATAAGGCGACTATCAGTCTGGGAGTGGCGCGGTTTCATCATCATGACGATGAAAACATGATAATAAAAAGAGCGGATGCCGGCCTCTATAAAGCAAAGAATGCGGGCCGTAACCGCGTAGAGAGCATAGAGTTTTAATGGAAACATTTGATGCCTTAAAAAAAAGAGCGAGCACGAGAGACTATCAGGCCGGGCCCATAGAGAAATCCCTGCTTGAGAAACTAATCGATGCCGCAAGACGCGCACCCACCGCAAGGAGGGTAGAGCCGTGGGAATTCGTGGTGGTGACGCAGAAAGAGACGCTTGATACGCTCGGGAGACTCGCCGATTACGGCCGATTCATAAAAGATGCGGCATGCTGCATAGCGGTCTACTGCAGTGACACAAAGTATTACCTTGAGGACGGATGCGCAGCTACGGAGAACATACTTATCGCTGCGGCGGATCTCGGTTTAGGGGCATGCTGGGTGGCAGGAGACAAAAAACCGTATGTGCCTGAGGTGTCAAAGCTTCTCGGGGTACCCAAAGGGATGAAACTCGTCAGCCTGATATCACTTGGCTGGCCGAAAAAAGAGATAAGACAGGTCAAAAACCGCCGGCTGGAAGATGTCTTGCACTGGGAAAATTTCTAAAAAAGGGGGGACAAGATGAGTAGGAAACTATCGGTTGTTTTGCTATTGGGAGCTGTTTTGGTGTTTTCTGCGGGTTTCGCGCAGGCCGATATGCCGGGGGATAAGTACGGCGGAGGCAAGATGAGCTACGACAAGCTTGAAATGGTTTTTTTTAAGTCCATTCATTTAGTGCTTGAGAAGCGCGCGGAACTGAATCTGTCGGCTGAACAGGTGACGCAGGTGAAGGCCCTGGCGGCGGAAGTCAAAAAAAGTCTTATAAGACGTGACGCTGACATAGAGACGCTTGACGTCGAGATAAAGACGCTCATGTGGGAGACGCCGTTTGACGTCTCTGATGTAAACAAATTTGTGGCGCAGAAATATGACCTCAAAAAGGACAAGGCGCGGTATCTGGTCACAAGCCATGACAGGCTCAACAAGATACTTACCAGCAAGCAGGTTTCCATGCTTGCTGATATGAAGTAATAAGGGCAAAGTACAATGAGAACTTTAATAAAGGGAGGTAAGATGAAAAAGCTGGTCGCGTTAGTAGTCATGTGCGTGGTTATTTTTTCGTGGACGGTGCCCGTCGAGGCGTACACCGCGGCGGATAAATTTACCAGGGGCCTGGCAAACGTGGGTCTTTCGCCGTTTGAGCTGCCCGAGACCATGTGGGATGAGGGCAAACAGCTGGACGGCTATGGTATCGCTTCGGCCCTCACGGTCGGTGTGGTAAAAGGCGCCTTCAACGTGATAAAAAGAGCCGCGGTAGGGGCTTTTGAGCTTGTTACGTTTCCGCTTCCGGTGCCTGCGGATTACGAACCGATACTCGATCCTCCGACTTTATTTGAAAGCAGCGACGCGGAAGACCAATAGATATTTTTTTCTTCTCTAGAAGAAGGTTTTGGCATGAATGTAATGCTCTTTAAGCTTGTTGCGTTTCTGGCGGTACTGGTCACGGGACTGGTAGGGGGATTTCTCTCCGTCAGGATCACGGCGTTTCCGCGCAGCGAGAGGATCTTTTCTTTCGGCAACGCTTTTGCCGGAGGTATTTTCCTGGGCGCTGCGCTACTTCACATGCTTCCCGACGCAAGGGAAGGGTTCCAGAGTTTCGTCACGGTAGATTTCCCGTGGGCTTTTTTTGTATGTGCCTGCGGTTTTCTGCTTGTCATGTTCACAGAGAAGATCCTTATGCAAAAACATGAGGATGCGATTACCGAGGCGGAAGAGAGAAGCGGGGGATGCGGGTTTTACGCCTTCGTCCTTACGCTTGTACTTTCAGTGCATTCCATCATCGCGGGGATCGCTCTCGGGGTGGAAGAGACCATAGTAAAAGGCGCTATACTTTTATTCGCTATTATAGCCCATAAAGGGTCGGCGACGTTTGCTCTGGGGGTAAGTCTTCATCGCGCCGGGATTAACACCAAACGCCTGGTACAGATAATATCCTTCTTTTGCCTGATGACGCCTCTGGGGATAGCCTTGGGAAGCGCGCTTACCGTTTTTCTGACGGGCAAGGCTGAACTGGTTTTTGGAAGCGTATTTGACGCTTTAGCCGCGGGAACGTTTTTGTATATATCACTGCTTCATATCATCGAAGAAGAGTTTATCGAGCATGACGCCAGAGGTGTTAAGTTCGCTTTGCTCAGTTTCGGTTTAGGAATGATGGCTGTTCTTGCCATCTGGCTCTAATTGCGGTTGACAAATTTATAGTTATATGCTGTAATCGTTACCGACATATTTATCCGGGGAGGGCGTAAGAAGCGCCCTGAGAGTTCTGCTAGAGAAGCAGATGACCCGTTTAACCTGATCTGGATAATGCCAGCGTAGGGAGTATAGAGAAAGAGGAATTTACGCAAACCCCATGCTTTGGCACGGGGTTTTTTTAATGAGCACATGATTTACAAACACGATAGTGCGAGTAAATTATTAGTGCGAATTATGGAGCACATGATTTACGAACACGATAGTGCGAGTAAACCATCAGTGCGAATTAATCCCGAGCGAAGCGAGGGATCTACAAGGAATGTTTTAAGAAAAGGGGGAAGACATGTTTGCAAAAGTGCAGGAAGCAAATATAACAAAAGCGATAGTCGGTGAGTTCATGGAGTGGTTCCAGGAATACATCACTTCCGATGTCGTGATAGTTGGCGGCGGGCCGAGCGGTCTTATTGCTGCCAGGGATATTGCCAGAAGCGGGTATAAGACTCTTTTAATCGAAAGCAATAATTATATCGGCGGGGGTTTCTGGATAGGGGGGTACCTGATGAATACCGTTACTTTCAGAAAACCTTCCGAGGAGGTGCTTGATGAGCTTGGCATCCCTTATAAGGAGAGAGAAGAGGGTCTTCTCACCGCTTCCGGTCCCAATGCCTGCTCGAAACTCATATCTGCGGCATGTGATGCGGGAGTGCAGATTCTCAACATGACAAAAGTCGATGATGTAGTTTACAAAAACGGCAGAGTTAAAGGCGTCGTTATCAACTGGACGCCTGTGGGAGCGCTTCCGCGCGCCATAACTTGCGTTGACCCCGTGGCCATGGAAGCTAAGATAGTGATCGACGCTACAGGTCATGACGCATGCGTTTTAAAAAAGCTTGAGAAACGCGATATAGTCAAACTCGCTGATTTCGGGCCGATGGATGTGGCCTCTTCAGAGGATCTAGTTGTAGAGAAAACGTCTTTAGTGCACCCCGGCCTTATAGCGACCGGCATGGCGGTTTCCACCGCTTACGGTATACCGCGGATGGGTCCGACGTTCGGTGGGATGCTTCTTTCCGGCAGGAAAGCCGCACGCATAGCGGTCGAGGCGCTTTCTTCGAAGGAAGAGAGCATCAAGTCGTACGCAAAGGTATAAGCCTAGAGCATATAATAGCATAAGAGCCCGGTCTTTTTTTTTCAGGACCGGGCTCTTTGTTTTTACGTACTTGATATTAAAGAAACATAAGGGTACAATTAACTATATAAGCATATAAATGGTGTAAATGAGGAGGACTGTGTGCAGGTGCGTGAAGGCAGGATCTTTATAGGGCGCTTCCCGTTCAAGAAGGATTTACTCATCTCTTTGACTGACTTCTGCAGGGAAGAGGGCATAAAGCTCGGAGTCTTTTCCGTGATAGGGGCATTAACCAGTGCCAGGATGGGATATTATAAGCAGGATGCCCAGGAATACACCGAATGCGTCAGCCTGGATAAAAAACTTGAAATAGTATCATGTACGGGTAATATATCAGGTAAGGATTCCGATATATTTGTGCATGCGCATATAACTGTCGCGGACCATAAAGGGACCTGTTACGGCGGGCATCTTATGCCCGGCGCTACCATATTCGCGGCTGAATACTGTATTAAGGAACTTGTAGGCGCTCGGCTGGCGAGGGAACATGATCCTGAGACCGGCCTTAGTCTCTGGAAATAAACTTTAGAAAAAAGGAGAAGGATATGGAACGTAAGGGTGTGGTCACGATAAAAGGAGAGCCGCTTACACTGTCGGGCGAGGAGATAAAAGTAGGGGACAAAGCTCCCGCTTTTACGGTACTAGCGCAGGACCTCAAGGAAACGACTTCCGATTCTTTTAAGGGTAAGGTAAAACTCATAGCAAGCGTCCCTTCTCTGGATACCCCTGTCTGTGATCTTCAGATAAAACGTTTTAATGACGAAGCTTCAAGCATCTCCAGGGACGTAGCCATAATCTTTATCAGCATGGATCTACCCTTTGCGCAGAAAAGGTTCTGCAAAGAGTACGACATAAAGAAAGTAAAGACGTTTTCAGATCATAAAGAAGGGGATTTCGCGCTCAAGTACGGTGTTTTAATAAAAGAGATGCGCCTTCTGGCCAGGGCTATTTTTATCATCGATAAAGAAGATACTGTTAGATATATAGAATATGTTAAGGATCTTGGATCTCATCCCGACTATGACGGAGCACTAAAAGCTCTTAAGAAAATTGTTTAATGCAGAGAGCAGTAAAAAGGCGGGAGTAATGACGGCAAAAAAGAAACTAAACAGAATAGAGCTGCTGAAGCGCCAGATAACCGAGTGCGAAGGAGCGGAAAAAGCCCTGCGTGACATCATAGATTTTAATCAGGCTCTTTTAAATACCATACCTTTCGGCATGGAGATAGTGGATAGAAAAGGAAACATCCTTTTCATGAATAAGAATCTGGAAAAGGTGTTCGGGGAAAACGCCCTCGGCAAAAAATGCTGGGAAATTTATAAAGAGAACGGCAAGCAGTGCGCCGCCTGTCCCCTCAAAGACAGTTTCAAGCCTGGCAGGACCAGGACCCTTGAAGTCGAAAACATCGTCGGCGGCAGGGCCTTCCAGATAACCCATACCAGTATGATGTTTAAAGGCAAAAAAGCCGTTCTTGAGATATTCCAGGATATAACCACCAGGAAACAGGCGGAGAGAAGCTTAAAGGAGGCGATGAGGATAAAGACGGACTTTGTCTCCATGGTCTCGCATGAGCTCAGGACGCCGCTTGCGGTTATCGACGGGACGACCGATCTTGTCCTAAAGGACGCATCCGGCGCTCTAAATGCGAAACAGAAAGAGCAGGTCTCAAGAATAAAAAGAAACGCGGACAGGCTCATAAGACTTGTCAACGATGTTCTTAATTTCCAGAGGCTGGACGCCGGGATGGAGAAGTTTCATATAAGAGAGCATGATATCAATAATGCCGCCAGAGAAGTCTATGATAGTCTTTCTCCCCTGGCAAAAGAGAAGAAACTGAAACTCGTCCTCGATCTTGACGAGGAAGTCCCCAAAACAAAGTTTGACCGGGACAGAATCGTCCAGGTCCTGACGAATCTGGTCAATAACGCCATCAAGTTTACCGAGGGAGGCAAAGTGGCTATCACCACCGGCATGAAGGGGGGAGCCTTGCACGTTTCGGTTCGTGATACCGGCTGCGGCATCAAAGAAGAGGATATCCCGAAGCTTTTTGCGAGGTTTGAGAGGCTTTCAGGTAGCTTCACGAAAGATCCCGGCGGCACGGGTCTGGGGCTGGCGATTTCAAAGAATATAATAGAGAAGCACGGCGGCAGGATCTGGGTGGAATCTAAGACAGGCAGAGGAAGCACTTTCCATTTCGTTTTAGGCGTTTAAGGGACAAGGGGGATTTACATGGATATATTTGACCATGCAATGCAGATGGAGAGGGAGGGGGAAGAGTATTACCGCGAGCTTGCTTCCAGGACCGCCAACAGCGGTCTTAAGAACATATTGAACATGCTGGCCGATGACGAAGCCAAACATTTTAAGGTGTTTGAGGAGATGAAGGAGGGGCTGACCACGGGGATTTTGGCGACAAAAGTACTTTCTGATGCCAAAAATATTTTTTCTGAGATGAAAAGAAGTATTGCTACTTTTGATTTCAGCGGGAGTGAAAAGTCTCTTTATAAAAAGGCGCTGGAAATCGAGAAAAAAAGCGAAGAGTTTTACCGTGAAAAGTCAGACGAGGCGGAACTGGCTGACCAGAAAAAAGTGCTTCTTAGAATAGCGGAGGAAGAGAAGAAGCATTATCTTCTAGTGGAGAACATCATCGATTTTGTATCAAAGCCTGACACGTACCTTGAAAATGCCGAATTTTTTCATCTTGATGAGTATTAGGAGGAGAAATGGTGAAAAGTGACAGGGAAAACATGAAGGATCTTTCCGCGAGGGCTCTTAAAGCCGCAGGGCTTATTGATTATCAGACCAAGTCCGTTGTAAGTAAGACTATAATCGAAAAAAGTGCCGGCAGCGTGACTCTCTTTGCTTTTGACAAGGGGCAGGGGCTTAGTGAGCATACGGCTCCCTTTGACGCATTGGTAGAGATAATCGACGGGGAAGCGGAGATAACGATATCGGGGAAAGTCCACAGGGTAAAAAAAGGCGAGATTATTGTAATGCCGGCAGATAAACCTCATGCTTTCAAGGCATCAAGACGCTTCAAGATGGTTTTGATGATGATAAAATCTGCGTAGAAGCGCGCTTTCATGGAGTGGTCACCTCCCCAAAAAATATCCACACTAAAATGACTAAAACTGAAATAAATAACGCTCTTTTATCCGCCTTGGGTTTTGTTGCGGGGTTCGGAAGCGCTTTTCTCGGGATCGGCGGAGGTGTTATCATGGTCCCCATACTGGCGCTTTTCTTCCGGTACGACATGAAGAAGGCCATCGGCACGTCTCTGGCGACGATCGTGCCGGCTGCCCTTGTCGGGGTGATAACCCATTTTATTATCCAGAGTAATAATATCAGGCTTATGGGCGCGCTTGTCATCATAGTTGGGTCGATTGTCGGCGCTAAGGGGGGCGCGGTCCTGGCTAATAAAATTCACAGCAAGGTCTTGACGGTTTTATTTGCCGCACTTCTCCTTTTTATAGGGCTTAGACAGACGGGTGTTATAGGTCCCTTCATTAATGAGACTTCCTCCGGCGGTGTATCCCCTTATTTAATAGTGCTGGGACTGGCCGCGGGTTTATGTTCCGCTCTCTTCGGTATAGGCGGGGGAGTTGTCATGGTTCCGGCTTTGAATCTTGTTTTTGGTTTTTCGATGCACGCGGCTATAGCAACTTCACTTACGGTCATCGTGCCCACGTCTTTAGCGGGGGCGCTGTTTCATGCCGGGTTTAACAACGTGGAGAAAAGCGCCGTGAAGCTTTTGGTGCCCACAGCTCTGATAGGAGCGGTCCTGGGGGCGATTCTCTCAAACGCTTTAAGCGGGGATATCTTACGGCTTATTTTCGGCGTTGTCCTTATAATCCTTTCGGCGAGGATGTTCCTGCATGATTAGATGGGAGCGCTTTAGTTTTTTACCCATGCACCAGAAGGCCACGCCCGTAAGGGCGTGGATGAATGGCCTTCGGTGCAGGGTTCCGCTTGACGGGAAGACTGAAACTGTGGATGCCATGGGCGTTAGCCCATGGAGCTTCACTTATACAGGAAGATAAGCCTTGATCTTTCCTGCGAGATCTCGGCTATGGCGTGGTGGATCTGGAAGTTTATGTACGGGTTCTGCCGCCCGGTCTGTTTGCAGTGGAGATAGTAGTTCTCCATCTTTGAAAGAAGCTTTTTCATGAGTTCATCTATTTTTTTCCCTTCCTCCGGCACGGGTACCGGCAGACGGTTCATCACCTTGTGGTAGTTGTTTATGAGTATGTTTATTCTTTCCAGCGCGGGTTCATAGTCCATGAAGGTATCGGTGAACTGCGCATAGATCCTTTCAAGCTCGTCCGTTGTATGTTCGACAAGCTCCACCTGATAGAGTATGACTTCTCTTTCCATCTGCTCCGGGTCCATGTCGATGGCGGTAGCACTCTGCGCCTCAGAAAGGAAGGCGGATGTGCAAACCAGCATTATGGCCAAGATTATTTTCTTTACGGTTTTTAACATTAATTTAATTATAGCATATATTTACCGGAGGGAAAGGCCCCATCCGGCTAAATTCTTGTAAAGTTGAAGCTGTCGAGTTAAAATATAGGGGGCAATAATAAAAAAAGGGGGAGGCGGATAATGAATATATTTTTGCGTTATACGGCGGTGATCCTGGCAGGGCTTATATTGGCAGGCTGTGGTGTGCCAAGGAGCCGGCACGAACAGCTTGAGCAGCAGTATGCCAAGGTGCAGACGGAAATAAACAGGTTCAACGAGAACGTCAATAAGATGAAGGCGGAGAACCTTGCTCTTAAGGACGAGATAAAAGAGCTTGAGGCGCAGATAGCCGTGCTGAGCGACAAAAACGCGGTAATCACCAAAGCTTACCAGGACCTTTCGAAAGCTCAGCAGGAGGCGGAAGAGAAAGCTAAATCGGTGCAGTAGTCGTTTAGCCTGTTTCTAGAGGTTAATAGATGAGACGGTTTTATTCAGTAATAATTTTCATTTTTATTATAGTCTTTGCATCATGCCGGGCTGCATCCAGTCAGGAGGGCTCAAGTATGGATAAGTCTAGCCAGAAAGAAGAGCCCAGTAGCATCAGTTTTGATGATATCAGTGCGGAACTTGATAAGGCAGTCATCGAAGGCAAGGAAGCCGGGCGGGTCGGATTCGGGTCGGATTTTGTCCATCAGACTTCAGGCGGACTCGGACAATATGTGGGGGATATCGTTTCCAGCCAGGATGAACTAAGCCGAGGAAGAAACAAATAAAGGAAACTTTATGGCAAAGCATGTGCCTGCCAGAAGACAGAAGAATATCCCGAGATTATTAAGAGAGAAGAGAGCGCGGCGGCACGAAAAACTCAAAACCTGCAGGAAAAAGATTAACATATTCCCAAAAAATAAGAGTCAAAGCTAGATCACCTCTTTTTTATAAGTTATTTATCTATAATAATTTATAAAAACACACCAATTTTAATTGTTAGATTTAAAAAAGTTATCTATGCTTTGTTTGACTAATCTAACTTTCTTATGGTATAATGCCACATCGTTTTATATTATTTCAAAAGTTAAACTATTTACGAATGTAATTATGATTTATTATATCACCAAAAATCGTTTATGGATTAAAACCGTTGCGATAGCCGTCGTGTGCCTGTTCCTTTTTAATGACGTAGCGTCAATCGCAGAGTATTCCGCTTTAACCGGTAATAGTCAGAGCCTTTCCGCTGCCTCCAGATTTAATCCGATGGGAGGGATGGAAAGTCTTTTCAGGGTGGAGGTAAACGCCAGGAGTCTCACCACGCTTATCGCTGATTATTTATATAACGATATATCCAGTCATTCCGCCATCGAGGAAATAAATGAGGCTATCAGCATAGAAAAGCTTCTGCGCATAAAGAAAGATGATCCTCTCCTTGCGGGGTTTGAGCTTGAGGAGCTTGTGGACGTGCCGGGAGAGAGAGCTTACCGCCTTCCGATTTACAGAAACGCAATCCCCGCTTTGTACTATAAATTTTACTTGGAAAAGTCCAACGACAGGAAACCCGATATTGTTCTTTCGCTTCCATCCGACAGGTGTGTCTATATTGACATCGAAGAAGTTCCGCAAGAGAATCAGGAAAAAATTGCGCGAATAGCCGCTGCGATAGGAAGTTTTGGTCATGGGACAAGCATGGTTATGGAGCTTATCGACTGGATGTTCATGCTGGAGATGGTAATGAAAAAATCGCTTATTGACGTACTAGATGAAAATGATGGCTTAAAGCCTTATTCAAGCCAAGTTAACGAGTTTTATTATGCGGTTTCTGCGGCCAAGGAAAAAATCTTTGATATCTGCAGGCATACAGACCACGCGATAAGAAAAAGAAGATTAAAAGGAGAGGATGTTCTCTTCTGGGGTGAGGGACTTGTTGAGAGCTTTGATATCATCAGAAAAGCACGGGGAGAGTTTTTGGCTCTTTCGGGCCCCCTCAGAAAGAAACTTGCGCCCGGTCAAGTTGCCGCTGCCGAAAATCTCACGCGATACTTGGACAATATTTATTTTTGCCTGGATGACAGGATAATGCTCATAAACGGCCGCGTTGCCAATGAGGTGGTATGCATTAACGATATAATAGACAATTTACCCCGTCAGCTTTCGCGTTTCAGTGATCGCCAGATCAGAAAACATTTCGTAGTTGAGTCTTCAGATCTGCCTCTTGAAATCATCGGGAATAAACTCTCCCTGATTTCACTTCTATGTAATCTCGCGGATAATGCCGCAGGGCGTCTTGAGGATGACGATTTAAGGGTCGTTGTCGAGGCAAGAGCCGAGGGTGATGAAGCGGTGATCACTGTAAGCGATAACGGGCCTGGGATACCAGCGGAAGACCAGGGGAAAGTCTGGCAGCCGTTTTTTACGACGGGAGATACGGGGATCGGCCTTACTGAAACGCAGCTCATCGTTAAGGACCACGGCGGAAGAATAGAGCTTGAATCGAAAGAAGGAGAGGGCACACGCTTTATAGTGCGCCTGCCGCTAAGAAAAGATTTAAAATATAAAGCGGCCCTGATAAAAGCAAAACTTAATAAATTAGCCATGGACCCGACGACGCCGTTAAATATAGATATTATTGCCGAAGTCGCGGAAAAAGTCAGTCGCGGCAGGTTAGTTTTATCGGGAGAAGAAGTCGACATTTTAAAGAAAACAGTAAGAGGGGAGACAGTGGTAATAGGCAGAATCGATAAAAACATCGCTAGTTATTGCAAGCTCTCATTCCGCCAGATCGTTCCTGATCAATGCGGAGTAAAAAGAGATCTCAGCGGAGGAAAAGATTCCAGTAAGGATACCGGTGAGCCGGCTCCGACTTCCAGCAGGGGAAAAAGAAAACCTCCTCTTCCGGGAGGCGCGCTTCACGAAGCTCTTGGAACGCTTAACGAGTATCGGGAGGTTAATCCCGGGAATGAACCCTTTACAGCGGCAGAGTTCCGGGAGCGGAGGATAAAAAGCAAAGACCGGCAGCCTGCAGATGACCCCGAATTATACTCCATTACTACCGTCCGCGAAGAAATTGCGGCTTTTGAGACACTCGGGATATTGGAAAGAGCGGGTAAGCGCGGTAATGCCGTTCTATACAGGGAGACCGGGAGATTCGCAAGGGCGCCTAAAGGGGCAAGAGAAGAACTGGAGGAATTGCTGGTGAGTCTTTTTCTAGACGGAAGGTTAGATGCCTTTCCCACCGACGGGCAGCTTGAGGAAGTAAAACCTGAGATAGATGCGATATTGGACCTTTTCGAAAACGCTGCGCCGGAAGAAGGAAGCGAAACGTCTGTCGACGGAGAAACTTTCGATACTATGGAGAGGATCGTAAACGCGGCGTATAATACCGCGGTTGACGGCTTTTATCCCATACCCAAAGATTCGGGATATCTGAGGGATGCGGAACGCGCTTTAACTTGGCTGTTAAGAGTCGGCAGGATGTTTGAAGAAAAATTTTCTGGAGAGCTTAAGGGCTACGATCAAAAAAGCCGGGAAGACTTCCCTGGCATACTGGAGGCGACGCTCGCCTATACGGAAAAAGTGCTTGATGTGATAAGGATCTGGCAAAAAAGCGGTTACGAGGGGCTTTTTGATCATCCGGAGGAGGAATACGCAGAGATAGCCCTTGATTTCGGCAAAGGGTATCTTTGGTATCCTCGGCAGTCGGGACATTTCAGGCTGGTGGAGACTCTTTACAATTCAGTATCGGAGCTTCTCAGTATCGACCAATCTCGCTTTCCCGGGCGATTTACCGCGAATCTAAAAATCTTTTGCATATTTTTGGAACAGATATCTGCGGAGTTGAGGTTTCTTTCTTTTGTGCAGAATCAGTTGAGCGATATGTGGCGTAAGGGGAAAATCCCCGCGGGTTCATACCGCAGGGGCATCTATATGCCGTTTCTCAGGTTTGCGTTCCGCAGGTACTTTAGTCTGTGGATAAAATCACCGTATGTCCAGGTAAACTCGCTGGCCAGGGATATAGAAGACTTTGACGACGGGGCGAATCTCGTAGAGATGTTCCAGCTTGAAGAGATAGCGCGCACAGAGGTCGAGGAAGAGCTCTTCGAGATGAAGTTCGAGCTTATAAGCGCCATCCAGTTCAATCGAAAGCTGATAACGAATATCGATGAGATGAACGAGCTGGACAGGATGATAAGTCCACTCGTGGAGATGCAGGAGACGGATGTCTTCCGGAAGCATCTCAGGGGCGCCTGGGAAGAGGTCCTGAAAGCAATAGAAGAGAGGATAAAGGGCGACGAAAAAGATGCGCCGCGGGAAGATAAGAACCTCTCACGCGGCGCGATAGACGAGATCCGCGAAACGCACCCTGCGTTAGAGAAGGCCGCTAATGAGGGCAGGATGTTCGCTATAACGCTGGCGGAAGCGGAAAAAATGAAGCCTACCTTAAGCAATGAGACATTAGCGGATATGTTTGTGAGGAACCTTAAGAACCTGAACTCTCAGATGAGAACTAAAAGGGAGATTTCCAAGCGGCTTGGAAACAGAGTTTTTAAAGAACGTCTACTAGAGGGTTTTCGCCTCATGAAAGAAGCGGCGCGTGAAGTATCTTTCTTCCCGGGGGGAAGTACCCGCTTGTGTATAGTAGTCGAAGAGAAAGATCAGCCTGTTATAGTCTTCAAGGACACGGACAACAACCTCATCGCACATTCAGGCAAGGGAAAGAAGACCGGTCTAGGCAGTGCGTCAGTATACGCAGGCTTCAACACTATTGTTAAAGCAGTGGAGACAGGCAGGGAAAACGCTTTTAAGGAACTTGTGGCGCACGAGTTCAGAGACCTTGAAAGAGAGGATCATATTGACGATGCGGGGGAAGAAGCGCTTGAATTCTATAACATGGTTTTGGGTCCGGTCTCTGGGAAAGATACCACAGACGTTAAATCTCCGAATGAGTTCATCCCAGAGTTTGTCAGAGGGCTAGTTGAAGAGGACCCGGATTTTCTTCTGTTGATTGAAAGTGAGCATGACATGCGCAAAGTCGTAGAGGCTCTTTCGAAGAGGGTGAGGTTAGAGATATCAGAAACACACAAGACTACCGCTCAGGTAGCGTATGAGTATCTTGGAGGATACCGGACCGTCGAAGAATACCTCAAGAGCTGTTTAGAGGAGCATATAGAAAGAGCAAAGGATTCCGGGGCTGTCCTGAGGAAAGAAAGAGGCACGAAAGGGGAAAGTAGATGCAGGGTATTTTCCGTTAGTTATGGAACCTTGGGCAGGATGAGAATAACTGAGAGAGAACTTGACAGGGATCTCAGAGAAGGGTTTATTGCCGGAATAGATGAAGGGTACGGGGCTTTCTCTTACAGGCTAAATGCCGATAAGATAAACAGACAAAGTTATGCTGATCATCTTATTGAAAAACGCAAGGCCGCTATCGATGAATTTAAAAGGAAACATCCTGAAGATAAGGAGTTTGTTTTCTTAGCTAACGGTTTTAAGAATAAGCCGATGCCCAGCCGCAGAGAAGTCTCTGAGGGGATATCGGAGGGGCTGTTGGTCTTTGAAGATGATAAAGTATGGGTGGCGGGGGAGAGGTTCCATATAAGCGAATATCAGGAGAGTCTGGCAGATGCCAGAAATCTGGCTGATTTCAGGAAAAACATACTGCCAGCCGTTAAATATCCCGAGAAGGCGGGGAATGTCGATCATGACCGGGTTATTTCATCTTTTGGTGAGATGGCAAGGCTTGACGCAGATTATAATGTGGTGAGAAGGCCTTTTATTTTGTCCACCGACAGGCCCCAGGCGGCAAAATGGCTTCTTGAGCGTATTCCCAGGGTTGCCGAGAGTAACTTGAGTCTCCATATCGGTTTTGCAGGGTTCCTTAATCTGGACATCATGGCTATCCGGAAGTCCAGGCTGGGACTTCTTCTGGATATAAATGACAATATGATCGGGATGTTCAATATTGTCGGGGAAGTACTTAAGGATGAGACTGTTACCAGAAGAGAAGAGTTTGTTAAAAAGTTCATCGAGAAACTTGGGGAATCCGGGATATATTTTTCGACAGTTAATGACAAAGTGCGTCAAAATCAAGTAATGAGAATAGAAGCAGAGTTAAATACTCCCGGATCCTGGCTTTCGGATGATGAAAAGTTCCGGCACGTGCAGTGGATGTTCCGCACGGGGCGCGTAATATGTTTCAGGGCGGATATCCGTGATGTCGGTAAGTTCAGGGAGATAGGAGAATGGATCCGCCGGAACGGTGTAGTGCCGGACACGGTCCAGACATCGAATATTTATCGCTGGGTGGGACGGCTTTATACGGGTACGGACTGGGCCGAAGATGGTCCGCAGGAGAACATGGAAAGATTCGCTCAAAGCTTGGCGGAGATCGTTGGCATGCAGACTTTTCTCGTTGATGCGCCCGGATATTCTGAGGGAGACGCCAGAGTGCAGCTAGCTGTAAGGGACGGGAGGATAAATTCCGTTCTAATGCGAAGGAAAAGTTCGCATGTGCCAGAAACTACACAGGCAAGTATGCCGCCAAGAAGCGATCGACCTCAGGCAAGAAGCGGGGTTACCAGAAGAGACTTTATTAAAACTTCAAGCGCGGCTGTTAAAGCAGCAGCGGGTCTTACTCATGGCTCGCTCAGCCTTTCTTCTGGATATATAGAGGAGATGGCCTCCAGGCATGATGTTCCGGCTAAGATGATAGAGGAAGTTGCACGAATGGTCCTGGGAACATTTTTTAAGGGAGATTCCCCGAAACTCTTAGACCCGCCACATATGTTAGATACTTACGACCTTTCTATGTGGAAAGATCAAGGATGGGATCTTGATTCGCGTCTTTTGGAATTTGAGGCAGGACGTCGCGGCAGTATCATGGATGGAAGAAAAGAAGACCAGCCGTATCATCAGGCGGTAGCCGATGCGTATATCAGAAAATACGCACCGAATTTTCCTTTTATCGGACGATGGATTAAACGACTTGAAGAGGAGGATCCCGACGAGCCCCTTAAAGTCTATCCGGGCATACACAGACCCATGGACTGGCCTGATGATGTTAGAAAGTATATTGAAGAACACGGTTTGGACCCAGGATTACTCAGGAACGCTTTTAAGGGGTTCTGGGGACCGGAGCTGGAGGATCTAGAAATGATGAAGATAGATTTCTCTATTGGGTTCCGTCCGGTTGGCGAGATAAGAAAACAAAGAGTCGCTCTTGCCGACGAATTTGCCGGGCTTTCGAATGAAAAGCAGAGAGAAATTTTGCTGGATATCCTGCGCGGGCATAAAAGTTACCTGGTGAGGCTTGTGAGCGCGGCGAAAGAAAAGATCCCCGCTGCTGCGGAACTTCTTAAAGATGCTTGGGCTCATCTGACCAGGGCGGAGATTCCGGAAGAGCCTAAAACGCCTCAGAAAGATATTTCTCAAGAAATCACCGAAGAGACCGAACGCATCCAGGCGAGGCGCCTGGAAGACACCGTCAAACTTATCGACAGGAAGTGGCATGTCCCTGGCGATGAAACTGACAAGAAAAGACCTCTCATAATCGCTTTAGGTACGGACTGGATAAAGGGATATGGAGAAGGGGGAGAGCAGTACCTGGCTCTTAACAGGCTTATGACCTCCTTGCGAAGAGTGTGCAGGGAAGAGGGAAAGGACCGCGATATAAAGTTTATTGCCTCGGAAGATAAGTGCCTCCTTCAGAAAATAGCTGATGAAAGAGACATAGAGAGCAACCCTTATCTCATCGTGCTTGCTTCCAGGGATACCGTCACTTCTAAAGACTTTGCCGGGCTAAGAAGCGACAGGGAAAACGTCTTTTTGGCGGGCGCAAGCGGCGAACTTATGCCTGAGGGCGGCGGTTATGTGCCTCTTGTAGAGATGCTGCGGCTTACGCTTCGCCTTGCTTTTAAAAAGCGCGCAATCGAAAACGGGCCCCGGATCAGCATAGTAAAAGACAAGGAATTCCCCGACATCTTCATCCTTGTGCCCAAAGCAATACCCATGGATTACACGAAGTTCAAGCCGATCTATGACGTGCAGGTATTCGCGTAATTATTTTATTCTCCGAAAATTTATTTTTCCTATATAATATATGTGTTGAGTTATCTATCTGTTTTTAGTGAGTATTGTTTTTCTGTAAGTAAAAATCTAAAAGGAGGAGAAAAAGATGATTCGATCAGGCAATCCCGCGCTAAGGGGCAATATCTTTACTTCCGGAGCTCTTACGGAAGCTCAAGGCACCATGACCATCCGGGGTACGGTGAACAGGACTCTCCTGCTTCTTATGCTTACGGTTCTTTCCGCCGGCTGGGTATGGAGTAATGCCGCGACTTTGATGTCCCTGGTCATGCCGGCCGCTATCCTGGGGTTTATTGTCGCGCTTGTCACCATCTTCAAGAAAGAATGGTCCGCGATCACCGCGCCTATATACGCTTTGCTTGAAGGGGTTTTCCTGGGTGGTATCTCCGCGGTCTTTGAAAGCGCCTACCCCGGCATAGTCATCCAGGCCGTCATGCTCACCTTCGGCGTGCTTTTCTGTCTTCTTATGGCGTATAAGTCAGGAGTGATAAAGGCTACCGAGAACTTTAAGCTCGGTGTTGTCGCCTCTACCGGGTCGGTCGCTCTTATCTACATAGTGACTATTATACTGGGTTTCTTTGGGGTAAGAGTCCCTTTCATCCATGATTCCGGTCCTATCGGTATAGGTTTCAGTCTTGTCGTGGTCGTTATAGCTTCGCTTAACCTCGTGATAGACTTTGATTTTATCGAAAGCGGCGAAGCTCGCGGCGCGCCCAAGTATATGGAGTGGTACGGTGCGTTCGGCCTGATGGTCACGCTGATATGGCTGTATCTGGAGATGCTGCGTTTACTGAGCAAAGTAAGAAGCAGATAAAATGCATATCGATTCATACTCTTTCGGTTCGATGACAGTGGACGGCGAGGCTTATAGTTCCGATCTAATAGTCTTTCCCGAGAAGGTAGTAGCCAACTGGCGGAGGAGCGAGGGACATTCTCTGGCGCCCGGGGATTTAAGAGAAGTTTTTTCTTATGCTCCCGAGGTCCTTGTGGTAGGTATGGGCGCATCCGCTTGCATGAGGATACCGCAAGAGACGCGCAGACTCATCGCGGATAAAAAAAATCGAGCTAAAGGATATGGATACAGCGAGCGCCTGGCCGGTCTTCAATGAACTTGCCAAAAAAGGCGTTAAGGTGGCAGGGGCTTTTCATCTGACTTGTTAAATGCAGAAGAAGCGTTAAAAAACTCCTCAAAAAGGGACGGTCTTTACCCATGCACCAGAAGGCCACGCCCGTAAGGGCGTGGATGAATGGCCTTCGGTGCAGGGTTCCGCTTGACGGAAAGACTGAAAATGTGGATGCCATGGGCGTTAGCCCATGGAGCTTCAC
>Ga0180437_10004208_pt1 | contig 20664 bp, 17 predicted proteins | sample SS_ome_4_FD_132410 | JGI IMG/M metagenome (GOLD analysis project Ga0180437, IMG submission 132410) | Hypersaline lake sediment archaeal communities from the Salton Sea, California, USA - SS_3_D_1 metaG | ecosystem: Environmental > Aquatic > Non-marine Saline and Alkaline > Hypersaline >... | reverse complement strand
TGCTCCCGCCAAAGCTCCGTCCCGGAGTTCCATCGCCATGAAATGCTCGTCAGCGCCGTACTCGTTGCCCAGTCCATGGTCACCGGCACGCGAAAAACCAAACCGTGCGTAAAAGCCAGCTTCACCGAGCACTACCACTATATCATATCCGGCCTTCCTGCACTCTTCCAGCCCCTTACGAATCAGGTTTGAACCGACGCCTCTCTTCTGGAATTCGGGCAAGACCGCAACCGGCGCAAGACCAACACCAGTGAGAGTTGCCGGCGCAAACTCGATGGTAACGGGCGAGAACAGGATGTGACCAACGACCTGTCCGTCGCACGTAGCCACCAGCGATATCGGCGCTTTGTTGGCATCGCGGAGCATCTCGACGAGGTCGGCTTCATCCGGTCCGGGGAAAGCCTGCTCAAGCACATGCCGGATTGCAGCGGCGTCCTCTGCTGTCTCTTTGCGAATCTCTATCACGTCGCGTTATTCCCTCCTAAGAAAATGGGGACTGACACAAGCCCGGCCTTCGTAGCCAAAGGCTACTTCGGCGGAGTAGGCCGCAGCGAGGTACGAGCGCAGACGTGTCTGTACCCTTTTTCTTAGACGAATAATTCGCCGCCGCGGATGCCGAGCTCGCAAGAACCCATTAGAAACAGGACTAATGACCAGGCTCATCGGCCGGCCGAAGTTTCTTCGACGCATCCATCTATCTTCAGCGCAGGCAGTTGCTCAGAGTTGCCGCTCATCTCTCTGGGGAGCATGTAGACGCCGCCCGCTCGGTTGCAGAAATACAGATTCGATTCAGATGGTTCCCTTCCATGTCCGTCCGCCCAGATAGCATAGAAATCAGGATGCGCATTTACGGGCCTTCTGGCATAGGTATGGTTGCGTTCGCTGCCGCTGGTCAGACGTTTGACCTTCTTCCAGCTCCTGCCTTCGTCGTCGCTTGCCCACAAAACCATTTCGCCGCCGGGATTGTACGGCTGCGGACCCGTCTCGGTCGGCGCAATAATGCGCCAAGAGCCGTCATCCCCGACCCACAACGAGCCCATATCGTAGTTGTTATCTGAGACGGTCACCGGTCGAAAGTCCCAGTTGTTTCCTGTCCACCGGGCAACAGTCCAAGTGCGCGGGTCGTTCTTCGGCCCTGCTTCGTAGCCTTTGCTTGTCAAATAAAGTATAACCGGCCGATCTTGCCTGTCATAGCAGATGTCCTTCAAGTAAACGTTCAGACCTTCCGACTGATAATCGCGCACCAGCGCCGCGTCATTGGCTTCAGTCAGCGGCAGCTCCAACGGCTTACCGTTCATGGTATGCCACGTCTTTCCAAAATCGCTCGTTTCGATGTAATACAGGTTGGTGCGCCAATTGAGCCCTTTGCCTCTCGGGTGATAGTTGAACGCCGAACCGGCACGTTCTCGTCCAACGGCACTGATCTGATAGTGACCCTCATCGATCGCGGCCAATCGCTGCCATTCGCTCCAGTTGATCCCGTCGGGGCTTGTCATACAGCAGATCGTGCGACCTGCAGGATAACCGTATCTCGTGAAAAAACAGATGAATCCGCGTTCCGGGACGTGCCACGCCTGCATATACGAGAAGTTCGTGATTGGAACTCGCCTACCCTCGTCCAGACGCGTCGCCGGCACAAGTTCGAACTCGTCGATATCGTATGGCCGCTTACTTCGATTGATGTAAGATGGCCGCGCAGTTCCGTGCGATGTTGAGAACACCCAGACAAAACCTTTATCGTCCACCGCGATCACCGGATTGTCGTGCGCGTCACCGGTTTTCTTGTCCAACAGGATGGTCGGTCTGGGCACTGACCGGGTTTTGTGGTCGAAGTAGGAGACCATGTGAAGCAGCCGACGGTTGCTGTCCTTCGTCGTACCGCCGTAACAGAAAAACGTCTTGTCCACCTTCTCAGAGTAAACCGCGAAGGGTTGATGCTTCGCGCAGTACGTGCCTAATCCTCCACTGTATTTGTAGACGTATTCGTCACCGGACGGCTGATTCATATACCAGATCCCGCGGTAGCCGGTATCCTTCTGGTTCAGGGTAATGATCTCCGCGGAGACGCTTGCGACAACTAGAAAGAGAAGCACCAAGGCCACCTGCACTATATAGGTTTTTCGTGGATTCAACTTGCCGTTCATGATTTCCCATCTAAGGTTGAGCGCCGGCTGGACGCAACGGTTCGGCATGTCCCTACCTTGCCTCTACGTCGACAACCGCTTTGTACGGGTAGCTGACGTCTAGATACTCGACTGGAACGTCAGGGAATATCTCTTTCAGATATCCAACCATCGCTTGCATCCCGGGTTTCTCCGCCGTGGCGTGATTGACTATGAGCAGCGGGATGTCGAGATCGGTTGCCCAAAGCCCGCCACTCCAGAAGTTGATCCCATCGTCCGTTGCGAGAATCACATCTGGCTCGAGTTCATACATGCTCGGAAGATCGGTGATTGCGCCGGTGCCCACGGCCATGCGCTGGACCACTCTGGTCCCGTCTCCGAAGACCAGCACAGTGTCCTGGCCAAGCTCGCGCACCTTCTCGAGAACCAGTCCTGCCGCCTGCTCCACTGTGCAGTTCTTGAGAAGACAGACCTTATAGAACGACTCCACCGGCCTCTCTTCAGTCTCGAAACCGAGAAACGAGGCCCATGCGTCCGGTATCCCGTACTCCGGCATCCGGTCCCACGTGTCGTGGCAACGCATTAACGTGATACCAAACTGATCCAGCAGCGCTTTCTTCCGCAGGATAAGCTCAGCGCCCGATGTGGTCTGCTCGTATCCCGGGTAAAACGCCGGCTCATGGGTGATGAACAGGTTGTATCCTTTATCGGAAGCTTCGCGGATAGCCCGGTTTGTCGCAATCCATGCTGCTGCAATACCCGTCACTTCCACATCAGGATCGCCGTGCAGAAACTGGTCGCACGTCTTCTTCCAATCAACCCACGTCCCAACTTCCTGAAAATGATTCATAACCTCTCGTGCTTTCATCATAGTGTCCCTTTTTGCTGCAGAAACGTTGCGCGCGTGATCCGCAAGGCGAGCCTGTCAGACGGATGCGCTGGCTAGGTCTTTACTGCGCCGCGAGAGCGCGTTTTCGATAGCACAAACAGCAGCACCACGCAAAAGACCGCAACAATCAGTAGAAGACGTTCTTGACGACCCCTTGCCGCACTGGCCTGAGCCCGTTCTCGGACAACCGGCAGCAGATCGACGGCCATTTGGTGCCTTACAGAACCTGTTTCACCCTCTTCCAAGATTTTCTCGAAAAGTGACAAGGCTTTGTCCCAATAACCGCATCCTTCGTACAACGCGTAGAGTATGCCTACGCGGTCGCTGTGGTTCACCGGATCGATGTAACCTTCCTCTTCTATTTCTCGCTCCAACACGGCAATCGCTTCGTCAAACAGGTCGCGCGTCCGGCCAGTAACATCCTCACCGGAGTCGACGCTTTTTATCGCCTGCAGGCCCAGTTGAAAACCGAGCGTTCCCGACTGTTCTTCTTCCTGCGCCAGCACCTTAGGAGTGATGGCCCATTCTGTGCGAAATGTGTCTTCAAGATACGCCAGCGTAACCATCGTTGAGATGGCGATCACCGCTAATCTCAAGGATCCCCTTGAGGATATCGGCCGTACCCGCTGGTACTGATGCAACTGCATAGTGCTCAGGTGTCTAACTGTGAATCATCTGGTTCGGCATAAGCTCTCTCTCACTGCAAGGCCTTGCGCGTAAGGCTCCAGAAACTACCTGAAATCGCTGGCATTAAGTCCTTTTCTGTCAATAGCATATGTGCCTTGCGCTGAGTCGCTTGAGGTCTTATAGGGATCTATGTGAGCCTCCTCCTATTCCCGAATCAATAACTGGGTCAGCGCTCGCTGCCCTCCACGGGTTAGCACGTGTGCGCAAGTCGTTTCCCTGCGTTCCCGACTAACGCAACTATATTCTTCGGGCGTCAGCAGTGTCAAGCAGTATTCTCGGACGGTTGCCTGAGCCGCTGCCGAACCAGCGAAAGCACGTCCGCTTGCCTACGGCAGGCTGTAACTGTTATTGTACCATTGGCCTGTGTTGGGGAAAACGGAGTTCCGCGACGTGATAGGGGTACAGAGCGCGTTAGAGATCGAGATAGAACTCATCCGGGAGCGGCTGCGCGATGCCAAGACTCAGCGTAGCGGCGGCGGCCAGTATGCAATCGGTACCATCGGTCAAAACGAGATCGTGCTGGCTGCCGGCGGCATCGGCGGCAAGCGTTCGGCTTCATGCGCTCAGTTTCTTATAGAACTCTTCCATGTGGAATCAATCATCTTCTGCGGAGTAGCAGGACGGATGAATCCACGGCTTAAGCTCGGCGATATCGTCATATCGCGCGAGGTTCTGCAATACGACCGTACCGACGAAGCCACGAGCGCTATTCCCGGGGACTCCTGTTCCCCGTCCGGCACCCGCATACGAGCGGACGAGGATCTCGTCTGCCTAGCCCAGAAGGCGTGCGCTGAGACCGTCGGAGATGATTGCTGCGTCACCGGCACCATACTGACCGGTGAAAGACCCGTCCTGAGTCAGAGGCGAAGAACGAGATTGCTGCGAACTTACGGCGGCGATTGCGTCGAGATGGAAGGTGCCGCCGTAGGATCTATATGTGCAGCGAACAGTGTCCCGTTCGTGGTTGTCCGGGCCATTTCCGACCGCGCGGGCTCTTTCGCTCCGTTCGAGTTCAGGCGAAATGTCCGGGCAAGCGCCCGGCGGGTCCAGGAGGTAGTGCTCAGGCTTCTGTCGCTTCCGACATCGTGACAAGCCCTCGGAAACCTTCAAGGAGAATACTTGCCCTTCGTGCCGAAGTCGGGTCCCCGAAAGAGCGACCTTTTCCTAGTGAGGGCTCTGAGGACCCCGTGGGCTCGTCCCGTCATATCGACTTTGCCGCGAAGCTTCGCTCGCATCGTTGCGGCGGCGACTTCGGCCTGGGACATGAGCACTCTTCTGCACAGGGCGCAGTATTTGCCTACCTCATCCATCGGCTTGCCGCATCTACGACAGTAAACCGGTTCGTCCGCGCTTTTTAGCTTGATCCTTTTCTTCCTGACGAGCCTCTCGATGACCGACTTGCTGACCTGCGCTTGCTCTGACAGCTCCGATGGAGTGATGTCCGGCATCACGGCGAGCACCTTCTCAATACGCTCGTACGCATCCACCTGTCGCACAAAGCACTCCGGGCAGAGCTGCATCCCCATGTCCCTCAAAATAAGGCGACCACATTCATCGCAGCTGCTGACCTTGTAGTCGTCCTGCACCATGGTACACCTCGCGGCCGTGAAACAACTGGTTATCGCTGACCACCTTATTATAACATAATCCCGGTCACTGGGAGATCGTCACCGATGCGTGTGGGACGCCCGCTCCATGTAACTTTCCTGGAACACCCAGCCGTCCTTGCCGCGAACGTACACGTAATCAAGCTCGTGGGTGGCATAGCCCGAACAGATGGCGCATGCAAGCCGGGTTTGATCGGTTGAATGTTCATCGTTGCACAGTGGGGTTATCAGGAACACGATTTTCCCGGTCACCGGCCCAAAAAGCAGATATTTCTGGGAAGCGAATACCTCGCACGTCGTTTCCGTACCAGCGCTTTCGACGCGGGGAACGTTGTCGCCTGAGGCGTTGGTCTCCGTCACGATGCCCTCGGCGATCCTATGGAGCTGCCTCTCGAAACGCCACGTACGAACCTGGTGCCGCGCTGCGCCTGCGGACACAAGGAGAAGTGCGGCCAAAAGAACCTTGAGCCGAAGGGGTACCCGTCCTGGATTTGAGCGCGAGATTCGACGGCACGCCCCCCGAATCGCTTTGACTAGAGCTGAGAGTGTAATCATCCGCTCGCTCCCCGCGGACCCCGCACCCGCCAGGCCCTTCTCTTTCATCCCAACAGTCCGCACCATTACCTTCCCTACCATGGTAATCCTATCAAGCCAGGAATGCAAGGAGATCTTGCCTCCAGACATCCGGCTGGACTTTGGCCTTTGCCACACGCGCCAGCGGCACTTCTTTGAGAGACCCAACTTTTCACCTCCTGGTCACACAGCACTGAAACTGAGCTCCCGGATGCCGCGGCGCTATACGTCGACCCACACTTGACTGGCGTCCTTCGGGAGCAATGACACCGCCACCTTTATCCGGGTGCAAAATGCAGATCTCACCTGAGCGGTTTTTCTAGCAGGATCATTTGATTTTTGTGGGCGGATTCTGCTATAATTCATAGGCAGTATTAGACTTATGGGCGGCAATGAGAGCCAATAGCACCCACGTTACTGGGCCTTATAGTATGTTTCTGCCTGAAACATGTGCTATGACAACAACATCGTGGCGTGTTAGCACCGCATGACGGTCCCAGGCTACGATAAATGACATATCGGCTGTCGCGACAAAAGAACCGGGCAGAGGTCTACCAACGCCCGTCCGGATGGGGTAGAGAACCGTCTTGTGCATTGTTGAGGACTCGGCAGTGAGAGGTTGAGGTTACAGGGCTCAAGGCCAGCTACGATGGGAAATTCATCGGAAGATATTGGTGTCACCCAGGAAGCGACCGCAAACAGAACCGCTCAGCCAGCCGTCCAAGGTGCGCCAAATCACAGAGAAGCCAGCGCGAGAAGTTTAATCAGCAAGCTTGTCAAAGCCGTGAAAGACATGGGATTCTACCCCAAGGGCAACCCCGCCGTGCGGGCAGCAATGCAGCAGTGCGAGGAAAGCCAGTCTGACGCAATAGAGAATAACGGGGCGTTGACGCTGATAATAAGCAAGGATCAGATCTATCTTCAAGACCACGCGCTGTTCTCCCTTGATGCGCCCGAACGCAGGTTTGCCGCTGAGCTGTTCGGATTGGGTGTCCGACGCATCTCCTTTACAGGGCAGGCCCAGATGTCGGATTTCGAGCAGTTCTCGAGCTTGCTCCTGGAGGCTCGCGACGAGCCGGCCTTGTTCAAATCGATGTTGGGCGGCCTGCACGAGCAGAAAATCAAAGGAATCGAGTTGGGCCAGATATCGGATCTCGAAATCGTCGACGAAGCGTCTCTGACGGAGGAGATAGATCTGACGCTTGAGCGCGTCGAGGATGCCGATGGCTTTTCTGTCGATACGGAAAAAGTCGTGGAAGATCTTTATGTGCGCATCTTGCCGGAACGGTTGGACCAGTCGCAAATTACAAGACTTATGCAGAATCCGGTACGGATCAAGGAGGCTTTGAGCCGGTTGGCCCGCGTCCGGAAGGATGGTGCCGCGGGTGCGGTTGCGACCGAGGTCGCCGCGCGGGTGCTCGACGACGTAGCACGCACAATCGCCGATGCGCCGTTGAAAGAGCGGGAGCAGCTGTTTCGAACTGCCGCCAGACTCCTGCTCGAAATGGACGAACCATTGCGAACACGCCTCCTTTTCGAGAAGGTTTTGCCGAACGTCACGAGCGAGAATCATCAGGGTGGATTGATTCGTTCGCTGACCGACGCGGAGCTGGTCGAGCTGATGACGACGTGTTTACCTCTTCACCAGGGTCTTATGGGAGTTCTTACGACAAGTTTTCGCAACCTGGGATTCTCGCTTCCCAGACGCGAGTCCATCCTGAACCTGATAAAGGACAGCGTCAAAAGGGGAGGTCAGGAATCGGAGCGATACACCGAACTTTTCGACGCTCTCAGCGAAACCGCCGGGCTCGATAAGCCGCCGGACGATATTGACGGCGGAAAAGGGCCGGACATGCAAGAGCTGATACCTTCCGTAGAATGCCTCCAGCTCACGCCCGAGGAAAGGTCCCGGATCGATGAAACTGTTCGGATGTCCGGAGCGACACCGGATATCGAAAACATACCGGCGCTGCTCGACCTCGCACGCTTTGAGGAGGACGTGGAACGTTTGCGGGGTTTGCTTGACACCCTCGAGACCGTCAGAAGAGGTGCGCTGAATCGAGAAAAGTTGGATGCTGCGCTCACCGTGGCTGAGGGGTACGCGCTTCAGAGACAAGAAGACGAACCGGGCACTCAGAAGCAGGAGCTTATAGAAGAAGTCTGCCAGAGCGCCGCAAACGTTGAAACGATAACTGTGCTCGCCCAAATGTCGCACGATTTTGGGAAGGACTCGCCGCAGCACGCTCTCGTTCTCGAGTATTTGCGCACCTTGATTGATCCAGCTTACTACGTGTTACTGGAGAGACTCGAAAAGGAACATGACAAGACCTTGAGATTGGCGATTCGCGGGCTGCTCATCGCGCTCGGGAGCGTCCATGTCAAGGCGCTCAGGTCGCGTGTTCTCCACAAACGATGGTTTGTCGCCCGCAACGTCGCGTCGATCTTGGGCGAGATAGGTGGTGAGGACGCGGTCGAAGCTCTCGCGGAAGCAGCCCGCCACGAGGAACCGCGCGTCAGAAGAGAGGCGTTGAACGCGCTCGGCAAGATAGGCGGAACAAGCTCCGCGCTAGTCATTTCGCACGCGTTAGACGACGCAGACAACGACGTGGCGCTGTGTGCGGCAAGGTGGTTGACCACACTAGCCGACTCGGTTCCGCTGGACAAACTGTTTGCCATCGTCCAGTCCGGTAGATTTAGGCGGATTGATCCTGACACTGTCATGTTGGCAGTTCAAACCATTGCTCGCAGGGATGACGCAGGAGCGGTGGGTTTCTTGAGGCAGGTGGCGCGCAAACGTATCAGCTCCCTTTTCGGTTCGAGAAGGCGAATCGCGGCTTGCGCCGCGAAAGCGCTGCGCGAAAATGCCGACTGAGGAACGACGCTGGTTCCGGCAGGCGCCACCGTGGCGAAAGGTACGCTTATGGCTATAGTGGATAGAGAAAACCTTGCGCAAGCAGGCGAAGAGGTGATCCACCTGATCGAGGCGGCCCGCAAACGGGCGCAGATATACCCGTCGCACCATCCGGCTGTCGAAGAGCTCGTGATAAAACTTCTGCGCGCAGTGGAAGAGATCCTCAGATTGCGTCCGGTCGTATCTTTCAACATTGCGCACGGAGAGATCTTCCTTGACGAGATACCGCTGACGACCGCGACTCTTAGGCACAAAGAGTTTGTCGAGTTATCGGTCGTGAAAGCAATGAGCACGTTGACCTTCGAGGCGGGCGTTACGGATGAAGAGATGACGAAATTGCTCGGGCTCTTGAACAAGCGCCCGGCGGACCAGATTGTCGGACGTGAGGCCAGTTTCCAGGAGAAACTAACCGAAAAAGGCGTCGAGCACATTCAAGTGGGCGCCTTGGTCTCGTTAAGTGAGCTCAATCTGCTCGAGGGAGCCATCACACCCGCGGAGCAAGAGGCTAGGCGCACCCGTGATCGGGCTCTTGAACTCGTCTGGGAGACGTACAATCATCTGCTGGCGGGAAAAGCCATAGACTATGAGAACGTGGAGGTCATGGTAAAAGGAATAGTGCGCGCACTACTCGAGGACAGGCAAGTGTATAGGCACCTGGTTGATATCAAAGACTACCACAACTATACGTTCAACCACGTCGTCAACGTCGCAGTGCTCGCTCTACTTTTTGGCGCGGATCTGGGGCTCAATGCCGAACGACTGGAAAGCCTCGGCGTTGCGGCGTTTCTCCACGACGCGGGAAAGCTTAGTGTTCCAGCTGATTTGCTCAAGAAACCGGGCAAACTCACGGACGAGGAGTGGGCGTTAATGCAGCAACACCCCGTTGAAGGAGCGCAAATGCTGCTCGAACAGTTCGGACACCAGAATATAGGGATCGCTGTTGCCCTCGAGCACCATGCACACTATGACCTGTCCGGATATCCAAAGATGGCAACCGGTAGAAGACTCCACCTTTTCAGTCGCATAGTGAGTCTGAGCGACGTTTACGACGCGTTGACCTCTGACCGGAGCTACCGCAGAGGTATGATGCCCGACCAGGCTGCCGCCATCATTCTGGCCGGGAGCGGCAAAGATTTCGATCCGGCATTGGCAAAACTCTTTGTCCAATCGGTCGGAGTGTACCCGCAGGACGCGGTTGTACTGTTGACGAACGGCGAGACAGCGATCGTGCATGAAACCAACCGCGACGATCCCGTCAGGCCAAGGGTCCGTCTCACGCGCCGCGAGAACGAGATCATCGACCTCCGTGAGACAGACATCGGGATCAGCAAATGCGTTGATATCTCACTGGTTGCTGTCAGCAGTTAAGAACCGGTTCAAGAGCGCGGGTGCATACCAATCGTTTTATCAAGCGGCATGTTTCTTCCCAAATCATCCCTCTAGAAGCAAGCGAAGAGCAGGGACCGTATGCAACCTTGTGCCGCGGTGCGGTTCAGCTTTTCACATGGTCAAATCGCGCCAGCCCTTGATTCCAAGAAAGACCCTTGATACAATATGTTGGGGGTGGGATAAAACGCAGTTGGTTTTACGAAAAACCAGCCGGAAGAGGTGAATCGTCATGGGCAATCGAAAAACGGTCTGCGTCGCATTTGTGGTGGTTGGCCTCCTTTTGTGCGGAGTATCTTTGGGTTTCCTGCCGGGTGCTATTCTGCGGACGCCCGCACAGATTGCTCACGCCCAGTATGATCTCTACGAGAGTTTTCCAGTCGGGGCTTATGCCAGGTACGTCTGGATAGACGACGACCTTGACATTATCACGGGCGTGCCTGAAAGAGTGATCGTGCCCATACGGATGAGTCAGCTTCTGTATGCATCCGCGCTGTATACTAATTCGGTCCTCGGTGTAGTGCCTCTCCTGGCCGACGAGACGGTCACCTGGACTCTGACACCTTCCAACCGGGGACAGTTTTTCTATAACTCCGGATCTCCCGTCGTGGATTTCGTCGCCGGCGACACCACAGGTTCAGCGGTGGCCATAGCGACTGCAGACAATTCCGTCGCCAGCGGAGAACCGGGTACCGTCACACGGGCCGATCTGGATGTCACAATTGCCGGCGAGGTAACAGAGTTTGTCCCAGGTGGGGAATTGCTCTTTCCGATGGCCGCGGCCAACAACATCTATGTTATAACGCCGGGACCTACATTCGGGAACACGACGTTCCTTCCGTTGCGCGCAGAAACCGACAGCCCGGTTGGAACGGACAGAGTCGAGTTCGCCATATCCGGCTTAGGGTCGGTCGGGATCGACGGTGAACCGCCGTTCATCGGAAGCGTTCTCAATATCAACGGTGCGGCCGCCTACGACGTGCCGCTCGATGCGTTTGCTTATAGCATAACGAACCCTGGCGAAGCTGCTGCGACCGCCCAGGCGGACATTTCCGTTTTCGGACTCCAAGATTGGGACGCCAACGGAATCCCTGAACACGTGCTTGGTATCAATGATCCCTTCAGTGTAATGACCCCTGGCGCTTATGTTGGACAGGTGCCCAGTGCCGAGCCAGCCCACGCGTTAGCGGGTATAACCACCTATGTCACGATAGGCAGCGTCGGCAGCGATACGGCAAACGTGGTGAACCTGGCAACCGGGAGCAATGTGCTGGTCAGTGTACCGGCAGGCGCCGTGCCGGGGACCGATGCGCGACTGATAATCAGGACTGCCCCGTCACTGGCCGACCTTTCGGCTGACCTGGGTGGGTTAGCGGTACCGACGGCGTTTCCGCTGCTGGCGATAGACATGCACATGGTTCTCACCGATGGAACCGAAGTGAACGAGCTTGGCGAGCCGATCACCGTCAGGACACCTATGCCCGGGAGCATGCCGAGAATCGGACTGGCCATCTTCGCCGCCCAAACCGCTCTGGACGAAGCCTACGACATTTTCGTGCCAACCGGCGTCGACAGATTCGAGCAGGCTGAAGCCGGGTTCAGAATCGAGAACAACGAGCTCGTGTTCGAGGTAACGGAACTCACAACTTACGTTCCGATGTACCACCCGGGCGCGCCGTCGATACTGGACGTCAACCCTGAGTACGGAGATTTGGAGGGCGGGACGATAGTTAGTATGCTGGTGGCAGGATACGTTGACGAGAGCGCGGTCGTGACGTTCGGGGGACTTCCGGCGACCGGTGTCAACGTGATTTTCAGCGAGGAAGATCTCGTTGGCATGATCACTTGCATGACACCTGCGGGTGCTTCTTACGATTCGGTCGACGTGCGAGTCACAAACCCGGAGGACGCCGAAGGGTACGCACTCTTCGCCGTACTCGAGGACGGGTTCAGCTATGTCCCTCCGGTCGAACCGGCCGGACCAGATGACGGTGGGCTTGTGGACGTGTCGCGCGGCGGCACGGGCGGTCCCTGCTTCATTGCAACCGCTGCGTACGCCTCGCCTGCAGGGAAGGAGCTTGATGTGCTGAGAATGTTCAGAGACAGGTACCTGCTCACCAACGCGGCGGGGACCGCTCTGGTCAAAGCCTATTACAGGCATAGTCCCGCCGTGGCAACCACGATCGCCAGTAACGTCGCGCTCAGAACGTTCACGAGGGCGGTGCTCACGGTAGCCGCCGCGCTGGCGAACCTTGCGCTCGTGACGCCGCTGTGGATGAAGCTCGCCGCCATCGCCGCCGGTGTCGCGCTCGTCAGGAGGAACAGGACCGCATGAGCGGTATTGGCTCGTCCGGAATCGCAAAGATCGGGCGATTCCACGAGAAGGGGGGAAAAGATGCTACGAACACTCTCGCTGGCTTTCCCAATTTGTTTCTCGTTCTTCCTCATTGTCTCGACGACATTTTCCGAAGAGACTGCTGGTGCGGACGAGCCTGCGATCGGCATGCCGCTCGTTTTCAAGGACGATTTCGAGAAAGGAAACGCCGATAGATGGGAACCTGTGGACCCGGGCGCGTGGAAAGTTGTTGCGGACGGTGAGAACAAGGTTTACGCCCTGCTTCGAGACTGCAAGTACTCGCCGAAAGTCCGATCTCCTCAAAACATGTCGATGCTTAAGGGGTTGTGGGTCTCGGATTTCGTCTTCGAGGCCAGGTTCAAATCCACCGAACCGGAGTACGGCCACCGCGACATGTGCATATTCTTCGGCCACCAGGATCCCACCCATTTCTATTACGTCCATTTCGGCAAGAAGGCGGACCCGCACTCCAACTCCATCTTCCTAGTGAACGGCGAACCGCGCACGTCTATCGCGACCAAACGCACCGAAGGCACAAACTGGGACGACCGGTACCACACAGTGCGTGTCGCGCGAGACGTCCAAAAGGGCACCATAGAGGTCTACTTCGACGATCTTGAAAAGCCGGTGATGCTCGCCAACGATAAGACGTTCAAAGCGGGTCGGATCGGTGTCGGCTCGTTCGACGACGTCGGAGTAGTGGATAACGTCAAGATCTGGGGCAAGAAACAAGAACCTCCGCCGGAGCCCACTGACTAGGTAAAACAGCACGAGGCTTATTGCCTCGCCTAATACCGGTGCCACGGCGCTCAACCTAGGAGTCGGTTCGAACTCGGGATGTGAACCTTGAACACCTGCACGTCGTATTCTTTTACTAGCGGGCAGAGTTTGTCCGAGTCCCGTGATGAGGAACTGATCCAGCTCGTCCGGCAAGGCAAGACGAACGCGTTCGAGGTTCTGGTCAAGAGATACGAGATGCCCTTGTTCAACTACATCCGCCGGATGGTCGGAAGCGCAAGTGACGCGGAAGACCTGTTCCAGGAAACGTTTTTGCGGGTACACACGCATCTGGACAGTTTCCGCGTTACTGCACGGTTCCGTCCATGGGTGTACAAGATAGCCACGAACCTGTGCAAGGATCACCTGAAGTACCGGCGGCGGCATCCGCAGGTCTCGCTCGACGCAGGTATTGGTTCAGAAAACGGTTCGGAGACCGCTCTAGACCGAATGGAAGCCCCGACACCGAACCCAAGCGAGCTGGCCAGCGCAACAGAGACGGCAGAACTGCTTGAAGCGGCCGTCGAGAAGCTCTCGCCCAAACACCGGTCGGTTTTTCTGATGGCGAGGTACGAGGGAATGCCGTACGATGAGATTGCAGGCATGCTCGGCATACCGGTGGGAACGGTCAAATCGCGTATGAACAAGGCGGTACAGTTTCTGCTCAGCGAGCTTCAGGAGACGACGAAATGACGGATATGCCGCTAGAGTGCCGCAGAATCCGCCGACTACTGCGCCAGTACGAGTTGGAAACTCTGAAACCTTCCGCGTGCGATCGGGTCGAGCAGCACGTCGCAGCGTGTGAGGGATGCAGTGAGGCTCTTGTGGCGCAACGCGAAGCGCTCGCCACGCTCGGCCGGCTGCGACCGGTCGAACCTTCTCGCGACCTCACTGCGGCTGTCATGGATAAGGTGCGCCGCGCCGAAGAAGAACCGGTTCGCCGTCCCGCTTTCCGTGTACCTGCTCTCGTCTACCAGTACGTAGTAGTCGTCGCGATAATGGGCGTACTTGCCTCCATTTTGCTTCCGGCGCTCAGCCGCGCACGTGAAGCAGCCGCGCGGGCGTCCTCGGCGAACAACCTTAAACAGCTCGGCCTCGTGTTCAAGATGTACGCCAACGAGAACGAGGGCCAATTCCCTCCTCTATCGCCTTACAAGGAGGTCTGGATGGTAGACCTGGAGCGATTGTATCCGGAGTTCCTGACAGACCTCACAGTGCTCGTCCGGCCGGACCTGCCGGATGCTGACGAACTGCTCGACAGGCTTGCACAACTCGTCGGCGAATCACCAATTGACTGGGAAGAGGTGACGCGTATCGCCGCGAGAAGTTATACGTATACCAACTGGATGGTCCGAGAAGATTCCGAAGTCGAGGATCTGAAGAAAGGATACATGCAACTTGCCAGGGCGGATCTCGATGCCGACTTCCAAGCTGGCGACAGGAGATTCTATCACCTGCGAGAAGGTATAGAACGGTTTTTCATCACCGACATCAACAACCCGGCGGCGTCAGCGATGACACAGTCGGAAATTCCCGTCATGTTCGAGACCGTCCGGAAGGAGCGACCTCCCCGATCTCGGCGAAGAACCCACGGGTATAACGTGCTATACCTTGACGGGCATGTCGCGTTCCTCAATTACGGCGAGCGGTTCCCCGCGACTGGCGCGGTCGCCGACACCTTCACACCGCCGGGACCGTGACGCCCGCCAGAGCGTCGATGTGGACAAACTTGACACTCTCCCTCCTTTTTCGCTACCGTAACGAAAGTGAAACAAGATGAACGTAGTCTACTGTCAGCCAACTTCCATTGATGGAAAGGTACTTCGACCATGATTCCAGAGTTTTTGACAGGCGTAATTGCGCCGATGTTCACACCATGTAACGAGGACGGATCGCTCGACCCGAAAGGAGCGGGCGAGTTCGCCCGGTTTCTGCTCGACAAAGGCGTTATCACCACCATTTTCGCTCGGTCCGGCCTTGGCAAGATGTACACGTTTGCCGGGGACGAGGTGAGACAGATCATTGACGTCACGATCGACACCGTGGGAGGCCAAATGGGCGTGATTCCCGGCACCGCCGGAGTATGGGATTGTAATCCGAGCGAGAAACCCGATCCTGACCGTTATACGGAAGAGACAATTGAGTTCACCCAGTACGCTAAAGACAAAGGGGCGAACGGCGTTGTCGTCGTGGTTCCCGAGGCGCTTCCCGAAAAGCCCGGAAGCAGCCTCCATGACAGGATGTGCGAGTATTATCAGGAAGTAAGTCAAGCGGTTGACATCCCGGTAGTCATATACCATCCGCCGGGGGTGACGGAACCGTACCGTATGACACCGGCACTGTTCAAGAACCTCGTCCGGATAGACGGTGTCGTGGGGATGAAGTATTCGACCACCGATATGGAGAAGTTCGCTGAGGTGGCAAGTCTTGCTCCCGAAGGTTTCGCCCTTATAGCGGGAGCGGAAACCGCGCTACTACCAGCGCTGGTGCTCGGCGCCGTCGGTGTAATCGGACAGGGATGTTGCGTGTCGCCCGAGCTTCTGCGTGCCATTTTCGACCACTACGCACGGGGAGAGATCGAACAGGCGCGGAGGATCCAGTTTGCCGTCAACGAACTCGTAGACGAAGCTGCAGAGATAGACATTGCCGTGTTCGGCAAGATGTACGCAATGAAAAAGGGCTACGGTGTCAGCCCCTATCCGCGAGCGACCGGACAGAATGGCTCCGGTGTCGGACCTTATACGAAACAGAGCGAACGGGTGGTGACGGAAGAGCAGTACGAGAGATACGCGGCCCTACTTGAAGAGAAACTGGCCCCCTATCGTGGTCCGGCAAAGGGGTGATCAACCTGGTCATTCCCCGAACATCTCGGCCTTTCCGAGATAATCGAGTACGAGGTTCATGATGTCGAGCCCGACGATGTCTCCTAGCCCGCCGGTCATGCACTCCAACTCGCACAGCCTTGCGGCACGGTCGGGCCGCACGTCGCCGTGCCAGAACAGTATGGGGACAGGGTCGGCCGTGTGACGTTTTGCCGAAGGTGGCGTGGAGTGGTCGCCGGTCACGACGATTATGTCAAACAGCTTCGCAATCTTCGCAACCAACTCCTTATCAATCCGCTCGACCATCTGACACTTCAGTTCGGCGTTACCGTCGTGGCCGGCGGCATCGGTCCCCTTGACATGAACGAAGACGAAATCGTGATCGCGAACCGCCTGTTCGACGGCGGCGGTCTTGGCGCCCAGATCCGTGGACGTCGTACCGGTAGCGCCAGGCACGTCCGGCACGTCCATCCCAACGTACCGGGCTGCGCCTTTGTACAATGCGCCTCCGGCTATGCACACGGCTTTGAGCCCGTACTTCTCCTCGAAACTGTCCGGTTTGAAATATATACCGGCGCCTCGCGACAGGACAACGTTTGCGGGCATCTTTCCCTTTTCCTGTCGCATCTTGTTCGCGGGATGTTCTGCCAAAACCGCTCTCGCCTGGTCGGTAAACTGATTGAGGATCGAAGCTGTCTTCTCGCCTTCGGGAGTAAGCGGCTCGGACCGCAACAACTTGACGCCGACCTCGTGGGGGTCCGTGTTCGTCACAGCGGCGCTCAGATCGGGACCGGAAAGCATCATGGCCCCTCTGTGCTCCACCGTGTGTTTAACCTTCACCTTGACGTCGCCGAACTCCATGTCGTCGAGCGCCGCGTATAACTCATCGAGACCTAGAGGATCGCGACCCGCACGTCTGTCTGTAACCACCAGGTTTTCGTCAACCGTTCCCAGGTTTGTTCTGAACGCGACGTCTTTATCCTTCAGTTCGAGACCCGCACCGAACGCCTCGAACGCCCCCCTACCCTTGTAGTAGACCTTCGGATCATACCCGAAAAGAGCCAGATGCGACGTGTCCGACCCCGGCACAACCCCTCTGCCGAGCGGATGAAGCATTCCGGTGATACCGGTCTTAGCCAGTTTGTCCAGGTGCGGCGTGCGTGCGCGGCTAAGAGACGTATCTCTACCGCGATCTCCGACTCCATCCATAATCAGCAGTAAGGCTTTCACTCGCCGACCTCCCTTTTGACCGTTACGAACAACCTGTCCATCAACTGCACTAATACCGCGGCCAGCCGCTCAGGTTTATCCTATATCCGGCGTGAGATCATTGTCAATTCCGCAGACCAGAGCGACGAGCCAGACCCGCTGGTCATTTGGCACGCCCTTTTGAGCCCTTGAGGGGAAGAGTAATATCGCTCAGCTTGAACTCGACCCTTCGTATGTCCGGCTCGTAGGCGGACTCTGTGAACTTGTAACCGCTGTTCCTAATGATACCAAGCGCCTTACGGTTTTCGTCCATGACCAGCCCGCGAAACGTCTCGATACCGTTATTCTTTGCCACTTCGATCAACCGTTGAAGCAGATTCGTGCCGATCTTCCTGTTCTGCCAGGCGTCAGCCACCACGACCGCGAACTCCGCCCCGCCTTCCTCCGGCGTGGCAACATATCTGGCCACGCCCAGAAGTGTCTCGTCGCCGTCCTCCAAAATGTAGGCTATGACCGCCATCTTAGTTTCATAATCCACGTTGCAGAATCTTCTGAGACTGTCAATAGGCATAGATTTCATAGCCGAGAAGAACCGAAAATAGACCGTCTCGGGCGAAAACTTCTCGAACAAGCGAGCCATGTGGTCAATATCGTCGGTCTTTATAGGACGCACGTAAACCGCTGTCCCGTCGTCCAGCGTGAATTGCGATTCATACTGGGCAGGATAGTCCATAGCCGGCTACCTCCTTAAATGCAGTGCTCAAATAGGCTTCATCTGAATGTCACAGGCGCATCACTTCATCGTCTGCCAATTCTCAGGGATGACCGCGATGCACACGTCGGCATTCCCCTTCTTGTTTGACGCGAACACGACGCGGTCGCCGTTCAGCGCCCATCCTACATGTGGATGCGCGCCACTGCCGTACGTGCGGTGTCCTTGAGTCACAAGCCGTTCTTCGGTGGTTTTCGCGTCAAAAAGGACGATATCGCCGTGCCAGTTGTCGGCGGCGACCCACTTGCCCCGAGGGTCTCCGGCCGCATGCCACCAGTTGCGCTTCGACAGCTCAACCGGTGTTCCATCGGCCCACCAGCCGCCGGCCCCTATGATCCGCACGACACCCGTTCGCGGGTCAAGGATCTTGACGTGCGACTCCTCGTCACGTTGCGCGCCGCAGAACGTCACGAGGCCGTCCACCCACCAGCACTCGTGCGTCACCAGCTCACCGGGCCGCTGCCAATGTCCGGGCCACGCCGGTCGATCGGAGAAGTCCGCGAACCAGAACCTGCACCGCCGGTTTTGGGGATCTGTCAAAGGCGCTCGGTCGCCGCCCGGGTTGTACCGCGCAAACATCACAGTCTCCGGGTCGGTCCAGCTCATCTGGACATGAGAGATGTTCCACGGGACCCTGGTAACAGTGACCATCTTGCCGGTCGCTTTCTCGATAGCAACGATCTCGCTCGCCTTATCGTCGCCCCGTTGAAAACCGACGCTGAGATATCTGCCGTCGGCGTTCTCGTTCAGGGCCGACCTCAAGCTGATACCTTTCGGGAGCGCGCAGATACGGCGCTCACGAACCGTAACCTTCGTCTGCTCCCCTACCCCGCCCGGCACCAGCTCGATAGCCCAATCATAAACCGCGCCGTCCCTGATAAGGTAAAGACTGTTCGTGTACCGCGAAGCGGTAAACCCCGTGCCGGGACCATCGTCCGACAAACCAAGCTGAACGAGCTCGCCTGTGGATTCGACGTAACCGAACGGTTCAACACGTCCCGTCCGCTCGGACACGAACACGAGCATCGATCCGTCGGGAAGCCAGGAGCGTTCGTGAAAATAAAAGTTATTGTCGGCGGCCGGGTGAGTCGTGACAAAAATGACTTTGACGCCCGTGACCTCGTCGGCGGTTATCTCGCGCTCGACAGGAAGCACGCGACACTCCCACGACCGCTCGGCCTGCTCGCTCCATGCGGAAATCCCTGCAATTGCCACACACACGAGAACGCCGAAGACCGCAAGCGCGCGTGAACCACGTCCACTCGAGCCTCCCATGTCAAGAATCCTCAGAGGCTGCGAGGCCGGGCGCCGCCCCGGGAGCACCGTTTTTCCATTCCACCGGATTGGCGTAACAGTAGAAACAGCCGTGCAAGCACGGTTGCTTGTCGTAGCTTCCGATATCAACGCTCTTGCTGCACCCGCACGCGTCTCTCTGGCCGGTATCGCGTCCGACATCGCATGGCTCGCCCGCGAGCTCGGATAGCAGTCTGCCGTCAATACAATGGGCTTTCTCAACGTTGTCAAGCAGCGTTAGCTCGTCGCCGCAGCAGCTTTGCATGACTATCCCGAAGCGCTTCGCGATCTGCGCCAGCTTACCGGCTATCTCCAACCTCTGGGTCAACGGCGAGTCGTAGTAGTCGAAGCCGCACTTCTGTGCCCGCCTCATGCACTTGTCGTACCATTTGGCAAAAGAGAATATACACCGCCGAACGCCAAGACCGGCCATGAACTCCGCGATCCGCTCGAAACTCGCGATATTGCTGCTCCTGCCGCCGTTCCAGAACACAAGTGGATCGAACCGCCACGCCACCCTCTTGGGTCCAAACCTCTCGACGAGCTGGCGCACCTGCTCCAGCCTCTCCGACAGAGCCGGGATACGCGGTTCGAGCTCCGCACAGTCGTTAACTGTGAAATGGAAGAACAGGTTCGGGTATATCTCCAACGCCTGGACGTTGTCCAGCAGCGGACGGTAGTTCTTCGACCAGAAAACCAGCGTGTGCACGTCTTCGCACCGAAGCGGCACGGTACGCTGTTGGGTGGGATTGAACGGGTTGGCGACGCACACCTCTCCGTCGCCGACGCATCCTGTCAGCCAATCGACGTAGTGCGCCGGGATGTCCGTACGCCGCGATATGCTTATGACCTGTTTCATACCCACCTTCTCCTGCGTAAGAGGTTAGTATTGCCTCTCTATGGTAACCGGTCAGACTCAAGTAAGTCAAACGAAGCATCGAAACCAATACCCCTCCTAAGAAAATGGGGACTGACACAAGCCCGGCCTTCGTAGCCGAAGGCTACTTCGGCGGAGTAGGCCGCAGCGAGGCCGGCGACGTGTCTGTGCCCTTTTTCTTAGACCAATAGTTCGCCGCGGCAAATGAGAGGCTCGCAAGGCAGAGCCTGACCTCGGCGAACCAGGAGATTGGCTCCCGTAACCAGCTCTGCAGAATCGCGTTTTCTTCGCACTAAAAGCCGTGTGATTAAAGAGGATTAGGCGCCGCGGAGGGAGATTTTTCTTCGCGGCGCTTTTTTCTTGACATTTATTAGCTAAGTAT
>Ga0180437_10004206_pt1 | contig 20668 bp, 17 predicted proteins | sample SS_ome_4_FD_132410 | JGI IMG/M metagenome (GOLD analysis project Ga0180437, IMG submission 132410) | Hypersaline lake sediment archaeal communities from the Salton Sea, California, USA - SS_3_D_1 metaG | ecosystem: Environmental > Aquatic > Non-marine Saline and Alkaline > Hypersaline >... | reverse complement strand
TGTGTTTGGGCATGATGGGGTTATGGGAAACGATGTTGTCGATGGTGCTCATGCTGAATTTATTGTCATGCCCTCAACCCAGATTCATAAACTTCCGGACAACGTATCTTTGAGAGAAGCGGTGTTGCTTGAACCTTTGGTTGCGTGTCAGCATGGACTCCTTGAATGTGTCAGGATAAAGCCAGCTGATGTTGTTGTAATCACCGGTCCAGGACCCATAGGGATAATGCTCATGCAGGTCGCTAGGCTTTTCAATCCACGCGCTGTTCTTATCACAGGACTCCGAAGAGACAGGCTGAGGCTCGAAATGGCGAAGAAGCTTGGAGCAGACTATACCATGTACAATGATGAAGGTGTTGTTGAGAAGGTTATGGCGCTCACTGATGGGAAAGGGGCTGACATCGTTCTCGAAGCATCGGGTGCTGATGAAGCGATAAATCAGGCAATCGATATGGTGAAAATGGGAGGACAGATCCTGAACTTTGCCGTTTACGACAACGAATGGGTAAAAGTAAGACTCAGCTATATCACGTGGAAATGTCTGACTGTCGTGGGAAGCTGGGCATGGATGGGATACCCAGAGGAAGCAACAAGAAAAACCGCAGGCGCTCTATCATGGGAGAGGGCCATAAAGATCATGGCTTTGGGAAAGATCGAATTTGAGCCTCTTATTACACATGAGTTTCCACTTGAAAAATGGCAGGAGGCCTTTTCTATATGTGAAGAGAAAAAAGGGGTGAAGGTGGTACTTAGGCCAGATATTGATTTCAAATAATTGTTTGAAGGAAACCCTCCTCATAATATGTGCTCGCCTATTGCTTACGGAAATACTTTATATCATTGTACATGCTATAAAAAGATAAGAGGAAGAGAGAATGGGGCAGATTGATACAAAAGAATTACACGATTTGAAGAAAAGGGCAATTCACATTCGGAAAAACATATTGAGGTTGATAAGGGCAGGAGAGATGGGTCATGTTGGTGGTGCAATGTCTGTTGTGGAGATACTGGTGGTACTCTATTTTAAAATGTTGAGAATAGACCCAAAGAATCCCGAGTGGGCTGAACGGGACAGATTTATACTCTCTGCAGGACATAAGTGCCTCGCACTGTATGCAACGCTTGCAGAAAGGGGATTTTTTAATGAATCTATTCTCGATACGCACGGGCAGCTCAATTCAAGATTGCCAGGGCATCCCGATATGCGAAAGCTCCCCGGTATAGAGGCCAATACAGGGGCTCTGGGACATGGTCTCTCAATCGCCGGGGGTATTGCCATGGCGGGAAAGCTTGATGGATTAGATATAAAGGTATACGTTGTCACGGGCGATGGTGAGCTTAATGAAGGGTCCAACTGGGAGGCTGCATCCGCGATAAGTCATCACAAACTTGATAATATGCTTGTGATTGTCGACAAGAACAACCTGCAGATTAGTGGGCAAACTAGGCAAGTAAATAACTATGAACCTTTAGCAAAACGATGGGAAGCATTTGGATGGAGTGTAAGGGAAATAGATGGGCATGATATACAAAAGATCATCGAGAACGCACAGGAGTTTCCATTTATAGATGGTACACCGTCTGTGTTAATTGCGAATACGATAAAATCAAAAGGCATTTGCTTTGCTGAGAATGATCCGAACTACCACTATTGGAAGCCCACACCTGAGGAGTTTGAATTGGCCCAGAGAAATCTCGATGAGCAGGAGAGGAGACTATAATTATGAAAGAGCTAAGGGATCCCAGAAAGACCTTTGGGGAAGCATTGGTGGAGGTTGGAGAACAGTATAATAATGTTCTTGCGCTGTCTGCTGATAGTGGTGGAGGATCCGGAATGAAACCGTTCAAACAGAGGTTTCCTGAGAGATATATAGAGTTCGGCATAATGGAACAGGGGGTAATGGGATTTGCATCAGGACTCGCTCTAATGGGGAAGATACCCTTTTTTGCTGCAATCTCACCTTTCATAACAGGACGGGCATTTGAGATGTTCAGGAATGATGTTGGTTATATGGAAGAGAATGTAAAGGCTGTAGGGAGGTGTGCAGGGCTCGCATTCTCGAATCTTGGTCCCACGCATATTTCTCATGATGATGTAGCTCTGATTCGAACCATTCCTGGGGTAACAATTGTTGTTCCTGGGGACCCTATTGAGATACGTAAGGTTGTGCATGCAGCATGTGAATACTACGGACCAATGTATATTCGTATCGGAAGCCAGCCCATGCCAGTTCTCTTTGATGATGGGTCCGATTTTACTATAGGAAAGGGTGCGGTAATGAAAGATGGTTCTGATGTCACGATCATAGCCTCAGGTACTGTTTTATCAAAGGCATTTGAAGCATCTACAATGCTAAATAAAGAAGGCATCTCGGTACGATTGATAAATATCCATACAATTAAACCTATTGATAAGGAGCTGATCATCAAATCAGCACAAGAGACCGGGAAGATCGTTACTGTAGAAGAGCACTCTGTTGTCGGTGGACTAGGGAGCGCAGTGGCAGAGGTATTATCAACGAGCTATACGGTTCCTGAAAAAATGATTGGCATTAATGATATATTCGTCAGCAATGGTCCATATGAAGAGCTTTTGGAATTGTATGGATTGCAGGCTTACCAGATTGCGCAAACTACGAAGGACTTTCTTAGATAAGAATATATTTTGTGGCAATCGGTCTCATCGTTATCTTTTATCGATTAGTACAAATAGAGCAGGGAAAATTAGGAAAATGGGAGCTTTTGATAATTACGAATTTAAACCGACTGGATTGGGCGAGCAGGTTTCGCGACTTCTGACTGATGCAATTCTCGATGGAGTGATCAAGGAGGGCGATAAACTAATCGAGACGAAATTACAACAGCAGTTTGGAATAAGTCGTTCCCCCATTCGAGAAGCGTTACGAGAACTCGAGAAAAAGGGGCTAGTGGTAATAGTACCAAGAAAAGGTGTTTTTGTGAAAGAGGTTACCCGTAGAGATATTGAAGAGATATTTCCTGTGAGGGCTGCTCTAGAGGGTCTTGCCGCGAGTTGTGCTCATGATCTGATGAACGAAGCTGATATCGTTGAGATGGAAAAAACATATAATAAGATGGAGAAAGCCTTTCAAGCTAAAAATACAAAGGATTACTGGAAGCATCATCACCATTTTCATGAGATATTCATAAATGCCTGTGGAAATGATACACTGATCAAAATACTCCATAATCTCAGAATGCACACCATATGGTACAGGTTTTCCTATAAGTATTATCAGGATGATTTTGAAAAATCTCTTATCGATCACAAGAACATATTCAATCTTCTCTCACGCGAAGATTCAAACAGGAGACAGATAGAGAGCATGGTAAGAAATCATATAGAGGATGCCTTTGATAGGTTTTTAGAGTATCTTGAGGCTGAGAAAAAGAATAAAAGGGAAAATATGGGTAAGATTGTGTTTTAGAATATTAAAAATTTATGAGACATATTCTTTTCTGTATTCATTTAAAATAAAAATATTTTTATACTTTTTACATTTTTGGCTTGACAATAATTTACATGATGATAAAATGAATTGTCGACAATCGACTTTATTAAATTAACTATATTATAATTGAATATAAAATATAATGGATTGAGAAATGGTGGATAATTGGGATTTCAAGCCCAAGGGCCTCGTTGATCAGGTTACACAACTGCTCACAGATGCAATCCTTGACGGTTCTGTTAAGGAAGGGGATAAACTGGTAGAGACAAGACTCCAGAAACAGTTCGGTATTTCACGATCTCCTATCAGAGAAGCATTCCGAGAACTAGAAAAAAAGGGTCTTGTGGTGATTGTACCGAGGAAAGGCGCCTTTGTGAAGGAAGTAACTCGAATAGATATTGAGGAAAACTTTCCTGTAAGAGCCGTTTTAGAGGGGCTTGCAGCGAAACTTGCATTCGAACGGATTATGGATGAGGATATTAATGAACTTGAGAAGACGTTCAAAAAAATGGAGAAATCGGTACATAACAATGATGTAAAGGGATATTGGAGATATCATAACCATTTTCATGACCAGATAATAGAGAAATCAAAAAATAGAGTTCTGATAGATAAGCTTACGAAGCTTCGAATGCAATCATTGATGTACAAGGTTACACTTCTGTATTTCAAGGAAGATCTTCAGAGTTCTTTCGAGCTCCATAAGAAAATGTTTGCACTTTTCAAAGATAGAACAACTGATCCAAAGCGTATAGAGGATTTTGTCAGAAACCACATTGACGAAGCTAAATCGAGATTCCTACAGTATATCGATCAGCACAGGTTCTAAGAATAATTTTTAAGCTTGCGTGATGGGGTTATGATGAAAGGGTACTGTGGTACTGTCTTACGTGTCAATCTATCGAAAGGCACTATCAAAAAAGAGTCGCTCTCACAGGAGCTCGTTGATTCATATATAGGGGGGAAAGGGTTTGGAACTGTATATCATTTCAGGGAAAATATTCCAAAGAGTGATCCTTTATCCCCACAGAATAAGCTAATCATTGCATCTGGCCCTGGAACAGGAACACCGCTACCTACTGCAACACGGATTGGGCTCTTCGCAATATCACCACTCAATGGTCTTGGTATCGATTCATATCTGGGTGGAAGCTTTGGACATTTCATGAAAAAGGCCGGGTATGATGTCATTATCATCGAGGGAAAGAGCCTGAAGCCGGTGTTTTTAAAAATAGTGAACTCTAATATTTCAATAGAAGATGCGAGGTATCTCTGGGGCAAGGAAATCTACGAAACTGAATCTTTATTAAAGGTAACATTTGGAAAGAATGCTAGGATTCTATCAATTGGTAAGGCAGGCGAGAACCTCGTACGGTATTCGTGTATCGGGAATGATTATAATCGGCATTTTGGAAGAATGGGTGCGGGTGCTGTTATGGGATCAAAGGGATTGAAGGCAATCGTAGTTATTGGCACGGGAAAAGTTACTGTCTACGATCCGGATGGTCTTAAACGCTATATACTGGACCTCAATAAAAGGATCAAGGAGAATCCCAGTACGGGAGTTGTGTATCCACAATCAGGCACTCCAAGTTTTGTGGCAGCAGGGAATCTACTTGGGGTATTTCCCAGCCACTACTGGCACAGGGGGCAGGCGAAGCAATGGGAGAATCTCACATTTGAATACATGGAAGAACAGACACTCGTTAAGCAGACACGCTGCTTTGGTTGTCCTATAGGGTGCGCACATATAAACCGGATACCGGATGGACCGTACAGCGGTATAGAGATCGATGGTCCCGAGTATGAAACAATCTATGCTTTTGGAGGGCTGTGCGATGTAGGCGATATTCGAGAGGTTATTAAACTTAATGATATATGTGACCGCCTTGGAGTTGATACAATAAGCACTGGAAATATTCTCGGTTTACTTATGGATGCGACAGAGAAAGGGAGAATTCCTGAAGAGTTTCACATTCGTTTTGGCGATACAGGGAGAATGATAGAATTTATAGAGAGAATCGCGCAGAGAGAGGGTGAATGGTGGATACTTGGTGAGGGAATACGAAATATTTCAGAGGAATTCGGCCTTCAAGATCTATCAATTCACGTGAAGGGTCTTGAGCCTGCTGGTTTTGATCCAAGGGGTCTTCAAAGCATGGCTGTTACGTATGGAGTTGGAAACAGAGGAGCAAGCCACCTTACTTCGAATGCCTATGCCCGTGATATAGCTGGTAAGGCGAGGGATCATGAGATCGGAGGGGAAGACAAATCGGTTGACAGGTTATCGCTCGAAAAGAAGGCTGAGCTTGTTTACAACATGATCAACTTCAACGTAATTGCCGATTGTTTCATTCTTTGCAGATTTTTAAACAGGGATCTTCTGACATGGGATGATTATTCCAAGATGCTCTTTCTTCTCACAGGAAACGAAAAAAAGAGGGAGAAATTGGAACAGATCGCAAATAATCTCATAACTCTCGGAAGGTTGTACAATATTAAAAGCGGGCTTTCAATACGCGATGACATTCTGCCCGAGAGGTTCTTTTCAGAGCCTATTGGGATTCCGGGCTCAGATGGAAGTGCTGTATCAAAGGAAAGATACTTCCAGCAGCTGACGCAATACTATAGAATGAGAAATTGGGATGAAAAAGGTGTTCCCAGATTCTCACCTTATATTGAATAACAGCTTTTCATAAGGGGGGTTTTTTATGAAGGATATCAAGTTTGGGATTTGTTACTGGGCTTTTCCTCTTGAGGGTCCTTACGCCTGCAAGATTGCTTCAGTGCTGGGACTTGAAGGTATTGAACTCGACCTTGGAGATTACGAGCGTAACTTTCCCCTTTCAAATCGGATGATTCAGGATTCCTATTTAGAAGCTGCTGAGAAATGGCGGATATCATATCCTGCAATTGCGGTCAATACACTCTGCAATTATGGCATGACGAATTCAGCTGAAACCTTGAAAGGTGAGATTGCTCGCCTCGCACTGAAAAAAGCAGTTGAGGTTGCACAGTCTATGAAAATACCTGTAGTACAGTTGCCGAGTTTTTTCGATGGAGAGATTAAGGATGAAAACGGATTTAAGGAAACCATTAACTGTCTTAAATTTGCTTGCAGTTATGCTTCTGACAGAGGGGTAACTATTGCAACAGAAAACGTGCTCTCTGTAGAGGATGATAAACGACTGTTGGAAGCAGTAAGTTTTACAAACCTCAAAATATATTTCGATCTACAGAACCACCACTATTTCAAAGGATACCGAGTACCTGATGTTCTGAGAGAGTTGTTCCCTTATATATGTGAAGTGCATGCCAAGGATGGAAAAACTGGCGAGTTGAGTGGCGCACTGCTCGGAGAGGGAGATATTGATTTTGCAGGATCAGTGGCAGTTTTGAAAGAGCTTGGATACAGTGGCTGGATCCATCTTGAGAATTACTATGATAGGGCACCATTAAACAGGGGGGATAAAGATCCATTCGAGCTTCTTAAAAAGGATATTCATACACTCAAAACCTCCTTCGAGTAAATAAATTCATGTTACGGTGAATGTACAATGTTTGAAATGTTATTTGAGAAGGGTTTCATAGGGGCCATGGAGACTAAAAATAGAATTGTGCTCCCGCCAATGGTCAGAAATTATGCGACTGAGGATGGGGAGATTACTGATCGTATCCTGAACCACTATGAGACGATTGCAAAGGGTGGTGTGGGAGTGATCATCGTCGAAGCTTCCTTCATCCATCCGTCAGGCAGGGGGTTCTTCAATCAAATAGGTATCCATAGAGATAATCTCATCCCAGGTCTATGTGCTCTTGCAGAGAACATTAAAAAATACAAGGTAAGAGCCGGGATACAGATTCATCATGCTGGCAGGCAGACTTCTAAGAAGGTCACAAAAGAAGATGTGGTTGCACCTTCACCGGTGAAATGCCCTCTTCATGAGAATATCCCAAGAGAGTTAACGATAGATGAAATAGAAATGCTCTCTGACGCATATGCTGATGCTGCTTGGAGGGCAAAGGAGGCTGGTTTCGATTTTATAGAGATCCATGGTGGACATGGCTATCTTATAACCCAGTTTTTATCCCCTCTGACAAATCACAGAAAAGATATCTATGGTGGGGATTTTAAGGGGAGGATGAGATTTATCAATGAAGTTGTAGAAAAAATCAGGGATAAGGTCGGGTTTGATTTTCCTGTTACTGTTAGACTAAGCGGTGATGAGTTTATTCAAGGTGGATACGATATCGAGTATGCAAAGCGGGTTGTTCTTGAGCTTGAGAAGAGCATCGATGCATTTCACATCTCGGGGGAGATAGCCGCATCCTTTCCTCAGGGACGGCAGATAGCGCCAATGGCAGTTCCCCCATGCCCTCTTGTGGGTCTGGCGAAATCCATAAAACAAGTAACAGTTAAGCCGGTTATAGCAGTTGGAAAAATATATCGCCCGGAGATCGTTGAAGACATTTTCATTAATAGTATGGCAGATTTCGTGGCAACAGGGCGATGGCTGCTTGCTGACCCCGAATGGCCGAATAAGGTACAACATGGCAATCTGGAGGATATCAACTACTGCATAACCTGCAATCAGGGTTGTATCGATAGACTGTTCCAGCAGAAGGATGTATGGTGTATGGTAAATCCATGGGCTGGTCGGGAGAAGGAGCTTGCGGTGAAAAAGACCGAAGCTCCGAAAACAGTTATGGTTGTTGGAGGTGGTCCTGCTGGAATGCAGGCGGCATGGATTTTACAAGAGCGAGGTCACACGGTCACATTATATGAAAAGGAAAAACAGCTCGGTGGGCAGTTTACCCTGGCATCAATTCCTCCAAAGAGAAAGGATTTAGCTGTATTTACAGAATACCAGATACAGCGTCTTAAGAAAACCGGTGTAGAGATAGTCCTTGGAAAGGAAGTAACGGCAGATCTTATAAAAACACAGAATCCTGATATTGTCATCATTGCGACTGGCTCAGATCCTTTTATGCCGGATATAGAAATAAAGAAGGGCATACAGGTTGTCGATGCCAGGGCTGTGTTGAGAGGCGGGGTGAAGATCCACGATACGGTGGTAATTGCTGGAGGCGGGATGGTCGGATGCGAAGTCGCCGAGTTTTTAGCAGAAAAGGGAAAGAGGGTGAAGATTGTCGAGCAGCTCCCGGAGGTTGCGATTGACTGCGGAGTAAACGACCGTCATCTCCTCCTGAATAGACTCCGGGAGCTTGGTATAGAAATATATGTGAATAATAAGGTAAAGGAAATAACAGAGAGAGGTGTTAAGGTCGAGACCAATAAAGGAGATAAGCAGATCACAGGTAAGACTGTGGTGGTAAGCATGGGCTCGCGATCCGATGTATCCCTCATATCCACACTGAAGGGGGAAGGAACACCATTCCAGACTGCAGGAGATTGCGGGGAAGCGCTGAAAGGGATAGAAGCCATCCTTGACGGGACAAGGGTCGGCTGTAAAGTCTGATTACAATGAGAAGGAAGACAAGATGAGATTGCTTGAGTACGAATCAAAAGCGATCTTGAAGAAATATGGAATCGAAGTGCCTTCTTCCACTCTCGTCACATCAAAAAAAGAAAAGATCGGACTTGAAGGTCCGCTGATGCTGAAGGCTCAGGTTCCGATTGGAGGCCGTGGAAAGGCCGGAGGAGTATTGGAGGCAGAAAGTAGAGAAGATGCGAAGGATAAGATAGCAGTTCTTCTTGCTACAAAGGTTCGAGGATATAAGGCATGGAGGATTCTCGCCGAATCAAAAGTCAATGTACGCAAAGAATACTTTATGGCTGTAACATACGATACAGTGGCCAAGCAGCCGGTTGCAATCTTAACCCTCGAAGGTGGAATTGAGGTTGAAGAGCTTGCACAGAAGAGCCCGCAAAAGGTATCTCAGGCGCATTTCTCTGTGAGAACAGCTCTTTTCCCCTATCGTGCGAGAGAGATCGTATCGGCGCAGGGAATAAGCGGGAGACTGTTGCTTAAACTGAGCACAGTTCTCTCAAAGCTCTCCCAAATATTTGTTGATTATGATGCCACGATTGCTGAGATTAATCCGCTTGCTCTTACCAGTGATAACAGGCTTGTAGCGCTTGATTGTCATATAGATGTTGATGACGATGCACTTTTCAGGCAGCCTGAGATTGAAGCGCTAGAAAAGGATGATTCAAGATACGAGCATTCTAGGAAAAAAACAGATTTTGAAAAAAGGGCTGCAGAAATCAATAACCTCGATCACAGGGGTGTTGCAGGAAGGATGATAGAGTTTGATGGTAACCTCGGTCTGATTATTGGAGGTGGGGGCGCTTCACTCACTGCATTTGATTCTGTAAAGGATCACCATGGAAGGCCAGCAAATTACTGCGAGATTGGCGGGAATCCTTCCGTATTAAAAGTTAAGGAAATCACAAAGCTCATACTATCAAAACCTGGGGTTGAAAAGATTGCAGTTATCATGAATGTCGTGAGCAATACAAGGGTAGATATCGTGGCGAGGGGTATTGTGAAAGGCATCCTCGAGGTGGGAAAGGAACCATCGAAGACTATTGCTGTGTTTCGGATTCCAGGTGCATGGGAGGGAGAAGGGTTTAAGATCCTTTCCAAGTATGGAGTTGTTTTTAGGGACAGGAAAACTTCACTAGATGAAGCAGCGAGAATCGCTGTAGAAAATGTAAAATAAAAAAGGTAGTAACAATGTCAATATTGGCGGATCAAAATACCAGAGTCATAGTACAGGGTATAACAGGAAGAGAGGCAACTACCTTTACCAAGGATATGATAGATTATGGAACAAAAGTAGTCGCAGGAGTAACCCCAGGGAAAGAGGGACAGGAGGTCTACGGAGTTCCTGTCTACGATACTGTCTGTAAGGCGATAGAAAAGCATCCTGCAGATGCTTCAGTTATCTCTGTTCCTCCAGCATTGGTGAAAGATGCTGTTCTGGAGGCGCTTGCAAACGGGATAGAGCTTCTTGTGGTCGTATCAGAGAGGATTCCACGAAGAGACACTATTGAGTTTTTAGAGGTCGCTCAAGAAGTGGGTGCCCGGGTGATCGGACCAAACACGCTCGGACTTATCTCTCCTGGCAAGATAAAGCTTGGAATGGCAGGGGGTAGGATTGAGGATGTTCGCAAGGCATATACCACGGGTCCTGTTGGGGTTGCATCGAGATCTGGAGGAATGACCACAGAGATTGCTAACCTTTTAACAACAGCTGGAATTGGGCAGAGTACTTGTATTGGCGTTGGAGGAGATCCGGTAGTAGGATCAAACTTTATAGACCTGATACCTCTTTTTTTACATGACCCTCAGACGGAGGCTGTGGTACTCTTCAGTGAACCAGGGGGTGTGATTGAGGAAAGTCTCAGCGAGTATGTTATTTCAGAGGGCATAAAGATACCTATTATTGCATTCATTGCAGGAAGGTTTGTTGATGCAATGCCTGGCATTAGGTTCGGTCATGCTGCAACCATTGTTGAGGGAAATCGAGGAACCGCAAAAGGCAAGATAGATGAGTTCAAAAGGGCTGGCATACGGGTAGCAGAGCGCTTTTTTGATATTGTGACTATACTCAAAGAATATCTATAGAAGCGGTAAAACTAATCATGAAAGAAGTTGGACCACTTAGAACAGCGCTTTTTGTTCCGGGAAATAGGCCAGAAAGAATTGATAAGGCAGTAGGAACAGCGGCCGATGCAGTCATAATTGATCTTGAGGATTCGGTTCCAATTTCAGAAAAACACAAGACGAGGTGCATTGTCAGAGAAAAAATAGAAGAGTTCAAGGGTAGAAAGATCGCCGTACGTGTGAATGCTGTGGGAACAGAATTTGTACAAGCTGATCTTAATGAGATTGTAATGAAAGGACTTTGGGGGTTGATGGTACCAAAAGTGGAGGGTGCTCATCATATAGAAAAAATACACAGGCTCCTTCTTGACCAGGAAGAGAAGAAGAAAATTAAGCCAGGCTCCATAGGGCTTATTCTTCTTATAGAAACTGCGCTTGCAGTAGAGAAAATATTTGAGGTTATCTCAAAAAAAATAAAACCTAAAAGGTTCATTATTGTTGCTTTCGGTGCCGCTGATTATGCTCTCGATATGGGGATCAAGCTCACAAAGACGGGAGAGGAATTAGAATATCCCAGAGCGAGAATTGCGGTTGCGTGCCGTGCGGCAAAGATGTTACCACCTCTGGATACACCTTTTATGGTTGATCTTAAGGATTTTTTAGCTCTTGAGGAGGATGCGCTAAGGGCAAAGAGACTCGGATTTGGAGGAAAACTGTGTATTCATCCCAATCAGATTGAAATCATCTGTAGGGTGTTTTCACCGACCCAAGATGAGATCGAATACGCGAAAAAGGTGGTTAATGCATTCCAGGATGCAGAAGCAAAGGGTTTAGCTGCTATTCAGATTGATGGAAAGTTTATAGATTACCCTGTGGTCGAGCATTCGAGACGAATTTTGGAGATCCCTCATGATAACTGACCGTAATGAGGTTTTATGATTATGGGAGAATTTATAAAGGTTGATGTTGTTCTCGGGTCTTGTCTTGGAATAGAGGAGTGTGGCGAATGCGTAAAGGTTTGCCCATTAAATATATTTGAAGTAGAGGGAAACAGACCTTTTGTTGTTGAATCGAATGAGGATGAGTGCACACTTTGCGATCTCTGTATCCAGGTGTGTAAAAATGGTGCAATTAACATTCACAAGCTTTATGAATCATGATTATAAAAGGGAATACTTTTATTTATGACCACTGCAAATCGCTATGCTTTTCGCAGTCGATAGGGAATGAGTAAGATGAATGTAACCTGTTCAGAACAGCTTGCCACTTTTTTAACACAGATCAAATATCGAGATCTCCCTGAAGCAGTTATCAAGATGGTGAAACGCTGTATTTTGGATTTGTTAGGCTGTGTGTTTGCTTCTAGGAAGATGGATCCTGTCCGCAAGATTGCAGATTTAGTCAAGTTCTACGGAGGAAACCAGAGATCTCACATAATCCCATACCTCGAGAGGAGCTCAAGTTTATTTGCATCTTTTGTAAATGGGGCCGCAGCTCATGCCATGGAAATAGATGATGTTCACCGGGATTCTGTAACCCACCCCGCTTGTGTTGTTATTCCTGCAGTGATTGCGATAGGTGAGCGGGAGGATATTGATGGGAGAAAACTCATAGAAGCGGTGGTCGCAGGATATGAGGTGATGATAAGGGTAGGGGAAGCGGTGGGGAGGTCACATTATCGGTTCTGGCATAATACCTCAACCTGTGGCACTTTTGGGGCATCTGCTGGCGCAGGAAAGATTTTGAATTTGACCAAAAACCAGTTTGTTTATGCATTGGGAAATGCTGGGTCCCAATCATCCGGCCTTTGGGAGTTTCTTGAAGATGGAGCAGATACAAAGTTCATGCATGCTGGTAAGGCAGCTATGAATGGCCTCATTGCTGCTGATCTCGCAAAAAAAGAATTCACCGGCGCATCAAGGATATTCGAGGGAGGGAAAGGATTTTTCCTGGCAACGTCCCAGGATTCTGACCCAGATAAACTGATCGAAGGTCTTGATGGGAGTACTCCAAGTCATAAAATTCTATCAGATTCCTTCAAGTTCTATCCATCCTGTCGACACACCCATTCCTCTATTGATGCAGCACTTTCGCTTTTTAACGATCATAATATAGATATTAAAGAAGTCGAGAGCATTGATGTGTATACATACCGGGAAGCAATAAACCTCTGCGGTGGTGGAGAGATTAAAAATCCTTACAGGGCAAAGTTTCATATCCCATTTTTAGTTGCAACAGCTCTCTTGTACCACAGAGTATGGTTTGAATCTTTTGATGAGTCTAGGGTCAGAGATCGGTCCCTTCTCGATATTGCAAAGCGGGTAAATGTTCACTTCGATAAAGATCTCGATAAACTCTATCCTTCGAATTGGCCTTCCAGAATTGTTGTTCATTTCAAAGAAAAAAAAAGTGTAGAGAAAGTTATTTATACTCCAAAGGGTGATCCTGATAATCCTCCAACGGACGATGAGTTAAAAGCAAAATTTCGTGAAAACGTGAAAGATCATCTTACAAAGAAAAGTACGAAACTATTGATTGACAGTATTGATGAGCTTGAAAAGCTTGATCATATTTCTGAACTTTTTGATTGTATTGAGTTTAGTTAACTAAGAACAGAAATTTCAGATGACAAAAAAAAACACATGTTATTGAACGATTATCCTGCCACTATACTGTATTCGCAGGCAGATTGAATAAGGAGCTGATGATGGCAGAGCTCAAATTTATTGATGGGTATCCTGAATATATGCATGAATTGATAAAAAAGGTCGAGAAAACCCGTCATGAGAGGACTGGGAGCCTTTATCCACAGCTCACTCCAAAAGGACGGGAAGATATTCTTAATTTGTGCCATCCAGATTATGCTCCTGGTGGCAAGAGGGCTATAAAATTCGGGGCAAACAAGGGGGATATTGCTCCAAATGAGGTGGTTGATCTTTTAGAGTCATATCCTCTGATCGAACCAGATGAGATAGATTTGAGTACACCTGATTATGATATAGATATTCTTATAATTGGTGGAGGGCTTGCAGGGACGAGTGCTGCAATCATGGCAAATGAATCTGGAGTGCCTCCGAAGAATATCCTTCTTGTAAATAAGCTGCGGCACGGAGATTCCAATTCTGTGATGGCTGAGGGAGGTACACAGGCGTCTGATCGACCGAACGATACACCTGTCATTCATTTTATAGATACAATGGGGGGAGGGCACTTTACCAATAAGCCTGATGTAGTGAGGGCACTGGTTGAGGATGCTCCCAAGGTATTTCAGTGGCTCCTCGAACTGGGTGTTCTCTTTGACAGGGATGAAGAAGGGTATTTTCTTGAAGGGACCGTTGGGGGTGCATCGAGGAAGCGGTTTCATGCCTGCAAGGATTATACAGGATTAGAGGAGCTAAGGGTTCTTCGAGATGAGTTCAGGAACCGAATGATCCCTTGTCTTGAGTTCTATCCTGTTATCGAGTTCCTCACAGATGAAAGACGAAAGGTGACGGGAGCGATTCTCTGGGGTCTTGAGACAGGGGAATACAAGATAGTGAGAGCAAAGGCTACGATACTCGCTACTGGTGGATTTGGAAGGCTTCATATACGAGGTTTTCCTACAACGAACCATTATGGAGCAACCTGTGATGGAGTGGTGCTTGCATACAGAGTTGGGGCGAAGTTAAGAGACATTGATACAGTACAGTACCACCCGACTGGTGCTGCGTATCCACAGCAGATAATCGGTCTTTTAATTACCGAGAAGATGAGAACCCTCGGTGCGCAGCCTGTCAATATCGATGGAGAAGCATTCGTCTTTCCCCTTGAGCCGAGAGATGTGGAAGCTTCTGCAATTATTAAGGAGTGCCACATAAAAAAGAAAGGCATCACAACCCCATCGGGAATGAAGGGTGTTTGGCTTGATATTCCTCTCATAGATGGTATCAACGGTAAGGGTACTATTGAAAAGTATTTTCCAGGAATGGTGAGGATGTTTAAAAGATTTGAGATAGATATTAAGAGATACCCTGTCCTCGTCTTTCCAACTCTACACTATCAGAATGGCGGTGTAGAAACAGATCCTTTTGGAAGAACAAATGTTCATGGCTTATTCGTGGCGGGAGAGGTTTCAGGAGGAGTTCATGGAAAAAATAGACTTGCCGGAAACTCAACCCTAGACTGTCTCGTCTTTGGAAGAAGAGCGGGGAGAACAGCGACAGAATATATGAAGTCCTGCAAAGGAAATGGCAAGCTCACACTCGCACATGTTACGAGGTACATAAAAACATTCAAAGAGACAGGTATAAGACAGAAGAGAAGGGCCCCTATGCTGCTGCCAGATTACCGTGGTAAAGCAGTCCTTGCAAGAATGATAGATGTACTGTAGTTATTGAAATAAAAAGGAAAATTTTTTTTTCTAACGTATCGAATGGCGGTACATTATTCCTTTTCAGGCATTGTAATATATGATATTATTACTGTAAAAATTATAAAGATGGAATCATATTAATTTTTTTAAGGTTTTTTTCAGATGCGTGTCATCGACGTCAACGAAATACAGAGCATAGTGAAAGAGCTCTTCATACGCGCGTGCACCGATATCAACGATGATATCATGGATTCTTTTGTAAAATCGAGAGAGAGGGAGGAATCTCCGGTTGGAAGGGCGGTATTCGATCAGCTCATACAGAATGCAGAAATCGCACAAAAAGAGTCCATTCCCATCTGTCAGGACACCGGATTTTCTGTAATCTTTTTGGAAATCGGGCAGGAAGTGGCTTTTGCCGGAGGTTTATTGCGGAATGCCCTGGAAGAAGGGGTGCGAGAAGCCTATACAGAAGGGTACCTGAGGAAGTCTATCGTAAAAAATCCGCTGACATCGCCGGAAAACACAAAGGACAATACCCCTCCGATTATTCATACGGATATCGTCTCCGGCGACAGGGTAAAGGTAACGGTGCTTCCAAAGGGCGGCGGCTCGGAGAACATGAGCAGAATAAAGATGATGAAACCTGCCGATGGCGTTGAAGGGTTGAAAAATTTCGTGATTGAAACGGTGAAAACCGCAGGTGCAAATCCGTGCCCCCCTCTCCTGATCGGTGTGGGAGCAGGGGGAACCTTTGATTATGTGGCCTTTCTTGCGAAGAAAGCGCTCCTGAGACACATAGGTGAGCGAAACCCGGATCCGAAGATTGCGGAGTATGAAGTCGATTGGCTCAAAGAGGTGAATAAGCTCGGTATCGGTCCTGCCGGTCTCGGAGGAAGAATCACCGCCCTGGATCTCTTCATCGAACTGTTTCCACGTCATATTGCATCATTTCCTGCCGCAGTAAACATTCAGTGCCACGCTGCAAGGAGCAAGTCTTATACGATCTAACGAGAGGGATGGGCGATTACTGGAGAAAGGGTGAAAATACTACCCGGGCTGAAACATCATTTTCCTAAGGAAGCACAATGGATGTATTGAGAGCAGAAACGCCACTCGTGGATGCGGTAATAAAAGAGATGTCCGTTGGGACCCGGATATTTTTGAGCGGAACCATATATACGGCCCGGGATGCAGCGCATGAGCGGCTTGTGGATTTAATTGCCGCGCACAAACCGCTCCCCTTCGACATGGAGGGAAGTGTGATATATTACGTTGGTCCTTCACCCGCAAAACCGGGCCATGTGATTGGCGCAGCAGGCCCCACAACAAGCTCCAGGATGGATCCCTATACGCCGCTGCTGCTTGACAGAGGGGTGAAAGGAATGATCGGCAAAGGAGCGCGATCCAGAGAGGTGATCGAAGCGATGAAAAAGAACTGCGCCGTCTATTTTGGTGCAACAGGGGGTGCAGCGGCTCTCCTCTCGAAATCGATTGTTGAAGCCGAAGTAATCGCTTTTGAGGAGCTTGGAACCGAAGCCGTGCGGAGGCTGATCATAAAGGACATGCCACTCATCGTGATAAACGATTGCGAGGGGAGGGATCTCTATATTGAGGGGCAGAAGGAATGGGCTTCAGTATGAAACGGAAAAGTATCGAATAAAACATTGACCTTTTGTCTGAGCCCTCCGGGTGAGGAAAGGTGAACAGAATGAAAGTAAAGCTGTCTCATGAGGAAATCAATAACGAGAATCTCCTGAAAATACTCGAGCTCAGCGGTGCAAAAGTTTCAGCCTGCTACCAGTGTGGAAAGTGTACAGCCGGTTGTCCCACCTCGGATTTTATGGACATTCCGCCGCACCAGGTGATCCGGCTGCTGCAGCTGGGGCAGATCGACGAGACACTGGAAAAAAACACGATCTGGTTGTGCGCCTCCTGCATTACCTGTGCAGTGCGATGCCCGAAAGGAGTTGACCTGTCCAAAATAATGGAAGCATTGCGGCAGCTCTCTCTCAGGCGCACCGAGAATTATGTTGAACCGGACGAAATGACAAAAGAAAACATCGAGAAATTCCCGCAAATTGCGCTCATTGCCAATTTTCGCAAGTTTACTCGGTAGAATAAAGCCGGTTGGGGAGCCGTTGAATCGCATGTTCACCGTATCGTACATGCCAGGTTGCACTCTGAAGACATCGGGAAAGAATTTCGAGGAATCCACTCTAAAGCTTCTCGAAAGGCTCGACGTGAAGGTCGAAGAGCTACCGAGCTGGTACTGTTGCGGCACCACTTACTCCCTGGCCTCGGACAATATCATGAACCATCTTGCTCCCATACGAACCCTTATCAGGGCAAAGGAGACGGGCAGACGCGAGCTGCTCGTGCTCTGTTCCATGTGCTACAACACGCTGCGGAGGGCTCAGGATCTGGTGCTCAACGATGAGGAAAAGCGCAACAAGATCAATGATTTCATGTATCGAGAAGAGACAGAGTTATCCGGTCACGAAGTGAGGGTCGTGCATCTTTTAAATTTTTTAAAGGAGTTTGTCGGGTTTGAGCGGCTGGCTGAAAAGGTTACGCGAAGAGCGCGGGACCTCACAGTTGCTCTCTACTACGGGTGCATGCTTCTCCGGCCGGACGAGATATCCGTTGATGCGTCCTCAGAAAATCCTGCAATCATGGAAGAGCTCTTCACTGCGTGCGGAGTAGAAACAGCATACTTCCCGTTCAAAACCGAATGCTGCGGCTCCTATCAGACGGTCAACAGGAGGAGCATTGTTTTGGAAAGGGTAAAGGAGATAGTTGAATCAGCCGTAAAGAACGCCGCTGATCTGATAGTGACCTCCTGCCCCCTCTGTTTCTTCAATCTCGATGATTCACAAAAAATACTGCTTGATGACACGCCGGATTTTACAAGCATTCCGATTCTGTATATAAGCCAGGTCCTGGCCCTCCTGATGGGGATCGAAGATGCCACCGATTACAGCTTGCATGCAATCGATCCAAGGCCTGTCTTAAAAGAAAAGGGACTCCTGAGATGAATGGAACCGGAGAAAAAGTTAAGCAGCGTCCGAACCGGATCGGAGTTTTTATCTGCCACTGCGGAATAAATATCGCTTCCGTCGTCGATATAGAAGCAGTAAAAGGGAGGATATCCGGCTGTCCCGATGTGGCGCTTGTGAAGGATTACATGTATATGTGCTCCGAACCCGGTCAGATGCTTCTCAAAGAGACATGCAGCTCGGGTCAAATAGACGGCGTAGTGATTGCCGCCTGCTCGCCGACACTTCATGAAGCGACATTTCGGGGTGCAGCAGCTGAGGCAGGGATGAATCCGTACAGGATAGAAATCGCGAATATCAGAGAGCAGTGCTCTTGGGTTCATCATGACGACAGGGGGAGGGCAACTGAAAAGGCGATTGATATTATACAGAGCCTTGTCGAGCGGGCAAAACGCGACGAGTCGCTTGCGGAAGTTTCGATTCCGGTCACCAAAAAGGCGCTGGTCATCGGCGCAGGCATCAGCGGAATGCAGGCAGCGCTGAACATCGCAAACAGCGGGTTTGAGGTTTTTCTTGTCGAACGGCAGCCCTCGATCGGGGGTCACATGGCTCAGCTTTCAGAAACATTTCCAACTCTTGATTGCTCCCAATGTATTCTGACCCCCAGAATGGTCGAGGTGGGTCGTCACAAGAATATAAATCTCATGACCTACTCCGAAGTGGAAGAGGTGTCCGGGTATGTGGGGAATTTCAGGGTAAAAGTTCGCCGGAAAGCTGCCTACGTTGACTGGAGTAAATGCACCGGCTGTGGTATCTGTACAGAGAAATGCCCGACAAGTGTTCAATCGGAGTTCGACAGGAAGATCGGACAGCGTAAAGCGATCTACACCCCCTTTCCCCAGGCAGTGCCAAATAAGGTCGTGATCGACAGGCAGAGCTGTCTCTATTTTCAAAAAGGGAAATGCCGGGTGTGTGAGAAAAAATGTCCACTCGGTGCGATTGATTTCGAGCAAAAAGACAGGATAGAAGAAATCGAGGTCGGGGCCATTGTGGTGGCAGCGGGGTATGACCTCTATGAAAAAGAAAAAATTGAAGAGTACCGTATGGGATACTGTTCGGATGTGGTTGACAGCCTGACCTTTGAGCGGCTTCTGTCCGCTTCAGGTCCGACACAGGGCAAACTGGTTCGCCCATCAGACGCAACCGTGCCCAAGGAGATCGTGTTCATACAGTGTGCCGGCTCCCGTGATCCTGACAAACACTTCGCCTACTGTTCGCGTATCTGCTGTATGTACACTGCCAAACATGCCATGCTCTACAAACACAGGGTGCCGGACGGACAACCCTATGTGTTCTATATGGACATTCGCTCGGGCGGGAAAAATTATGAGGAGTTCGTCCAGAGAGCCATCGAAGAGGACAACGTGCTGTACATACGGGGGAGGGTGTCCCGGATGTACAGGGAAAACGGAAAGATCGTTGTGATTGGAGCGGATACACTCAGCGGGAAGAATATTGAAGTCAGGGCTGATATGGTGGTTCTGGCAATGGCCATGAGACCATCCAGCGGATATGAAGAAATTGTGCGGAAGCTGAAAATACAGATGGACAGCAACGGATTTCTCACGGAAGCGCACCCCAAGCTGAGGCCGGTGGAAACGCTGACGCAGGGGATCTTTCTTGCCGGCTGCATCCAGGCACCGAAAGATATCCCGGACACGGTATCCCAGGCGGGTGCAGCAGCCTCAAAGGTTGTGGAGCTGTTATCCCGGGAGAAGCTGACCCATGAGCCCATAACTTCATGGGTCGATGAAGAACTGTGTACCGCATGCGGCCAGTGTGTAACCCAGTGCTCCTACGATGCAATAGAGCTCGACAGGAAAAAGAAGACAGCGCGAATAAATGAAGCGCTGTGTCAGGGATGCGGGGCATGCATAGTGACGTGCCCTTCCGGTGCGGTACAGCAGAGAAACTTCACGCTGCAGCAGTACTATTCCATGATCGAATCCTTCGTGTAGGGCAACCGGTATGGGAAAGACAGGTTCAGTGGCGGTTTTCGGGGCAGGCATCGCCGGTATGCAGGCGTCCCTCGATCTGGCTGAGATGGGATTCAAGGTCTACCTCATAGAGGAGAAACCGTGGATTGGCGGGACCATGGCTCAGCTTGACAAGACATTCCCGACAAATGACTGCGCCATGTGCATACTGTCGCCGAAGCTCGTCGATACCGGCCGCCATCCAAATATAGAGCTGATCACCAATGCCGAGCTCGAAGGA
>Ga0180437_10004203_pt1 | contig 20678 bp, 19 predicted proteins | sample SS_ome_4_FD_132410 | JGI IMG/M metagenome (GOLD analysis project Ga0180437, IMG submission 132410) | Hypersaline lake sediment archaeal communities from the Salton Sea, California, USA - SS_3_D_1 metaG | ecosystem: Environmental > Aquatic > Non-marine Saline and Alkaline > Hypersaline >... | reverse complement strand
GAAAAAATCGATCTGGTTATCCCTTAGATTTCTCTCCCAGGTGACCTTACCTCACGTTATCCCGGATTCAATCTGGGCTTAATCTGGCAGGTTTGGAAACCTGCCCTACAATAATGCCCATCATCACCTGTAAGGCGGCTTTTCGCGCTGCATCCCGCAAGGGACCAAATCCGCCGTTGGAGAGGGTATGCGGGGGATCACCGACTGCGCTTGAGGGGAAGTGCGCGGCACATCGCAATGTTCCGGATTCATTTCGCTCATCAACTGGGAACCACAGCAACTGTTACGCAGCAGAAAAGTGCCGGACACATAGCTCAGCAATATAACAATTTCAGGTGATTAAGTTCAATTTTTACTCAGATATAATATTCGTGAGAAGTAAATTAAATTTCAGTTTTCTCTTAACTGAAACTATTCAACCCTTTTTTGTTTCACGAAAATTATCAAGTAAGTTTTAAATCGGGTGTAAAAGATGGAAAATTTAGTAAGAATGTATGCCGAGGCATTAAAATTTATCGACCAAACAGGAATTCCTTTTAAAGATTTCCATCCTGGGGTTGGACCCTATGGTGAACCTCAAGTACTCAAAAGAACTTTAGATTACCTGAGAAAAGAATATCCAAAAGAATTCAAGGATGCGAAAACTAAAAGAACACCTGATGTTCTTGTTCCAAACCAATGGGCTCTTGAATTTAAAATTGTTAGACCTTTTGGTGACAATGGTAAGGAAGCGGAACATTGGTCACAGAACTTACTCCACCCTTATTCAGGAAATGTGAGTTCAATAGGTGATATATATAAGTTATTAAATCTTCACATTTCTGAACGTAAAGGAATACTTATTTTCACTTTTGAAAACGATCCACCGGTAATTGACCTCGATTTAATAATTAATTGCTTTGAACATATTTCAATCCAATTATTAGAATTACCTTTAGGGAAAAGAAATGTTGCCCATTGCGAGAATCTAATTCACCCCGTTCACAAAAAGGCAAGGGTTTTTGGTTGGGAAATTACACGTTATTAGAATAGTAAGTAATTAATCAGAACTAGGTGGAAATTTATTAACTGAAGTTTCACAATCAGAATGCAGTAGGTGATAGACTTGGAGGTTGCAATATAAGTTGTCATCATCGGCGGCGAGTTGGTACTGGAAACCTACGCTCGAGATGACGGGTGAGGGGACGCGGCAGGGTTGGTGACTCCCCTTGTATTGCCTTTTCGACCGGTTTCATGTTCTTTATGAAACCGCGGAGAAATCCTCGAGGAGTCCGTGTATTAGAAGACTTTGTAATCTGGCAGGTTTGGAAACCTGCCCTAGAATATTACCCATCATAACCCGTAGGGCGGATTTCCATATCCGCCGTGGAAGAGTGATGCGTATGGGGGGAAAAAGCAAGCGATACCCATAAACTGAAATGAGCGCCTGCAATAACAAGTATAATAAATCCCACTTGAGGAATATCCATGGCCGAAAACAACGCAAACAACGAACAGGTAAGAAGGTGGATGGAGACCCTGCATAACAACGGTTACCGCCTGACCGCGCCCAGGAGGTCGGTTGTGCGGGTGCTCGCCGGGAGCCAGAGGGCTCTCAGTGCGACTGAAATTTATGACCAGGCCCGCAAACAATACCCCTCGTTAGGGCTTGTCAGCGTATACCGGGCTCTCGACAAATTAGAAGAGCTGGGGTTAATCCAGCGCGTCCATCACCCGGACGGCTGCCACGCATACATTGCCGGATTTACAGGACACCAGCATCTATTAATCTGCCAATCCTGCGGCCGGACTGATTATTTCGAGGGCGATAACCTCGACCATCTGATCAACCGGGTTTCAAAAGAAAGCGGGTACCGGATTGGCGACCACTGGCTGCAGTTATTTGGCACCTGCCCTGACTGCGGGGCTGTAGCAGGAAATTAACCCTCTAATGACAGTTATTGAAGAATTCCAGAAGACCAGCCATCATTTCAGCAAACAGCGCCCCACCCACGATGCGGGCGAACCGATTCTGAGGGTCGAAAATCTATCCCTGAAATACCCCAACGGCTATGCCATCGAGGACCTGACCTTTGAAGTTGGCAAGGGGGAGAGGCTGGCGGTGGTAGGACCAAACGGCGCCGGAAAAAGCACCCTCTTCAAAATCATAGCCGGCGTGCTCAATCCAACCAGCGGCAAAGTGGACATCTACGGGCAATCTCCGGGCGGCCATATCTGCATCGCCTATGTATCGCAGCGCAACCAGGTCGATTGGAACTTTCCGGTGACAGTTGCGGATGTGGTAATGATGGGGCGCATCGGTCAGCTGGGATTGTTCCGCAACCCGGGATCCAGGGATAAAAAAGCCGTCCGGAAAGCCTTGCAGGTGGTAGGCCTGGAAAAACTGGCAAACCGGCAGATAAACCAGCTCTCGGGCGGGCAGCAGCAGCGCATGTTTATCGCCCGGTCGCTGGCCCAGGAAGCCGAACTGATGTTGATGGACGAGCCGACCAGCGGGCTGGATGTCAGCTCACAGGAAGAGATTTTTAACGTCCTTGACCGGCTGCGAGAAGAAGAGGTGACTGTGCTGCTCTCGCTGCATGACCTGAAAACCGCAGCCGAAAAATTCGACCGGGTGATGCTGCTCAATATCCGGCTGCTGGGGCTGGGTAAACCTAAAGAAGTATTAAAACCGGACAACCTGGTGGCGGCGTACCACGGGCACCTACACCGGGTAGAGACGGAAGATGGACTTCTGGCGGTGGGCGACAGCTGCTGCGACGACGAATTCCCTGCTCCGTGACTGACTTCCTGCTCACCCCCCTCCAGTACGGATTTATGGCACGCGGCCTGGTTGCCGCCATGATGGTCGGGACGGTGTGTGCGGTAGTGGGATGTTATGTGGTCTTGCGCGGGATGGCATTTTTTGGGGATGCCCTAGCGCACGCCATCCTGCCAGGGATCGCGGTTGGATACCTGGTCGGAGGCGGGGCGCGCCAGCCGCTCTTCTGGTGGGCGCTGCTGGCAGCCGTAATCAGTTCGCTGGGAATCGGTGCAATCAGCCGCCTGACTAAAATTAATGAAGACACCGCCATCGGGATCGTATTCGCGGGAGCGTTCGCGCTGGGCGTAGCCCTGATCTCATCCGTGCGCAGCTATCCGGTCGACCTGGCCCATTTCCTTTTCGGGGATGTGCTCGGCGTGCGCCCGCAAGACCTTATTCTGATCGCGGTTCTGGGAGGGCTGGTCCTGCTGGTAATCCTGGCATTTTATAAAGAGTTTATGGTGCTCTCATTCGACCCGGTGCTGGCGGCGACTCTCAGGCTCCCGGTCCGGATCCTGGAAGCCCTGATGCTGGTCCTGATCGCGGTTACGATTGTGGTCTCGCTGCAAACTGTGGGGGTCGCATTAATGGTCGCCATGCTGGTCACCCCGGCTGCGACCGCCTTCCTGCTGACCCGGCGCCTGCCGGTGATGATGGCGCTGGGCGCGCTGATCGCTTCCGTCTCCGGGATTGCAGGTTTGTACCTGTCTTACTACCTGAGCATCGCCTCCGGGGCGGCGATTGTGCTGACCTGCACGGCGGTATTTGGAATTGTGTGGGTCGCCCAGACCCTGCATAAGCGTATTTTTACGACAGCTTAGCGCGCACGAAAGCGACATTTGCGGAATTATCCTTCTTTTTCCCCGATCCATCATCAAAAAAAGGATTTTTTACATGCCTTACTTCCGCAAGTTCTATCTTCATTCCGGGAAGATGGGCAACGATTTGATCTGGTGTAACCAGGTCTTCTGGATCAAATCCCCAGACCTGCGCCATTGATGCGTCCCATTCTGCCACAATCAAAGTACCACCCTGTTTTACAGCCGATGCTGCAGTCTTCAGCACTTTGATACTGTCACTACCTCCCGGCAGGGCGTACGTGCTGATCGCCAGGTCGAACTTATCTTCTGGTATCCAGGAAGTGATATCACCTACAATAAATTCAGCGTCCAGTTCGCTCTGGAAGGCAGATCTTTTTGCCAACTTAATTGCGTGTTCCGACCAGTCGACACCGGTCACAGACCAACCACTCTCTGCCAGCATCAGAGCGTTTATTCCCGCGCCGCAGCCGAGGTCCAATGCTTTTCCCGGTTTCAGGTTTTTTATCTCCGCCTGGAGGAAGAAGTCCTTGACATGGGTACTCTGCGGGTCCTGTTTAAATGACTCATTCCAGAATTCACGGTCCATTAATTCTCCCGGTTTCTCAGACTATCGTCAAAAGAAAAGATAGCGCGGAGTTTCCCGGCAGTATACTTCATACTCCTCCCCGAAAACATCCTTCAGATGCTCCTCCTCCGTCACCACCATCATATGTGCTGTGAAGGCGTATAGCAGGATCCAACCCAGGTTGTACCAGGACGGCCAGATTAAGCAGCAGCCAAGCACGAGCAAAAACCCGCCAAGCACCTGCGGATTGCGAGAGAAGCGGTAAGGTCCGGACCGGACCAGGCCCTCCACCTGCACCCCGAAAGCCCGCCGCAATCCGAACCAGAACATCGTCCCGAATGAAGCCAGAAAACCCAGCCCAACCACCAGCATCCCGGTTATCCAGCGGGTTGACCCGACCGGCGCGCTGGAAGACCAGAACCAGCCCCAGCCCGTGTCGCTGTAGATAAACGGGAAACAAAATACCGCCATAAACATCAGCAGTTCCAGGGCGGAAGTGACGGCACTCAGGCGCCCCCTGCGCTGGTAATCGCCTCTCACGATAATCCGGAACACCAGATATGCCAAGCCAAGAAGCAGGAATAATACAAGTAAAAAGCCGATTAAAACCATCAGGATCTCCCGATCCTTCCCCGATCTAAGCTGCATCGAATTCATCCATATTGTAAATCATTGATAGGAACTTAAAGTTTGGATTAAAACCACTTCTGATGTCTTTGCGATGGAACACAGTGCCGCGTTCTATGCGGTTCGCGTAGCATGCCGCGTTCTCTGCGGTTCGCGTAGCATGCCGCGTTCTTTGCGGTTCGCGAAGCGTGCCGCGTTCTCTGCGGTTCGTGATGCATGCCGCGTTCTATGCAGGTCGCGAAGCATGCCGCGTTCTTTGTGGTTCGCGTAGCATGCCGCCCTCTTTGCGGTTCGCGTAGCATGCCGCGTTCTTGCGGCACGAAGCGTCGGAACATCCCGGTCAGGGAACTGAAGCTATCTTTTAACATTTTTCTGGGAAACCACTCCCAGCCAGACTAGATACCCCCATAAATTTGTATTTCTGCCGGTATTGTATAAAAACCTGTTCTGGGCCGGTTATTCTGCTCACACAAACCGAAACGCGGCAGAATACAGGTACCGGTTCACAACAACCGAATTCCGAAAATAATCCCAAACGGGATCGCCCCCAGGACGGCCAGAAAAAGGGTACTCAGCTCTGATATAAAACTGCTATCCGGAGCGGGGCGGCGCCTGAAGCGGCTCAAGAACGCATCAAAGGTATTGCCCAGCAGGTTTCCGACAGTAATCATGCGGATGTAAGCGCCAATTTCTGCCGCGGTTTGTTCTCCGTAAAAATCAATCAATCGGGCGGTTGCGGCTGGATCAGGTGCGCCGCCTGTTTCGGCGAAATGCTGGGCGTAAAGCAGACCCGGGGCTTCATCCTGGGGGAATTCATCCAGATCGCCGCGGGCGATCCTGGTTATCTCGTCTTCAGAAACGCCGGCTTCCAGGGCAACCTTTGTGTGGCCAAAACGGCAGTAGCGGCAGTCATTGACCTGAGTCACCGACAGCATGATCTTTTCAGCGAAAGCCCTGCTGACCCTACCTGAATGCCTGGCGGATTTAAAATCCGGGCTGTGGTGCAGGATTTCGCTGGCTGCAGAAACCAGCTCTCCCGGTGAGTGATATACCCGGCGGCGGAATATTTTAGCTGAACTCTTCATAAAAAACCCATTGTCAGCTGGGGCACATCAGGGCGAACTGGTGGACCGGAGAAAGATTAATTTTTTCCGGAACCGCAAACCTAGCAGGATTTCAACCAGACCGAAAATAAAAATCAACGGCTGGAGAAAGCTGATCAGACCGATCCACAAGACCTGGGTAATAATCCACCCAACCAGCACCGCCCAGAAGAATATGGCGACCTCACCCGCAAAGCGGAACTTCGAGAAAGTCAAAATACCTGCAATCAGATGCCCGATGCCTATGATGGAAGACAAAAATAAACCAGGAAAAAGGAAATCGGGGAAAGGCGTCCCATCCAGCAGGCTTGGAGCCCAACCCTTGGATGCCCCGGTTGGGTCAGAAATCAAGGTATATCCGCCCGCCAGCGCGCCTTTAACCCAGCAGGATCTGAAAAACACCCAGCCCGATCGCCAGCCGGTTCAAGCCCTGCTTTTTTGTATCCATATTCCTCCAATCTCCATGAAACAAAAATCCTTACCGTAAGAAATCCGGGTACGGTTGATTAAACTAGCTTGAAGGCGAACACCCCGCCCGGCTCTTACCGGGAAAAATAAAACGGGTATACTTGGTTATCTGTAAATAAAATTCGTAAAATTTTATCCCGAACAAATCAGAAAAGGACTAAACCTGATTATATCCTGCTAAATTATTAAAATGGAAGAGAAGAATTTCTGGCTTATCATGTCGGTTGTGATCGTTACCCTGAGCGCGGTCCTGCTGCTGGTGATTGGTTATATCTATTTTGTGGTTGTGCCGCGCCCGAAGATCTCCACTACGACCGCAGTTATCCCCCCGACCACCACCCCGACAGAATTTATCCTGCCAACTGCAACCCCTGAAAACACGCCCACCCCTTTCCGGCTGGTTTTCATTACCGCCAGCCCTACCGGTTCCAGCAGCCCCATTTCCACAGAAACCAGCCCGGCACCCAGCCAAACCGCCCGGCCGCCAACCAGCATCCCGACAGAGATAACAGGGCAGGAATCTCCGGACGACTTCATCCGCCGGTACTACTCCCTGATTAACGAACGGGCTTACGACACTACTTTCGGGATGCTCTCCAGTACTTTCAAGGACCGCTTCCACTGCTGTAACCCGGACGGCTCATACCAGATCGAACCTTACATCAACTGGTGGGACACAATCGATAGGGTCAGCGTGCTGTTGGTTGACACCAACCGCTGGAGCAGCGACACCGCCCAGGTTACCGTGCAGATCCGGTACGACAAAGCCAACGGGAGTACAACCACAAGCACCCACACTTTCGATCTGGTGCCTGATTCCTCCGGGGACAGCTGGCTGATTGATTAATTTAACATTCCAGCGCTTCATCCCTTATATTAACCGATATTAACCCGATATTTTGAATCAGTTAACCTGGTTTTTAAGCCCAATAAGGTATAATCGTCTTTTACAAAAATTCCAACATTAAATTTTTAACCTGAATTTTTTATTGAATTCAGCAAATCGGCTGAATTTATATTTTTTTCTGGAGGAAGGAGAGATTAAGATGCGAAGAATTAAATCAAGCGGCGGTTATAAAATCGCCAGACCAGCTTTATTGATGCTGCTGATTGCGGCCTTTTTACTGGCAGCCTGCAGTTCGGGTGAGGGCGCGACCGAACCGGTCGCCAGCCCTGAAGGCGACCAGGCCCAGCAACCCGGCGGAGACCAGAGCGCTGGGCTGGTCAATACACCCTGGGCGCTGGTCGGGTACGGCGACGCCGCCAACCCGGTCGTTGTTGAAGATGGAACCCTGGTGACGGTTTTCTTTGGCCCGGACGGAACTGTTTACGGGTCCGGCGGCTGCAATAACTACAATTCAACTTACACCCTGGAGGGCAGCAACCTCACGGTCGCCAGCCCAATCGCCAGCACCATGATGGCCTGTGAAAAAGGGATGGAACAGGAAACGACCTACCTGGCAGCCCTGCAGACCGCCCGGAGCTACGAAATCACCGCCTCCGGCAGCCTGAATATCAAATACGACACCGGCACTGGAGTTGAACAGATCCTTATCTATATCCCCGAACGGGCTCCCCTAGAGGGTGTGACCTGGACGCTGGTATCGTTTGGACCGGCGGGTAACCCGCAGCCCCCGGTGGCGGGCGCTAACTTCACTGCCCAGTTTCTGCGCGATCCAAATTTCCCGACCGGCGCAGTGGTAGGATCAACCGGATGTAACGATTACAGATCTGCTTATTTCGCCACCGAGAATGAGATCAAGATCAACCTGCCATCGGTGAGCGCCAATGTTGAATGCCCGGCTGGCCTGCCCGAGCAGGAGCAGGCTTTTTACCAGGGTTTGAACCTGGCCCGCAGTTACCGGATCGTCAGCCAGAACATGCAAATTTTTTACGGCGACCAGGTTATGAACTTTTCGCTCGGCGGAGCACCAGCACCAGAAGTCACAGAAACCCCGCCGGCTGGCGGCGACCTGGCTGGTCTGAACGGCACCAAATGGTCCCTGAATTCGATTGAAACTGCGCCGCTCATCCCGGGAACAGAGATCACAGCCGAGTTCACAATCAATGCAGACGGGCTTACTGGGATCGTCAGCGGGTTCTCCGGCTGCAACACGTACTCTGGAGAGATTACCGGAGTGTTTACAGTAGCAAACATCACTACATCCCAGAGCGCCTGCGATCCTACCGTAATGGACCAGGAGACGACCTACCTGGCAGCCCTGGGTACTTCCGCCGGTATCACCTATGATCCCACCCAGGTGCTGATCAACACCCAGTTCGGGGTGCTTGCTTACGGAACTGCTCCAGTAACAGCCCCACCCACTACTGAGCAGCCGACCAGCGAGCCCACCTCCGAAGGACCGTCTGAGACCACCCAGGCTCCGGTAGTTATCATCACCATCACGCCTGATCCGAGCAGTGTTGGCGGATCGACCACCTTCGATGGATCAGCCTCTTATTCCGGGACAGACGTTGTCAGCTTCACCTGGGATTTTGGCGACGGCACCGGAGCCGATGGAGCGGTCGTAGAGCACACATACACCGCAGGCAACACATATGCGGTCACCCTGACAATAACGGACGCGTTCGGCCAGATAAGCACCGGCACGTATGTTCTTGCGGTGCAGTAGCCTGACCCCGGTTCATCCAGCAAAATCAGCCAATTAAACAACAGGTCACGACCCGGGTTGGTCGTGACCTGTTTTGTTTAAGTTGAAACCGTCCTAAAAATACTCTGTCATAGCGAAGGAACGGAATACTTCGTTCTTTGCAGCGCAGATTGTCAGAAAATCCCGATCATGGAACTGAAGCAATCTCATATTTTTGAACCGCCAGCAAGCAGCCTCCGAAAGCGTTTATAATAACCTATGCCTCTTTTCCGTACCTACCTGCCCATCCTTCTGGCGTTATTCTTGTGCCTGCTCCCCAAGCCAGCGCTGGCGGATCAGCAACTTCCCTATTTTGAAGAGATCCCCTGCGATATATTTAACCTGTCTGAAATAGCGCCATTTGCAGCGGCGAGCCAGGATGTGGTATGCGGTTACCTGGTTGTTCCCGAAAACCGCTCCGATCCCGGCAGCAATCCCATAAGGCTGGGCGTAATGGTGATCAAAAGCGGCAGGGATAATCCCGGGGTACCGCTGGTATTAACCCAGGGAGGCCCGGGCGGTTCGGGAATCGACCTTTTTGGCTCGCTGCTGAATTATGCAGCCGATACCGGCGAGATCCTGCGGGAAGACCGCGACCTGATCGTCCTGGAACAACGCGGGACCCAGTTTTCAGAGCCATTTCTGGCTTGCACCGAAGCGCTGGATGCCGAACTGGATCACCTGGAAGAGGACCTGCCAATTGAAGAGGAAGTCCGCCTGCAAAGAGAAGCCTACCGGGAATGCCGCCAGCGGATGGAGCAAGAAGGCATCGACCTGCCGGCATACAACAGTTACGAAAACGCGGACGATATCGCCGACCTGGCGGAGGCGCTTGGTTACGAGAAGATCAACTTCTACGGGGTATCCTACGGCAGCCAGCTCGGGCAGCATTTAATGAGCCGCCACCCGGATATACTCGAAGCGGTCGTGCTGGATGGAGTGGTGGCGCTGGACATCAATCCCAATCAGAAGATCCCCTGGTCGATCAGCCGCAGCCTGAGGGCATTGTTCGATGCCTGCCGGAACGATCCCGGCTGCAACCGCCACTATCCCAATCTGGAGGAAATTTATTTCGAGACGATCGAGGCCTTGAATAAAAACCCGGGCATTGTAAATATCACCGACCCGGACAGCGGAGATGAATACCACTCGGTTTTCAACGGGGACGACCTTTCCTACCTTACCACTCAACTGCTGTATTCTTCGGAGGCGATCCCCCTGCTTCCCAAGATGATCTACGATGCACGCAAGGGCGAGTTCAAAATCCCCCGGAAAATCCTGCCGGTCCTGGTTTTCGACCGGACATTCGCGGATGGGATGTATATGACAGTCATGTGCGCGGAGGACTATGACTTCGAAACGAAAGAACTGGACGGCAGCGGTGCGTACCCATCGGTCCTGGAGGAGCAGCAAATAGGGAATGAGCTGGTCCTGGACATCTGCCGTGATTTTGGGGTCCCCGAGCTTGGTCCGGAGGCAGACCGGTTGGTCGAGAGCAGCATCCCAACCCTGTTATTATCGGGCTACTTCGACCCGGTCACACCCCCCGTCTATGCCGAACAGGTCGCCGGCGCCCTGGAGCGCGCCTACAGTTACACATTCCCGGCTTACGGCCACGGCGCGCTCCTGACTGGCGACTGCTCCGCCCGGATCATCCGGGATTTCCTGAAGAATCCCTTGCAGGAACCGGATACTGGCTGTATCGCTGAGACCAGCCAGGTAAGCTTCTATTCACCCGGCAACACCCTGATGTCCCCGGGAGCGACCGCCCTGGCTGACCTGCTGGACAGCGAGTTGAGAAGGCTGATGGCGGGGGGGCAGGCGCCTGACATCATCCTGCGCATCCTGGCTGCCCTGATCCTGCCGGTCCAGCTCCTGGCTGTCCTGGTGGTCTTCCCGGTTGTCTGGGCGGTCAGCTGGCTGGTCTTGCGCATTCGCAAACAGACAGGAGAGGAATCCGGGCTTGCCAGGTTGGCGCCCTGGTTTGGCGCCTTAAACGCTGCGGTTGCGTTCCTGTTTGCCCTTTTTGTGCTGATTCAAACCGGCTTCCAGCTTATGGGGGCCGGCGAGATGCAGTCGCTGGTTGGGGTTAGCCGTTCGTTTATCTGGATCTACACCCTGCCCTGGGTCATCGCAGCCCTGGCGGTTGTCCTGACAGTGATCTCAGTTGTTTCTTGGACAAGAAGATACTGGGGCCTGGCCAGGCGGATTTACTTCAGCTTCACCGCCCTTGCGGCGCTGCTGTTTGTGTTGACAATGGCGGCGGCGGGGATGTTTGGGGTACTATTCAGCTAGTAAATATACTTCAGGTCAGTGGAATATTTCCAGATGGTGGGTTCGCCCAGGTTAAATCTCGGGACAGAATAATCACATTCCAGGATGGTTATCCTGATATTGCGTTCAGCGTATAAAATCCGGCTTCCCGGCTCGCTGCAGCTGTAGCCGTATACCGGATCCCATAATTCAATATAGTAAGGCTGCATCAGGTACCTCCCGGGGATAATGGTAAAGATTTTTTCTATTGGATTTGAGCGGTCGCCCTCATCCAATCGAAGGTAGTAGAAGCTGTTCGAGTCCTCCTCATTTGTGAGCCGGATCTCAAGCGGAAAGCCGGATTTGTTCACAATGGTCAGGCGAACAAGCCGGATCGGTAAACCATTTGCGGAGATCAACAGCAGCGCCAGCAGCGAGATGATGATCGTAGACCTCTTCACGACTCGTTTCCCCCAGTTGACACATTATAACCATTTAACTCTTCGCCCGGGGCAATTAAGACAGGCATAAAAACTGTAAAGGTACTGCCCAGATCGACCCCGGGGCTGTGCACTTCTATCCGCCCGCCGTGAGCTTCTACAAGCGCTTTACTGATCGCCAGACCCAGCCCGCTGCCCGGCAGGGCGCGCTCCCGGCCGCCGTCTTCACGATAAAAGCGGTCAAAGATAGAGTCAATGTTCTCGGGTTTAATCCCGATGCCGGAATCTCTTATTGAAATCTTTACAATATCCTTCCCGATTATTGTCAGGGAGGCATTAATGCTTCCCCCCTCGGACGTGTAGCGGATGGCATTAACCAGCAGGTTCTGGATCACCTGGCGGACGCGGGCTGCATCTACCAGGGCATAAACAGGAGATGCGGGTATGTCTGAATTTAATTCGATTGAAGCGGATAAAGCCAGCGGTCGGTAGGCTTCGGTTGTGTAATACAGGAGCTCAGACAGGTTTGTCTTCTGCATGTGGAGGGAAAGTTCCCTGGCTTCAGCCTGGGCAAGCTCATGCAGGTCATCGACCAGGCTGCTCAAATTGCGGGTCTGTTCCAGCAGACGGTTTATCTCCTGCATGGAGAGCGGGTACACCCCATCCAGAATAGCCTGCTGGCTGCCCAGCAAAACATGCACCGGGTGACGCAGTTCATGGCTGACATCTGCCAGCATATCCCGGCGTAATTCCTCCTGGCGTTCCAGCTGTTCTGCCATATGATTGAATGATTCCGCCACAGACTGCATCTCTGCGCTGCCTTTGACTGGCACCCGATAACTAAATTGACCCTGGGCGATTTCATCAGCGCCCTTCTCCATTCGCTGCAAAGGCGCGATTAACCAGCGTGTCAGAAGAATCCCGGCGACCAGCGCAAGCAGCGAACCGACGACGATCGTCCTGGCAAAACCAATCCAGATCCTTCTTTCTATGTCTAACCTCACTTCTGGCGGAGGCTGTCCCGGCGATTTTTCTATAGCCGGCCGGTCTGAAAATCCAAAACTGCGCGATATTTCACGATAGGCAAAAGGAAACAAAGCAACAATCAGAACCACTCCAATAATCACAATGCTGATCCAGACCCAGAGGCGGTTCATTGGTTGCCTCCCGGTTCTAATTTGTAACCCACACCGTAAACCGTTTTGATATAACGCGGGTTGTGCGGGTCGGGTTCAATTTTCGCCCTCAGGTTGCGGATATGGCTGTCCAACGTCCGGTCAATTCCCAGAAATTCAGTGCCCAGGGCTTTCCGGATCAGTTCGCCGCGGGTCAGCACATAACCAGCGCCTTCCATCAACACCCGCAGGATTTCGAACTCTGTCGCGGTTAAATCAACCCTGCGCCCCTGTACACTAACTTCCCGCCGGCGGATATCCAGGCGCAGGCCATTCACTGCCAACACGTTCTGTGGATCATCCGGAGTAATTCCTTTTTGAACCCGCAGGCGGGCTTTAACCCGCGCAACCACTTCGCGCGGGTTGTAAGGCTTGGTGACATAATCATCCGCGCCAATTTCGAGTCCAACGATCTTATCGGTATCATCCACACGGGCAGTAAGCATAATAATCGGCGTGTGTTTGACTGATGGATCAGCCCGGATGGTTCGGGTAACATCCCAGCCATCCCGGTCCGGCAGCATCAAATCCAGAAGGACCAGGTCGGGTAATTCTCTATGTACAATGTGAACTGCTGTTTCACCGTTGTAAGCCACAAGTACAGTAAATCCGGCATCCTCAAGATATGCGCGGATCAGCCTGACAACTTCACGATCATCGTCGACAACCAGAATACGCCCTTGCATTGTTCAGGTCTAATCTTTTCTCAAGCTACGATTTCTCTGTCAAAATTTATTAATGGTTTTTGAGATATTCTAACCAGTCTTGCCTTCCAGAAACTCGATCAGGGCTTCAAGCAGTAATTGCGGCAAGCCCAGGCTGATTCTCGGGAATCCCCCGCGTTCGGCGATAGCGGTCTCGCGCTGCTCGGGGCTAAGTCCAGCCCCACCCGGTCCGCCGCCCGGTCCACCGCCCGGAAAACCCCCGCCGAATCCACCGCGCGGAAACTGGCCGCTCTCCCGGGCTGCTTCAATGGTCGCCTGCTGTTCGGGAGCCAGGTCGCCAAATCGACCGCCCCCAAAACCCAGTTCGATCCCCATCTGCTCTGCAACTGCACGCATATCCTGGAAGGATAACCCCATTGCTTCGATCTCAGCTAATTGTTCGGGACTAAAAACAGCCTGGATCTGATTGAAAAGCGCATCCATTTCTTCAACCGCAGTGTTATCGCTCTCACTCAAACTGCGGACCGCCTTCCACAATACCAGCATCTCATCTGCCTGATCTGGATCAAGCGGGTACTCGCTTCCCTCAAGTTTAAAAGTCCCCAGCGCCAGGGTCATCGCAAGCGGCATTTCACGGTCAAAGCCAGGTTGAGGCGTGGCCTGGTCCTCAGGCGGCGTTCCCCCCGGAAAATTGTCCTGCTGATCAGCGCCGCTTCCAACTTCCTGCTTTTCCTGAGCCTCCCCTATTGTTTGAGGTTTCGAATCTGATTGCGCTGTTTCCGCTGTTCCTGAAACCTGCCCAGATAAATCCGCAGCGGTCGAATCGCAGGCAGCCAAAACAAATACCAATAATAGAATACTTATAATGAGATACTTTTTATTCACAATGTTACTCCCATGTTTTTAATTTTAGATTCACTCGTGCCGCAGCGCTTCGATTGGGTCAAGCTGGGCGGCTTTGTTAGCGGGATAATAGCCAAAGAAAATACCAACCAGGGCAGCCGAACTGAAGGCAATCAGAATCGAAGCCGGCACAACCACAGTGCGCATCCCGCCCAATTCGCCGAATAGATAAGCGCCGCCCACACCGGCTACAACGCCGATCAAACCGCCTGCCAGGCTTAACAAGAGCGCTTCCATCAGAAACTGCATGCGGATATCATTTGGACTGGCGCCAACTGACTGGCGGATGCCAATCTCGCGGGTGCGTTCAGTCACGCTGACCAGCATAATGTTCATAATTCCTATACCTCCCACGATTAATGATACGGCTGCCACCCAGGCGAGTAAATTGCGGAAAGCTTCGGTGGTCGCTTCCTGGGTCTGGATGATATCCTGCTGGGTGGTGATCACAAAATCGGGTTCGTCCAGGCTGACCTCATGGCGTCTGGCGAGCAGCAGTTCTATTTGCAAGATAATGTCTTCCATCGGAATGGAGCTGTCTAATTCAACATAGATCAGGTTCACCCGGTCGCCGCGCACGCGGGCGAAAAAGGACGGTGTGAATTTTTGAAATACCACTGTAATGGGCATATAGAGGCGCATATCGTAGTCAGCTCCACCAACCAGGCCCTTTTCCGAAAATACGCCGATTACAGTTAATTTGGTGCTGCCTACGGTTATTGTTTGCCCTACCGGCGGTTGGTCCCCAAACAGTTCTTCCGCAAGGCTGGCGCCAAGCGCGACAACTTTCTGTTTTCGCTCCAATTCAGCCTCATTGAAGTACCGGCCTGTGGAAACCTGCATATCCCGGACAGAAGGAAAATCCGGGGTTGTCCCTAATAAAGAAACATCTTCGATAACCACGCCGTCCGATTTGACAGGTTCCACACCGGGCATCTCCACCACCACACCAGTAACGCCCTCAACCTGGTCAGCGATAGCATCAGCGTCATCATAGACCAGGCCGGTAGAACCACCCGGATCTGGTCCCCTGCCAAAACCACCCCGGCTGAAGTTAGCCGACACAAAGATTAAATTTGTGCCGAGGGTCGAAATCTGCTCTTCGATGGTCGCTTCCGTGCCGGCGCTGATCGCAATCATCACAATCACCGCCGCTACGCCGATGATGACCCCCAGCATGGTCAGCAGGGAGCGCATCTTATTCTTCAGCAAACCCTTCCATGAGATCTGGATGACTTTATTAATTCTCATCAAAAATCTCCATTTTGCTGTTTACCGGGTTAAATGCGCCGTTCTGGTGATCGGTCTCTATCCTTCCATCCCGGAAGCGGATGATTCGCTGGGCAAAAGCGGCGATCTCGTCATCGTGTGTGACCATAACAATGGTGCTCCCCTCGGAATGCAGTTTCCGGAGCAGTTCCATGATTTCTTGACCGGATTTGGTATCCAGGTTGCCGGTAGGTTCGTCTGCAAGTAAAAGCACCGGGTCATTGACCAGCGCCCGGGCGATCGCCACCCTCTGCATCTGGCCGCCGGATAACTCCTGGGGTTTGTGGTCCACCCGGTCAGACAGCCCAACCGCGTCCAATGCTCCCAGCGCCAATTCCTTTTGTCGGGAGTCACTAAAACCATCATCGCGTGTATACAGCAGGGGCAGCATCACATTTTCAAGGGCGGAGGTATTTGCCAGCAAATTGTAAGATTGAAAAACAAAGCCGATCTGGCGATTGCGTATCACAGCCAGCTGGGTTTTATTTAAACCGCTCACATCCTCCCCTGCCAAATAGTAAGAACCGGAGGTCGGCCGGTCCAGACAGCCCAGGATATTCATTAACGTGCTCTTCCCTGAGCCGGAGGGCCCCATAACTGCGACAAATTCATTTTCAGCGATCCGTAAAGAGACACCGACCAGGGCGCGCACTTCAGAGGCATCCATACCGTACACCTTGGTCAGATCTTCGGTGAGGATTATTGAATTCTTCTGCTCAATCATATCCCTGGACATATATACCTTACTGACCAGCCTGGACTATCCCCGTCGATACAACCTCCCCCGCTTCCAGACCAGATATTATTTCGGCGGAAGTAATATCCATCAAACCCACCTGCACAACCCGCAGTTTGGGCTGGTTATTTTCAACCACAAAAACAGCATACTCCCCCGGATCTAACTCGCGCAGCGCTTCGACGGGCACCAGGACCGCGTTCTCAACCCTGCCTGCGATAATATCAACCGTAGCATTCAGCCCAACCGGGAAATTAATTAAGGGGTCCAGACCTTCTGGATATAACCGCACTACTGTCTTAACCGCCTGCACACCGGAGACTTCCTGAAGTCCTGGGCTGACCGCGATGACCTGGCCGGTGTAGGTTTTATCAGGCAATGCATCAAATACCACATCCGCTTCATAACCGACGGAAACCTTATCCAGGTCTGTCTCATCCAGGTAAACCTCCAGGGTGGGTTGGTTCAGATCGGCAAGGGTAATAATCGGTTCAGTGCCGATCACTTCGCCAACACTGGCAGTCACTTCCAGGACAGTACCATCAATTGGAGAGACAAGGTCCAATACCGCCCTGGTGTCCTGAGCCAGGGCGAGCTTGGCCCTGGCATTCGCAAGTTCCGCTTCAGCCAGTGCAATTTCATCCGGCGCTGGGCCATCCTTGTATTTTTCATATTCGCCCCTGGCTTTATCCAGGTTTGCCTCGGCGACTTCCAGGGCATATTCATATTCCAGGCGCTGAACCGCGGCGTTATAGTTGCTCTGGGCTTCATTCAGATCCACAAGCAAACTCTGGCGGGTGGCGTTATTCGAAGACAGGTATTTATACGGCTCAAAAGCCACCACAGCCTCATCCAGCGCGGTTCGCATCACGTCCATCGCTTCGACGGTCTCCAGCCCCTGCAAGTAGGTGGGCATGATGTAATTATCCAGGTTGTACTGGGCATCGCGCACCTCGCCCGAATAAAGGTTGATATCCGCCAGGGCGCTGGTGCGCTCGATCTCAGCGTTGCTGTACAGGTCCTCCAGCGCCTGCTGGGCTTTTACCACTTCAAGTTCCGCTTCGGCAATCGCGGACTGGATGGATTCTTCCGATTCCTTTGTCTGCAAACGGGCAAGCAGGTCCCCCTGCTTGACCTGACTACCTTCGATAACATTCAATTCAATCAGGGTGCCGCTCTCGTCAAATCCCATCCCTATCTCAGAATTGGGAACGACCTGCCCTGCGCCGCTGGCAAACACCACCAGGTCGCCCTGGCGGCTAACTGCGGTCTGCATGGTAGGCTCCTCGGAAGAGGCCCCCTCCGCTGGCGCAATTTGGGTCGTGTAATAATAATAACCACCCGCAGCGAACACTATTACGATAACAAGAACAATCCAGAACGATTTCTTCTTCAACATTTCTCCATAGCTCCTGTGGTGATGCCAAGTTAATCTTCCATATTTTATAAATACATTCTGCAGAACCTGTGCAGATTCTGTTTAATCCCCGTGAAGATTAAAAACAGGGAATAATAAGATGATTTTATCCCCGGAAGGATATTTCACTGGAGGAGATTCAATTGATTGGTTGGTTTAGAGCTCTGCTTTAAAAAAACTCTCTGTATAGGAAGGCCTGTAGAGGCTGGATTCTGCGCTCCTATACCCCCCTGACTACCCCTTAACGTAAGACAGAATCTGGTCCAGCAGACCGTCCCTGGCCTGGAATAGATCAACCCCCCGCAGGTTTTCTTTCTGGGTTCCTGCACTCACCCATGTGGATTTCCAGCGTAATATGCAGCGCTCGCCAGCGCTGAAAACCTCCTCGATCTCCCTCTGGGCCTGGTGCTTTTCGTTGAAATAATCCCGCCAGTAAGCGAGGATTTCTTCTTTCCCCCTGTACGGTTTGCCACCCGGCGCCGGGTGCGCGCTTTCGAATATACAGTCGTCGCTGACAAGTTCCATCATTCCGGTGAGGTCACGGCGGTTGAAGGCTTTATTAAAATCAAGCACGGCGCGCATGGCGGCTTCAAATTTGGACATCCTGACTGGACTCATGTCGTTCACGCTCCTCCGATAAAATAATATTCCTGGCGGTAGAAAAACGGATCAGGTACTGGTAAAGGGCTCAAATCCAGCCCAAATCAAAATTTTTTCCTCAGAAATGGATTTTCTCTGAATTGGCCCATTTTGCACATGCCATCAGAGCTTGAAGCCGGTGCTATATACATTACACCCGGCCTGAATCGGGCGGGGCGGCGGTTCTATCTCCCAGGAAATTTTCCTCGCGGTAATGGGCGCCGCGGCTGGTTTTGTTGCGGCGAGCAGCCCGGGCGACGACCAGTCCCACCAGCACGCTGTTGCGCAGGCCGATCAACCCATCCGTGAGGGCGGTCATACGGTAGAAGTCCTCGATCTCCAGCCACAGGTGGCGCAGTTCACGGATGGCGCGACTCAGGCGGTAATCGCTGCGCACCAGCCCGACGTAATGCCACATCAGGTTGCGGATGGTCTGCATATCACCCTGTATCAGGGATGGGTCAGCCTCGTAGACCAGGCCGCTCAGGTCCCAGGCAGGCACATCTTTCTCGCTAACCGGGCTGGCATCCGGCTCTGTGCCCATAATATCCCGGGCTGCCCGGTCACCCCACAGCAAACCTTCCAGCAGGGAGGTGCTTGCCAGGCGGTTTGCGCCGTGTACGCCGGTGCAGGAGACCTCGCCCACCGCGTAGAGGCCCGCCAGGCTGGTGCGACCCCATAGGTCAACCAGCACTCCCCCGCAGAAATAATGGGCGGCCGGCAGGACCGGTACCGGTCTGCGGGTGATATCGATATCCTGTTCCAGGCAGCGCTGGTAAATGTGCGGAAAGCGCTCTTTGATCTCTGAAGGCGTTTTATAAGACGCGATGTCCAGCAGTACATACGGGTAATCATTTTCCAGCATCTGCCAGTAGATGGCGCGGGCAACCACATCCCTGGGCGCCAGGTCTTTCCACTGCGGGGCATACTGCTCCATGAATGGCTTTCCATCCGGGGTGAGCAGGCGTGCCCCTTCGCCGCGCACAGCCTCGCTTATCAGGAATTTACTGACCCCCGGCATGTGCAGCACAGTCGGGTGGAACTGGATATATTCCGCGTTGGCGATGCGCGCCCCTGCCCGGTATGCCATCGCGAGCCCGTCGCCGCGCGCTCCGGGCGGGTTGCTGGTGTTCATATATATCTGGCCCAGCCCGCCAGTCGCCAGGATTGTCCAACCGGCGATCACAGGCTGGACCAGTTTGGCAACCTGGTCAAAGGCATAGGCGCCGTGGCAGGACTGGGGTCTGTAAACCGCCAGCGGGTCGAGGGCATGGTGCGGGAAGGTGATCAGGTCAACCGCGGTGTGGCGAGTCAGCAGGTTAATATTCGGCCGGGAGGCAACTTCCCGCAGCAAAGCCGCCATGATCGCCTTACCGGTCTCGTCGCCTACATGCAGGATGCGGCGCTGGGAGTGGGCGCCTTCCAGGCCAAAGGCGTATTCCCCGCTTTTATCCCGGTCAAACTCCACCCCCGCCGATTGAATCAGAAGGTCTGTGAGCAGTGGAGGCCCTTCTTCAGCCAGCAGTTCAACCGCCGGCGGGTTGCACAACCCGCCCCCGGAACGCAGGATATCCTCCGCCAGAGCCCCCCTGGTATCCCGTTCGCCTCGCCAGACAATCCCGCCCTGGGCATAATTCGAACTGGACTCGCCCGGGTCAGCCGCGCTGGTCAGCAGGCAGACCTGGCGCTGGCGGTCGCTTGAAAGCCTGAGCGCAGCGCTTGCGCCGGCGATCCCGCTGCCGATAATCAGGACATCGGTCTGCATCAGACTGCCTTACCCGATCTCGGTCATGCGTTCGACAGACCGGAAAGCCCTGCGGCGGATGTCCTCCGGCACTTCGATCACATACTGGTTCTTCTGGAGCGCCAGCAGGGTGTCTTCCAGGGTAATCATATTCATGTGCGGGCAGCGCACCATGCATAACCGGAGCATATCTTTATGCGGGTTGGCGGCAGCGACATTGTCGCCCATCGCGCACTCGGTCAGCATCAGGTACTGAGGGGCCTGGCTGTCCTCGACGTGCTTTATCATCGCGGCGGTGCTGCCGGAAAAATCAGAGGCAGCCACCACCTCCGGACTGCACTCTGGGTGGGAGAGCACTTCGACCTGCGGGAACTGCTGGCGGATGTCCAGGATGTCCTG
>Ga0180437_10004199_pt1 | contig 20698 bp, 28 predicted proteins | sample SS_ome_4_FD_132410 | JGI IMG/M metagenome (GOLD analysis project Ga0180437, IMG submission 132410) | Hypersaline lake sediment archaeal communities from the Salton Sea, California, USA - SS_3_D_1 metaG | ecosystem: Environmental > Aquatic > Non-marine Saline and Alkaline > Hypersaline >... | reverse complement strand
CCGCGCGGATCTGTGTCCTGCCCATCTGTCATCCCTTGCGGATACGGTATCCCTCGTTGCGTAGCACCCTCTCGGCCTGCATTGCCGCCGCTGCCTACTCTACGACGGTTCATCGTCATCCTCCGCGGCAGCAGTCCGAACCACGATACCGTGAGCGAGACCGACACACAATGTCGAGGTCTACAGAAGGACCTTGTCCCGCAGCACGTCCCAGGCAGGCAGCATGCCGCGGGCCGGAAGAGCTGCCCGCAACATGCCGATGCCGACGATGAGTGGGTACTTGTCGTGCTCGAACGACGCGAGTAGTTCATTGCACGAGACGTAGTTCCCCTCGTGAAGCAACGTGTGAACGCGAGTGTAGAGATCCTCCTGAACGCGATGCAGCGCCTTGTCCTTGTCCACCAGGTACAGATCGCAGGTCGTCAGCGGCCAGCCCATCCGCTTGTGCAGCGAGACAGCCGCTGGCCACTGGGAGCGAACACGCTGCAGCGCTTGCTGGTAGCTCATATCTGTGTGTCGTTGGAGGAATCGGGCTCTACTCTTCTCTGACATCGTCCACTCCGCCGCCGAGCGTCACTCCTACCTCGGCCATCATGCGATCGATGGGCTCGTTGGCGAGATCGCGCTCCTCTTCGGTCATGCGCTCCCAGGCCAAGTCCATCAGATCCCGCAACTCGTCGCCCTCTGGTGTGTCGTCTACGTCTTGCGCCATCAGAGCGATGAGCGCCTTGTTCAGCGCCAGATACTTTTCATAGGCACCGTACCTGAGTTTCCCATCGCTCATCGCTCAAGCTCCGTCTGCCGAGATGACTCTACCGGCGGCCTTCTCTCGTCGCTGGTTCTGGATCTGGAGTCGACGACATTTCCTGCACTTACGCAAGCCTGCAGGATCGGCGGGCATCACTTCCTCACGCGGCACAACACGATCACACAGGAGACGAACGTTCTTGCCGACGACTCGATCGACAAGGTGCGTCACGGCCGGACTGCCGATCTTCACGATGGTGCCCGAGCTGATCCTCCCGTTGCGACGAACAGATGCTGCCTTCGAGGCTGCAGGTTTCGGAGGGGACGGTTTCGGCTTGGGCTTGGGCTCTGGCTTCTGCTCAGGTGCAGGTGCCACCTGTCTCGGGTAGGCAACCAGACTGCCCGATGCCAGCAGCAGATCACCCGTATCTCGAGCCTGGAGCGTTCTTGTGAAGCCAAGTCGATGCCAGAACTCACGTCGGTACTGCTGCGACTCGAGATCGCTCATCATGATCGCAGGCACTGTGAAAATGCCCTCGGTGAAGAACAGCTGCTTACTCTCGGCCAACACCATCGCCCCGCTACCAAAGACCTGGCACAGCCGACGGATCGCAGCCGTGCCAGCTCCTCGGCCGCGGTGGCTGCACTCCACACCCAGCTGAAGAATGGTGAGCACATCACGTCCAGAGCACACATTCAACAGCTCTCGCACAGCCCCGGGCTCGACCTTGCCGAGCAGCAGGCTGAAGACGTCCTGGAACAACCTCCTGGAAACAGCCTCTGGCTTGCCCGCTCGTTTGACGTGATCGGTGATCATGTTCGTTCGCACGAGATGAGCCACAATGCGGCCTATCTGTCTACCGATCTCTTCCCCCTCTGACGCCCAAGTGATGTCGCCGTTGATCCGCATCTCGTAGCCGTCGCCAATGGCGTCCGTCAGAGGCACATCCGACACCCAGAAGTCTACGGCATATCTTCCCTCATGCTTGGTCGACATGAAGGCGTTGTGCACCACAGTGTTGCCAGCCTCTGGCTCTCTTGGTTCTGGCTTCGACGACACGGACTCCACCTCGACCGGCATGGGCGTCGGATCCGGATGTGATTCCAATTCCACCTTGGTCTGCTTGGCATCCTTTGCCTCGGCCGCCCTCTTGGCAGCGTGCCGTCGAGCGTGAAACTCGCTCCTTGTCATCTGCTCGAGATGACTTGGTCTCACACACAGCCTGTTGCCACAGGTCTGCATGACCATGTTTGTTGCGCGTAGGGGCCCCACGAAGAGCTGATAGGACACCGTGTGCACCGTCAAGTCGCGTTGAGACTCTGCAGTCGAATAGACACCCGCCCCACTCTTGCGTGTCCTTCTCGGCCAAAGCACACAGTCCGTTCCATGGAACAGCTCTTCGCGCGAGACACCAAGTTCCTTTAGGAATCTGGGGATTTCGACCTCTGGTCGCAGTGGGATCCTTTCGTCTGGGCGGGACGACTTTGCACTCGATCTCAAAGGCTCCTCACCGTTTCGCACGACCTTTGGACCCGTCTTTGCCGTTTTTGCGTCTTTCTTTGCCTGCATGTTCGGAGGTTGTTTACCTGGTTTCACCCTCTTCCAGGTTCGACCTACGATAACGTCGTCGATTGCGGCCCTCGAAACGCCATAGTGTTCCGCCAGTTCATAGACGTCTATCTCGTCTTTTGGAATGGCACGGATCTCCGCAACATCGACTTCTCTGAGTAGTACGCCGCGCCACCGTGATCCTCTTGCTGTTCGCTCCAGATGGGTAGGCCTGACGCAGCCCGCCGTCCCGCAAGTCACGACCACAACATCGCCTTGCCTCAACTTTCCGCGAAATAGCTCATAGGCCACACGATGAGCGGTCTCCGGGTTCTTGTTTCCGTAGCAGAAATTACCGTAACCGCTGCGGTGCACCTTCAATGGCCACACGAGACAGTCTGTACCACTCAACAGCTCCTGCCGTGTCATATTCACGAGCCTCAGGAACTTCTCTTCTCTGGTCTCCTTGCTCACGTCATCCTCCTCAATGTCCTTAGGTGCTCTCATGTAGGGATGATCGATGTCCACTCCCATTTTGCGCAGCTTGACGACGTCTTGTCGCGTCAGCTCGTCCCACTTTGTCTTCCCCACTCTTGCGAGTTGGTCCGCTCGAAGTGCCAGTGCACGGTCGACTTTCCAGTCGGGCGCCGAGTCCCAGAACGTCACTCCCCAACCAGGTCTCTCTTGCGGCTGGATGGGGACATCCATATGCAGGTGTGGAGTGGTGTCCCGAGAGACAGCAAACTCGCTGTTTATGAAGTCCGAGAGCATTTCTGCGGTTTCGCGTCCCCGAAGTTTCTGGAGCGCCGACGCTTCGATCTGCCGGATGCGCTCTCGAGACAGCTCGAACTCCTCGCCCACCTCCTTCAACGACCACGGCTCGCCGCGTCTCATCTCCCGTGTCATCCCCACCGCCCCATGAGTTGGTACTACTCGGGTTGTCTCGGATCCTACCAATACCACAGGAGAAACATGGAGACAACGGAATTCTGCAGCTGCGGCAGATTTGTGGCTGGCGTCAGAGTTCGGCGTCCATCTCACGCAGTGCGAAAACCCGCAAGAGTACGGCGGCAGCGGCGATCACGTCGCGGCGTCCACCTCTCGCATCCCACGCACCGCCGAGATCGTCCGCCAGGACCCCGAAATACGTCACGACTTGCACGTACAGCTCCTCGAGCCCCTTCTCGGAGATGCCTCGCTTGCGTTTCAGCATCTTGTGGAATTCCTGCAGTCCCGTCAGCACGGCCGCCTGATACGGATCGTTCTTCTTCGGCCCCGTTGGCTTCCTCTTCTTCCGCGACTTGCTGGTGGTGTTCTTTGGCCGCCCACGTTTCGACTTGGTCTGAGGTACACCCTTTGGCCACTCGCCCGTACTGGCCAGCTCCCGCTGCTGTGCAGGAGTGAGAAGGCGTATGGCTCGGTCGGCCATCGGCGCACCGACGATGCCGTCGCGGATGGCGTCGGTCAGTTCGGGAACACCATCGCGCATGACAGCGCCCACCCGTCTTGTCGTCCTTTCGGAGGCTCCAGGGACACGCATCGCTGCGAGACGGTCGGCCGTTATCGTCCCTGACAGGGCCTCTGCAGGCGTCATAGTGGGCAGCTTTTTGGTGGCCGTTTCTGGCTTATGGCCAGCTGGCCATAAGCCAGCTTTCTTTCGGGTTTTCGCGGGTTTAGGTCCGATCTTTTTTGCCGATTTTTTGACCCCCTTCGGAGGGCCGGAAACGGGCTCGTTCGAAGCGTCTGCAGGCTCCGCTACATCTTGTGTAGCGGGCGCTACATCGGATGTAGCGGGAACCACATCTGGCGTGGCTTCGGCCACTTTTTGCGTGGCTTCGGCCACATTTGGCGTGGCCGACGCGACATCGTCTGTCGCGTCTGCGACATCGCCTGTCGCGTCTGCGACATCGCCTGTCGCAGCCGGATCGGGCTCGGCATCTCCGGCCGGCTCGTCCGGCGATGCCTTCTTCACGCCCGAGATCGGCGGGTCCGGCGCTGTGTCGTACCATTCCTGATCGTCGTCGTCCCCAACGCGGCTGTAGCTCGGCAGTCGGGTGCCATACCTGGACATGCGCCCGCGTTCACCTCCCGCCCGACGCCGCTGTTTCATGATCTCGTCTGTGTACGACTTCAGAACGTTGGCGTAGTAGCCGAGCTGTGACGAACTCAGGTGGCGTCGGTGGAAGTTCAGGCTGTACACCGCCACCCAGACCTCCACGTCACTGCCGAACACGTGATACTCGAGGTGCTCGTCGGTGATCTCGATATCAAGCTCGCGCAGAGCCCGGTATCGGTTGCGACCGTCAATCAGATACTCGACGTCGTCCCCTTCTACACGACCAACCAGGATCTTGTGCCGCAGCTTGCCCTCGCACGCGCGCAGATCGTCCACGAGCCCCTTGAACTCGTCGCCGATCATCAGCGGGAACACGTCTGCCGCATCATGCACCGTGAATCGTCCCCAGTGTGTCCGCCTGCGTTGCCATTCGTCCGTCGCTACTCCCATTATCCTCATCTCCACTGTGCAAATCGTCCTAACAACTACCCACGGAAGAGTGCCTACACACATAGGTCTGTGTCAACACTGATCGGCGACGTCCCAAGATTTGCGCCTGGGAACCAACGCCAGGCTCCTTGCGAGATTTACCCCCTCCCACCCGCCCCTCGCTCGCTACGCTCGCTCGGGGCTGCACGCGATCCCGCTCGGTCGCTTCGCTCCCTCGCTCCAGATCCCCCTCGAAGAGGGGTCGCTCGCTCCGCTCAGGCGTCGAGGTTCAGCTTGTCGCACCAGTGCTGCGGCAGACAGGAGATCAGGTGCGGATGGTCGCCCAACAGCCTGTTTGCCATGATGTCCCTGGCCCACTCCCAGCACGGCTCTCGCACGACGCACACGCTCTCGTAGCCCTGCGGTACCTCTGGCACCAGCAGCACCAGAGCGTCTGTCACGTCCTCCTCGGGATAGTGCGTCGTCACCAGGTGCAATGTCGTCTGCATGGTCTCCTCCTACGCCCAGCCAGGGACGCTCCGTGTGCTCTCGGGTCGGACGGTGGCTGTTGCGTCGACGACGGGCTTGCAGGGGGCGAAACCGGCCCGGTACAGCTCGTCGTAGGCCCCCCGCCAGCTCCGAGCTATCCACCTGCGCCCGTAGATGCCACGCTCGAGGTCCACCCAGACGCCTCGAGAGCGATTCGTGTTGATCTCGTCAGGAAGAGGGCCGCCCGGGTGCCAGAACAGCTGCGCTCTGACGGTGCCGTCGACCTCGTGCCAGTCAGTCTGCCGTTTCCGCGCCATCGTTCATCTCCGGTGTGCTCCACGTCACCACGTTGTCCCAGCCGCCCAGCCACCAGCCGCCCGACGATTCCTCGACGGTTCGTGTGCCGGGACACGAGCAGTCCTCTCGACCGCGACGTGGGCACTCGGTCGCGCAGTAGTGCAGGAAGAGGCGCCGCCCCAGGTCCTCGTCATCGAGGACCGGCAGCACCCAGGTGGCTTCGTGGTAGTTGTTCATCACGTGCAGCGTGCCAGACACCAGCCGCACGGCGCTCTCGTACAGCTCGTGTACACTGTCCTCGCTTTTCTCTGGTATGAGCGCCACCAGCTGGTGGTAGAGACCATCGCGCAGAATGCTCTTGGTGATCTCGTCGAGGCCCTCGGGCAGCGGCCCCAGAACGCTCAAGGCGGCGAACGGCCGCGCGCCCGTGTAGCCCACCTTCAGGACCCCGACAGGCTCCGAGACGGCGTCCGGATCTGTCAGGTCCGGGCAATAGCCGATGATTGCTGTCTTGTGCCACACGGACACGATGTTGCTTGTCTTGTTGCTCACGATGCACTCCTCTGCACGTCTGATGGAGCAGGATCCCCACCGAATAGCTCGCCGAGCAGTTGACGACTCCTCACATACGCCTCTTTGGGGGTCTTGCCCGTACCCAGATCGTGAGGGCGGCTGACGGTACCGTCACACCAGTGCAGCAGACGACACCGCCAGCGACCACCATAGTCCTGAATACGAAGCATCATGCCGTGCCGCACCTCACTCTGCACGAGCACCAGTTGATCTTCCTTCTCGAAGCCGGTCGAGACACAGTGCCACTGCAGCCGAGACATCGTCTGCAGCGGCTCGCACGACTCGATGGCGATCTGTCGTGTTCCCTCGTGCTGCTCACTCATTGTCGATGCGCTCCTGTTCCTCGGAGAGGCAGTGCCGAAGCTCCGCGATGAGGTCCTGCATCTCGGTCCCGTTGGGGGCGTTGCCCCACACGTCCGTCTCGGGCTCGAGGTCCCGCAGCTTGTGGACCTGTCGGGACCACTGCGGCGGGCGCGCGTCGGCCAGCTCCGACAGCGCGTCTCTGACCTCGCCGATCGCCTCGCCCCAGTGAGCGATGGCGTTGTCGAGGGTGTCGAGCGTCTCGGTGAGCCGCTCGTGGGCCTCTGCGTCGTTGCCGTAGGGGTAGTTGCTCATGGCTTGTGCTCCTATTGTCACGTGATGGGAGTGAGGATGTCGAGAACGACGCGGCGGCACTGCTCGTACTGCTCCACGTCGCCGTCCTGGTAGGGACGCGACAGCAGCCGGAACAGGCGGCCGATCGCGCAGTTGACAGCCTGCCTCTCGAGGTCATCGAGGTCGTCGTCAGGACGCAGTCGAGGACGCACGAGAGGAGCTCCAGAAGGCCGAGCAGGCTCTGGCAGGTACCTGGGCTCGGGTCCGAACAGCTCGCGCTCTAACGAGCGCTGAGAGCGTCTGGGCTGTGCTCGTCTACCCGTGCTCACAGGGCCTCCCGTACCACGGCTGCCACTCGAGGTTCCAACCGTAGCGCCACAAGCGGTGCTCGTTGGTCCCGGAGGTGTAGGGGTTGCTCGCCTTGCTCGGGTCGCTGTCGACAGCCCGTGAGGCGTCGTGTCCCTCGCGCATGACGTGTTGCTCATCGGCACTGAGGCCGAGCACCAGTGTTCCGGGTCGGTACGCCACCGCTCAGCCCTCCTCTTGCTGAGCCGCCGCCTCGGCGATGGCGTCCAGGTGTCCAGCCAGCACCTCGAGCGCTCGGGCGACAACCTGGCCCTTGCTCATCCCGGAGGCGCCGCACAACTGCTGCAGCAGATCTCGAGCCTCTTTGGTCAGGTGCAGCTTGGTGATCGGCGGCTTGCCACGTCGGCGATGCGTGTTGATGCCAGGACGGTTGTCCTTGGTCTGCTTGAATGTCGTGCGGGTCATTGTGCCTCCCTGCAACGCGCTGGCAGGACTCCCACCAGCGCTTGTGTCTGTGTCTGCTTGCTTTGCTCAGCCCATCTACGCTACCACTACTCCAAGCTTGCCCGCGGCCTGCTCGGCCAGCAGTACCAGACCGGCCTTGCACGCGGCGCTGGGCAAAGCCCAGCTCCTGACGCGCCCCCGGGCGTCCTTGAGCGGTTCGCCGGCCTGGTAGCAGCGCCAGCGGCTGCTGTCGGCGTCAAGACGCACGACGATGGCGCCGTGGTCGTACAGGAGCCCGTCATCATGCGTGCCGACGGGTTGCCAGCGGCGCCCCTCATCGCTGCGGTACGGGTCGAGCAGCTTGCGCAGCGCGGGATCGTCGTGACGAGCCGAAATGCGGTCTCGCCAGTGGTAAGGCGGCAGATGCCACAGCTGCTCGGCGTCGGCGTTGCAGAGAGCCCGATGCATCACGCCCAGTAGGGCATCCCACAGCCGAGCCTCGCGCAGGCACTCCGGGACGTCCGTTTCCTGGCACGTGTCGGTGGCCCACCGATACAGCGTCATCAGCTTTTGCGGGCCGTGCTCAGTGAGCAGCGCTCGCACCCTTGCGGTGAGCCACTCGCGAGCGTCCTTGTCCATCCAGTCCGGCCAGCCGAAATCGGGCTGGCGATCGAGCCACTGCAGGTGTGTCGGTACGAAGCTCATGTGCGGTCCTCCCTCAGTTGACGTCGGCCAGCAAAGCGGCCGTGATTCGTTTGCGGTGTGTCCCAGTCGGCTGCAATACGACACAGTGCCCACGCTCCGGGGCTCGATGGCACAGGTCGCAGACCCGACACGGGATCCCTCGTGTGTGGTGGGCGCAGGGAACGAACGTCGTGCCGGGATGGCGCTCTTTGAGCGTCGACAGGTGCTCGATTGGCCAGACTGTGGCTCCACCGGGTCCGATCCAGCTCGATCGCAGCATGGCCACGTGAGAGCCCCTGAGACGCTCGTACAGGCCTTGCTCCTGCAGCTGACTGTACCCATACCCAACCGGCCCGGAGAGCCTCAGACGGGCTGCCAGGCGCCTCCCTGCGGCTGCCAGGCCGTCGATCAGCAGGTCGTCTCGCACGCCGTCTCGACAGCAGTCGCCGGTGATGAACAGACGGCCCGGGTGCCGGTCTCGCCGACAGGCCACGTAGCAGCATGCGATGAACGCCGCCACAGCGGCCTCGACGCTCGCAGGTGCGCGTTTGGCATGCTGTCGGGTTCTGTAGCCCGCCCCGTAGCACGGCCCCTGAGCGTTGCCCTTGGGCATAAACGGGCAGCTGCTCGGACAAGTGCCGTTACCGTCACAGCCGATGCCCCGGTAGAAGCCGGGAAGAAGAGTCTTGCCGTCCTGGTCGCCCATGGGGCATACATCGAGCCCCTCTGCCTCGTAGGCCTTGCGGATCTCGGTCAGTGGATGACGGGCTCGCCAGCAGCCCTCGGCGATGTTGAGGTACAGATCGATCGTCGTGTCGTCCACCAGCGATCCTCCTGCTGCTGCTGCTCCAGTGCGTGCAGCCGTCTCTATGGCCAACAACTCCGGTGGAAAGAGACACTCGCGAAGCGTCCTGCGGTGTTTCCCTGCCATGTCACACCTCCTGCACAGCCACTGTCGCCTGGTACGCCCCCGGAATGGGGGCGAACTGCGTCAGAGTGTTGCTGGTGATCGTGTCGTCCTCGTGGATCCACAACGTTGCCCAGACATCCACTGCGTGGCGATCCATCCAGGTGTTGACGTCCTCCCCTGTGAGGGGGCGCACGACGTTCCAGGCGAAGGTCTCGGGATCGATCTGGACGCGCTTCATTGCTTGCACCTCCTCGATTTGCACGGCGTACCAGTCTCTCGCGATGTTGACGACCTCGTAGATCGCCGGTCCGTCAGCCTGCAGACAGGACAGCACGAAGCCGCCACCCTGCGGGGTCATGAACGCCTCGCGCCGCGTGCTCCCGAGCGGCTCCACCTCGATGCACGGCATGGGCTTTCCGCCGTTGTACCGCACGCTAGTCTCTCGGCTCTGCAGCACGGCGAGAAAGCGCCGAACGAGTCGGCACCAGTAGCTCTCTCGGTGGTGTCTCACCAGCACGTGATGCTCAGCCATCGTCGTTGTCCTCCCTGTACGTGTCGGAATGCAGCCGCAACACGCCCACGTGCACGTCAGTGCCGTCGGACCGGCGAAACAGCTGCGTGTCCGTCATGGCGTCCGCCACCAGCTCACCCAGGAGCACGCGACCCGAGAACACGATGTCGGTGGTATCCTCTGTCGGTGCGGCCATCGTCTCTGCGTCGAGGCGCCAGTGGTCACGTAGCTCGTACTGCCCATAGACGAGCCCGGAGACGCAGACCAAGACGCCGGACACACGTGTTCGTCCCCCAAAGGGAAAGACAATGAGGGGCACGGTGTCACGGTCGGCGGACAGCGACCACACGCCGTTGCCGTGCAGGAGCCAGGCGCCGTCGTCCTGGAACTCCACGAACGCGGACGGCACGTCGGGGATGCCCAGCTCCCCGCGTCGCCAGTGAGCCCGCCGCGCCTCGTTGTACGCGGCCAGGTCCTCGAAGCTGAAATCGGCAATCCGCGTCATGACTGCGTCTCCTCGGTAAACGCCGTCTGCGCCTGCTGCCAGAGCGTCGAGCCGTCATCGTAGGAGGCCACCTGCAGCACAGCGCGGCAGTAGAACTCGTGGTCGGTCTCGTCCTCGCGCTGCAGGCTGAGTGCCTCAAGCGCCCAGAGAGACCGCGCAGAGCCGTAGTGCGGATCGGCGTAGCCCCAGCTGTAGTGCTGGCCGTCGTCAGAGACGACGAGGGGATCGTCGTACTCTCCGTCGAGCCCGAGACGAGCCAGCTGTGCGTCTACCCACTCCTGCGTCGGTGGCGTCTGGCGCTCACGCACCAGTATGTAGCCGTCCAGCGCTTCGGCTTCGGCCCCGCGCTGCGACAGCGAGCATCGCCAGCACGGACAGTCGTCCAGCTCGTTGTACCGAGCGTAGGCCTCGTGCTGCGTGAGCATCAGCGGATCGTGGTCCAGGTTGATCCAACCGTACAGCTGGCCGATGTCGCAGTACGCGGACAGACGCCCGACCGGGTCCTTGCTCGTAATGCGTTGGGCCAGGTCCTCTGCCGTGGTGCCGCAACAGCGTCCCACCTGCACCAGCTCGGAGCTGTACCACTCCTCGTGGCTCTCGGGCTTTCCCAGCTCGGGTGTCCAGACAGCATCCACGAGCATCGGCCGCAGACGGTCGTCCCGAAGCAAGATCGGCTTCTCGACGTCGAACACGAACACGCGCCAGCGGTCGGCGTCTGTCGCGTCTTCGCCCTGCAGCACACACTCTGGTGGCTCGACGATCTCGGCCCAGCAGTGCTCGCCGTCGACGAACAGCAGCCGCCCGCCGTGCTCGAGGTAGTTGACGTCGCCCAGGTTGGCGACGGGATGGGGGTTCGTGTGTTCTGGTGTCAGTTTGCGCATCGTTGGTGCCCTCCAGGGCGACGGCCCGCTTGCGGGCCTGGTTCGGGGCCTCTGCCCGTTGTTACTGCCTGCTGTGCAGCTCGGCGTCCTTGCTGCGGACCTCTCGGTACACGGTCTTGAGCGCCTGATACGCGCGTCGAAGCCCGGCGATCTCCGACAGGTGTGCTGCCATGCGGCAGGGACCGCCGCTCGACATGGCCAGCGGATCGGGTCCGTGCAACAACAGCTCCTCGGTCGCACTCCGGTAGCGATCCAGCACACGGATTGCTTTGCTGTCGTAGTCGCCGCGGTGGATCTCGCCCATCGCCTCGCGCACGTCGTGCAGTCGACCACCGGCTTTCTCTGCTGCCAGCGCGTCGTCACCGTTCCAGGCCATCGCCTCGTGCAGGTTGTGCGTCTCGGCCCGCTTGAGGAATGCGGCAACTTCGTCCGTGCACTCTTTGGTGAAGTCGTCGAGCCGCTTTGCGGCGTACTCTGCGACCCGTTGGTTGATGCTGAGTTGCTCTGCCATGCCGTTCTCCCTGTCGTTGCGGGGCTTTGCCCCTGGTTGTCCCTGAGACGTCCTGTGCGCCTCTCTGAGGGCCTGTCGGGCCTCCCCAGGGTGTCCCCCTCGGGCAGCCCTGCAGGGCCTCAGAGGGCCGCCTCTAGCCCGCAATACAGACAGATCTGGTGGTTGCCGGACGAGTCCGGGTGCAGGTCTGGTGTCGTACACGAACACCGTGCGTCCAAAGGGTGGTCCTCGATCCAGCGTTCGTAGTCGGCCTGAGAGCAGGCCTCAGAGGCGAGCGCCCGTGCACGATTGGCTGCGTCCCTCCAGAGACGCACACTGTCTCTCCGACAGTCCAGGCGAGCCTTTATGCCCAGTCCGACGGCCTCTGCGTACTGCCCTAACAGACGATGCGCTCGGGCCAGGTGATCCAGCTGTCCGTGCACAGACAGCTCGGCAGTGCCGCCCACGAGAGTAACGAGCGTTTGTACCTCTGCGAGGCGATCCGCCTCGGCTCGCTGGCTCTGCGCGAGCATGATCGCCACCTTGTGAGCTCCGGTCCTCGAGCAGTGATCCAGCATGGCTGCGGTGCTCTTGAAGGTCCTGTACGTGCTCATAGCTCCTCCTCGTCGTCGTCGTTGCTTGTCAGCTGCCAGCACAGCTCGTGCAGTACCTTGCGCGCCGCGCCCTGCACCGTCGCTAGCTGCTCGACCGTGATGGTGTCGTGCAGCTCCTCGGCGAGGTTGATGCCGTCTAGTACAGCCTCACCAACGACACGCCAGAACGCATCGCAGGCGTCGTCGGCCAGACGCTGGATCTCGGCCAACGTCAGGACGTCGCCAGGCCCCAGGCCCAGCACCTGCTCGCTGGTCTCCTCGCACTGGAGCGCGTCGGCGATGCGGCCCTGCAGCAGGTGGTCAATTGCCGCCGCTCGGCACTCGTGGGCAGTCGCGATGTCCTGCAGCCAGCCAGCGCCGGACAGCCCGGCCGCTCGGTGCCTCGCTGCCAGCTGCTCGAACTCGTGCGCCTGAGCGCTGCAGGTCTCCTGGTCGCCGACTGCGGCGTAGTCGTCCAGCAGAGACAACACCTCGTCTCGTGATCGTGGAATCGTAGTCATGATGCGGTTCTCCAGTCGAATCGATTCTGTGGGGTCTGACAGCCTCTGTGCGGCCTCCGAGTCCTGACCATGTCTACCCCCTACGGGGGTAGCCCGGAGGCCTCTGTGGGCCTCCTATGGCCTCCTAGCAGCGCTTGCCGCTGCCGCCTCCGTCCCTCCAGCTGCGCCACTCGGCCACCGTCACCCGGATCTCGTAGCGGGGCAGGCTGCCGTACTGCTCAGGCAGGATCTCGCCCTGGCCGCCGTCGTCCCACACGCCCAGCACCTGCCCCTCGGTGCCGAGCACCACGAAGCAGCAGCGCTTGTTGCCGTTGCGGTCCTTGCTCGCCAGCAGCCGCAGCACCGCAGAGCCGCAGGGCCGAGGCTCGGGCTCGGGCTCGGGCTCGGGCTCGGGCTCGACAGGCAGCGCCACAGGCTCGCCCGTCACCAGAGCCACTGCCTCGGCCAGGTGCGGCAGCTCGATGCGGGCACTCTCGGCCAGGTCGGCCACGGTGCGAGCAACGCGCAGGATGCGCACCGCATCGCGTGCCGTGGTGTGCGGGCTGCGGTCCAGGGCCAGAGCCAGCAACTGGTGTCCAGCGTCCGACAGCTCGCAGTGCTGCCGCAGCTCGGCCGGCGTCAACTGGGCGTTGGTGCCCGACTGTCGGGCCTCTTGGCGGCGCCTGGCTGCCACCACTCGATGCCGCACGACGTCGGAGGTCTCGCTCCGGGGCTCCTCGCGCAGCTCGCGGTAGTTGAGGTCCTCGAGAGCGACGCGGACGTCGAATGCGGCCCACATCGAAGGTGTGAGGCGACCGCGATAGCGCCTCCGCTGGTCGTGGGTGCATTGGCAAGACCTCTTGAGGCTGCCGAGGAACCCGCACGGGCATGCGTTGGCACTTGCCACGAGCTGAGTCCGAGCCGGGTAGCGTGTCGTCGTCCCAGAGCGGGTGATCTCGACCCGACCCTCGCGTAGCGGCGTCTCGAGCACCTCTAGCACGTGCCGTCGGAACTCGGGCAGCTCGTCCAGGAACAGCACGCCACCGCTGGCCAGAGACAGCTCGCCAGGCCGTGCCGAGGGGACGCCCCCACCGATCAGGCCTATGTCGCTGATGGTGTGGTGCGGCGCCCGAAACGGACGCTGTGTGACTCGACCGTCGCGGCCCAGCAGTCCGGCGACGCTGTACACGGCGGTGATCTCGATCGACTCCGCGCCAGTCATCGGCGGCAGGATGCCGGGCAGACGCCTGGCGAGCATGGTCTTGCCCGCTCCGGGCGGCCCCTCGAACAGCAGGTTGTGACCGCCCGCTGCGGCGATCTCCAACGCGCGCTTGCCTGCCTGTTGGGCCTTGACGTCAGACAGGCACAGCTGCTCGTGGTCCGTCGCCGTCACCGGACGAAGCGTCACCGGACGAAGCCGCGAGGTGCCCAGAGCGTGTGACACCACCTCCGAGAGGTGATCCGCAGGCAGTACCTGCAGCTGCGCTAGCTGGGCCTCTATGGCGTTGTCCCGGGCCACGATGAGACGCTGAGCGCCATCCTCTCTGGCCGCCAGGGCCATCGGCAGGATGCCGCGCACCGGCTGGATCTCGCCGCTCAGCCCCAGCTCGCCGATCACGACGGTGCCGGGCAGAACCTCGCCGCTGTCGGTGACAGGGATCTGCTCGGTCGCAGCCAGGAGCCCCAGCGCGAGGGGCAGGTCCAACGCGGAGCTGTCCTTGCGCACCTCGGGACGGCCCAGATGCGCCGTGATGTGGCGGTCATGGGGGAATCGGTAGCCCGATTCGATGAGAGCCGAACGGATGCGCACACGCGCCTCTCTCGTTGCGGCCTCTGGGAGCCCGACGACAGCGTACTGCGTCGACCCGAATCCGGTTTCTGTGCTCACTGGCACGATGTGCCCCTCGACTCCCGCTGTTGCGGCACTTGTCACTGTCGTCTGCATGGCTCCCTCCGCTCTCATTTGCCGCGACTCTTGCCGCGTGGTTTGCGCCCTCTGGGCGTGGGTTTGCTCTTGCTCTTGGCTCTGGGCTTGGGTTTGCTCTTGCCTCGAGGCTTGGGTTTCGGCTTGGGCTGGGGCTTCACGATGTGCAGCTTCACGATGTTGCCGCGCTTGGCGTCGGCGTCGTTCTCGAGCTGCTCGAAATCGTAGGTCTTTCGGCCGTTTTTCATCGCGCCCCAGAGCCCATCTCTGGCGTTCTTCGCGTCTGCGTAGGTGCCCCGAAACAACACCACATCGCTGTTGTCTGGCAGGACCCGCTCGACCACCCAGTTGTCGGCGTCCTGCTCCAGACGCAAGATCTCTCCTGCGCCCAGCAGGTGAATGTTTCCGGCCCGATCACGCAGCCGCATGGCAGTCCTCCGTGCTGTATCCGGTCAGGTCGCAGCCGAACACAACCGCAGGCACGAGCCCGCCGTTCTGCCTCGTGTACCAGTCCGGCGCGCTGCTCAGGAGCAGACGCACAGCCAGGCATTCGCACTCCTCGTGGTAGCCCACGACAGTACCCTTGCCGAACTCGCACACGTTGGGCTGCACGGCGACGCCGAGCGCTGGCGGGGGCAGTGCGCCGCTCCACTTGAGGTCGTCGGGCAGCTCACGGTCGAGCCGGAACGCACACACGTGCACGTAGCCCCCGGCTCGGCGAGCCAGACAGCGCAGGTGACGATCGCCGGTGGCCAGCTCTGCCACCTCGTCCTCGCGCAGCTGCCCGGTCTGGATCAGCTCGTGGCCGTCGCGTCGCATCGTGGGCAGGGCCCGATTGACGCCGAGGATGAACGCCCTAAGCTCGGCCTGGCTGGCGTCTCCCCGGTGGTGGTCCTGATTGGTCTGCGGGAAGTCGAGGCCCCACCCCTCGATGTTGAAACGGGCGCCCCACACCGGGCGGCCGTCGTTGGGGGCAGCGCTCGAGTGTCCAAACATGAGCGGCACGCCCTCTGCCTCGACCTGGCGAGGCACAGACACCGTCAGCTCGAGCAGCGTCTTGGTCTCGGCCATGTCGCGATGGTACAGGGCGCGCACCTCGGCAGGGGTGAGACGGATGCCGTTGTTTGTCGCGCTGGCGACGATCGGAGCGACGACAGGCACCCAGCTGCCGCGGTAGCGGCCGCGCTCGGCCAGGCCCTGCCAGGACAGCTCGTTGATCTGCTTGCGGATCGTGGACACGGCAGGCGCCTTGCCGAGTCGCGCCCTGATCTCCTCTCGCAGTTCGGCGGCGCCGATGTCGTAGCCCGCCAGGATCAGGGCGTGGAGGACTTTGCGCTGGTTGTTGGTGTCGGCGTTGATGTGGTCGTACATGGTCTGTCTCCCGTGGTCTGACGCGCCCGTCAAGGCGTCTGTGAGGCTGTCTGAGCGCGTTGGGCTGTTTCCGTGTGGTCTGGGTAGGGTCAGGGTCGGGAGGCCTCCAGCGGCCTCCTGTGGCCTCTCGTGGGCATGTGCCCCAGAGCCGTGTCAGGCCTCGGGCTGCTCGGCCCAGGGGCCGTAGGGATAGTCCTTGCGCAGCTGCGCGGTCTCCTCGACCGACAGCGAGAAATGGCCCAGAGCCACCCAGTCCTCTTGCGCACCGCGCCAGTCGTGCCACTCGATGAAGTAGCGTGGGTTGTCGTGGTTCTCCTCGGGCTCTGGTATCGGATAGTCCGCTTTCGTCCGCTGCTCCAGAGCAGCGGAGACTCGACAGGACAGCCGCGCGATGTCGACCACGTAGTGATCTTTGCTCACGCACTGCAGCACCGCAAAGGAGCTGCCAGATCGCGACCAGTACCGCAGCGCATCCCGAAACGTGCTACGTGCAGGAGAGCGGCCACGACAGGTGTTGCCGTACCACTCCGAGTATGCAGAGGTGATCTCTGCCATCGTCCACCCCACCGTTTTGGGACCAAGTCGGATGACTGTCGCCGCCACCCGACGGCTCGTCTGCAGGATGCCGAGCGGTCTATTCAGCGGGCCGTAGACGGGCGGCGCGGGCTTACGTCGTGACAGCGACCCACCGCGCACGTTACGCAGCCAGGGGATGCTGCCGTTGGCCAGGGCTGCCAGGGCGGCCTCAGTGGCCGCCTCGCGGTCCTCTACGCTCGTCATGCAGCGAACGCTCACAGCTGCGTAGCCCCGGCGTTTTGCTGTCTCGGCGGCCCACCAGGCACGCTCGGCTGCGTCTTGCGACCGAAACACAGCAATCGGTGAGCCTGCGCTATTGACTGTCCACATGGGTGTCTGCGTCGCCATCGTCATTCCCCCTCACCGAGTTGCGGCAGCTCCGTGACGACGTCACGAACGGGCGGATCCGGGAACCGCCAGCGGCCCGGAGTGCCCCGCGACTTGAGGCACTTGCCGTCCTCGAGCGCCCTGGCAAGCGCCTCGACCACTACCGGCTCGGCAGCCGTGCCGGTGTCCGAGTAGGTCAGGCCCTTGTCACGCAGCCGCTCTGCGGCTTTGCGGCCTCGCACCTGCTTCTCCGCCTCGTACTCGGCCAGCAGGGCCGCGTAGCGCTGCTCGAATCGGCACGCCGGCTTGGCCTGCTCGGCGATCTCCTGCACGTACTGCTCGAGCACGCCGTTGACCTCGCGCAGCAGCTGGGTCTGGCGCTCCTCTGCGGCGCGCTGGACGAACGCCTGCTCGACCAGCGGCCGCAGCTCGTCCCAGAGGCCCTCGAGCCCTCGGCCAGCGCTCATCGTCGCGAGGCTGACGTCAGTGGACGGGATGAGGCTCGGCCGCGGCACGTTGATGCGCCACCGCAGGTGGCAGGAAACGCCGCGCCAGCCGGTGTTGCAGCGGGAGTTGGTGCCTTGGCGCAGCTCACAGGTGGCCTCACCGGGCAGCTCGTAGGGCGCGTCGTCGTGAGGGGTCCCAACGCGCTGCGCGATGCGCTTGCCGTGCTCGATGAGCACCGACATCAGGTCGTGGCCGGGCACGTCCTGGTACCAGGGGCGGCCGCAGGACTCGCGATTCTCGGGCTCCTCGAAGTGCAGGCCCAGCTCGATCGTGCGGTGGTAGCGCTTGTTGCGCCGGTCGTCGGTACGCTTGCCCTGCACGTGGATGCAGGAGAGGACGACGGACGCGGGCTCGCCGTAGGTGATGCCCAACTCGTGGCGGATGGCCGGATCGATCTGCTTGCTCATAGCTCGGTCTCCCTCAAGTGGCGCGCCGTGTGGCGCTGGTTGCGCTGACTCCGTCAGGGAGCCAGACGTGCTCGTATCCGCTCCAGCACAGGTACCAGGCGGGGATCCGCTCCCCGTCGCGGTCCAGATGGCTGCGGTGGTAGCTGACGTGCCAGTCACCCGAGAGCGTGCAGCCGGCGCCCTCGGCACGGCACCGGTCATAGCCCACGCTCCGTGCCCACCGTGCCAGGTCGCCGCGCAGAGCCCTCGCCATCGCGTGCAGCGTGGCGTCCTGCGCGTTGTCTCGCAGCTCGTGGATCAGCTCGGCCCCAAGGACCACGCAGTTGCCGGCGTGGTAGTAGCTCACTGGGCACCCCCCAGGATGGCATCGGCCTCGGCCTCGGCGGCCTCCAGCTCGGCACCTGCAACGCGGGCGACACGGACGCCAGGCCAGTGCCCGCCGCCGGCGGCCTGCTTCGCCACCTCGGCGGCCTGCTCGTACTCGTCGACGACGCGCACGGCTCGACGTTGGCCCTCGACCAGGGCGGTAACGGCGAACCCAACGCGGGCGGGTGTGCTCGTCGGGGCCACGTTGCGCCGCTTCGCGGCGTAGTCCGCAGCCTGCAGCCGGGCCATGTCGAGTGTCGCAGCGTCCGTGATGCGGCTGCTCTTGGCGCCGGGCAGACCGGTCATGGTGGCCCGCTTGAGGCTCTCCTGTGCCGCCCGGAACTGCGACAGCACGGCCACGTACTGCGTCTCGCCATCGACCAGCGCCGAGACGCCCCAAGCCGAGACGTGCTGCAGACGCGGCCGTGAGGACCTCTCAGCCGCCGCCTGACGGCTCCGAGGCTCGTCCGTGGGGGTGGATGCCCCGGCAGGCTCGGTGGCCTCTACGGGGCTGCTGTGGGCCTCCGTGGCGGCCTTGGCCTCGAGGTCCCGACGCACCTGCGCCTGCGCCTTGCGAGCGTGAAGCAGCTCGAGCCCCCTCTGACGCAGCCTATTGGCCTCGGCCAGCAGGTGATCGGCGGAGCCTGGCTTGGCCGTCATGGCCTCCCAGTCAGCCAGAGCCTGTGCGCCCTCGGCGTCGCTGATGGCCTGCTCGGTGGCGGCGTCCTCGGGGGACAGCTGGCGACGGACCGGGGAGAGCAGCTCGAGCACCGTGCAGCCCTCGACGGTCAGCGTAGCTGCCGCGTCACCGGACGGGCCGCGGACGAGGGCGCGGGCAGCGTCGATGGCCTCGACGTGAGGCACTGCGCCGTCCAGCAGCCGCAGCGCGTAGTCGCGAGCGCTGGCCACGTCGGCGAAGCTGCAGGACTCGCGGCCCTTGGCGCTCTGCCAGGTCACGGTGATGCGACGCAGCGCCCGCTGTGGCTCCGGGTGCGCCTCGCTCTGCTCCCTGCGGGCCTCCTCGTCCCAGCTCTGCTCCAGCTCGCTGGTGTCGTCGTCGAGCCCCTCGGCGGCCATCGCCTCGGCGGCCAGCTCCCGTCGATAGTCGCACTTGGGGAACAGCTCGAAGAGGCTGGCGCCCTTGACGGTGATCTGGCCCACGCCATCGCCGGACACGGCGTAGGTCTGCCCCAGCTCGGGCGTCTCGCCCAGGTAGCGCTGAGCCCAGCCACGGGCACCATTGAGGGTCCGCAGCGTGGCCGACTTGGTGTACCCATCCACCGCCCGGTACGTCACACGAATGCGTCGGCCTTGTTCCCGCTGGGGCTGCTCGCGCTGGTCGGGCTCCTCGACGGCGATGCGCTCGTAGAACGGGCGCGCGGCCTCGTAGGCGTCGATGAACCGCTGCACCGCCCGCTGCCAGTTGCGCTGCCAGTTGGTGGTGCGGTGGAACCGCTTTTGCCCTGCCGCTTTGCGGTTGATCGTGCGGCCGGTGACGAGGCTCGCGAGCCGGATGTCCGTGGACGCCTTGCCGCGGCCCTTGGCCGTGTCGTCGCGCGTCTGCGTCGAGCTGACCACGACGCAGACGGCGTCGGATAGGTGCAGCTGGTAGACGCCCTGGGTGCCCTCGCGGCGGGTCCAGACGGTGATGGCGGCGAGTGCAGCCACGAGCCCGTCGAGCCAGGCCTCTAGGGCGTCGCGTGTGATCTCTACGTAACGTGCGGCCATGATCAGCCCTCCTCAACGCGGAGCGTGATGCGGGGATCCGCTCTCCTGGTGATAACCAGCACGCGGCGACCATGCTCGCCACGTCTCTCGTCAACGATCAGCCCCAGCTCGGCCACTCGCTCGAGCAGCCGGCGCTGGCTGGCGTGGTAGCGCGCTTTGTATTGGAGCGCCCGACCTCTCAGGAGCGAGCCCGAGAGGTTCTCGGTGCCGTCCAGCAGACCCTGCTGGTAGCTGCCCCGAGCAGCCTCCGACGCCAGCGCGTAGGTGCGCGGGCAGTCGTACTCGGCCCAGCCATCATCGGAGGGCGACCACGGCGCCGTGCCGCAGCGCAGCTCTCGGCCGTCCTCGGCCGTCCACAGCGTCTCGTCGGACATCCGGGAGAGGTGTAGCTCTCCACGTCTCATGGCCCAACGCAGGCGCTCAAGGCGCGTCATCTTGCGGGTGTCTGTTGCCATGTCTCGCTCCCGATTGCAGCGGCCCGGGTGGGCCTGGTTACAGGGCCGTGAGGCCCTCCAGCAGCCTCTGTGGGGGCTCGCAGCGGCTCGGGGTACCCCCCTATGGGGTCCAGGCTGCGAGGCCTCAGAGGGGCTGCTAGACCCCTCTGCGTGGCTCACCGACGCGGCGGAGACGCGACCAGGATCAAGCTCTCCTTGGCCCTGGTGTAGGCGATGTACTCGAGGTTGATCTCCTGCGCCTGCTGCCAGTCGATCGGGCTGGGCAGCGCGATGCGGTCGGCGTTGATGACGATCACACGGCGGGCCTGATCGCCCTTGGCGCGATGAATCGACGACAGCCACACGGTCTGCTCGTCAAGCTCGGGCTCGTCGGAGCCAGCCACGCGCTCGATTGCCGCGTACAGCTCATCGATCGTGGCCGGGGCAGCGACCTCGACGAGCCCCAGCAGGCCAGCGGCGCGGTCCTCGATAGCCACGAT
>Ga0180437_10004198_pt1 | contig 20699 bp, 16 predicted proteins | sample SS_ome_4_FD_132410 | JGI IMG/M metagenome (GOLD analysis project Ga0180437, IMG submission 132410) | Hypersaline lake sediment archaeal communities from the Salton Sea, California, USA - SS_3_D_1 metaG | ecosystem: Environmental > Aquatic > Non-marine Saline and Alkaline > Hypersaline >... | reverse complement strand
TGGGCGGACATCTGGCTCTTTGTGGACATGGACGAGGCGGTCCAAGTGGGTTCCTACGCAGACGAGCCGGTTTTCGATTCCCTCAGCGCGCCACCTCTGGTCTCCCAGACGGTGCAGTTTCATCCCAGCACGGAGGAGTATGCCGCCACGGTCGCCGCTTCCTTGGCGAAGCATCTGCTGGCTCAGGGGAGGGCGTTGGGTATGGTCAGCTATGGTCAACGACGAGAGGTGGTGCAGGTAGACAGGGGCGAACGGCAGCTGGTGAAGCTCCTGGAGTCACTGGCAGTGATCAGAGCCCAGGGGCGAGCGCAGCTCGCTGAGGTGGTGGCAGCGGAGGCCAACCAGCTGGGCGGAGGCTCAACCGCGATTGTGATCACTCCATCTACGCACACCAGCTGGGTGGCCTCGATGAGGGACCTCAAGCGCAAGGGCGTAGATGTTGTGGTTGTCCATCTGGAGGTGAGCACCTTTGGTGACGCCCCCGGTTCACTCGACGTAATGGCGAGTCTTGCCGCCAGCGGTGTGCCCGCCTACTTGATCAAGAATGGGCAGGCGCTCGAAGAGTCTTTCTCGCAGAGCATAGAGATCGATAGATGAGCGTACGCAAGGGCAATCTTCAGGACCTCAGCGCGTGTGTGCTCATCGATACATCGTACGTGACGGAACACGTCTGGCAGATTCGCACTGAAGAGAAACCATACGAACAGATCAGCGTCATCTTCCAGACCATTAGGCTGCCGCGCTCGGTTCGAGCCAAACCCCCTAGAGACAGCGATTGCCTCGTGGACGACTGGCAGCGTGACGAGTGTTTCCTGGTCGCCGAGCATGAGGGAGAGATCCGAGGCTATCTGAATATGGTCGTTCAGCCTTGGCGGGCAGTTGGATGGATCAACGATCTGGCCGTGACGAGGAAACACCGGCGTCAGGGGATCGCCAGTGAATTGCTGCGAGATGCCCTTAGTTGGGCAAGAGAACATGATCTGCGCACGGTCGTGCTGGAGACGCAGACCAAGAACTATCCGGCCATTTCCTTCTGTCGCAAGCACGGCTTCAAGTTTTGCGGATTCCACGATCAATACTATCCCAATCAGGACATAGCCATCTTCTTCGCCCGCGGGCTCTAGGAAGCTCACAGTGCCCGGTCAAGGTGCACGGTGCTCCCGGCGCGTGCGCGGCATTGGTGGGCTTTGCCATCTTGGTTCTCTCAGGGATAGCTGCGGTCTGCGGGGTGTGGCAGGGCTCGGACTCAGGCGCTTGCGGTGGTCAACTGCGGGGGCGTTTGTGGTCGCTGGCGCAGCGGGGATTGACTTGACGAATGGAAATAAACATGCTATACTAGTACTGATATACCGCAGTCAGGTTGATTCTCATTCCCCTTATTCGCCATGGAAGAACCCTCTTGCGCACTATCCCTTGTTGAGAAGGTGTCTATGTGAGCGCGACCCCTTGGCATTGCCGATGGGTTCATGTCCCGGCAGTTCTTCTTGGTCCTTTGTCTCAGCCTGAAGTCGAATCGTGTTTCCTGTTCTTGTCGTGTAATCAGGGAGAAAGGGCGGCCCATGAGCACCGTTGATGAAACAACTCAGAGTAGCGATGAGTCTGAGTTCAGACATCCCGATAAACTGAATATCGTTGAGCTGGAGATGATGACTCTCGAGGAACTGAGGGAAATCGCTGCTGGACAGGGCATAGCTGGTATCAGCCGCGCGAAGAAGCAGGACGTCATCTTTCGGCTATTGAGAGCGAAAGCGGAGGAGCAAGGACATATCTTTGGGGGCGGAATCCTGGAGATAGTTCAGGAAGGAATAGGATTCTTGCGGACGGACCATTTGCTGCCTGGTCCGGACGACGTTTATGTCTCTCAGTCTCAGATTCGGCGGTTCGGCCTGCGCACAGGTGACACCGTGATCGGTCAGGTGAGGCCGCCGAAGAATTCCGAGAAGTACTACGGTCTGTTGAGGGTGGAGGCTGTGAACGGCCTGGATCCCGAAGCCGCCAAGCGTCGGCCGACCTTCGAGAGCCTGACACCCATCTTCCCCACCGAGTTGATGGATCTCGAGACCTCGCCCAAGGTACTGACCACCCGGATGATCAACCTGCTGGCTCCGATCGGTCGCGGTCAGCGTGGATTGATTGTTTCCCCGCCGAAGGCGGGAAAGACGACCGTGTTGAAGCAAATCGCAAACGGCATTTCCGCCAATCATCGTGATATCCATTTGATGGTCTGTCTGGTCGGCGAGAGACCAGAGGAAGTAACCGACATGGACCGCTCGGTGGAAGCCGAGGTCTACAGTTCGACCTTCGACGACCCAGTTACGAGCCATACCAAGGTGGCGGAGATGTGTCTCGCGCGGGCCAAGCGCTTGGTGGAGGGCAACCGCGACGTTGTCATTCTCTTGGATAGCATCACCCGGCTGTCGAGAGCATATAACCTCACGGTGCCTCCCAGCGGACGTACGCTTTCCGGCGGCTTGGATCCCGCGGCTCTCTATCCGCCTAAGGGTTTCTTCGGCGCTGCTCGGAACATCGAAGAGGGAGGTAGCCTCACCATCATGGCGACTTGTCTGATAGACACAGGCAGTCGCATGGATGACATGATATACGAGGAGTTCAAAGGCACCGGGAACATGGAGTTGCACCTCAACCGGCGGCTGGCTGAGCGGCGTATCTTCCCCGCCTTCGACATCGCGCGTTCTGGAACCAGGCGCGAGGAACTGCTCCTGGATGAGAGCGTCCTCAGCAAGGTGTGGGTGATTCGCAACATGGTGGATCGGATGGGAGGAGGCACGGAGGCTATCGGACCTCTGTTGTCCTATATGGGCAAGACGAAGACCAACAAGGAGTTCCTGGAGAATCTCCAGAAGGAACTCGGTTGATATCGGCCGATTCGCAGACGATCATCGAATGGTAGAGCTATCCCCTGAAGACAAGAGTCCGCGTCTGTTGGCCGCTCTCTCACGCTGGCTTGAGAATGACGATCTGGCTCCCACGCGCTACGCTTCCCACATGGCGCTCATTCTATCCCTGGCGCTCATCCTTTCCAGCGGCGGCCTGGGCATAGGCAACTTGAGTAGGGCCGAGGCCTTCGAGTTTGGGTTCGCGCCGCGCGAACAGCTGACTTTCGTTTCGTGGGGCACGGCTAGGCAAGAAGACCCTGATTTCCTCACCAGGGGTGCCGCACCGATAACCATCGTGCCCGAGCGGGGGCGCCGGGGAGTCATCGTCTATTCCGTTCAGTCAGGAGACAACGTCTCCAAGATAGCACAGAGCTTTGGACTGAGACCGGAGACCATCCTGTGGTCAAATCCCGAGTTGGAGACGTGGCCGGACTACATAGTGGTGGGCCAGCAACTGTTCATCCTTCCCCTGGATGGAGCCTACCATGAAGTCGCGGCTGGCGATACGTTGGACAGTATAGCGAAACGGTACAGCGTAGAGCCTTCGGTCTTGATTGAGTGCGAATACAATGACCTGAACGAGCCGTACGAGTTACAGGCCGGTCAAAGACTGGTCGTACCTGGTGGTACGCGCCCCCTTGTTCCCAAGTACGTGCGCGCTTCTGCTCCCCCCCCAGTAGACGCACCACAGGGCACCGGCAACTTCATGTGGCCGGCGAGTGGCTACCTAACACAAGGCTACTGGTTGGGACATCAGGCCGTAGACATCGGCGCTCCGACAGGGACGCCCATCTATGCTGCGGATACGGGCTATGTGGCGAGCACTGGTTGGATGGGCGGCTACGGCAACTACATCATCGTCAATCACGGCAACGGATTCGAGACCCTGTATGCCCACCTGGCTGAAATCAGGGTCATCGCGGGGCAGGGTGTCCAGCGCGGGCATCTGATAGGCCTGATGGGCAGCACCGGCCGATCTACTGGCCCCCATTTGCACTTTGAGATCCGTCAAGGTGGCGTGAAGCGGAACCCACTGGGCTTCTTGTCGCGCGGCTGAACCTGAGGCAGTTCGGTAGCTCCCTCGCCTTATGGGGAGAGTACAGCGAGCAAAGATAGACCGTTCAGCATCGGCGCCTTGCGACGGAGCTACTATCGCCGGCGTGCCCTTCTGTACCTCGCTAGAAGCACTGTAGCGAGTGGTTCGCTCGCGAAGGCGGGGATCCCCGATTGCGCGTCGACCATGTGTTCTGCCGGTCATCCGCGACCAAGATTCTCGTTCGTCCAAAGGAGCACGAGCCCGGCTGGTACGGCCCGCACGCTGAAGGCGAGTGACTCCTTTGCGCACATCCGAGTGATCTGCTCGGTGACGGGCAAATGCTCGGTCTGATTCTCTACCTGTTGGCGTTAGGTTTACAGTGCGACTCGCACCGGGCTTGCGACGTCTTGTTTCTTTGGCGAGGGGCTCGCTGGCACGAATCCGGCTCTCGCATCCGGCGCCTTCATCGCGGCGCGGGCGTCGTCAGACGGAACTGATATGTGCTGAGACCTTGCCATGACGGACTGTGATCCTCGGCCTGCGCGGGGTGGAGAGCGCGCACGGCCTGCAACATCCTGTCAATGAGATCAAAGGGAATGAGAATGCGCAAAGAGGCTACGCTGTATGAGAAACTGGACCGTGGTGTCGTGCGCTGCGCCTTGTGTGCCCATCGCTGTACCATCAAACCTGGCCGGCGCGGCCTGTGCGGTGTTCGGGAGAACGATGGGGGTGTTCTCTTCACCTCGGTGTTTGGGGAGGCCATAGCGGTACACGTGGACCCCATAGAGAAAAAGCCTCTCTTCAACTTCCTGCCTGGCACGCGGAGTTTCTCTATCGCCACTGTTGGGTGCAACTTCCGTTGTCGCTTCTGCCAGAATGCCGAGATCTCTCAAGCTCCCAAGGATGGGCTGGATCTACGAGGCGAGGAGTGGCCGCCCGCTGAGGTTGTGGCCGCTGCCGCGAGCCATGGGTGTGAGAGCATTGCGTATACCTATACCGAGCCCACGGTCTTTTTCGAGTATGCCTGCGCCATTGCCAGGATGGCTCATGGCGAAGGCATCAAGAACGTATTCGTCACCAATGGCTATATGACGATGGAGGCATTGGACGAGATCGATCCCTACCTGGACGCAGCCAACGTCGACTTGAAGAGCTTCGCCGATGAGTTTTATCGACGCCAGTGTGGTGCGAGACTTCAGCCGGTGCTGGACACTATTCAAGCCATGGCCGAGCGGGGGATATGGGTCGAAGTAACGACTCTGCTGATTCCGGGACTCAATGACAGCGACGAAGAACTGAGACAGATTGCCCAGTTTCTAGCAGGGATTAGTCCCGATATGCCCTGGCACGTATCCCGCTTTCAGCCTCGCTATCGCATGCTGGACAGACCACGCACGCCGGAGGCGGCGATGCTCAGGGCAGCCGAGATTGGCCAGGAGGCCGGCTTGAGGTACGTCTACGTGGGCAACATGCCGGGCAACCGCTATGAGAATACGGTGTGCCCCTCGTGTGGGGCGGTGGCCGTTTCCAGGCTTGGCTATTCCACTACCCTCAGCCTCGAGGGCCACAGGTGTGCTTCATGCGGAGAAGAGCTTGCCATCGTCCGCAGTTAGGAGGGAGGGACAGCCCGTGATCGACAAAGAAGAACTGAGGGAACTAGCCCGCTACCGAATGGAAGAGCACCTCGTTTGCAGCCTCTACTACCCGTTGGAGAAAGGGGAGCCTACCGAGGAGGGTGCTCTCATCGGACTTAGGAATTTGATCGGCGAGGCACTCTCCGAGCGGGAGGGCTGGACCAGTGCGCAGATGAAGTCGGTATCCGATGATCTGGATCGCATTGAGAACCTCGTGACGGAGGAGATGGTGATGAGTAGTGGCGGACTGGCGGTGTTCGCTTGTTCCGCCGATGATCTGTGGAAGGTATTCCGACTCCCTGCGAAGGTTGGCCCGATGCTCGTCGTACATCATGGGATCCGAATGAGGCCCATGATCGAGTTCTTGAACCGTTACCAGCGGTACTGTACGGTACTGGTGGGAAAGGGCAAAGCGCGCCTCTTCGTGCTCGACGCTGGCGGAGTGGACGAGCACTCAGGTGTCATCAGCGCGGTACCCGGGCGGCACGACCAGGGGGGATGGGCTCAGGCGCGCTACCAACGCCACCACGACGAGCGGGTGATGCGCCATTTGAAGGAGACGGCCGACGAGGCCTTCGCCCTGCTCAAGAGGGTAGACTTCCAGCAGTTGTTCGTTGCCGGAACCGAGGAACTGGTCAGCGAGTTTGTTGAGTATCTACATCCCTATCTTAGAGAGAGGTTCGCCGGTTCTTTCCCCATGGAGATGGTCAGCACGGCCATGGAAGTGCAAGAGCAAACGCTGCGCGCAGCGCGCGAACTCACCGATGCTGATGTCAGAGGGGCTATTGAGAATCTCCGGGCCGAAGTGCATATGGGAAATCTGGGCACCGCGGGCTTGGAGGATACGCTCCAGGCCTTGCAGAAGGGCCAGGTTCTGAGGCTCTTGGTGCACGAGAACTTCACGACGCCAGGCCAGCGCTGTACGAGATGCGGTCTGCTGTCCTTGGCGAATCCTTGTCTCTTCTGTGGAGGTGAGACGAAGGCTCTGGCTGACATGGTGGAAAGCCTCGTTACGGAGGCGTTCCTGCGCAATTGCGAGATAACGTTTGTATCAGCGGCGGACGGGGAGCAGCTGGAGGAGATGGGGGGGATAGGCGCTCTTCTGAGGTTCGCTGGATAGGAGTAGCCAGCGTCATCCTTGCTCATCCAGGGGAGGCAATCCCATCTCTCTGCGGAGACGATTCAGTTCCTGAGCGGTGAAACGGCTGTAGTTGCTCTGCGGGAGCTTGATCGCCTGCACGATGTCTTCTCTGACCCATCTACGTACGGTATTGGGGTGCACGCCGAACATCTCGGCTACCTCGCTCACCTTGTACAGGCGTCCGACGTCGTGGCCGGGAAAGCCCATCTCGACTCGGAGTCGGTCAATCTCCTGGGCAGTGAAGCGATTGTAGTGGCTTCCTGGTAGCCTGACTGGCTGCAAGATGCGGTCCTTCACCCACTTGCGAACTGTGTTGGGGTGCACGTCTAGCATCTCGGCCACCTCGCTGACGCGGTAGAGTTCCATCGTCCCCCTTCTCACATGCAGCCCATGCTCCCACAATCCTGTGGCAAGGCTTGTGGGTGCGACCGGACCTTCGCGCAGCTCCAGGACGACCTGCGGGAGGCAACCGCGGAGTCGATATCAGAGATCCCTGAGAGCACGGGTGGCACAGATGCAGCTCCCTCTCTGCTTTGCCTTTCTCGTAGCGCCAAACCCGGTTCTGTCCCGGTTGGCTGGGCTCTGAGCCCAGCCAATCTCCGCGCAGCCGGGTCACGGAATGAAAGCCTGCGGGACAGTGTCTACGGTCGATATCTCTTCATTCAACAGTATACAAGAGTGTGCCTGACTTGTCAACCGTACGTGTGATGGCGGCGCCGTGTCACGTCAGGGGCGCGGCCTTCAGACGGGGGCAGGCCCGACGCATGACCCTACGTAGAATCGGCAGGGGTCTCTGTTGGCTCGACCGTCGCCGTAGGACTGTGGGTCGGGGATGGGGTGTCGGCAGGCGTGGGCGTTACCACCGTAGTGGGTGTGCCCGTCGGGCGCTGTGTGGGCTCGGGTGTGGGGGTTAGAGTGGGTGTTGACGTGGGCGTAGGCGGCACTGTGGGTATGGGAGTCTGGGTTGGCACTGGCGTGAAAGTAGGGGTGGGCGGCGGGTTGTCGACTACAACCCGTACCCTTGCTTCTTGGCTGTGACCTTGGTGGTCGAAGACTACCACACGGAGAGAGTAGAGCCCATTCTCCAGCGCCCGCGTGCGCCAGCGTGCCAGGAGTCCGTTGTGTACAGGCTCGGCGCGGGGGCCAGCCACCACGCCCCAGCCGATGGGATCTGGACCTATCCCATACTCGACCACGAAGTGCGAGAAATCGGATATATCGGCGGAGCCTAGGATATCGATTCCTCCCTCAAGGTACTGGTCCGAGGCAGGATGAGTAATCTCTACCACCGCGGCGTGTGTGTGCAGCTCACACTCGTGGAGGGGAGGCTGCTGTATGCCCGCTCGCTGGGTCCAGTCGTGGAATTCCGCTGGGTACACTTCGAAGAGCCTCTCTTCGACCAGCTCCACTGGGCAATACTCGGTTGCTTTCTGCCCCGTTGTCTTGCAGATGCCGATCTTCTGGTAGATGTTGTCAGGCTCGGTAGGGGCGGTTCCATCCACGAAGATCTCTGTGCGGGTCTCAGGACAGAGCTCGGTGGGCGCCATACCGGACCGGGAGCAGATCTGAGCAGTCACCAGACCGGAGGGCACGGGGAATTCCCGCGGCGGCGAGCCAGCCAGGACCCGCTCCATGAAGTTGTGCCAGATGTGGCCCGCGCCCGTGGAGCCGGCCACGTGATCCATGGGTGTGTTGTCGCTGTTGCCCACCCACACGCCGACCACATAATCGGGGGTGTATCCCACGGTCCAACTGTCTCGCCAGTCGTCAGTGGTGCCGGTCTTCGCGGCCGCTGGTCGTGACAAGTGCAGCGGGTTCTCGCTGCCAAAGGCCGGGGCTCGCGCCTCGTTGTCTGACAGTATGTGTGTCATTAGATAGGCATGCTGGGGTGAGATAACCTGTTCTCCCTGAGGCGGCTCGTACTCCTCGATGACGCGACCTCGGCTATCCTCTATGCGCAGTATGGACACTGGGGGCACCCGTAGCCCACCATTGGCTAGGACGGCGTAGGCCGCTGAGTGTTCGAGCAGCATGACCTCTCCGCCGCCCAAGGTGAGGGACAGGCCGTAGCGCTCAGGATCGGTGAAGGTGGTGATCCCTAGCCTGGTAGCCATCTCCATCATGTTGGGCACTCCGACGAATTGGAGTGTCTTAACTGCTGGGATGTTGTAGGAGCAAGCCAGTGCCTGGCGTAGCAGCACCGGGCCGTGTTCGCGGCCGTCGTAGTTCTTGGGTACGTAGGGTGGCCCCGGCGGGTTGGGAAACTCCGCACGGACATCCATGATGAGCGTGGCGGGTGTCCATCCCTTCTCGAACGCAGCGAGGTAGTTGACGGGTTTGATTGAGGAACCGGGCTGGCGCGGGGCGAGAGCGACGTTAACCTGACCGTCTATCTCCTCGTCCCAGAAGTCGATGCTGCCCATCATCACTCGAATCTCGCCTGATTGGGGCACCATGGAGACAAGAGCGGCGTTGGTGACGTGTCTGTCTGACAAGGCGGCGACACGTTCCCTCGCCACCTCCTGCGCGATCTCCTGCATCTGCAGGTCGAGCGTGGTGTGCACCTTTAGCCCACCCCTATACAGCATCTCGGTGCCATATTTCTCCTCGAGAAGCTGGCGCACATAGACGACGAAGTGTGGGGCTTTCATCTCTACTCGAAGTGGGGCAAAGATGAGCTCCTCTCGCCAAAGCGTATCAGCCTGTGCGCGAGAGATGTAGCCCTCTTTGGTCATGAGCCCCAGCACCACCTTCTGACGATTCTTCGCTGCCTCCAGATTGGTGTAGGGGTCGTAGATAGATGGAGACTGCGGAAGACCTGCCAGCAGAGACGCTTCCGCCGTTGTCAGGGCCCGTGCTGACTTGCCAAAGTACGTCTCAGCCGCTGCCTCTATGCCGTAGGCCATGTTGCCGTAATAGATCTCGTTGAGGTAGATCTCTAGGATCTGGTCCTTGGTGTATCTGCGCGTGATTTCCTGGGCCAGGACCGCTTCTTGTATCTTGCGGCTGAACGTCTGCTCTGGCGAGAGGAAGATGCTCTTGACCAACTGCTGTGTAATGGTACTCGCGCCCGAGACGATCTCGCCCTCAGAGATGTTCAACCAGAAGGACCTGGCGATAGCTAGAGGATCAAAACCAGGATTGCTGTAGAAAGTCTTGTCCTCGGTAGCAACAGTGGCGTGGATCAGATCGTCCGGGATCTCATCGATGGGCACGATGGTGCGCCTGCCCGCGTTGGCATCGAACACCTCATAGAGCAGGTCACCGTTCCGATCGTAGATCTTGGTGCTCATGAAGAGAGAGTGAGCGCCAAGTTCCTCCGCTGGTGGCAGGGTGAGCGCATAGTAGGCATATACGGTGGTAGCTCCAATCAGGCCCACGCAAAAGAGGAGCACTCCCAGCAGCGCGAAGGCAAACAGTCCTTGGATGAATAGGTTTGTTCGTGATCTGCGAGCAGGAGGCCTGCGAGGATGTTCCAGGTCGGTGGAATACTGGGTTGAGTTAGGGCTGGTGCTTGACATCTTTTTTTGGGGAGGGTGGCTCTGAACCATGGTGATGGTTACCTACGGGGCGGCTTTGGTGTCGCGGCTAGCTTTGCAGGGCCTGTTCCACAGCGTAAAGGAGATCCTGCTCTTCCCTGGGCAGGACAGTGCGCGGGTCGAGGATGAACTGGCCTCCTTCGATCCTCCCCACAACGGAGGGCTCGCCCGTCCTCAGGCGATGCGCGAAGCGATCAGGAGAGTCTAGCCTGAGAGCCACCAGTCGCGTGGGCAGTGTCTCACCGGGCAGAGATCCTCCACCCACAGTGGACAGGCCGGGAATGACCTCAACGCTGACTTGCAGAGCGGTCAGGTGCTCGCACCAGGACTCTGCCCTGGACTGGATCTCATCCAGGCCCTGGCTGATCATTTGCCAGACCGGCACCCTGTCCGCTGCCTCCTGCTTCTGGTAGTGCAGGAGGGTGGCCTGAATCCCTGCGATAGTTGTCTTGTCCACTCTAAGGGCGCGTGCGAGAGGGTGCCTTCTCAGGGAGGCGATGAGGTCTGCGCGCCCGACGATAATCCCAGCCTGGGGCCCCCCGAGCAGCTTGTCACCGCTGAAACACACCAAGTCTGCGCCCTGGGCGATGGCCTCCTGAACTGTGGGTTCGTGGGCCAGGCCATATTGGGATGTATCGAGTAGGCACCCACTGCCCAGATCTTCAACGACCATCAGGCTATGCTGCCCAGCGATCTCAACCAATCGGCTGAGTTCAACCTGCCGAGCGAAGCCCAAGACCTTGAAGTTGCTGTAGTGCACGTGCATCAGCAGAGCCGTTTCCTCGGAGATGGCCTGCTCGTAATCGCTCGGATGGGTGCGGTTGGTGGTTCCGACCTCGACGAGGCGGGCATTGCTCTGCTGCATCACCTCAGGGATACGAAATCCGCCACCGATCTCGATCAGTTGGCCGCGAGAGATGGGCACTTCCTTTCCGCTCGCCAGCGCGGTGAGAACCAAGAGCAAGGCCCCCGCGTTGTTGTTGATGACTAGGCCTCCGCCGGCGCCGGTGAGCAGCTTCAGCAATTCCTCGGCGTGTGCGTAGCGAGAGCCTCTGGATCCTTCGTCCAGGGCGTACTCGAGGTTGCTGTAGCCTTGGGCGACGAGCCCAATTGCCGCTATGGAGTCGTCACTCAGGGGAGCACGGCCGAGATTGGTGTGGATGACAACTCCTGTGCCGTTGATGACTCTGCGCAGAGTGGGTTGGGCACTGATCCCCACGTCCACGAGCACGCGATCCAGCAGCGTCTGCACTGGGGGACAAGGCTTTCCTGTACCTATCTCACGGCGTGCCTCGTCCATCACTCGCCTGGTGCTGAGCAGCACGAGCGGTCGGCCCCTGTCTTTGATGCACTCCTGCATCTCGGGGCTTTGCAGGAGTCTTTCTACACTGGGCAACTTGCGCAGTTCGTCTTGCATATGGTTTCCAGTAGTCATCAGAACGATCGTGACCATTATACCGGATCGCTATTGTCAAGGCAACGGGTGGGGATGCGTGGGCGCAGGCTCGCGGGTGCAGAGGCCTCACGGTTCTTCATACGATACCTCTACTGGACCCGCTTGAAGGTGCCGGAGTGTGACCCAGGCGTTGGGGAAGGGCAAATGCGGAGCGCGGTCAGTCGAGGGCTGGGTTCTTTCTCTTTGGAGGAGCTTGCGCCGCGCGGGGGCCCCAGACGCGTGTCCTGAGCTGTTACCGCCATAGTCGTCTCTGAACCAACCTGCCCGCCGTCGGACCATATCTTGTCGGCCCCCGCGGTGTTGTACCAAGTGACACACGGGGCCTGCGAGTTGGATGAGCAGATACCAGGCCGCGGGTGGGGGCAGGCAGGCAGAAGTGAAGATCCGCCGGTCTGTTGTGTGCGCGATGAGGGTATGGACGGGTGCAGGGCATGAGGTTGCACTAGGATGTATGTGACAGCCCCGCAGTTGCATAAGACGCACTAATTGGCGTCTCACGTGGCACCGATCGAGTGGAGACTACCTCTCAGGGCTCGGGGGGTGCGTCACGACTTGACAAGTTGTGGAATATGTGCTATCATATAGTATTGAGTGGTGCGGAACGCCGCGAACAATTTTCTCTGGTCAGGTTCGCACATCTATATGGGTTACACGAGGAGGTGATGCCAATAGAGAATGGTGACGATTCTGATAAGGAACCTGGAGACTCTAGAAGACCCATCGGAGGGAAATAGGAGGGTTCAGAGATGTCAGAGAAAACCTTGTTTGCCCGAAAGGCGACCGGGTTGGTGCGCGAGGTCGGATTCGTCACCGCTGTGGTGCTGGCCATCGCCAACGTGGTAGGCCTGGGTTGGCAGAAGCGCGTATTCCAGGCTGTCGGCGCCGAAGCGGTCCTCCCTACAGAGTATTTCCTCGGCATACATCCCATGATTATGGCTTTCTTCATCGTGGGAATCCTGATGCTGCTGTCGGTATACACCTTCGCGGTGCTGTCAGCAGCGATGCCCCGCTCTGGAGGCGGCTACGTCTTCATGTCGAGGATCCTAAGCCCCGGCTTTGCCTTCGTAGCAACGTGTCTGGAGTTCCTCTCAGTGGCCGTCTCCTACGGCCTGATCGCAGTTGCTACGTATGAGGCGACACTGATCTTCGGTGGGTTGGCCGGCGTCGACACCAGTGGCGTGTACAACCCCTGGTTCATGACGATCTTTGGCATCGTGATCATCGCCATCTTCAGCGGGATTGCGTGCTTGGGTACCAGAATGACCGGCTATCTGTTGCATGCGATCTTCTGGATCCCGGCGGCGGTCCTGGTGTTGGTATATCTGGTCTTCCTGATGGCTAGCCCAGCCAATATGGAGGCCGGAGTGGGGCTGATCACCGGAGGGCACACTGCGGTAGAGTACACACAGGCGGCGCTGGACCAGGGCCTGGCTTCGTCCGGGAGCTACTGGAGCGCTGTCTTCACGGCTAGCTTCTTCGCCTACTGGGCGTACATCGGGTACGCGGCTGCCACGTTTGTCGCAGGCGAGGTGAAGGAAGCGAGCCGCAGCATGCCTAGGGCCATCTTCACCTCGGGCATCATCATCATGCTCATCTATATGACCATCTCCTTCTTCCTCGCGCGCGCAGGGAGCATGGTTGGTCATGCTGGTGGGTTCGCCCTGGTGGATGCCGTAGGTTTCTTGGGAGCGGGGGCTGGAAGCTACGCCGATGCGGGCTTGCCCAGCATTGGCCCATGGATGCCCACCTTCGCGGGCATTGTGGCCTACGGGCAGTTTGGTATGGCTGGCGGCCGTCTCTTCGGATGGCTGCTGTTGGCCTTCGCCGCGTTGTGGGTGGCCAACGACATTCCGCCCTTCATCCTCACCTGCTCCCGTATGATGTTCGCCATGGGCTTCGACCGCATTCTGCCCGAGTGGGTGGCTGACATCAACGAGAAGTGGCACTCCCCTGTGAACGCCATCATCGTCACTTCGGTGGCGGCGCTGTTGGGCGTGGTGGCCGAGGCCGAGTTATTTGGACCTGGCGGTCTCAACATCCCGCTGATCCACGCACCCGGTGGGCAGCAGTGGATCAGCTCCGCCGGGGCTGTGGTGGCTACTGACATGTGGGATGCCCTGTTCTTCAGTGGCACGGCTCTTGCCTGCGCCCTGTTCCCGTCGAGAATGCCAGAGGTCTTCGAGCGGGCACCGTGGAGACAGAGCAAGGGTGTGGTGGTCACATTGGCATGGATTGCCTTCGCTGCCAACGTCTTGCTGTCTGCGCTGATCATCTTCCACCCCAACGCCTATGGTTGGGGACCGCTCACGGGGAACTGGCTGAGCATCAACTTCTGGTTCACCGTAGTGCTCATCGTGATCTCCCTGGTCGTGTACTACTGGGGTCGCGGTAGGGCAAAGCGCGTTGGCGCCGACCTGACCACCATCTTCGCCGAGATTCCGCCGGAATAGAGAATAGAGGTCCGACCGTTCGTGGCGTAGCTCAAGGCTCTCCGTGGAGACCTTCTGGGCTCACGGAGAGCCTTTTCCTTTATCGAGTTTCCGGATGGCCACACGTCGCGCGCGGAAGTGCGGCGGACGAATCAGCCCCATCGACGTCCTGGGTGTCGCTAGGTAGCGCGGTACAGACCCTCGGGGCACCCACGTGGTGGCGCGGCCCCGTCCCCCGGAGGCTGTGAGGAGCGGTCTCCAATTCCTCCAGAGCGTCAGGTTGCTCCTGGCCCAGCGTTGTGCTAGAATAGCGGAAAGGCTTGGGATGTCTACAATGGACGTCAATGACTACCTGTTGAGGTTGGAGAACAACCTCATGCTTGGATCGGGAAGATGGGTGGCGGACTTCACCGAGTCCTTCTGGGATTATCCGCTCGGAGACGTGGTCTTCGACATGTACGTGAGCGCTACGGTGCGACCCAAGGGCTTCTTTCTGTCCAGGGTGGCTGCCTGGTTGACCACCCCTAACTATTACGTTGCCTGCTTCGCCTACTCCCATGATCCAGAATTAGGACGCCTGAGCCAGGTGTTGAACACCATCTCGACTTTCTTGAAGAAGGAGGAGTTCGCCTGGGCGTGGCTGGTGATTCCACACGAGGGGCCTTTCTCTAGAAAGGCCAAGTCGATGGTGGAGAACACCAGTATCCGCGAGATCGGCATTGCCTTGGTGGATCTGAACTCTAAGGAAATCGTGCATTCGCAATCGCATTGGGGCCGGCAGATGGTCAGGTTTATCAGGTGCTTCAAATGAAGACCGTTGCGCCCTGGCAACTCATGAACCTCGCCAAATCTGTGGGGATCTTCTTCGTTCTAGTTTCAGTCGCCTGGATTGGAGCTAACTACCTGATTTTCAAGGATTTCTTCATCGGTTGGCCCGTTATACTGGGTAACGTCTTGGTGTCGGGTGTGGGGGGGCTGTGGTGGTACAAGACTAGACACCATGCCAGATTCTCCTGGGACGGTGACGGGTGTGAGTTGCAGAGAGGTAGGACTCCGCCTATCGTGAAGAGATGGGAAGCTATCTCGCAAGTGTCGCTCGTGCACGAGGGGTATGGCAGGTTTGCTGTGAGGCTCTACCCGAAGGAGGGAAACAGCGTCGATATTCCGGCTTCCGACCTGGGGCTGAAACCCGTCGACTTCCGCTTTGAGGTCATCGATCTGGTGCGTGCGAAAGCGTAGTGCATGTGTCGTCCAGTCTCGCCGGAGACTGGGAATGGCAGGCAGATAGGGAGGAGAACGCAATGCCGACTATGGAAGATGAAGTACGACGAGTAGTGGATGCCGGACGGGATAGGGGGGTCCACTTGCGGGTGATCGGTGGCGTTGCGGTCAAACTGCATTGCCCTAGTGCGGAGCACCGTTCGATGGCTCGCACCTACGGAGATGTGGATTTCATTGGATATCAGGTGCAGCGCAAGGAAGTGGCTCGCCTCATGGAGGACTTGGGGTACCAGCCCAACAGACGGTTCAATGCCCTTCAGGGACACAGGAGGCTGCTGTTCGATAATCCAAAGCTGGGCTACGATGCCGACATTTTCCTGGATGTCTTCACCATGTGTCACGAACTCAACCTCGTGGGGCGCTTGGAGCTTGACGAATACACCATTCCTATCGAGGAATTGCTGCTCTCAAAGCTCCAGGTGATCGAGTTGAACGAGAAAGACATCAAGGATGCGTGCGCAGTTCTCTGTGACCACGAGATTGCCGAGGTTGACGAGAGAGACACCATCGACCCGAGGTTCGTGGCCACCCTGTGCAAGGACGACTGGGGGTGGTACAAGACGCTAACCATGAATATCGAAAAAGTGAGCGGCCTGTGCGGGGAATACCTGGAGCCGGAGCACAGGGAAGTCGTCGTGGAGCGCCTCGGCAAGCTAGGGCGGGCCATCGAGGATGAGCCCAAGTCAATGAAGTGGAAGATGCGGGCCAGGGTCGGGGAGAAGAAGCGCTGGTACGACTTGCCTGAAGACGTTGTGACTCACCAGCACTGATCGGATGTGCTTGCGCACCACTGTCCGACGCGAACAGCACCCCACTCTTCGGCGTGGGGTGCTGTGTAAGTGGTCTGTCTAGAGGAGGCCCTAGCTCAGGCGTCGATCCTGCGCAGCTGGGTCAGTTTCGATCCTTCAATCTCGACCAAGAACCCTTTGAGGATACCCTCGGAGTACTCGCTGCCCGGATTTAGGCACTCCGTTCGACCCAGTTTCACACGTCCTGGACTCTCGTGGATGTGACCATGCAATGCCAGTAGAGGTTGGTATTTCTCAATGATCTTGCGAACGGCCGTGGAGCCCACCGGCTCCATACGGGTGTGGCCGCCTCGGACAGAGAGCGATAGGTCGTCTTCGAGCACCGGCGCTTGGTCGATGAAGGTGTTGTACGGCGGTACGTGAATGCAGAATACTGCTGTCTCGATGTTCTTGACCTTGGCCACCGTACGCTCCAGTCTCTCCTCCAGCTCCTCCTCGCTACACTCCCGAGGGGAGTCGAACGGAGTGGGGTTGGACCAGCCAAAACAGAGGATCTCGTGCCCCTCGTCCAGCTGTACGACGTCTTCCTCTCCAAAGATAACCTGGGGGTTGGGGTCGGCGCGGATGACATCATCGATAGAGTGCTTGTCGTCGTTGCCCGGACTGATGATCACTTTGCAGTCGGGCGGTACCCGGTCTGGTATGAGTGTTAGCCAGAACTTGATGGTCTCACATTCCATCCTCTCGAAGAGATCCTCTCGATATTGCTCATCTTCGGCGATTCTCTCCACCTCGTCGGCCGTGGTGCGATAGGGGATGTACGTGATCATGCGGCACTTCTGCTCGAACTCGGGGAGTTCTTCCTCCGTCAACACATAGGGGTCTCCATAGAGGCTGGCATCGTATTTGCCGTCTGTCCGCTCTACGATGGGTATCAGTAGCTTGCCCGTCATATCACCGCTCAGAACCAGTGCATCGAGATCGAAGTACTTAGCGGCGTTGAGGAACTTGCGCCAAACCGTTTCTGAGCCGTGAAAATCGGTGGAGAACAGAAACTTGGTCTTTGCCATGGAAATCCCATCCTTTCCGTGTTCCTTGATGGTGGCCGGGACGACGGTGGCAGATGCGAACCCCGTTCCCGGCAAGGGCGAGCGACAGCGCCGCTCATTATATAACCATTCACATAGATTGCCAAATGTAACGACTATGTACTCACCAAGGAAAGGGAGAAGATTCTATGTACAAGCGCATACTCGTTCCTCTGGATGGATCTGACCTGGCGAGGGCCATCCTCCCGCGTGTGGTCGAGATGGCTAGTGCTCACAAGTCAGAGGTGATTCTCCTTCGGGTATTGCCGGAATCGGGCGTTCTGCCTAAGACTGCGGCGAAGGAGCGTCAGGAGGCTGAAGAGCGCCTCACGAGTGCGGAGCAAGAGCTGCTCAACGAGGGAGTGAACGTCCGTCACACCATCAGACATGGCTCGGATCGAGCTGCAGAGATCGTGGACTACGCTGAGGTCAATCAAGTTGATTTGATCGCCATGTCGACTCATGGGCGCGGGGGCGTCGGCCGGTGGGTGTTCGGTAGCGTGGCTGCAAGGGTCCTGGAAGGCACCACAAAACCAATCCTGCTGGTGCGAGCACCTGGCGCCCACATAGCGGCGGACTAGAAAGGTAGGTTCAGTCTGCGGCCGTGACTTGGGCAGTGGGTTTGCGTGGCGGGTCTGGCCGGCTGCTTCTGGGGCCGCGTCGCCACTACTCCAGCCAACGCCTGTGAGGGGGGGCGCCGGGACAGCGCGGCGCAGCCCGCCAGGGCGCCGACAGCGGGATCGAATGCAAGCGATGCAGGCCCGGCGGTCTACTTCCTGGGCCTCAGGCCCAGGAATCTGGCCACGAACTCGAACCAGGTGGAGAATCCCAGCGCTGCGAGTATGAGCCCAGTGATCATGCCGCCCCTGGAGATGAAGGTGGCGAACAGATTGGGCAGGTAGGTCGCGCTGAAATTGAATATCTCATCAGTGAAGTCCACCAGGGAAGCGAGGAGCATCATAGCGAAGCCGGCGACCACCCACTGCCAGGATGCGGTAGAGATTTCCGGGTACTTGCGCCCCGCTCGTATAAGGACCACCAGTAGGGCAGCTGCAGCTATCACCTGGACTCCCTCGAGCAATAGTCTGAACCAATCGGGCGACTGTGCCAACATGGTGACACTCTCCTTTTCTTCGACGTTTGTGCTGGGGCCGCGCAAACACTGCGTGGCCCATTGCTGCTGGCGCTCCTGCGCCAGTCTTCCCACAAATACCTAGACCCCCTTCTGAGTAGCCCAAAAGCTGCAAGTGTCGTCACCCTTGGCTCGGCAGAGGGTTTCGGCAACCTCTACTTCTTCGAGGCCAGGGATGGAGTTGAGCAGCCCTTGCACGAAGCCGGCCAGGAAGTGACAGCGTGGATAGGGCGATGGGACATTCCTGCAGAATGGGCAAGCCAGCACGTCAAGCGTGCCACCCTGTGCGTCGGCTATGGCAAAGGGGCTCACCGCAGGTACCACCACTAGTTCAAGAGCCTGAGGTACCGACGCGGGGACACCCGTACTGGCATACCGTCTCTGGAAGACCTGTTCGCCGGCCTGCCTGCCCAACTTGGTGAGGACTGAGTTGCGATTGGCCTCAGTGAGGCTCTGCTCCAGGCCCATGACGGGGCTGACTATGTCAGGATAGGCGTTGATGATAGCCTGTAGCGTTTGGTCTGTAGGAACTGCCTCGGGCTCTACAGCGTCGGACTCCGAGCGATGCCCTTTCATCTCCTCCGACAGCTTCTTGGCGGCCACATCAGCAGTGAGATTTAAGAGAGGAACGTTCATGTTGCGTGCACAGACGATGCATAGGCTGCCCTGGCGTAGAGGTTTGACGACCACGCGCCCCTTGGAGAAGAGAAGATCGAGTTCGTGGACTTTGCGCCGTCGAGTGGCGGTCAGCCCGGCAGTAGTCTGGCTGATGGTGCGGCCCACGGTTAACAGAGCTTCTTGGTCCAGCTCGCTGGGCAAGGTGTGTGCCAGAATTTCTCCTTCACTGTCAAAGACGAAGCAGCCGGAAACGCCTACAACGGCGTTGATGTCTTTGAGAATATCCTCCATCGTCCCTCCTTCTCGGACTCAGTCAACCTGGGGCTCTCAGGCCCCCATGCGGTTGGGTGGTGGAGATGCTGGCGAGCCCGCTGCGGCTCGGAGCAGCCCAACCTTCAACCTTGGCCCATGGCCCTGGCCACGGCCGTCCCGGATCGTGATCGCGAAAGCAACTCTGATGGCCAGACTTGGCAGTTCTCGAACCAGTGTGTTCGGGTTGTATCCGTGGCGGATCTCCTTGCCAGGCTGGGCGCATATTTCTGGATCAGGGCACACTGGTTCTGGCGACAGCGTCTGATGGCGTCGACACGTGTCGTCTGTGCGTGGCGAGATTCCCCGCAAACACGTGGGAACCGCTCCGCGCTGCGGACATCACGAGAACACCGGCCCAGCCCAGGCTCAAGAATACGCTATGGGGGAGACTCAGGGAGGCGTCTGCGCTGCCCTCGCACCGTTGCCGGGTATGGCGCTAGACGTGTTTCCAGAGGCCGACGGATTGCACGTAGCTTGCTATCCTTGTCGGATGAGCAGGAGTCAGAGCGTCGGCAGCGGAGCGCAGTTCCTGCTCCGCTATGACGAAGGCCCTGATGGACCTACCCCGGGCACGAAAAGGCTGGGGGCTCTATTCTTCCCTGTCTTCCGTCATCATGCGCCAGATTCCAAAATCGCCGACGGTGTCTTCAGTTTCTACTGGCTCGTACCACCGTTTCTTGGGTCCTATCTTCGAGCGCGCCCGCCAGCCCATGCTCTTGGGCTCTGCTTCGATGCGCGACAAGAGTGCCTCGATCCTAGAGTCTATGGTGCGCGCATCACCCTCTGTGAGAGCCTCTACTTTGGGTAGCAGGTCCTTGATTCCCTTGAGATTCGTGGTTAGAGTGTACCAGAAACCCCAGTCTTTGGAAAGCAGGGCGGCCACGTGTTTGGTGTTGATAGCATCTCGCTCATCCTCTTCGGACAGATCATGGGCGAGGAGGAGCATCAGAGTATCCTTGAAGTCCTTTTCACTGAAGCCGACGATCTGTAGCTTCTCCAAGAGAAGGTCGGTAGGGCTCAAGGTGAGAGGATCTATCTCCAGTCGTCCGCGGAAATCGAGGCGGTGGTTTGCTACCATCAGCTTGTCGAAGAATACGTCTACGAAGAACCACCCACGCTCGTGGAAGTAGATCTGCCGCTCGGAAGCGGCGGAGGAGAGGGTAGCTCGCCGCTTGCTATATCCGAGGCCCTCTAGAAAGCTCTGGAGGGGCTTTCGGAACTTCTTGTAGGTCATGAAGTCCAGATCTGTGAACTCCTGTTCACCCTCCCCAAGCCTGGCCAGTCTCTGCCCGAGCTCTTCGTACTCTAGGGTGCGCAACCGAATGCCGGCGCCTCCCATTACTCTGACTATGAGTCCTTCTTTCTCCGCCTCGGCTACGATTCTTCT
>Ga0180437_10004197_pt1 | contig 20709 bp, 15 predicted proteins | sample SS_ome_4_FD_132410 | JGI IMG/M metagenome (GOLD analysis project Ga0180437, IMG submission 132410) | Hypersaline lake sediment archaeal communities from the Salton Sea, California, USA - SS_3_D_1 metaG | ecosystem: Environmental > Aquatic > Non-marine Saline and Alkaline > Hypersaline >... | reverse complement strand
TTTAAAAGAAGAAATCAAAGCAGTAGGAGCAGGAAGAACAGACAGCTCTGTTCATGCTTTAGAACAAACAGCTCACTTTGACACCTCAAAAGAAATCAATACAGATCAAATCAAATGCTCTTTAAACGCTCTTCTTTCGCCGTCTATTCGCATTCTAAGCTTGGAAGAGACAGACAACTCGTTTCATGCCAGATATTCCGCTAGAGGCAAAACATATCGTTATTTGATTTGTAATAAAGAAAAATACTTTCCCTTTCTTCAAAACCTTTGCTACTTAACTCATAAAAAAATCGATTTAGAAAAATTAAAAAAAGCAGCTCTTATCTTTTTAGGAACTCACAATTTTTTATCTTTTTCCAACAAAGCATCTGTTGGATGTGCAAAAAACAAACCCACAAAAACTATCTATAGCTTTGAAATAATAAAAAAAGATCCCTTCTATATCATAGAAATTACAGGTGATGGTTTTTTATATAAGATGGTCAGAAATATCGTAGGAGCTCTTCTATCTGTAAATGACAATAAACTCACTATTTGTGATATCCGAAATATCCTTATGCAAAAAGACAGAACTAAAGCTCCAGCTCCTGCTGAAGCTTTTGGACTTTACCTTGTTAAAGTTCATTATCTTGAAGAAGAAGTTTTAAAGAAGAAAAATGATAAATCTTCTTTGGAAAATCTCTTTCCTTCTTTTTCTCGCTTATCCAAACAGGCTGAGCAGGTGTGTTGCAAAGAGCCATAAGTCCCTTTTCGCTATCTTCAAATCCTATACATTTTTTATCTTGGCCATACTTTTCTATCGCCAACAGATAACAAGAAGGATCAGGTTTAGCCTTGATATAATCTTCTCTTACAATCCAATGATCGATTAATTTTAAATCTTCGCTTTTGTTTATAAGCATTTCAACATGATCTCTTTGTGAATTCGTCACCACGCAGCTAATTTTATTTTTCTGTTTCACTCTTAGTAAGGTCTCTTTTGCACCTTCCATCATAAGAACATCATTTGTATGTAAAAGCTGAGTAAAAACCATTTGCTTGGAGTTATAAAAATCTTCCCATGAAGTATCTTTTAAAACGTCTGGAAAAGCTTTTGTGATTTCCTCTTTTAGAGCTACATTGCTTCTATGAGCAACAGACAAATACTTATTCAAGTCCCAATCTAAATCAAATCCTTTTCTTTTCAGCGTTAATTTATATGACTCATAATGTAGAGATTCTGTGTCTATTAAAAGACCATCCATATCAAAAAGGTAAAGATCATATTCATCTAACCAGCCCATTTATCCTCCAAATAAAAGATTTGACGAGATTTACACATAATAATAAAAGGAAAATTATAAGCTAAAGCGTATATTATGGATAAGAAAAATCTTAACTTTAATTATATTTATTTCGGCCTGTTCTTTTTAGTGATACTAACTTTTTCTATTTGTAACATTTTCATATCCGATAAAATTATTTCAGGTACAAGGATATATTTCCTTATCCATGCTTTTTTACAATCCTTCCTTGAAGTAGCTTTCATTGCAGTCATTGCCTGGGTAATTTATAGATTTTTTTCTAAGAAGCTTTTTTATGCTTTTATTGGTTTTACTTTTTTCATAGGACTGTTTCATATAATTGATTTTGTTCTTATTCGTATGATGAATTTTTCTTTTTTCGAAGCTCTTGACTTTGTCCTTGGAGAGAGTTGGACGAATTTCATTGAGATGCTCTACGCTTCGAATGTCCCTATGTTTTGGTGGATTATCATGGGCATCTTTGCTCTTATCTTTCCTTTTATAGGTATAGGCATTTACATCTTATCCCATAAACTAGCTAAAAAATATCCTTTGAAGTTGAGTTTTGATTATACCTCTTCTTGTATATTTTCACTTTTTATAGGTCTTCTTATTTGGGACTATTCTGTTTCTCCAGCTATCCATCCTGATGTTGGTGTAATCTATAGAAAAGGGCTTCCTTGGAAATGCACGTTTTTAAAAAATGAAAGTCCAAGAATCAGGATGCCTTGTAATTTAAAAAGAGCAAGAAGAGAAAAAAACGTCATAAAAGAACTTATCAATAAAGACTTTACGGCAAAGAAAACACCTAATATTTATCTTTTTGTCATAGAAAGCATAAGAGAAGATTTCATTACAAAAAAATGCACTCCTAACATTTATGATTTTAAAAACAATAATATTTCCTTTGATTTATCTTTAGCTAACGCTAATGGAACACAAGTTTCATGGTATTCCATTTTTCATAGTAATTTTCCTCTTTATTGGGCTCATACAAAAAGAAAAAAATGGAAATCCGGTTCTATCCCGCTATATATGCTTAAAAAAATGGGTTATAAGGTTCATGTTTATTCTTCTTCTGGTTTGAAGTATTACGGGATGGATGAAGTTTTATTTGGGAAAAATCATTTTCTTTTAGATACCTTCCATCAATTTAATCATATTTATCCTAAACAAGCCTATCAGGCTGACGAAGAAGCTTTAGATAGTATGCTTGCAGATTTAAATGATAAGAAGAATCACGAAAAAAATGTTTTCATTATCTTTTTAGATTCTACTCACTTTGATTACAGTTGGCCTGAAAGTATGGAGTCTCAATTTTCTCCCATCGCCAACGGTCTTTCTATGTTTTCTTCTTTTGTTTTTCAAAAAAACATTGAAGGAGTAAAGAATCGCTACCGTAATTCTCTTCACTTCGTGGACAATTTATTTGAAAAATTTTCAACTAAATTAAAACAAAAGAAGATCTACGATGACTCCATTATTGTTTTGGCAGCGGATCATGGAGAAGAATTTTTAGAACATGGACAACTTTTTCATGCTTCACATCTATCTCAGATGCAAACGGAAATTCCACTTTATTACAAATTTGGAAAAAATGAAATGAAACCTGCTCCCAATAAAATGACTTGTCATATGCAAATCTTTCCAAGCATTTTACATTATCTAACAGGTAATAGTGATTATTCTAAGTTTTTTGACGGAACGTCCATTTTTGAAGAAACAGATTGGCCATTTGTGATTACAGCACGTTACAATGCTTCTCGCGATCCTTATGAGTTTTTATTGCATACTGGAGAGGAAAAAATGACATTTCGTTTTCATCGTCCGAAAAGGATTTTTTCTTGCCGTAAACTTGAAGTTCAATCTTACAGGAAAAGAGATGATACTATGATCCTGAAAGTAAACGACGAGAAGCTGCAAGACGATCTTGGCAGATATAAAACAGCTCTTTTAGAAGTTTTTTCTAAATAATGCTAATTATAAATTCGCAATGTAATCATCAATTTCTTCATGTCTATCTAAGCCAGAAAAGAAAGAACGTATTTCACCTGTTCCCTTTTTCTTTGCTACTAGATTTTTGTCTTTGTCAAAGATAAGAACCATTGGCATTACGGTAATATGATAGCGATTACAAAGCTTCTGATGACGATCCACATTTACTTTTAAAATTTTGATTTTTCCAGCATAGACTTTCGCTTTTTCTGTAAACAGTGATCCTATCTCACGACAAGGTATACACCAATTAGCATAAAAATCTACCACAATAGGAATATCAGAGTTGGCAAGTTCATCTTCAAAATGTTCAATAGTTTCAATATTAATAACACTGGTAACTTTTTCTTGTTCTTGTACCTTTTCTATGCTCTTTTGTTTTGCAATAGCATCTTTATTTTTTTCTAATAAAAATTTATGCGCTTGAATAGCTGCTTTTGCTCCATCTCCTGCTGCTGATATTGCTTGTTTGAATTCACTATCTGCAATATCGCCGATAGCGTAGATACCTTCTTTTGATGTCTGTTGATTCTGCACCAAATTAATATGTCCTAAATCATCCATATCCAGCTGACCTAAAAAAATCTCACTATTTGGTTTAGCTCCAATAGCAAGAAAGACTCCGTCTACTGGAAGAAAAGAGATGCGATTATCTCTTACGCCAGTTAAAGCTATTTCGCTGAGGCTTTCTTCGTCTCCTTTAAAACCACTCACCTGTCTTTCAAAAAGCACTTTAACATTTTTTTTAGCTAGAATCACTTTTTCTCTTTCTTTGTCTTTAGCTCTAAATTTATCTTTTCGAACGATGATATAAACTTGCTTAGCGATATTCGAGAGATATTCAGCTTCTATTAAAGCAGCATCTCCACCACCGATAATAGCTACCGTCTTATCTTTATAGAAGAAGCCGTCACAAACTGCGCAACTAGAAATACCTCTTCCCCAAAATTTTTCTTCGCCTTTTACATTTAGCTTATTAGGAGTAGACCCCATAGCGATAACGCAAGACATAGTTTTTCTTTTAATAATTTTATTTGTATTCATAAGGCTTCTAGAAGTAACGACATAAGGAAAAGAAGAAAAATCAACACCGATAACCTCTTCAGTTACAAAAATAGCACCACTTTTTTCAGCTTGCGATCTTAATTTTTCAAAAAGCTCTCCTCCTGAAATAGCCTCTTCTCCAGGCCAATTCTGTATCTTATGAGTATATGTAATCACACCGCCTGGATGTCTCCCTTCAATGACAAGTGGTTTTATTCCAGATCTAGATAAATATAAAGAGGATGTAATACCACCTACTCCTCCACCTAGTACGATTACTGGAACGATTTCTTCTTTTTGTTGAGCAAAAGCACTTGTAAAACAAAAAAATATGCCTAGAAGACAAATAAAATATTTTTTCATTTAGAACCTCTTTAAATAATTTTTCACTACTAGAAGAATACTCCAATAAACAGTTATATGCAAATTAGTTCCTTATAGACTTATTTTCTCGACCTATATAGGCTATGTCGCTGAAATATTAATTTTAAAAAAGAGAATTTATATGAGTAGAATCAATCCAACCTCTCCCTTTCCATCTATATCAACAGGAGGCTCACTAGCCTGTTATAGAAGTATTTTTTTTATTCGAGATAAAAAAACGAAACGTATATCTCAAATAGCTATTTTAACTATTAGAATTGATTTAGAAACTACTGATAATTTGCATCATTTTTCTCTTAATAATGGTAGCAAAATGATCGTCCGTATCACTACTTCCCACCTCCGTTTTCAATTAGATGTAGTAGTTATGGATATCAATCGCGAAGGTCCCCTTCCTCCGAAAAAAAGAAGAAGACTACAATAAAAACTAGTATTTTTTCTTTTAATGGATTTTTTTTAAGGTTTTTTATAATCTTCGCGGAAAAAAAAGAAATTTATGTCATATCCTTTTATAGTATTGGAACACTTACCACCTAGATCTGTTTCAGACCCTTATTTTTATTATTTAAGGCCCTTTAATCCTCATTATTTACAAAATAATATATCATATCCTAACAGAGAACCTCAGATTCTATTCACTACCTTGCCTCTTGCTCGTCCTCTTCCTCTTGCACATCCTCAACCTCATTCTTCGCCTCATTCTTCGCCTCATTCTCCAGAAATAATAGCAAAAATTACAAGAGTGATGGAGCATATGCAAAAACATTGTTCTTGTTTTCCATGCAATGGATGGCCTGCTCACTATTCTGTTATTGATAATCGTCTTCCTCCGCTTCCTCAACCTATACTTCCAAGACAAATTCGACAAAATGTAAGAAGAAAATTTCCTGATGAAGATGAAAGATTTCCTTACAAAATTAAAAGGTTAAAACTTACTCAATAATTAGAAGATATTTCAAAACTAACAGCTTTTAAATCCTTTTTAAGTCAGGCTTTTTCTCTATAGACTTTAATGTTTTTCCTAAAGTACTCTGTAAAGGCTAATTAAATTTTAAAAAGGAATATTTTTATATGGCACATCTTACACAAGGAATACCAGAACATGGACTACCAAGCTCATCTACAGATAGAAGGTCTCCACAAGTTCCACAAAGGCAAGCTCGCTTTTGGCATCAAGAAACCCCTGATATGGCAATTAGACGTCTTGAACAACTTTATCTACAACATGGTCACGACATTAGGGATGCTGATGATGAAGTAGCTGCAAAAGTAAACATGGCCGTGCAAACGATTTTTACTGAAGATGAATGTCCTGGATATTCCAAACAGTTTCCTCCGCTAGATCAACTCGAGTCTGTTATAGAACTTCGTCGCGCTGGGAAAGAGCCTGAAGAACATACAACCCCACCTTTTTACGTTTCCCAAGAAGCAAACCATCCAGTTGCTCCACTCCCTCCTTTCTCACTTTTTGCCAACACTTCTTTTTTAGATAGAATAGAAGCTAAATCTAAAGAGGAAGAACAACCTCAAAGCAAACCTCAAGGACGTGGGGGTAGGCATGCTGTTCATAATCCAAGACAGCGTTATGATAGACTTAGAGAAAGAGGATATAAGAAAGGACATCCTCAATCGATGTGTTTTCAGCATGGTTCACATCATTAGACTTATCATTTTGGATAAAAAATAAGTAAAAGTGTAAACTATAAGAAAACTTCTACTAAGAATATGCCAAATAAAGAAAAAGTGAATTGGCTATATTTTGGCCTTATTTTCTTATTTTTATCTCTTCTTTCATTTGTCCATTTTTATTATTCAACTTACGTTGGATGGTCTTTATTTCTTTATGCATTTTCTTTAGTAATCGAAGTTTTTGCAGAGACTTTTCTTTTTTATTTTATTGCCTCTGCTTTAATTAAGCAAAAAAGTCGTCTTCTCTACTATGGTTTTATCAGTTTTACATTTCTTATTTTGCTGATGCAGATTATTCATTTTATGATGTTGCGTCTTATGGACAGCAATCTTCTTTTATTTTTTAAAACCTTTTTCTCTGCAGGTTTTGATAACTTCCTTTTCCTTCTTCGAGCTTGTAATATCAACATTTACTTTATAATTTTAGCTTCATTACTTATTGTGCTGCTTCCTTTTGCAGGGCCAGGATTGTACGTTCTTACAAAAAGACTGATAAAAAAACGTATTTTTTCCCTTCCAATTAGGAATATTCTTTTAATAGAAATCATATGTTTTGTTTCACTGCTTGGATTAGAAAAAGCAGGAAGAAAATTTTTAAGCTCTCAAGAATGGAGGTATTTTCAAAAGACGATGCCTATAGGGTCGAGCTTTCAAAAAAAAGATCTTTTAACAATCCAACTACACAAACCATTAAAGAAACCTACCTCTCCTGTAAAGATCGTTAGAAAAGCTACGAAAAAGCCTTTAACAACAACTTACAAACCAAACATTTACCTCTTTATACTTGAAGCTCTTAGAAAAGATTTTTTAACTTCTACAGTAGCGCCTAATATTCATAACTTCTCTAAGGACTGTCTTGCTTTCGATGAAACTTTTTCCAATGCAAATTATTCTCATCCTTCTTGGTTTGCCGTTCTGCACGCAAGTTTTCCCTTTCATTGGAAGTATTTTCAAACTCATTTTCAATGCGGAAGCCCTATCTTGCAGATACTTAAAAAAATGGGATATGAAATATCTGTTATCTCTTCTGCTGAGCTTCCCTATTACCAAATGGATATGGTTCTATTTGGAAAAGATCACTATTTAGCGAATTTCTATGAAAACTTTTTCGGGAAAACACCTGATCAAAGAGATCAACTTTGTTTTAATCTTTTAAAAGAAAAAAATATAAAAAAAGAAGGCCAGCTTTTCATTGTATTTTTAGACTCTACACATTCTGAATATTCATGGCCACAAGACTATAAGGCTCCTTTTACACCTGTTTGTGATTCCATCAACTACATAGAGCTAAGTTATAACCATAGTAGTTTGGATAAAGTTAAAAACAGATATGCCAATGCTATCAACTATCTCGATCACCTCTTTGGATCTTTTATCTGTTCATTAAAAGAAAAAAACATCTATGACGATAGTATTATTATTCTTACAGGCGATCATGGAGAAGAGTTTTTCGAAGAGAACTCATTCTTTCATAGTTCACATCTTAACCGCTATCAACTATCTGTTCCTATCATGTGCAAATTTAAAACGCCTCCAAAACACCAAAGGAAAATTGCTTCTCATATAGATATTTTCCCCTCAGTCCTTGATTACTTAACGAAAAGAAATGATATTGTCTCACTCTTTGATGGCTGTTCTTTTTTTGATCTACAAAGGCCTCTTTTTACTTTAGCTGTTTCACAAAATGCTAATTTAGCTCCAGATCATATAGCCATTATTGATGGCAAAACAATCATGCATTTTAAGTTTTCTTACAAAAAAGATTTATACGATGCCACACATCTTCATATGATCTCACAGTAATCTATGAAAGATGAACCAAAAGAACTATCGAATAGTGAAATTACTTCTTTGACAGAAAAGAATCTGAAATATCTATATTAATTAAGTTTGCCGAAGTTTCTCCTGTGCTTGCTTAAGTTCTACTTCTCTTAAACTACACATATGCTTTCTTTCAGCTAAATCCTTTTTTAGAAGTTGAAGTTTTTGGTCATGTTCTTTTTTCAGTTTAGCTAGATTCTCTTCAACGTCTTGACTCGAGCAAGCCTTTATTTTGACTTCTTTTATTGCAAAAGGCTTAACAACCCTTTCTTTTTCAATTTTAAGCCTCAGACAATGAATTTTCATTCTGTCAGCTTTAATTTTATTTTCTAGCTCTTCAACTTTCATCGTCCAATATTTATTAGGACTTATCATCTCTTGGAAAGCATCGGTTTTCAAGATGCAATAACTACAGATAAAGATGATACCAAATTGAAGTAGCCATATACGCCATTTTTTAAAAAACTTTTTCATAAGCTACCTCCTCGCTCGAAAAAAAGAGGTTTATAACAGGCAAGAATGAGAATAGTATATCAAGTATTCCCCCAATTATCAATAAATAAAATTCTTGAATTGTTTTCAAGTAAAAATTTATTTAAACATCTAATACAGAAAGCTCTTATTCAACATTTATCAAGGAAAATCTTTAAATATAAAAAGGAAAATTTTTCTTTTTATTTTTAATAAGACTATTCAAATTTAATTTCTTACTTCTTTTTGGATGACAAGATAATAGCCTATTGTTATTATCATGTGGCAACAACAAAAGAGTTGTCATATTTTCCAAAAAGTATTTTTATACAAATTAGAGGGGATAAGATAAAAATAGGGAAAATAGACAGCATTAAAAAAGGCCTATATGCTGCTTAATAATATAGAACATATGGAGGCCTATGACGAGCGATAAAAACTTCTCTCGCGTTCGCTCGTTCTTATGGCCAATTCGTCGGTATGAACTTTCTAAGTTCGTACCAATGCTTATTTTATTTTTTTTAATATCATTTAACTATCATCTTTTAAGAATTACAAAAGACTCTCTGATTATCACAGCTCCCCAATCAGGAGCGGAGGTGCTTCCCTTTCTCAAAGTGTGGGCTATGCTGCCCGCAGCGCTGCTTATCACGTCTTTTTTTACGAGGATGACAAATTACTTCAGTAGAGAAAAGGTCTTTTACCTTATTACCACACTATTTTTAGTTTTTTACTTGGTGTTTCTGCTTTATATTTACCCCAATAAAGAAGCTCTTTATTGGGATAGTTGCGCTAATGCCTTGCAGAAAGCACTTCCAGCTGGAGCTAAAGGATTTGTAGCTCTTATTAGATATTGGATGTATTCGCTTTATTATATATTTGCCGAATTCTGGAGCACACTCATGGTATCTATCCTTCTTTGGGGATTTGCTAATGACGTTACAACGGTAAGCGAAGCAAAAAGATTCTATGCTCTTTTTGGCATCGGCATTAACTCTTCAGGAATACTCGCAGGAAAATTTGGAGAGTTCTTATCTACTCATATTGGCTCATATTCCCCTAAATGGATCCCATTTAGTATAGCATCTTGGGAAGAAGCATTTAGCATCTTTTTGATCATTATTATAGCTAATGGTCTGATAGCTATGGGAATTCATCGCTGGCTACATGTGAAAAAATTTACATCCAGGCGCCATGCTAAGCATTTAACAGTTTCATCCCAGAATGAGAAACCAAAAAAAATGTCTCTTAGAACTTCGATAGCATACGTTGCCAAATCAAAATATTTAATATATATAGCTGTCATTGTATTAGCCTATAATATGGTGATCAACTTTTCAGAAGTCCTTTGGAAGTCACAAATAAGAGAGCTTTTCCCAACTTCTGGAGGATATACAGCTTTTACAAGCAAAGTTACATTTTACATCGGTCTTCTAGCCACTCTTGCCTCTTACCTTATTTCAGGTAACGTAATTAGAAGGTTTGGTTGGCGAAGAGCCGCCCTGGCGACACCGCTGATCGCGGCCTTTACAGGGATAGGATTTTTCTATTTCCTTTTTGTAAAACAATATTTCCCCCCTTCCTGGGGGAATTTTTTTGGTCTTACCCCGCTTCTTCTAGCAGTGTCTTTTGGATCGATTCAGAATATATTTGTAAGATCCTCTAAATACACTCTATTTGATGATACAAAAGAAATGGCATTTATACCTCTTTCTCAAGAGAGCAAACTTAGAGGTAAATCAGCCATCGATGGTGTAGGATCAAGACTTGGTAAATCAGGTAGTTCTTTGATATTACAGATACTACTTATCTTTTTCGCAACACCTATAGCCTGCTCAGGTGTGATTTTCGTACTCATTGCAGTAATAGTGCCTGTGTGGATAAAATCTATTCATTCTTTGAATAAGAAATTCGTTGATTTAACAACAATACCAAAAGAAGCTTTAGAGCCAACTTCCCAAACAAAAGAAAAAGAGGCTGTGTTAGCTTCTGCTAACCCTCAAAATAGTTGATTATGGCAATACTATCATATAACGAGCATACTATACATTGGGCTAACGTTACTTTAGAAAATTACCCTCTACATGTAGAAGCATTAAATAGAGCTTTGAAAGGTGATCTTGATTTAATTTCTCGTATTGATAATCAATCCGCTCAAACAAAAGCTGTTTGGATTCTAACAAAAGATCGCATCTTGAAATTGTTGTCTATAAGACAAGCATTACGATCAAGTCTACAAGATACTAAAAAGGCTGAAAATAAATTTTCAGCTCTCTTCCAAGAAATTATGCAAATAAGACATCCCGAATGGAATCCCATACCACAAAAAAGCTAGCCCTGTTCACTTAGCTTTTTATAATATGCAAAACGCTCTTTGAGATCTTTTTCTAGCTCTTCTTGCAGTTTTTTAGCTTCTTCAGGTTTTGTTTTAAGAAGATAATTATATCTCACTTCCCCTGCTAAGAAATCTTGAAGCGGCTGCGTTGGTTCTTTTGAATCTAATTGGAATGGATTCTTATTTTGCTCTTTAAGGCGAGGGTCAAAGCGGTAATTGATCCAATAACCGCACTCTACTGCTTTTTTCATTTCTTCTTGAGCTCTAGCTAAACCACCTCTTGCTCCATGAGCAATACAAGTGGAATAAGCAATAATAAGTGATGGTCCTTTATGTTCCTCTGCTTCTTTCATAGCTTTGACAACTTGTTGTTTATCATATCCCATAGCAATGGAGGCTACATAAACATTACCATATGTCATAGCTATACGCCCAAGGTCTTTTTTCATGGTCTTTTTACCTGAAGCTGCAAATTTAGCTACAGCACCGATAGGTGTAGATTTAGAAGCTTGACCTCCTGTATTGGAATACACTTCTGTATCAAGAACTAGAATGTTAATATCTTGATTCATGGCAAGAACATGATCAAGTCCCCCATATCCAATATCGTAAGCCCATCCATCACCACCAATGATCCAAATAGATGGCTTACCGATCATATCTTGCATTTTTTTGATTTGATCAATTGTAGGAGACGATTTTTCTTTTTCAAGAAGTGGCTTGATCTTTTCAGAAAGCTCTAATGTCTTATCTCCGTCATTTTTATTTTCTATCCACTCTTTGAATAGTGCTTTGAGCTCCTCCGATATACTTTCTTGAGAAGCCTTTTCTATTAAATGCAATAAATGACCTCTTCTCGTAGCTGTAGCTAAAAACATACCGAAGCCGTATTCAGCATTATCTTCGAAAAGAGAATTCCCCCAAGCAGGGCCTCTTCCTTTTTCTGTTACTGTCCAAGGAATAGCAGGAGCGGATCCTCCCCATATAGAAGAACATCCCGTAGCATTAGCAACAATCATCCTTTCACCAAATAGTTGTGTAAGGACTTTGACATATGGAGTTTCACCGCAACCAGCGCAAGCTCCTGAAAACTCTAAAAGAGGTTTTCTAAATTGAGAGCCTTTCACATGATATTTGATCATTTCAGGTATATGAAGAGGAAGCGATGTAGCATACTCCCAAAGAACTTTTTCTTTCTCATACACTTCTTTTTTCGGTTTCATTGCAAGAGCTTTATTTTTAGCAGGACATACGTCTACGCAATTACTACATCCAGTACAATCATAAGGTGTAATCTCTATGCTAAATTTATATCCTTCAAAAGCCTTACCGCCTGTTGGTTTAACGCCTTGATATTCTTTAGGTGCATTTTTCAGCTCTTCTTCTTTTCTTAAAAAAGGTCTAATCGCTGCGTGAGGACAAACAAATGAGCATTGACCACATTGAATACAATTTTCTGGTATCCATTCAGGAAGGTTGATTGCGATATCTCTTTTTTCATGTTTTGTTGTTTCCATAGGGAAGAAACCACCAGGAACAAATGCGCTCACAGGAAGAGAGTCGCCTTTTTGTTCATTCATAATATCAGCGACTTTGCGAATAAATTCTGGTTTCTTTTCATCTATTTTCTTCTCCTCTACTTTTACATCTTTCCAAGTAGCGGGACAATCAATTTTGTTAAGCTTTTCAAGCGCCATATCGACAGCTTTTTGATTCATCTCAACAATTTTCTCTCCCTTTTTAGAATAAGCTTTGACAATCGCTTCTTTTAAAAGAGAAATCGCTTTTTCCATTGGGATAATATTTGCGAGTTTAAAAAACACAGTCTGCATGATCATATTAATACGACCACCTAGACCTACTTCTTTAGCTAAAGCAACTGCATCGATAACGTAAAAAGAAAGTTTCTTTTCAGCTATTGTTTTTTTCAGATGATCTGGAAGGTATTTTTCTAGATCTTCTTTGCTTGTCCAAGGACAGTTTAAAACAAATGTTCCACCTTCTTTAATCCCTTCTAACAGATCATATTTCAATACATATGATGGATTATGACAAGCTATGTAATCTGCTTTATAAATCAAATAAGTTGAAAAAATCGGATGATCACCAAATCGAAGATGAGATACAGTTGTCCCAGACGTTTTTTTCGAATCATATGCAAAGTATCCTTGCACGAACTTTTCTGTATTATCACCTATGATTTTAATAGCATCTTTATTTGCTCCCACGGTTCCATCACCACCAAGTCCCCAGAACTTACAACGAACCATACCTTCAGGAGCAATATCGATATTTTCACCAACATTCAAAGAAGTGAAGGTAACATCATCTACGATTCCAACTGTGAAGTGATTTTTCACTTCATTTTGTTTTAAGTTTTCAAAGACAGCTTTTACCATAGCAGGTGTAAAATCTTTAGATCCTAGTCCGTATCTTCCTCCTACAGCTAAACAATCTCTTTTGGCATCTTTAAGTACAGCTGTTACATCTAAAAACAGAGGCTCTCCAAAAGATCCCGCTTCTTTTGTTCTGTCGAGTACGGCGATTCTTTTTGTTGATTGAGGAAGAGTCTTTAAAAAATGATCCGAAGAAAAAGGACGATAAAGCCTCACTTTTATAAGACCTACTTTTTCCCCATTTTTTACCATATAATTAACCATTTCTTCAGCGGCTTGAGATCCTGATCCCATCATAACAATAATATCTTCAGCTTCCGGATGACCCACATAGTCGAAAAGATTATATTTCCTGCCAGTAAGATCAGATACCTTTTTCATTTCTTCTTCAACGATGCCAACGGCATTTATGTAGAAAGGATTAGCGGCTTCCATAGACTGAAAATAAATATCAGGATTTTGGGCTGTTCCACGAATATGAGGATGCTCTGGATTCAATGCTCTTTGTCTATGTTTTTGAATTCCTTCCCAGTCAACTAGTGGTTTTATATCTTCATAATCGATCACATCGATTTTTTGTATCTCATGAGATGTCCTAAAGCCATCAAAAAAATGAACAAAAGGAATTGATGCTCTAATAGAAGAAAGATGAGCTATGAGTGCCATATCCATTACTTCTTGGACAGAGCCAGAACATAGCATGCCAAAACCGGTTTCTCTTGTAGCCATCACATCTTGATGATCCCCAAATATCGAAAGAGCCTGACCTGCTAAGGCTCTTGCGCTCACATGAAAGACACACGGCATCAGCTCGCCTGCTATCTTATACATATTAGGTATCATAAGTAAAAGACCTTGAGAAGCTGTATAAGTCGAACAAAAGGCTCCTGCTGCTAAAATCCCATGTATCGCTCCTGCTGCTCCTCCTTCCGATTGCATCTCAGCAACGGTCACTATTTCATCGAATATGTTTTTCCTTCCCTGTCCTGCCCATACATCCACAACTTCTCCCATAGGAGACGAGGGAGTGATTGGATATAAAGCACTTACCTCAGAAAAAGCATAGGCAATATGAGCAGCGGCTGTATTGCCATCCATGGATTTTTTTATCGGTTTTTTAGCCATAAAAGAGCCTTTTTCAAAAAAATTGATAATATTTTTTACACCTTCTTAAGTTTCATTATAGCTATGAATGTATTTAATATGAATTATTTGAAAAGATACCGGTCTAAGACCTTGGTCTTCAGTGACATGGAAAGCTATGGTAATTAAATAATTAAATTGACTCATAGTTGTTTTTTTATTATAATAGACAGCAAATTAAACCAAATTAACCAGCAAAAATCATAATAAACCGTAATAAAAGAGAGGAGGCATTATGCCAAGCGAGATTTTATCTTTAGAAGAAATGTGCTATTGTTCTAGAACTGCTGATGATCATTTTACAGATCCAAAATTTGAAGAAGAGGTTAAAAGACAAATTCAAACAAAAGTATATGAAATAGCTAATGACTCTGGAATATTTGCGAGATCTAGTTTTATTCAAGGTCTTCAATATGAACCAAGATATGTAGAACCAACTGAAGCATCAACTGAAGCACCGACTAAAGGACAACGTGCATTTGTATGTTTAATGGAATATTCTTTACAAGATCGTATTAAGCTTTTTGAAAAAGCTGGTCTATTAAGACATTTTCCATCTGCTTATAATACATTAAAAAATCCATTTTTTGTTCTTTTCAATCCTATTTTGGTCAGAGAAGCTGTACAAAAATATTTACAAGAAAATAATAATGATTTGAATAAACTTTTTGCTCTTTTTAGCGACAATAGTCTAGATGTTATTTTAGTATGTTTAGACTTAATTAATAACGCTCCTGAAGCTATTCAAGAAGAGTTCTTAAAGCATGCATTAATACATATTCATACGGCTGTTTTAACAGGAAACAGTAAATATATTGAGAGAGTGCTTCAATTAAAAGATAGGCTTTTAGAAAGAGCTCCTGAAGCATCTATTTTTCAAGAAGATCGTTCTGCTCAAGCAAAAGTTTCATTCAGATACCTTCGATATGCAATGAAAAGAATAAAACGTCATAAGGCTTTACGTGCATTTCCATTTTTTTCACAACCAAAGCAAGCTCTACTTTTTACCGTACAAAACATAGAAAGAATCTTTGTATTAACTGAAGGACAAAGAACCAATTTTGCAGAAGAACTTTCTCGAAGAGAAATTGGATCCAATTGGAGCCATCAATTAGCTTCTTATTTAGAAAATGAAAATTGGGAAGAAGCTAAAGGGCTCTACTATCAAGTACATGCAGCTCTTCTAACTGTTTTAGGAAGAGATGGCATTAGTGATATTGTAAACAGAGATGGAACGTTTCAGTTTTATCCTGATGATAAATTTTAATACAAAATAACTACTATTAAGACGTAATAGAATAGAGCGTTATTATTTATGAGGAAGGTATCCCCTTCCTCTTATTTTCTTACACACATTTCTTAAAGTATTACACAGCTCGCAATACACCATGTGTGAGCAAGAGCCAATTTAAAAGATGTTCATTAAGAGGCGGATGGGCTGCTTCAGCTTCATGATTTTCATGTGCAAATAATGCGGCTAAGAATTCATTTCTTCTAGGCATTTGAAGCTGTTGTTCTAAGATCTCTGGAACATTTCCAGTTTGAATAGCCCTTTGTAAGACTTCAAAAGCTATATTCGGAAGATTATGATTATTTAAAATTCCATTGAGAGCATAAATTTTTTCTTCAAGAATGATTCTGTCTAATAACTCTTCTGGCAAAGTAAATTGTCCGGTTGTAGCTCTAGCTTTAATACCACCTTTTATAAAAGGCAGAATGTGATCTTTATTAAGAGTAGAAAGTAACCTGTTTCTTTTTTGCATATTTACTGGCACAAGTCTCAAAGGATGCGGAAGCTGCATTTGAGGACAAATGTCACGCTTAAATATATCTCTAGCTGATTCTAATGCAAAAACGTCTGCTATGAAATCCTCCCAATTGTTTTCAATATCTGGCAACTCATTTCCTAAAGCAAAAACTCTAGTACCATCTTGAGAAGTTGTAATAACTCCTTGTTCTAGCAGTTTTTCCCAAAGCTGCTGAAAAAGTGTTATATGTCTAAATGTCTCTGATCTTTCTAATGCAAATCCTTGTTGCAAACACGCATTTGCCTGCTGTTGAACTTGAGCAAGTTTCTGTTGGTATTCCTCTTCTTTCCAAGTACCTATTTGCTCTTTTAACCAATCAAATACCATTTCTCTAAAATTTTGAGATGAAACGTATTGTGTTTGAACAGCGTCTCTAATACAATCAGGAGTATAATCTGCAAAGAAATATCTAAGCATTTGGTGTCGATCGAAAATATGCCCGCCTAAATATTCTATCACATTTTCTGTTCCTGGAATACCTAGCAGTTTACCTAAACTGGCCATATAAGAAGAATAATCGTGAGTATTTTGTCCTAAATGCACTGCAATGTGCGTTTCAGCTATTTCTTTTCTTCTTCGAGCTAAAATCGTTTCTAATACCTCTTTCATAGTTCCTTGTATAGCTTCTTCTCCTTTCGCAGAAAAATATGCCTGCATTGCCTCACCCATATAACGTGCCCCACAATATCGTCCTGCAATGGTTAAGTCTCTAGCTAGAATAGCTTTATTTTCTAAAAGATTTTTGTAAGTTCTATAATCATCTACTTCATTTTCATTGGGAGCTATATTTTCACGCTGTTGCATAAACTCATCATAGTCATGAGTTACCTTATATATAGCAAAACGAACAGCTTTTTCAATTTGTTCATAAAATCGCATAAGTTGCGCATAAGCTAATCGAGGAGGCGTTCCAAGAAAGGCTTCTCTTTGTTGAATGCGTCTAACAAAATCCGCTAAATTATTGCGAGTACTTCCACGAAGACTTGCTTGAGAGATATAACCTGGCCTATCTGGGTGGGTAAAATTAATCTGATCAAACATCTGTAATAGTTTATCTACCTGAATCTCTTCAGGTACATGAGATACATCTATAGAAACTTCTTTTATTTGAATATGGTTAATATTTATTGCTCGATGAGCATATTCCACTAAATTATGAATATGAGATTTCATCTCTTTAATAAAGTAGATAACTGACATGACAACAAGGCCAATAACATGAACTATAGCCCAAATGCACAAATATACTATTAATTCATTTTTAGAAAGCCTTCTTGAATTCATGACAGGATCAATAACACAATACTTAAAACTTGCTGGCATATATTGAACATTGGATTTCACAGATTGATAAACAGCAGAAAAAAAGAATTTAATATACAGAAATCCAGCTACTGAAACTTCTTGAATCTTTACAAGTAATGACCTTGAGTTATCAACAGCTTGAATATGTTGTAAATTCACTCTAAAAGGCGGGTTCTCAATTAACAGAACATCTCCACGAACAGCCACGACAACACATTTCCAATTATTTTGTTTATGAAAGCGATAATCATAAACAATTATAGCAAATAAAAACAATGCATTTTGTTTTTTAATTAAAAATTATAAAAAAACTAACAAAACACAAATAAGATGTAATAAAATAAACTTGAATTTTATTTGATAAGCATAGACAAGTGAAATTCTATTACCTTATAGCTGACATAGATAATCGTAAGTTAAAAAGATCTTTTTAAAATACTAAAGAGAAGAAGACTTGAGTTTAAACTGCATTATTCAAGGATGTATCAACTTAGTTATAAGGGGGTTGCGAAGAACTCTCTTAGCTGCAAATAACACCCTAAATAGTGATTATTCTTTTCCATTAGAAGCTAAAAATGATAATATGCAGCTATTAGCATAAAACTTCATTTTTTTAAGGATATGCAAGAGATTACACTGACAAACAAATACTACAAGCGAACTAAATGGGCGATCCTTTGTGGAGCTCTTTTGGATGAGTCGTTTATTGCCTTTTACGGTGGGCTTTTACTATTTATTCTCAGAAAAGATCTCATGGCTACGGTATTTCAAATATCACTTCTAACTACGCTGAAACCTGCTGTTTCTGTTTTTTCATTTTATTGGAGCTCAAAAATTAAAAACAGATCTCAGCTAAGAACAAATTTTCTAGTGGCTGGTCTTTTAGCTAGAATTCCTTTTCTTTGTTTTTTCTTTTTCGATAACGTTTGGTATCTCATATTTGCTTGTGCATTTTATCAGCTTTTTACAAGAGCTTCTATTCCTGCTTGGATGGAAATTTTAAAACTTAATATCTCTAAGAAAAAAAGAGAAAAGATCTTCTCTATGGGTGCTAGCATTGGATTTATAGAAGGTATCTTGATTGCTCTTTTTGTAGGGTCAGCTTTGGACAGTTATGCCTCTGCTTGGAAAGTGATATTTGTAGCCTCTACGATTCTTGGCATCATAGGAGTGCTTATACAAGCTTCTATCCCCATACGAGGAGAAAAGTATGTGTCTTTGCCTACTAACTCTTTTGTGGATTGGAAACAGCCATTCAAAGATAGTATAAAACTTATCAAAGCAAGAAATGACTTTGCACATTTTCAAATTGGCTCTATGGCCAATGGTTTCGGCATAATGCTGATGCTACCTGTTCTGATCTATTTCTTCTCTGACGTCATCACTCTTTCTTATATGGAAATCACTATCTCCAGATATATGTGTATGGGACTGGGATTTGTTCTTTTTGCTCCTTTTTGGGCAAAAGCACTTGGCAAATTTGATATCAATAAACTCACCTCGTATATAGGGCTAGGATTTGGAGCTTTTGGTCTTTTTGCCTTACTAGGAGTAAATAGCCATATTTGGGTCTTTTTCGCCTATCTTCTATATGGTATTACGCAAGCAGGAAGCAAGCTTATTTGGAATCTTTCTGGAAGTATTTTCTCTCATAAGCAAAATAGTTCTCTTTATTCAAGCGTCAACGTACTCTCCGTAGGCTTAAGAGGACTAGTTGCTCCTTTCCTTGGAAGCATTTTATTTCAATTTTTTGGACCATACGTGGTGATCTTTTTAGGATCAGCTGTTTGCTTTTATGGAAGCTGGCATATGCTAGTAAAAGCACCTGCTGCTCTATTTCCAGAGACTGCTGAATAGAAAAATGCCGATGACCGGACTCGAACCAGCACCCAGCAAGCTGGAGTAGATTTTGAATCTACCGCGTCTACCATTCCGCCACATCGGCATTAATTGAGCTATTAGATTGCCAAAATATGGATTTTCTTAAAAGCGCAAATGAAGCCCGTTGGCTCTTTCCCAACTGTAGACAACTCTTTCATCTAGTTCTCTATCAAATCTTACTTGGATACTTACGTAAGGATAAGGGTGACGATTATCAAAATCTCTACCTTCATTTTTCTTAAAGAGCTTTATAAAAATCTCTTTATTATACCAAGGCTTTGTAGAAACATTTGTTTTGCCATCGAAGCGAGAAAAATTCTGATAATGTATCAAGTTATGATAACGAGCATTTTCCATATAAAATTGCATGATAAGATCAACGATCTTATCTGGGCTATTTTCCATGCCGCTAACGTAAAAATCTACTTCTGCTCCAATCATATGTTTGGAAACTCTATTTGCTTTAGATCTGTCAGCATAAGTATTATGAGCAGGACATCTATGTCCGCATGTAATCACCACTTTTTTTTGTGTCTTCACTTGCAGATAATTTAAAATCTCAATCAAAACAGGATAAACGCCTTCTTTACCTTGAACAATAGGTAAAGAATGCTTTTCTTGTCCTTCACAGTCATAGTGTGTTTTGTCTACTACATTATCATGATAAGGAGGATTCAAAACGCTGCCTTTGCATCTGAAAAAATCCTTGGTAATTTTGCTAAGATCTTTAGCTTTTCCCACTTCCCAAGGATATGAATCTCTTGTTCTTTTTTTGGGCGTTTCGATCGTGTAAACGTAGCTTTCGCTATGCCTAGAGATATATTCTCCTTTGGCGTTTTTCATACGAAGATGCTGATTTTCTGATTTTTCAATGCCAGAACAACCTATTAAAATAAGACACAAAAGTAAGTATTTTTTCATTTTATGTTTGCCATTAGCTAAAGTCTTTAACAATTATATACAATATCTTATAGTCAGAATTAAAGAGAAAATAAACAGAAATTCATTTATTTATAAGTCGCTGTTTATAAAAAGATTAAGGTAAATAATATATGAGCGATTCTTTGTTTACGCAGCTTCGAGAAGCTGCTCAAAGCGCTATGAAAAGCAAAAGTGTAGAAGATGGCATGAAGCATTTAGCTCATGCTTTTGCT
>Ga0180437_10004195_pt1 | contig 20711 bp, 20 predicted proteins | sample SS_ome_4_FD_132410 | JGI IMG/M metagenome (GOLD analysis project Ga0180437, IMG submission 132410) | Hypersaline lake sediment archaeal communities from the Salton Sea, California, USA - SS_3_D_1 metaG | ecosystem: Environmental > Aquatic > Non-marine Saline and Alkaline > Hypersaline >... | reverse complement strand
TCGGCCCGCCGCAGGCCTTCGAGGATGGCCGGCTTGTCTTTCGCAGTGCGCCGCAGCGACTCCAGCCGGGACGCAGCTTCGCCTATGCCCGCTTGCGCCCGTTGCGCCCGGGCGGCAAGGTCGTCAAGTTCCTTGCGGCGAGCGCGGTCTGCCTCGCGGTCTCGCAGAAGCGCCTCTTTGGCCTCCTGCGCCTGGGCGAGGTCTCCCTCGGCTTGCGCCGATTGCCGCGTCACGTCGCCCTGTGTCGCCTCGTTCTGGGCGATCTGCTCCCGTAAGCCGTCTACCGCAGCACCCGCCGCACGTAGCGCCTCGTGGCGCGCCTGTTCGCTCTCGATTCGCGCCGCCAGGTCGCGCCCTATCTGCCGCGTCATATCGGCGCGGCGCTCCCAGGCGGCGAGGTCGAGGATATCGGAGAGCACTTGCTTGCGCTCCGCGGGCTTGGCTTGACTGAAGGCGGCAACATTGCCCTGATTGGCGCAGGCAGTGACGGTGAAGAGGTCGTCGGTCAGGCGCAGGGCCTGCTCAATCCGGCGCTGCGTCTCGGCCACCGACTTGCCGTCCAGCACCGTCCAACCATCGCCGTTCGACATCTGGAGGGACAGCAGCGTACTGCCGCTTCCCTTGCGGCTGCGCTGACGAGACACCAGGTAAGTGCCCTCGCCCAAGGCGAAGGCGAACTCGACGCGGCAGGCCTGTTCACCCTCGGTGATGACGCCGTCGAGGCCGCCCCTCGTGTGCCCGAACAGGGCGAAGCGCATGGCGTCCACGAGGCTCGATTTGCCCGCGCCGTTCTGGCCGCTCAGCACCGCGAGGGTCACGCCGTCGAACTCGATGGTGTGCTCGCCGCGATAGGACAGGAAATTGTCGAGGGTCAGCCGGAGCGGTCTCATGCTGCACCCCCTTCCTGCAGCGCTTGCTCGACCGTGCGCGCTTCGGCAAGGAGAGCCTCGGTCATGGGCTGGAGATCAGGCCGCTGCTCCAGCCAAGCCTTGATCGCTTCTTCGAGCGCCATCTCGGACGAGACCTCGACAGCCCTGCGACGCACCGCCTCGGCTCGTTCGGTCTCGACCTGGTATTCATGCACGCCGGCCGCTTCGAGATCGCGGCGCAGCGCGTTGAAGTCCACGTCATTGGCCTGGGGAATCCGCACCCGCACGATTGCGCCCGCCAGTTCATCTGCCGGCGGCAGGGCCGCGCCGTCACCGAGTTCCACGGTGACGAACCGCCTATAGGGGGTGCCGATGCGTTTGATATCCCCGATGCCCTGGCGCTCGAGGGACACAAGGAGATAGCATTTGTCCTCTCCCTCTTCCCCGAAGGTGACGGCCTCGGGCGAGCCGCAATACCAGACGTGCGGCAGCCCGTCGACCATCTGCGGCTTGTGAATGTGGCCGAGGGCGAAGTAGCAGAAGGGGAGCGCGGCGATCTCGTGGGCGTTCAGGGTCCATTCACCGCCGAGCATCATCAGTCGGTTCTGCCCGCCCGCCTGCGCGAGGTCAACAGAGAAGTGGCCCAACAACACGGCGGGAGTATCAGGGACGAGCTGCGCCGCGAGTCCTCGCACGCAGTCCATCATCTTCTCCCGCACCAGCTCGTTGAGCTGGCCGGGGTCGAGTCTGCGGTTCTCCTCGCTGGCGAGCAGCAACTGCTTATTCGGCCAGGGCAAGCAGGCCACTTGAAGGTCAGCCTGCTTTGCCGTGCACGACCGCAAGAAGTCGCGCTGCTCGGTCTCCAGGTGCTGGAAGAACAGCAGCGTTGGCTGGTCGATTACTGCGAGGCCCTCGGTCTCACGCAGCAGGTCGAGCGCGTGCCGTTCCACCGGAGACCGGGGTGCGTCATGGTTGCCAAGCAACAGCACCACGGGCACCCCGGCCTCCAGGGCCGGCCCGATCGCCCCACGGAAGAGCCGCACTTCCGTGGGCGTGGGCCGACAGCCGTGAAACGCATCGCCGGCGTGAAGGATCGCCTGCGCGCCGCGAGCGATTCCGTCCTCGACGGTGAACCGCGCGCAGCGGTAGAAGTCCATGAGCCTCGCGTTCAGGCCGGTCTCTGAGTCGAGCCTGCTGCGCTGCGAGGACAGGTGCCAATCCGCGGTGTGAACGAACCTCATCGGGCGTCACCCTTCTCGCCCTTGCCGCGGCGCTTGTTCTGGCACTTGAAGCAGTAGTTGGCGCCTCCGAAAGCCTGTCGGCCTTTGGCGCTCTGGCAGTAGGCGACCACATTGGCAGGCAGGCTGGTGTTGCAGTCGTCGCAGCGGACAGCGTCCGATTCCTCTTCGGGCGTCTGGCCTGACCCCTCGCCAACAGCGGGTTCTTCGACTGGCTCATTCTGTGTTGGCGAGTCAGCGGGAGCAGTTGGCCCGTTGTCTGTGACGTGCGTCTGTCCGTTGTCGGGGGCCGACTCGTCATCTACAGGAGCCGTCGCTTCTTCTGCTTTGGCTTCGGCGTCAGTGAAGTCCGGCTCGCTCGCCAGTTGCTCCACGACCTGGGCGTCCACGGCAGCGGCGTGCAGTGTTGCCGCGGGTGTCTCCTCGTGCGCCGACCCGAAGATCTCCGCGCCGCTGGCGAGGGCCTTCTGGGCCAGCGCCTGGCGAACCGCCGGGTCAGCGAAGTCGGGAGCGAGTTCGGTGCGCACCACCACGAAGGGGCGAGCCATCTCCTCGCGCAGGTAGGCCTGCCGCAGGTGGCAGATCGCCCTCACCAAACGCAACAGCGACTTGGTCTCGGCCAGCCCGTAGCGCTCGGTGATGACCTGGTCGAGGCGGTCCTCGACGTAGCCCTCCAGGTCGAAGGACTTCCCCTCTTCCTGGGCCTTTGCCAGGCGCTTCTTCCCCTCGCGGAGTATCTTGCGTCGCTGCGCATCCAGGTTCCATTCGTAGGAGGCCTTGACGATGCGCCAGCCGGTGTCGGTGCGCACCGCGCCGATGTGCTGGTAGGCGACGTCGTAGCGCGATGGGCAATCTCCACAGCGCACCGCCTGACCGGTGGCGCGAGCCATGTCGATGCAGCGCTCGCACGCATCCGGCTTGATGCGGCGGGAGTTGTGGGGGTCGATCACCAGCCCAGTCGCCGAAGCGATCTTCAGCAGGCCGGGCTTGGCCGGGGCGACGTGGGTGGGCAGGAGTTCGCCAGTGCGACGATCCCTCGTCCACTTCGTGCCCGGCGCAGCATAGCAGTCACCCCGGTTCGCATCGGGGTCGAGCCGCACCTCCACCGCGCGGAAGCGCAGGTAGGGCGCGGCGGTGTCCAGTCGCAGGATGGGAGACAGGATGTTGTAGGCCTGCGAGTCATAGCTCGACAGGTCCAGGCTTGCCCGTCCTTCGGCGTGGCCGTTCTCCCCCAGGGGTTCTTGCCTGCTCGCCACTTGGGTGGGAGCGGGCGTCAGCGTGGTACTCACAGCACTACCTCCTCGTTCTGCCGGAGGGCAGGCTGCGAGTGTTCCTACGACGAGCGCCTGTTGTGAGTTGCCCGAGGCCCTTCCGGCCCTGATTTCGGCTGGAGCGGCGCTCACAGCCGTCAGGTGAATGTTTCCTCGGAAGGGCAAAGTAATCAAGGCCTGAGTTGGCGAATGTCGAGGCATGTTCGCAGGTATTCCCGGAAGTAGCCGAATATGGCGACTCTTCCGCCGTTGAATGCCCGCGACCACGGTCTCTATGCTCCTCGGGCCCGCCAGGTTGTGTGTGCTCGCTGCTGTCATGGCTCTCCACTAACTACCTACGGGAAAGCGCGGCAAAGCGTCGGGATTGCCTTGCGGCTCTTCACTCTGGCTCACCCGACGGAGCCACGGCTGTTCGACTTTGAGGCTGTGGAAGCGCAGTCGACTGCCCCGTGGGCTGATGATCTCGATGAACTGGCTGGTGATCTCACCCAACCGATCATCGCCGTGGAGGAAGGAGACCAGGCCGTAGTCCTGCCCGCAAGGGAAACTGCAGCGCCCGCGGTTCTGGTAGAGTTGCGCCTCTGACCAACCCAGCGCGAGCGCGCGGTCGCGCGGTCGCGGATGGCGTCTACCTTGGCGACCGCTTCTGCCGCGACAGGGTCTGTGAAGGGCCAGTCACCATCTGTCGGGTAGACGTGTGGAGGCGGGGGTGACGGGTCTCCCGGCTCCTTTACCATTGGAGGCTCATAACGGCTCGGGTCGAGCGTCCTCACCGCCTCCAGGAGAGCCTGCTCGCCGAAGCGCTCGACCGCCCAGAAGTGAACTGCATTGAAGCGGTTGCGCAAGTCCTCAAACTGCCTGGACGGGAGCCGGCCCCTTTCGTAGCCCTTCTGTGCCAGCGCCATCCTGGATCGCAGCCAGGCGTAGTACTCGGGATCGAGCCGTCGGAACCCGCATGGCTCGCAAATCGCGTCCTGGTCGAGCCGGACGGGCGGCTTCGCCTCCCAGGTCTCCAGATTGGTGGCGACGTAGAGCTGCGACATGACTCCACCTTGAATCCCGACCTCACCAGTCATGTCGAGCATCCCTCCTCGACTGGCTCAAGGCGAAACCTCTGCGGCGCGCTTTGGCTGCCACCATGCCAACGGAGGTGCCAGCCCTGGACGCGGGTATCGCGAGCCGCGTAGAGGATGCGGCCCAACGCTCTTCGGTGAGACCGAAAACCAGGATGGCCGACCTGCCGCAGGACGTGACCCTCTATCATGACCAGAGCTGCGAGCTCGTCAGCTGTCACCCATCTGTCCTGAAAGCGCTCCCACCACGAAGGCATGAAATCGGCCAACTGGAACTCTGGCGTTGGACTGAGTGCGCAGGGTCTGCAGGAATCCGTCATTGCAGATAGTCCTCCTCCCAATCAGGTATCTGTGCGAGGTCGATGGGTTCGGCAAGGCTGTCTGCGGGACGTGTGCGGGACGTCTTGCGGGACGTGTCCTGGTCATGTCCCGCGTCGAATTTCGCTTCTGACGGCCCTGGAAGCCCCTCTGACGCATTTGCGGGACGTTGCGGGACTTCTTCGGGGGTTCGCCCCGCGCGCGAGGCTGATTCACCATAGGAATCCTCGCGCGCGTGAGGGGAGGGTAAGCCAGAAGTCCCGCAACGTTCCGCGAGTGGCAGAGTTCCCGCACCAGGACTGGCTTCTTGCTGCGGGACTTGGGGGTCTGACGTCCCGCAAGATGTCCCGCATGTCCCGCAAGACGTCCCGCAGGTTTCGGCCAGGATGAGGCGGTAACCGGCGCTCTTCGAGTGCGCGTCTCGACGGATGACGATGCGCCATTCTCCGAACTGTCGGTCGCGCACAGTCGCGAGCGCTCTACCCAGACGAGTCTGCTGCGAGCGCGCCGACTTGTCACCGATGACGCTGCCGAGAAGATCCCGCTCGAGGGCCAGCTCCAGCAAGTCCTTCGCGGACACCCAGGTATCGTGGTAGACATCCCACCAGGCGGCCACGAACTCCCGCCACTCGTTCCCCTCGGCGTCGGCGGTCTCGTAGAGTTCCTCGGTGTTTCCCAGGAAGTGGTCAATGCCGGCGTTGCCCAGGATGCCGCCGACCACGCGAGACCAGCCCTCGAAAGAACCGAGCACCCTCTGTCCCTGGGGCTTTCCGGCGGCGTTCCACGCCTGCACCAGCACCAGGAGAGCGTGCACCAGCCGCGCCCGGTTAGCCCTGATCCATTCCCGCAAGGGAGCGTGCTTGAAGGCAGTCCGCTCCCAGGGACGATCCGTCCTGGGGTCAAGGCGAATGCGGGCACAGCGTCGGGCGATCTCCAGTGAGAGGCGCGGGTTGTTGGCTGTGACCAGCCAGGTGGCGCGATTGGGGAGATCGATCATGCGATTTTGACCCAGGAGACGATCCGACCAGACTTCCGCGGTGAGGGCCGCTGCCAGCTGCGCGGACTCAATGCCGGTGCGAATGTTATCGAGCAGGATGACTGGCTGCGCCCGGGCGAGCAGAGAGGTGATCTTCTTGCGCGCCTCCTCCTCGTCCGGCGTGACCGTGGTTGGCTCACAGCACCGTCCCAGCGCGATGAGTGCCACCACGTCCGCGAGCAGCCCCTTCCCGGAGCCAGGGGTGGGCGCCTCGATCAGGTGAATGGGAGTGCACCCGTCCACCATGCGACGCACGAAAGGGAGCAGGAGTGCAGCCACGGCGTGGGCACGATCCGCCTCGGAGGCGAAAGGAAAGTCGACGAGCAGGTCAGTGAGCAGCAGATCCCTGGCTGTGCCAACCTGCTCCGGCGTGGGCCGCTCGGGCACTGTCTCTATCGAGAAGCCAGGCAGGCGGTGATACCAGAGCCGTGCTGCCGGATGGTATCCAGGCTCACTGATCAGTCTACCCTCGCGGTCAAAGACCGGTGCGCACACGACGGTTTCCAATTGAGGAACCTGCTCATCGGGGTAGGCAAGCATGTCCCGCGCGACATCGCGTACCGGGCTGACGCTGGTCACTCCGGTGTCAGTTACCTTGACCCAGTCGGCAGAGCGGGCGAGGAACCCGTAGACGGCGGCCTCATCGGTCGCCTCGATGCGGCAGCCATCGTCTGCATGCTGAAGCCGGGCGAGCGCGCCGGAACGCACGAAGAGCCTGGGGGGGCGATTCGCAGCGTGCACTGCGCGCCAAGCGTCAGTAACAACGTCGCGCAGTTGACGGTTGTTGACCTGGATCGTCGGGCGACCGTGCGGACTCACGTGCCTGGGGGAGTCTCGCGCCGTGGCTGGTAAGGGCACGCCGGATATCTCGGCCACGCGCGCACAGGCGGCGCGGAAGTCGGCGGCCTCACCCCGCTCGACCAGGAAGTCAAACACCGACAGCGACCTGCCCGAGATGAAGGAATGGAACTCCCCCCGTTCCGCCTGCCCTGTTCCGTCTGCTACCCCGGCCGAAGGGTCACGGTCACCGGTCGGCGACCACGGATCTCGGCATTGCAGCCAGCCGTCAGCACACGTCTTCCCGGTCAGCCACTGCCCATAAACCGCCTCCAGGGGCAACGCCGCGAGCGCTCTCCCTCGCCATTCGCGCCAGGCCTCGTCAGTCGCTTCGTGTGGCTTCGCGGGCTGCGGGCTTGCCCGTGGTTGATCTCTGCCGGATGTGCTTGTCTGGGCGATTGCCGCGTCCACCCGCGGCTGGTCGGCGGTTTCGAACTCCTCCGGCACGAACGGAACCAGACCGCCCTTCTCATCGGGCCGGTGAAACTGGTTCGCGGCTCCGTTCGCTTCCGACCACCAAGGCAGCCAGACCAGGTTCCCGAAGCCGTTGCGCCCGATCTTCGGCTGCTTTGGGAAGACCTCGATCCCTCGACCAGTCTGCGGCAGCGCCCGCTCTCCGTTGGCGAGGGTCACCTCTGCCGGCAACAGCGCCTTCGCCATTGCCCGCGCCTTGCGCGCAGAGACGGGCGGCTCGAAGAAGCACCAGAGGTGCCAGCCGTGTCCGCCGCCCGACCGTTCCAGGTAAGGGCGCATGCCCGCTGACTCGAATATCCGATAGACGGACAGTGCAGTGCCGGTCGGGTCAGTCAGCGCCTCCGCGTGGTCGCCGCCGTCGAAGTCCAGGCACAGCCACCGGGTCGTGCCATCGGGCGCGGGCGCGTAGGCCCCGATGCGAAAGTGGCCCTTGACGACTCCCTCGCCGCGAGAGTTGCGATAGTGGACGGTCACCTTCGGTGCTTCGCTGCCTTTGAGATGGGCAAGCAGCAGTTCGTCGAGCTGACCATCTGCCCTGGCCGGAGAAGGCCGCTCCCACGGAGCGAGAAAAGCGACGGTATCAGTGCGACACAGGAAGTAGCGGCGCAGCAGCCCGAGGGCCTTCTCTGGCGATGGCACAGCCTTGGTCTCGCTCATCGCTCCCTCCCGTCCCGCTGGCCAAGAAGCGAGAGAAACGTCTTGCGCCGCTCCAGGTGTCGTCGCTGGGCGCAGTTGCGCAGCCCCCAGCGGTCGCCGATCACGATGGCGACCTCCTGGGCGCGGGTCACCCCTGTGTAGAAGAGGTTCCGATGGTGCATGAAGGAATGGGACTTGTGCACCAGCAGGATGGCGCAGGGAAACTCGGAGCCCTGGGACTTGTGAATGGTCAACGCATAAGCGAGCGACAAGTCTGAGAGGTGTCCTGACTCAGGGGTGATGGTCACGGTCTGGCCATTGAAGGAGACTTCCATCGCCCCGTCGCTTTCGATTGCGGTCACGCGACCGGCCGCGCCGTTCATGACTCCGAGGTCGTAGTTGTTCCGAGTCTGGATCACCTTGTCGTGCAGTAGGAAACGGGGGCGGCGTCCGGGCCTGGGAGGGGAAACATCCACTGCCCACAGCTTCTTCTGAACCAGGCGCTGCAACTCGACGTTGAGCGCCTCGACGCCCAGAGGCCCCTTGCGCGTTGGCGTAAGCACCTGCACGTCCGCCACCAGGTCGAAACCCAGCCGCCCAACGAGCACTGATTCAAAGAGGTCGAGCAGAAAGCGCTGCACGTCCCAGACATCGGTGAACTGATCCACCAGGTACCAGGGGCGGCGGCTCCCGCCGTCGTCCGCGGCGGTCTTGCGCACCTCGCCTTGCAGAATCGCGATGGAGTTCTCTTTGAGTACTCCCGCCTGGCGAACGATCTCATCCAGGATGACGGTGGGCACCGCCCGCGTGTCGATCAAGTCGCGCAGGACGTTCCCTGGTCCAACGGGCGGGAGCTGGTTGTGGTCGCCGACCAGCACGACGGCGGTTCGCTCAAGGTCGATGGCCTGGAAGAGATGCCAGGCGAGAGGTACGTCCACCATCGAGACCTCGTCAATGATCACCACGTCGGCATCGAGCGGGTCCTCTGCCGTTCGCTTGAATTCCCGGCCGTCATAGCCGAGCAGCCTGTGGATGGTGAACGCCTCCTGGCCCACCACCTGCTCCAGCCGCTTTGCCGCCTTCCCGGTGGGCGCACAGAGCACGACCTGAAGATCGCACTTACGGCAGAGGCGGGCTATGGCCGCGATGGTGTAGGTCTTGCCACTGCCCGCGCCGCCGCAGATGAGGGTGATCTGGTGGCGCAGAGCAGTCAGCACGGCCTCGCGTTGCCCGGCGTTGAGGTCGGGCGCGTTCTCGTCCACCAGCCCTTCCAGGTCGTCCTCCCCAGCCAGGTGGCAATTCGCTTCGTCACCGCGCCGAAACAGTTCCCCGAGTTGCTCCTCCATCGCCCGCAGGTCAGGCCTGGCCACCAGGAACCGCCCGCCGTAGGAAGCGCAGGAGAGCTGCTTATCTTCAATCAGGGCATCGAGCGCCTGCTCGATCCTGGCGCGGCTGTCCAGGGTATCCATCACCAGCAGCGCGTTCGCCTGGTCGGTGAGTTCCTCGTACTCGGTCCAGCAGTCGCCCTGCTCGACGCGCTCCTCCACGCAGTGCAGGATGCCGGCGCGGATGCGCGAGGGATGATCCTTGGCCGCGCCCATCTTGCGGGCGATCTTATCCACTCGCTTGAAGGCGAAGCCGGGTACCTCGCGGGCGATCAGGTAGGGGTCAGTTTGCAGTAGGGCGACGACGTTGTTGCCGAAGCGCTCGACCAGCGTCTTCACCTGGTGGTGGGTGAGGCCGAAGGCCGCCAGCCAGGTGAGCGCACCGTTGACGGCCTTGGTGCGCAGCCACTCGTCTCGCAGCGATTGCACAACCTCGAGGGGAACATGAACCGCCTCGGCAATGGCTTCCGGCTCCTCGGAGAGCACTTGGTCGAAGCCCTTGCCGAAGCGCTCCGCGATCTGGCGCGCCTTGACCGGGCCGATGCCCTTGATGTCAGGATGGTTGGCGAGGTAGTTGGCCAGCCCCTCGGCGTCGAGGCGGGTGTCATACTCCAACGACTCGACCTTGAGTTGCCGGCCGTATTTCGGATGCTCTTCCCAAACGCCGTGCAGGATGACCGGCTCATGCTCGCGGATCATCACCGGCCCGGCGAAGGAGATGGTTTGCCCCTCCGTAGTGCGAAGCCGTCCGGCTGAGAAGCGCGGGCTGGAATAGAAGACTTCCTCAACGCGGCCCCGCACCGTGGCCGCTGGTTCTCTCAAGGCGCTTCGCATGCAGCCTGAACCTTTCGGTAGAATCGCAGCAGGTAGCACTCGGTGAACAGACGGGCGACTTGCCGCTCTGAACAGAAAAACACCGGGATGCCGTGATCGATCACGATGGAGACCACCGCCCCGAGCACTGCGTTCGGATGAACGCCGGCGCGGTAACGACCCGCGAGGAGGTCGGCAAAGTCGGCTTCGACCACGATGCAGGCCGCCTCGTACCCCCTCAGTCGCCTCAGCTCGCGGCGGAATCGGTCTCTGCTCCGGATGACGGTGGTAACGAGATCGTTCAGCGTCTTGCGCTCCACCGCGACTCGATCCTCAAGCCCTTCGAGCGAGTAGTCTCCGGCGGGGAGCGCGCGGCGCACCACCGCCACGCGCTCCGGGTCGAAGGAGTAAGGCTCGATCTCACGGGTGTCCACCACTATCACGGCTGGCATGCGGCTGGGCCCTCCGGGCCGCTGTGGCGGCAGCATGTGCTGCCTAGCCATCAGAATGGGTTCAGAGCGTCCTGAGCGGTTGCGTCGTATCCCTGGCCCTCGTCCTCGGTCACAATGCGCCGGTTGAAGTAGACGTTCTCGCTCTCGTCCTTCGTGCGCTTGGTGATCTCGAGGCGGACGTCCAACAGCCTCTCCAGGTTGGCCGGCAGTTCGGAGAGGCGCGGCAGGTCCAGCCCGCAGGTGTGCAAGTCGGTCTTCAACCACTTGAGGTTCTCGCGGCTGGCCATCACGCTGTTGCGCCAGAGCAGCCGGCCCTTGTGCTGGGGACCGAGCACCCGCAGCGTCCATTTGAGCATGGGGTTGCCCGAGCTCTGGGCGCGGGTGAGTTCGACCTTCTCGACGACGACCTGGTACTTGCCATCGGGCACCGGCTCGAAGTCGCGCTCCTCGATCGGCGCCTCGGCGAAGTCGTCGTCGAACTGCGCCAGGTCGATGTCGGCATCGTGGGCCTGCCCTGAGCCTGCCGAATGGGTTGCAGCATCGGGTTCATAGGTGCTCATCGGTCACTCTCCTTTTGAGTGGGTTATCTGCCCGCCGAGGCGGGCTTCGGCCGCGGACTTTCTGCGGCCGGTTTGGACGGGGTAGTGGGTTTGTCAGGCTGCTCCGCAGCTCGGGCGGATGTGTCCTGGTTGAACGCCTCCAGGAACTTGCCGAAGTCCAGATCGATCACTTCGGGCAAGCGTCCCGTGCGGTCGCCGGCCTCGTAGTTGACGTGCGGCTTGGTGCGCATCACCCGGCGGCTGGTGGTGCCGCCGTCCGGTCCAGTCGTGATCTCGATGTCGCAGTACAGGATGACATCGGCCATGCCCAGCACGATCTGTCGCACCCTGTCTGGCAGCGTGGGGACGATCCGGGTGTGCTTGCCGGTGCGGGTCTCGATCTCCCGCTCCTGCGAGTGGGAGACCAGGAACAGCCCGTAAGGCAGCAGGGAGAGCTTGTTCAGCACCCGGTGAAACTCGTTGTTGATTACGGCGTAGGCCTTGCCGTAGCCGAGATCGCTTTCGTGCTGGATCTTGAACTTCGCACAGACGTGATCTACGCACATGCGATAGGCGTTATCGACGGTATCGATGACGACCGTCTTGAAGGGGTGCTTTCCCTCCGCCACCTCGCGACAGGCGACCAGGAACTCCTCCCAGGTGGCGATCAGAACCTGGAACACTTCCAGGTTGTTCAGGCCCGCCTCGGTTGCCAAGAACACCGCTCTTTCGGCCTGGGAGCACCAGGTACTCTTGCCGATCTTGCTCGGCCCGTAGACGAGCACGGTCAGGTCGGCGAGATTCCGCTTGGGTGGACTCTTCTCGGTTGGAAGCATGTTGGTTCTCCTCTTTCAGTCAGAATGCCGGAGCCTCGCTCACCGAAGGCTCCTGCGTTTCCCGCAGCTCTTCGTGCGGAGGAACGTGCTGGTAGAAGTTGTCGATCACGTTCGGGCTGTCGCCCGAGCGGCAGAGCGCGAAGTACGGACACGGCCGGTAGTGGTGAAAGCAGAAGGCGGTGTTCTGGTACCAGGCGTTGCGTCGCCTGGCGTCCAGGAAGGCCTGGGTCAGCTCCCACAACTCGGCGCGCAGCACGGCGAACTGATCGCGGGAGAGGTAGAGCATCTCCCGGTGGAACATGGCCGGCTGAGCATACTTGGCCGCCAGGCGCTCCGCGAACTCGGCCTCGCTCTCCGTGCGGCGCTGCTTCAGTCGTGCTTTGAGCAGCAGGTTGTAGAGCACGCCGGTGATGCGGACGCCGAGCGCTTGCTCCAGGTAATAGGCGTAGAGGGTGATCTGGAAGTCAGTCCAGAGGCGCTCCAGGTAACCGCCGTCGAGGCTGGAGGTGGTCTTGTGCTCCAGGACGTAGTGCTCGTCCCCGATGCGAACGAGAGCGTCCACCTTGCCGGCGAGGACGAAACTGCGAGAGCGCGCCCTGGTGGCCGGATTGATGATCTCGCCCTCGAAGGTGCGCTCCAGAGCAAGGACCTCGAACTCTTCGACCGGGTAGCGGCTGGCATAGCCGGTGATCATCGCCGTGCCCAGACGCCACTCTCGGCGCTGCTCTTCATCCTGATTCCGGCTGGGAAGCCTTTCGTCGAGGTGTGCCAGAACCGCCGTGAGGTCGCCGTCGCGGTGCCACAACTCGAGGCACTCGTGAACGAGCGTCCCGAAGCCGAGACGTGGATCACGCTTGATCGGAGAGAGTTCCCGGATGTAGCGCCAGTAGCAGGCCTTCCGGCAGTTGCGGAACAGGCTCCACATCGAGTAGGTGGTGGTCATGCGAGGCGTCATCGGCGAGCCTCCGCCACCAGGGCGTCCTCGCGCTGGCGTCCCACCCGCTCGATCCGGAAGGCCTCCTCGCCGAACTGCCGGATCAGGAAGTTGGTGAAGATGCGAGCCACCGTGTGGCCGGCCTCCGTGCGGGCGTCAACCACGAGGGCGCGCTTCTCGTCGTCAGCGCAGAAGGAGACATCCAGGCGGATGCAGGAACGACCATGCAGGCCCTCGGCGGCGAAGATGGAGAGCAGCAGCGACTCGTGCACCTCCTTCATGCACGCGCCGGGTTCGAAGCGAAAGCGGTAGATCTCCGGTGTCATCGGTCTCTCCATCCTGGTTGGGCTCAACCTCGCCCACTTGATACCTACGGGATCTCGCGCGAAAGTGACGGCGCCGGCTGGAGGTACTCGCGGAGACCTGCCTCTTCGAAGATCGCTCGGAGTCTGGCGCGCGGCCCGTAGAGGGTAGTGCGGGGAACTCCCAGGGCGGCCGCGACCTCCGAGATGGTGGCGCTCATCAACCGACGACAGAGGTCTTGCTGCTCCGCGGGGAGGTGGGCGAGGAGCCGCTCCAGGTCAACCTTGCGCGCGACCTCATCTTCCAGGGACAACTCGCCGACGCTGTGCTGGCTGCGAACGGCGTCCTCATGGGCGATGTCCTCGATGGAAACGTCGTCGCCCTCAGCGGTCTGGACGGTATCTGAGAGCGAGCAGACGTTGAGCCGGAAGTCGCGGCGAGCAGTGCGGCGGGCATCCAGAATGTCGGCGGCCTTGTGCTGGACGACTCGGGTGACGAACGCCCCGAGTCTCCCGCGCGTGGGGTCGAACTTGTCGAGTTGCTCCAAGACGTGAAGAGTCAGGTCGCCTTCGATGTCCTCGCCTTCGTCCCTGGTGACACCGGCCTTGCCGATCAGTCGAGATGCTGTGCGCCGGATGATCTGAAATGCCTCTGCGTCGAGTTCCTTGCGGCTGGAATCGGAACCCATCCTTTCCTCCTCGCGGCCGAGGAGGAGCCCGTGGCGGGTGCCGCCCAGCTCCGGGGAAGCATCGAGAAACGATCAGAGGTCGCTGCGAGTTCGCCGGCTTGGCGACACCCACAACGACCTCCGCTCTGCGGCCAGTGCGTTGTCTGGTGGCTAGGTTAGGACTGAGATTCAGGCCGCTCTCGCGACGTGCATCTGGAACGGGAGTCCGTGCTTGACGACCACCAGCTCGATCACGCAGTCGCCAAGCTGGTCAAGGTAGGAGAAGAACTCGATGACCTCGGCCTTGAGGACGAAGTCATCGGAGCCCCCAATCTCGTGCGGGCCGTTCCGCTTGCCGAACACGATGTCGCGCACGATGTCCGAGGGCGCGGGCAGGACGGGTTCATGTCCTGCTACTCGCAGGTTTCGGATGAAGCCGAAACCGAGCTCGCGGCAGACATCCAGGAAATGCTGCCGGGCGGGGGAAAGATCGCTCTTCTGCATAGGTCACCTCTGTGACTGAGATTGGAAAGCCCATCGGGCCTTCGTCTCCCATGGTCGCAGAGGCGGCAGGAAAAGACCTGGCCAAAAGCTGGTGAATTCCTGAGAAAAAGCTGGCCGGGCCGGCCAACGAAAAGGACCGCCCGAAAAGCGGTCCCAGAGGATGCTCGATTGAAACTGATGGTCAGCGCACTTCGATCTCGTCCGGCCTGAGATTCAGGCGATACCCAACCTTGCTCTTGGTCTGCACGAGTCTGCGCGCTTCCGTGAGAGATAGACCGCCTGCAGCACGAAGCGTATTTCGCACCTCGCTTACCATCTTCGTGATCTGCTCGTCGTTTGGGGGCACCCCTCGCCCCCAATCCTCACGCCAGCAGCGTTCGAAGATTCGATCCCGCGATACCCAACCGGGTCCGGCCTGCGCCTCCCGCGCCAAGAGCACGAGCACGTCGAAGGGCATCTTGCTCAAGGTCACCTCGGCACCCTTGAACCAACAGAGTGCCCCCCCTACCTCCAGTCGCAGTATGGCGGTGGCAGCGAAGCCTGATCGGGTCGGGTAGACCAGCGCCTCGAGTTTCCGCCGATCCAACGTCAGTTGATTCGGCCTGATGAGGAGTTCGGAGATCGCGGTCACCACGAGGCCTTCTTTCTGGCAGTCCTGCAGGGAGGAAAGAGCGAGCGGCCGCGGTGTGGGAGTCAGAACGAGCACGGGCTTCTTGGCCAGCCGCTTCCGCACCTCGAAGATCAGGCTCCCTGCCGACTGCGAACGGAGGCGACACGCCAACACGACTGGCAGCTTTTGTTCGGCGATCTGCATGCGCCCGAGGAAGCATAGCACGGGAGTGTATTCCGTGATCTCGCCGTCATCCAGCTTGTTGGCAGTCCGAAGCATCCGCTGGAAGGTAGGCACCTGGACGCGAAACTGGCGCAAATGCTCGGGGTCCATTTCCAAAGGCGCGGCGCTGCCGTTGGCGCAGAAGGCCCAGGCCTTCGCACCCTCGCGCTGGATGATTCGACGGCAGTCATCAATCGCGCAATCGCAAGAGGGAAGCTCATCGAGCGGGGCCAACTCTGTGAGAAGGCGCTCCGCCAGCCAAGAGTCCAGGATGCCGGGTGGACAGGAGGTCAGGTCCGCCCCTGAGAGCATCGGTCTCGGCCCGGCATCGAGTTGCTCAAGCAGGTGTTGTAGGGCTTCGTCTGGGAACGCAGAGACCATTGCGCTTCAGGTGCTCCAGGACTTGCTTCTCAAGCGTCGTTCGGTTGAAGCTCGCAACACTCGGGGGCTTCACTTTCACCGTTTTCGTGCGTTTCCGTCGGCCGGCCGAGAAGACGAAACGCAGCTTGACGTAGTTGATATGGGCTTTGTTGAGGTCCAGCTCTGGGCACCGGTCGAGGATGTGAAGCAGCGCATCTTGCGGATCGCGGACCGTCATCATCCAACCCCCGCGTTCGCCACTGTCCACCTGGATCTCGGTCAGCCTGGCATCAAGCAGTTCCGGGTCCCATTCGCCGTCCAATTGGAACATCGGGCCTTCTTGGGCAATGCGGGCCAGGGTGTACAGATTCCGGCTATCCTGCTGCTGGAAGAATGGGGGCCTACCCAGAATGGTCTCCGCGAAGATATCGCAGAGACGCTGCTTTTCGTCATCACCGCTCGCGGTGACTTTCGCCCGGCCGGTGTGCTGATCGTAGGCGATGGTGTCCTGCCGCGCCTCTCGCAGGGTGCGAGGCCGCTCCTCATCCTCCTCGATGGTGATGGTGCTCATGGGAACGTGGCCGTGGATCACCAGCAGGTTCACGCCATCATCGTCTGGGTAGCAGCGGGCTCGGCAGTAGTTGCCTTTGTACCGGCTGCTGTAGAACTCTCCGGCCTGTTGTTCGAAGGCCAGGATCGTCGCGTCAGTGATCTGCGGAGGAATGCCCTCTTCCTCGCCCACGAATTCCCCTGGGCTGCGGTTGTCGAAGAAAGTGAGGATATCAACCGCGCTGTCGAAGATCTCGCGGTGATCGAGAAACGCTCTCAGCGCGACATAGCGGGGATTCAAGTGCATGCCTTCCCCCTCGTCGATCTCCTCTGCCGGGATGAGCTGTGTCCCCAGCACCTCGGCGCGTGTCCGAAGTATCCCCATGCCCAACTCGGTGCTCAACTCCGAAAGGCGGTGCAGGTCTTCGAGCATCTGTGAGGGGTAGCTCTCATCGGCATCGACGAGCCACTCGAACAGCCGGGATCGCGTCTCTTCTGCGTTCGTTTCGAGTGTGTCCAAGTCAAAAGGCACCTGCCCGCGGTATGGCTCCAGGAACCGCCTCAGCAGACTGAGGTCAACCGTGTAGATGAACTTCTTATCGACAAACCGCTTGATGTCTTTGAGCACCCATCTCTCCCTTCTGCGGAGACACCCGCTATTCTTGAATCTCTCGTTGGACTGCTACCACCCGCCCCTGGATCATGAACGGCGGTTCCTCAATGACGATCGGTGCGTGGCGCGGATTCTCGGGATGCAGTTCGACCGCTCCGTCTACTCTGCGGCGGAACCGCTTGACCGTCGCCTCGTCCTCGACCAGGGCCACCACGATGTCACCCTCCTGTGCGTCCTGCTGTTGGGCGGCAATCACCAGGTCGCCGTCCAGGATGCCGGCCCCGGTCATGCTGTCCCCGTGCACCCGCAGAGCGAATAGCTGCCGTCCGGCAGCCAGTCGGCGATCCACCGGCACCGTGCCCTCCAGGTTCTCCCTGGCCAGGATCGGCCGCCCGGCCGCGATTCGCCCGAGAATGGGGACGTTGACCGCGTCCTTCTTTCCAGCGCCAGCCTTTGGCGTCAGGGCGATGCCCCGCGAGAGGCGCTCGGAGCGGGTGAGAAAGCCCTTGCGTTCAAGCCCTGTGATCACCTCGAAGACCGACGAGGACGCCCTTCCGAAGTGATCCCCGATCTCCCGCATGGTCGGCGGCTTGCCGTGCATCTTCATGTAGGCCCTGATCCATTCCAGGGTCTCGTGCTGTCGTCGTGGCAGCGCCATGGTAGGCCTCCAAGCAAAAGAAAACCCCCTCGCCAGAAAGGCGAAGAGGTTAGAGTATATCCGAATCTTTGTTAGGGGTCAAGACCCATCGGCAACTGCCTCAGGTTGCCCCTTTGTCCGCCCCTGAAGCCCCTGTGTGCCGCAGGAAGGGAGACGTAGGCGTCCCTTGCCCCACCGACCGGCTGTGTGCCCGCAACAGGGCCAGTGGACGCTCAGGCGGGCAGGCGCACCGCGGCTGCTATCGCGGCGGGAAGCCCCACTTTTTCCGCTGCTCGGGCCAGTAGGGTGGGATGTCGAGCAGACGGGCCAGGGAGAGGCCATCGGGCTCGTCGCCCCGCATGATTGACTCGACGATATCCGGGGCCAGCAGGGACAGACGAAGAATCCGCGCCATGTAGGAAGCATCCATTCCCATGGCGGCCGCCATCTCCGCGACGCTGCCGTAGCGCCCTCCCTCGATCAGTTCCTTCCACCGATGCGCCCGGGCGATAGCCACCACCAGTGGCTTGTTAGTTCGACAGGGGCGGGGCGGCTCTGACGCCTGGCAGCCGCGGCTGATGATCTCCTTGCGCCCGCCCCGGCGCTTGAACGTCAGGGGAATCCGAACGACCAGGTGGTTGCCCTCCTCCACAACCTCAGCATTCGGAATCTCGTTCATCGAGTCACCTCCCTGGATCTGGCTGTAGCGCCATCACGGAGTTCTGCAACCAGGGAGCGCAGACCATCGGCCCGGATGCGCACCTCGGCCCCCTCAGGATGGATGTCCACCCGCTCCACCAGGAGATGGAGAATGCGAGCCTGTTCATCGGGGAAGAGTTCCTCCCAGACGGGGTCAAGCGAGGACAACGCCTCGACTACCTCCTGCTCGGTGAAGGTGGCCTGCTCCGCCTGGCGCATCTGCGCAGTGACCCTCTCCAGGGTCTGCTCCTGTTCCTCGATGAGACCGCGCAGTTCGCCCAGGCGGCGAGCAATGGGCAGGGACGCTCCCTCGTCGTCGTTGGCAACGACCAGCCGTCCGGCCTCTTCCTTCAATGCCTGGAGCGCCAACTCCGCATCTGCGCGGCGGCGGGAGAGATGGTCGAGGTGCTCAGTCATCTGTTGCTGGGCGGCGCGAAAAGTCCTGGCAACCACCTCCGGCGAACGGAAGATGCCGCGCAGTTGGTCAATCACCGCCTGCTCGACCTCAGCCGCGGCGAGCGTCTTCGTGGGACAGGAGCCATATCCGTTCTTGGAGGCATGGACGCAGAGGTAGTAGCGGTAGAGCTTGCCCCGGCGCTTCGTGAATGTCGGCCCCATGGCGCAATGGCAGTGGCCGCAGTGGAGAATGCCCCGCAGTAGCGCCGGCGTCTCAGCTCGCGTCTGCGCCGCCCGTGCCCGGTAGTTGCGTGCCAGGATTGCATGCGCCTCTTCCCACAGGTGCATGGGCACGATGGCGTCGTGCTCGCCGGGGAACCGCTCTCCCTTGTGGGTGACCTCACCGATGTAGAGGGGATTGTTGAGGACCCGGTAGATGTCCGCCTTGCTCCAGGGGCGGCCGGCGTGGAGCGTTCCGGCCTTCGTGACCCAGGACTTGGTGGTGTGCCCCTGGGCATTTAGCTCCTGCGCCAGCAGCGTCGTCGAGCCGGTCTGGATGAACCGGGCAAAGACATGGCGGACAAGCCTGGCCTCCTCTTCGTTGACGACGAGCCGCTTCCGGTCGCGGTCCACGTCGTAGCCGAGCACTGGCATGCCGCCGCAATACTTGCCCTTGCGCTTGGTGGCTGCCACCTTGTCACGAATGCGCTCGCCGATGATCTCGCGTTCGAACTGGGCGAAAGACAGCAGGATGTTCAGAGTGAGCCGCCCCATCGAGGTCGTGGTGTTGAACTGCTGGGTGACCGAGACGAATGACACCTCCCGCCGGTCGAAAGCCTCAACGATCCTGGCGAAGTCCAGCAGCGAGCGTGAGAGCCGGTCAACCTTGTAGACCACGACGCAGTCAACGAGTCCTGCTTCCACGTCTTCCAGTAAGTGCTGCAATCCCGGCCGCTCCAGCGTGCCGCCGGAGAACCCGCCGTCGTCATACCTAGCGGGCAGCGCTACCCACCCCTCGTGGCGCTGGCTGGTGATGTAGGCCTCTGCCGCTTCCCGCTGCGCATCCAGGCTGTTGAACTCGCTGTCGAGATTCTCTTCGGTACTCTTACGGGTGTAGATGGCGCAGCGGATGGGCCGCGGGTTATTGGCTGGTCGCTCTTCTCGTCTCATCGTCCTCTCCCATTTCCGTTAGGCGGGCGCATGCCAAAAAAGGCGCGGCCATTCCAGTGGGTGCCTGTAATGGCTTTCGTGATAGCGGTCAGCGATCGGTAGCGCCGCCCTTCGAACTCGAAGCCCTTGGTGAGCACCGTCACCTCGTAGCGTCTGCCGTTCCACTCTCGCACCAGCCGTGTGCCTGCTGTCGGAAGATCGCGGTCGCGCTTGCCCTGCCGCCCGTTGCCGCCGATGGCACCGTCCTCGTTCAGCTTTGCCTCTCGCAGGACGCCAGCCATCTGGCTGCGGGTCGTGTCAGACAGACCGCCGTGGGCGAGCTCCTGGAGGCGGTAGGCGAGCCGCTTGGTCAGGAAGGTGCGGTTGTACCCCGGCGGCTCGCTGCCGTACAGTTCTCGCCAACGGTCTTGCAGATCTCGGGCCGGCAGCCGCCCCAGGTCGGCAATCTGCTTTAGGATGCTGTCACTCATCTTTCTCTGCCTCCGACGCGGTTTCGATACATTCATCCCTCGGAACGCCGAACAGCTCAAGACCTTTCTTTCTCGCGTCCGCCGTCCGCAGTCGAAGTCGCAGAAAGCCGGTGGCAAGCAGGGCTGCCACCTCCTCCAGGCGCTGGGCCGGGGTCATTGACTCGGGTTCGAGCGGGTTGCGCACGACGACTCTCCTTCCGGTGGCGGCCGGGGAAGAGCGTGGGTGCAACCCTGATCGGCCTACGCGCGAGCAGAGGGCATCGCGGGTCCCGACCAGTCGGGATGCACCCACAACGCCCTCCGCCTCACGGCCGGGCCGCTGTCTGGTGTTCGCGGAGGGGCCGCCCATGGCGACTCCTCCACTACAGACCTACGGGAAATGTTTCGAAAGCGTCGAGTCCTACTCCGGGGCGGAATCGAAACCCGAGGAGGGCGACCCCCAAGAAACCCGCATAAACACTGGATTCTCTACATGTGGACGAGGTGGCACTAGTCCAGATGTTTCAGAGAAAGAGAGGCCGAAACCGCCCAAATGGGGGCCGGAAAGGGGCAAAACGCAGGCACCTCGTCCACATGTTTGGGAAGCCGAAGATGGCGAGAATGAGCCTATTACACGCCAAAACCCGCCTCTCGGTGAGGCGGGCTTTGAGCGACAGAGAATGTTTCGATAACAGAACGTGGTGGAGGCGGTGGGAATCGAACCCACGTCCGATGGACAGTCCTCGCAAGACACTACGAGCGTAGCCTGTGTTTTATCTTCGCCCGGCGCAAGCCCACAGGCGGGCCTCTCGCCGGGCTAG
>Ga0180437_10004194_pt1 | contig 20717 bp, 16 predicted proteins | sample SS_ome_4_FD_132410 | JGI IMG/M metagenome (GOLD analysis project Ga0180437, IMG submission 132410) | Hypersaline lake sediment archaeal communities from the Salton Sea, California, USA - SS_3_D_1 metaG | ecosystem: Environmental > Aquatic > Non-marine Saline and Alkaline > Hypersaline >... | reverse complement strand
TTTTTTAAACATTCCTGTTAATGCTCCATACCCTAGCAACATCAATACTTCCAGAGACCCTAGGAAAACCTCCTTTTTGGTAGCAATCGTTTCTTTACTCCAGTCTTTATTGTAGAAGAATTTCTCCATAAATGTCTTACCAAGTGTTTTTCCTACCCATATTAAAATATCATCAGCATTAGTGCCAGCAAATTCGCAAAATTCCATTATTTCGTTGGGTCTGAGCATTACCAATCTCAAACCTTTCTTTTTATCTCCTAAAAATAGTTGACCTTCTTTATCTTCAATATTAATTTCGAGATCTTTTTTAAGTCGTTTAAACATAATTCAATCCTTAGTAATGTTGGTAAATCTATTATAAATAACCATTAAGAGAATAACTAATATAATAGAAATTTAATCGTCTAGATTTATAAACTTATGGATAAAACTTAGCCAAAAAGGCGAGTTAGTTTATACGAAATTAAGAACGATATTTACAACTTCATCAATATGATAATTTGTTTTTACAGACGTAAGGATAAATTTCCAATCGATATTAGCTAACTTTTCAAGTTCAAAAAAATCAATTATTTCATTTTCAATTCTTTCAATTTGGTGATTGTCTGGATTATTGATATTCTTAATTAAATCGACTTTGTTTCCTAAAATTACTAACAGAGCATCTGAAAAATCATATTTATTGATTATGTTCCACAGTTCTTTCTTAGCTTCTTCAAATCGAATTTGATTAGCCACATCAATCATATAAATGATAATATTTGATTCTTGAATTCCATTTAACCACTGTTCTCTAAAGATAAATTGACCTCCCATATCCCAAAAGGAATATACTCCACTGGGTTTTTGAAGATATTCAATGTTAAATTTACGTGTAGGTGAATAGTAATTGTCGTTAAACTGCCCAGTTTTTATTCTTCTTATGAAGGATGATTTACCAGCGTTATCAATTCCGAATAAAAAAACTTTTGCAGAAATTCCCGCAGGATGGATGGAAATTTTAGGATATTTATCAAGGATTTCATCCCCATATCTACGTATGTCAATAAATAACGTAATTAAGAAATTTTCAATTTCCATTTCATCTTCAAAATAACAACACTTTTCAGCGTTCAAAAGTTCATTTGCTAGATCTTCAAAAATTTCTTTATAATCATATGGGTTATCATCTTCTTCAAAGATTAACCCAATAAGTATTGTTGAATTGATGCAAAGTGTAAAAATATTATATTTATCGATATTTTGAGGTACAGGTGAGCTAATGGTAAACTCTTTACAAATTTTTTGAATTAAATCCAATTTCTGATTATTGTTATTATTTAGATTGTGGGGTTTATATTTTTCTCCCTTTTCATGACCAGATATAATTTTTTGGATGAAATTGAGATCTTCTTTCCTTGTTAAATCTTCAGGATAACTATATATATCAAGATGGTTCAAATTTTGGGGATTTTTTCCTTTTAGGAGAAATATTTTTGTTAGCAAAGAATTATCTCGATGGTGTTTTACCTTAATGTGTAAAATTAAGAGTATTTAAAAAAAGTTTGTAATTAAGCTATTATTAAGACTTTTATACATTTTGTTCTTTAATTATTTGAACCGGGGTTTCTAGTCAATTTCTAATAGTTGTTTAGGTAAAAATAAATTTAGGACTCTTTATTCTCATTTTTCTCTGCTTCTTGATTGGAATCATTATCTATAGTTTCTTTTTCATCAATTCCTTTCGTTTCGGAGGATTCTTCAGAAGGCTTTTCCCCTACAGGCGTTTCACAAATAGGACATGTAGTCCATCCGGGACGTAAAGAATATCCACAATTAGAACATTCGATGAGACTTTCATCAGGTTTCCATTCTGGTATGTTAAGCGCGCCTCCTCTCCTTTCTTTTGCTAATTCTTGTAATTGCTCTTCTGTCCAAACTTCCATTCCTTCTGGAATTCCAGACCCTCTTTCCTGAGAGAATTTAGCCAGATCATCTACTGTCCAAGTAGGTAAATTAGGTTGGGAAGATAATCTCTGTTGTGCTTGTTGAGCGAGTTCTTCTGAAGTCCATACTTTGAGTTCTTGGCCCCCAGGAGTTCTGATTGCTCCAGGTCCTTGGGAGGTATCTTGCACAGAAGCGGTCGCTTCGTCCATAGATATAGCCGGTACATTACAACTCGCGGCAGATAATTTCAATAATGCCTCGAAACATTCTTCATATTTAGTATTTTCAGAGCTCTGATTTGTAACTACAATCAAACTTTTTTTATCTGCGGGTAACGGTATTATAATGCTACAAACATTAATATCTGATATTGCTTGTTCAGAATCTACATCTGGTGAAATTTTATTCATAGAACTCATTAATTCAGAATCTTTCATGAAGAAATCACAAATAGGATCACCATGCCGCTGATAGCCTTCATGATATTTTGCTAATTGATTTTTAGTTAGAGGGGAATCGAATGATTTTATAATAGCGTTAATATATGGAAAATTATGAGCCTTTGGTATGCTTTTCGTTTCATCTATCTTAAAACCTCCAAGATCTAAATTTCCCATTAATGGAGCAAATAGTGGTTCTTCACCCTTTATTTTTCCATAAATTGTGGTCCTACCAGTAAAGCATTTTACCTCACCATAATAAGCTATCTGGTTATCATAAAATTGAACTTTACCATCATAAACAAGAGTGGGAATAGTGCAAAATATTACATCCATCCAAGGTAATTCTTTTACTGGAATTATGACAGTACAAGTTTTTATTATCATTTCAGATAATTTCTTTAAATAATCCTTTAGATCTTTTTTAATATCCTTATATTTTTCTCTTTCTAATTCTTTATTTGCTTTATTCAATAATTCATTAAACTTTTCCTCATTCTTTTTAATTGAGCCACCCAACGCTTTAAGTTCTCCGACGATATTATCTTTTAATATAAATGTAGCATCATCAATAACCTCTTTTTGAAGTTCTGTTAGTTCCTCAACAAGATATTCGCTAATATCAAAATTTAAACTATTTATGAACATATCAAACAATTTTGATTCTGACAAAATATTTAACTTCGCAGATTGATTTGTTGTTTTTATAAATATATCAACTTAATGAATATAAAAATTTATTTGAAAATCATTTTAATTTGTTTTTACATAATTTTGAAACTATTCTTCATAAATGATCAAGAATGACTCAAAATTGTTGCATAAAATTGTCCAGATCTCGTTTGAAGAGAGGGTTCCATTAAATTTTCTTTTTAATTGTATAAATTTTGAAGTAAATAATTGATTCCTAACATATTTTATAGAGAACGATTCTTCTTGTATTTTCTTCGAGATCTCTAGATATCTCCTCGATTAAATTGCCTAACGCTTTAATCCATATCAACTTAATTTATAAATTCTTACTTTTTAAATTCATAATTTTTAGATTCAAATGACAAATATTTTATCATAAAGATATTAGTATATCCTATGCCAAATAATACGAAAAAAACGATCGAGGTTTATTTTATAGATAAAATCCCTTTAAATGTTCAAAATTATTTAATTAACAATTTAAGCCACTTAGAGAATGTAAAACTTAATTTTATTGATAAAGTACAAGAAGAATATATTTTAGAGAATATCTCAGAAGCGCATATTATAATCGGATGGCGACCAACATTAAAAATGCTAGAAAAAGCGGATAATTTAAAATTAGTAATTAACCCTGGGGCAGGAATTAGACATCTTTTAGATATTTTTCGTGAGATTAATAAAAAACGTAAAATTAATCTCGTAAATGGACATGGAAATTCCTATTTTGTGGCTCAACATGCGGTTGCTTTGTTATTATCTCTAATGAATAAAATTATACCTCATCATGAGTGGATGAAAGAAGGAAAATGGAGGACTGGAGACAAAGAAGGTACCTCAATTCCACTTAGATTTCGGAAAGTAGGATTATTTGGTTATGGTGCTATAAATCAGAAAGTGCATCAGATGCTAGCTGGATTTGAAGTTGAATTTTCCATACTTAGAAAACATTGGGACAAACAAACTCAAGAACTGATAACTCCTGCTAAAAAGTATCAATTTTGGCAATTTCATGACTTTCTTAAAGAAATTGATATTTTAATTATTGCCGTACCCGCAACCACTATTACTGAAGGGATAATACAGCAGAAAGAATTAGAATTATTAGGCCCTAATGCTTTGATTGTCAATGTTGCGCGAGGTGAAATAATAAATGAAGCAAATTTATATAATTCTTTAAAGGAAAATGTTATTGCTGGAGCTGCAATTGATGTGTGGTATAATTATGATCCACAAAATAATGAAAATGGTAAAAAATATCCATATAGTTTTCCATTTCACAAACTTGATAACATAATTTTATCTCCCCATCGAGGATACTCCCCATTTAGCGATTTATTACGATGGAATGAAGTTATCGAAAATATTTCACGAATGAGTCAAGGAAGGAATGATTTTGTTAATCTCGTATCCTTAGAGGATGAGTATTAACTTTACATGTATCTAATGGTATTTGAAAATAAATCGGATTTTTCATAGGAAGAAGATGAAAAACATTTTTTTCTTCAGATTTAAAAGACTCACACTTTTTGTTTAGCAATAAACAAAAAAAATTTAAATTATTTTCAATTACTTTAAAAATTTTTCAAAAATAATTTCATTTTACGCTGTAAAGCATTATTTTTTACAAAAATATTTAGAGTATCTCCCAATAACCTTAAATTCTTATTTAGTCAAAGATATATTAAATCGGGTAAAATTTGAATTTTAAAAATATATTAACCCACTAAAAAAAAAGGTTTATATATCATTTAGCAATAAATAATTATATAAAAAAAATTTCAGAAGAAAAAGGTTAAGGCGGTTTAAGCAATGAAAATTGTTACAGTTAATGTTCCCGAAAGTTATATAGATGCAATTGAAAAATTAATTGGAGATGGAGGACTTTATCCATCTAGGTCTGAACTAATCCGATGCGCAGTTCGAGACTTTCTTTTAAAAGAGCTTAGAAACGCCAACGATTTATTAAGATATAATGAAACAGAAATTGAGGATTTTGACGATGAAAATTTCGTACGGGTCCCTATGGAAAGTGTAAACGAGAAATCAGAACCTGTTCGAGAATTTAAAACCTATAAAATTATAAAACGATTAGAATATTAGGAAGGAGTTGAATCCATAAAGGATTTATTAATTAAAGTTGGCTTTTAAGCATTCTTTTTACTTTTCTTTTTTTTTATTTTAAGAATAATGTAAGGTATAAATAAAAAACATCATACTTACATTTGTGTATAAGTGAAAAAAAACATATTATAATGAAAAAAATATAAACATTATCATATTTTATATAAAAATTCATTTATGTAAATAAAATTATATCTAAAGAATATTGCTTCTATCAAATTAAGATTATTCATTTAATGTTTAAAAGTATAATAATCTAGATATCTATTAATAAGAAGGAAGGTGAGTTTTGATTTCTAACGAAAACTCAAACTTAGATAAGAATAGATATGAACCAAAATTCATGGAATGGGGTATAATTAATCACGAGAATTTTAAAGGAAAAACAACTTATGACTTACCAATAAAAAGGTGGGATCCATTATCTACTATTTCCATAAAAAGCAATGAATTTGGACTTCATAGAAACGAAAAACGCTTTTATGGTCATTATGCGTATTTATCTCCTATAAGAGGAAAAAGACCTGCTGGGTTTAAAACCCAATCTGAGGAGAAAATATTGAGTGATTGTTCAAAAAAAGATTTTACCAAATACAAGGATGTTTTTACGGGAGTTGTAGAGGGGGGCCCTGTGTATGATGATTGGGGAATAATGATCGGAGATGGTTTTACTATAGTTATTACTGAAGATGATAAAAAGAAAGACAATCCCTTTCATGAAATACCACATCGAATTGAAAAAGTATCTAATCATACACATGCGTTAACATTAATAAATAGATATCCCTCAATGGCGAGAATTATTGATGCTGAAATCGAAAAAGATATTTCTAAGCATCTACCCCCTCATATAAGAATCGCTAAGGGAATTAATTTGGTAACTATCTCCCGCGATTTTTATCCTTCTTCTTGTTTAAATCACATCCCTGAAGAAGTTCTAACGCATATTTTTCTATCAATGAAAGAAGCAATATTATATTGTATTTTAGAAGCTATAGAAAAAAATTATTACGATATTCCTGTAAGTCCCTTTTTTAATATTGGAAAAAAAGCAGGTGGTTCTCAACCAAGGATTCATAGCCAAGTATACATAGATCTAAATGGTGATGGCCATGGTTCCCGTTTGGAGGGTTATCTAAGAGCTTTTAAAGAAATGGGAGATAATTGTCATCTCTGTGAAACTTCGCATGGTAACACCGATCGTATTATTATGAAATCTAAATTTTGGACATTTTACACATCAGGCAGTCCTGTAAGGAACTACCATATACGTTTTCATCCCAATGAACATATTCGAAGATTTAGTAACCTAAAGATAAACCAAATATTAGATTTAGCAAGAATTCTTAAAACTATTTTTAACGCTTTAGATAATCTTAAGGTTGAGAAAAATCGAAATATTATTTTTAATTGTTGTCCTTTTGGGTATGATGCGAACTTCCATTTATTTGGGGATATAATCCCCCATGAAATAATTGGAGGTGCTGAAATGGCTGATGATATGCGAGTAGCACGAAAATTACCACATATAGCTGCTGCGGAAATAAGGGAGCATTTAGAAGACTAATTAGAATTAATTTTAAATTACTTAAAGATATATACCAATATTTTGATTTAATAATATTTAAATTACAACTAAAATTAGATTAATATCTGCGATTCGGCATAAATTAATTGATAATGATATGAGGAATTCATTTTGAAAGAATGGTCTGCGATTATCTTAGCTGGTGGAAAGGGAAGTAGGCTTATGCCATTAACGTCCGAAGTTCCAAAACCATTAGTAAAAGTAACTAACAAACCTATGGTAGATTATTCTATCGCCCATCTAATTTATGCAGATATTAAGCATATAATTCTTGCTTTAGCATATAAAGGGAATGAATTAAAAGAATATATACAAAAAGTATGGACTCAAGATAAGTTAGGAGATGTTGAGCTTGAGTGTGTTATTCAAGAAAGTAAAGGAACTGCGGATGCATATAGATTATTACTAAATCGCTTAGATTCGGAAAAGATAGTTGTGAGTATGGCGGACATCGTTACCAACCTCCCAATGAAAGAATTTATGCAATTTCATACTGAAAAACAAGGAATTTCTACCATTTCTATGAAAACGAGTGAAGGCCATACAAGTCAATATGGTGTTGTTTTACTGGATAATAATCGAAAGATATACCTTTTTTTAGAGAAACCAGCACCTATGGAGCTTTATTTGAGTAGTATGGCGCAGAGAACGGATCTATTTTTGCACACGAATATAATTAATACTGGGATATATTGTTTTAATAAAGAGATTGGTGAAATTCTTCATGAGACGAATTTAATGGACTTCGGAGGTGAGGTTTTTCCTTTCCTATTAGAGAATAATTATAATTTATATGGGTTTGTAAAAAATTATTATTGGCTTGATTGTGGAAACACTCGTACCTACATTTGGGCAAATTGGGATTTATTAAGGAAATATTCCTGGCCAATTACCCCAAATGGAGTGGAATATGATAATGTTTTTGTAATGGGGATTATTAATTCAGGACAAAATGTTTTGATTGAAAAACCTACTTGCTTTGGCGAAAATGTTGAATTAAAGAATAGAGTACAAATTAAATCACTCACATCAATTGGAACAAACGTAAAAATAGGAGAGGATACAATCATCGGAAAAAGCGTAATCTGGGATAATGTAAATATCGGTCCAGGTTGTAACATCAATGAATCTATAGTTTGTAATAATTGTGAAATAGGCGAAAATGTTGTATTACATAATGCTGTGATTGCTCCTAATTGTAGAATTAGTAGTAACATTCAGATTAGGGATAAAACCTTAGATTTAGGACAAAATATATAATATTAAAACAAAATCGAAATTTCCTCTAACTTATAAAATATGTTTTATGTAATTAACTTAAAATCCTAATAAGTTTTTCAACTTTAAAGTTAGCATTCTTGCTGGCTTCTAAGTATTTAGTATAATTTTTCAAAATTCCCTCAATGTGCAATTTAACATTAATTTTGATTGATTCAATAGTATTAACAAATTTGGTTATTGAGAGCCATCTTACAAGCTTTTCAAATGATTCAGCATTATACCAGAGGATTTCTTGATATCGATTAAAATTGAGATACTGTTGAACTTCTGGATCCATAAGTACAGCAATTATGCTTTCATTTTCACTATGTTCCTTTTCTCTTTCTAATTCAGCCCAATTTTGATGGGTTATTAATAACTTTATTAGTGAAATTGAATCTAGAATCTGTTTGGTTTGGTCGGTTGCCAGATTTTGGAGGACAAGTTGAATATATTTAGATAATCGCCATTCATCTACCCAACTTCTAGTTCTCAATTCGTAATTTGACTTAGATACAACTTTTCCTAACAAATGAATTAATTCCCATGAAATTAAAATACCCCATTCGAAAGAGGATGCTGGAAGTAATTCTTTTAAGGGTAATATTAAACTTTTATCAATATTGAGTTTATCTAATTCATTAATGTATTCTAATGACTTCTTTAATTTATTGAGTATAAGATCTTTTATGTTTTCTAATTTCTCGCTACCTTTTGAGTAGTTTTTAATAACATTTAGTAATTTAATTAAAGATAAATCAAGTTCAAGAAAGGTATTTTCACGTTGCTGGTCGTTTAGAAGATTATTGTAAGTTGTTATACTGATGATCTCTTCTATTGGCTGATGAATAGGTCTATAAATGACATCTGTAAGGGTTTCATCTATATTAGGAACACCCTTTCCCCCTAAAAAGGCATACAATTGAGCATAATGAAAAAATTTATTGTCTTGAACAATTCTAAAGTCTGTGAAAACAAATAGCTGATAAGCATGAAGCTCAACATACAAACCTTTATCAATTAAATCTCTATTTCGCCGAATATACTCCAAACCAGACATATAATCCTTAAAAATGCAGTATCCCTCTTTTGTTAAATCTAAACCTTCTGCTAGAGTTTTTTGGACTATTTTTTTATCATCTCCGCTTTTTATTGCATAACCCACTGAGTTTTTAATAAATCCCTTTGTTTCGGCATATTTATTATGATAAATAACTAGTCCACGCTCATCATTAAATTTATTCGAGTAAGCAAACACATCCTCATTTACGATATTTCCTTCCCAGAAATCATATAATAAGAAGTTTTTTACATCTGCAAATAAATATCGTTTTTTCATTATGGGAAAAATTGTCCTTTCATGATGATGGAACAGACCAAGATTAATCTTTTCATTCCAGTAAGCTTTACGATACTCCATTCCATACTTTTCATAAAAACCTTCTAATTGGCCATGTCCGAACATTGGTAATCCTGGCATAGTTATCATCATTCCACAGATCCCGAAATATTTATCACCATCACCAAATTGTTTAATCGCAGTCTCTTCATCGGGATTATTCATAAAATTTACAAATCTTTTTAATATTTCAGGATCAAATTCTAACGTATTCTTCATAACAGCTCTATATTTCATGTTATCTTCATCACGCAGCATATTCATAAAGGCAGAATTATAGACTCTGTGCATGCCAAGCGTTCTTACGAAAAAGCCTTCAAGCAACCAGAACGCTTCTGCTAATAATAAAGTATCGGGATTTTCCCTATTAATTGTCTCTACTACCTCACGCCAAAATTCCTCAGGAAATGCTTTTAAGAACTCTTCCCTTGTCATCCCATGCTCCGCTCGAGATGGAATGGCCCCTCCAGTACCCGGTTCTGGAAACCAAAGTCGTTGAAAATGCTTTCTCGTGAGAGTCATCGCAGCATCAAATCTGATAATGGGGAACAATCTTGAAACTTCTACTATTTTCTTAATTATATTTTTCCGAACTTCTGAATTTAAAAAGTTAAGCTGGGCAGTATCATTCCAAGGAAAGCTGGTTCCATCATTCCCATGGTAAATATAACGAACATCTCCGTTAATATAATCAATCCGTTTAAATGTCACTGCTGCATCTGTACGAGAAAAATATTTATCTTCTATGAAAATTCCTATATTAGAATTTCCGGATAAATTTTCACCAGAATATGTATATGATGGATATGGTGGATAAGGGAGTGAAATATACCAATCTGGATGGTCTATTATCCATTTTGAAACAATTCCTGTATGGTTTGGTACCATATCGCTAGCAAGTCTTATACCTTTTGACCAAGCTCTTTTTTTTAAATCATTAAAGGAGTCTAGCCCACCCAGATCTTGAGATATTGTATAATCATAAATTGAATAGGCACTGGCTTCCGCTTCAGGATTTCCACACCAACGCTTAATTATCTTTGAAGCTTGACTTCGATCCCAAATTCCTATAATCCAAATTGCATTAAAACCCCAATTTTTTAATGAATTTAATTCCTCATCTGGAATTTCATGCAAATTCCTAATAGGACGATTATACTTTTTTGAGAGTTGATCTAACCACACATAAATATTTTTGGAAATCATCACAGTTTTTGGCATCCAATCTTTATCCGGTGTGAAATTTTCTGTTTCGAAGAGATCATATTCCAATATTTTAGATTCTCCTGGACCTAAACCTCTCATCATTTCTTCTTCTCTTATTAGATCTAATGCTAATAAGATTCGGTATGTGTATTCTCCTAAAATGTCACTCCAATGTTCTTGGATATATTCTAATTGAGCTTTAATCGAATATGGATGTTTAACAAAAGGCTCCATTAGAAAGTCTATTAAATTTTGATTTTTCGATTCAAGAATTATTTCTTTTTCAAAATAATCAACAATTTCATCAACAATTTCTTTATAAGCAGTATTTTTTTCTAATAATGAATCGTCAAATAATTCAATGAAAGGTGAAAAAGCGGGATTATTGTTTTGAAGCCATAGGTTAATAAATTCATTTAAAAAATTATCCTTGTTTTTCTCACCTGAAGTTTGAGTTTTAAGGTACTTTTCGACATCAATCCCTTCTTTATAAACACTTTCTGGAGGAAATTCTTCAAATAATACAGAGGTAGTTTTATTAATTTCCTCTATTCCTATCTTTTTAGTTAAATTTTTAGACAGATTTTCTAAAAAATCAGGTTTTTCCTGTAAATTAGTATAAAATTCAATAATATAATTGTTTATTTCACTCAATAATGCTACTGCATTAAATTGACTAATGCTAATTGCAAGCTCTGGAAAATTAACAAGATTTTTCCGTTGATTAATTTTTTGGACAAATAGACGAATAGAATAAACATCTCCTCCAAAAAGGATATCACCTCTTTCAGAAAATTTAAAATCTTCAAATTGATATTGATTCCTTGCTTTTCTAGAAATTTTCATTTATAAAACTCATTAATTTAATTATAATTGAAATTAAAAATTCAGCTTTTATAAAACTTAAATTGTATTTTTTTTAGAGAATATTTATTATAATAAGAAGAAATATCTTAATAGTTTTAATATACAATTGAAATTCTTAACATAAATAAACAATTAAAAATTTAACTTTTGTTTAGTTATATAAATTATATTATCCAATAAGAGAAATTGAATGAAATTATATGTCTCGAATTCAAAATCTTGATCATCTCTATAAAAATGGTCGGATTATAGGGAAGGCAAATTACATCTTTACACCAGAGATTGCTAGTTCAATAGGTGCAATACACGGAAGTATGGTTAACATTGATGAGACGGTAGTCATAGGTCGGGATTATCATAATGATAGTCGGATGTTGAAACGAGCTTATACTTCCGGAGTAATGAGTACAGGAGTTAGTGTTTTGAATTTATCCGACTGTACGTACCCCTTACTACAATTTACAATAAGAAGATTTGGAGCAAGTGGGGGGTCATACTTTTCAGGTGGACATCTCTATAGTGAAGATGTAGGAGTAAGATTTGTGGATGCAGGGGGGATAGAATTTTCTCCTCTAGACATTAAAAAAATTATAGAATCTTATAATTCTTATCCAAAACAGATTAGAAGAGTTGAACCACGACGTATTGGGCAAATTATCGCAATACCCCAAACTCAAGACGTGTATATTAAATCATTAGAGCAATTTGTGGATAAAAAGTCAATAAGTAGCGCTAATTTAAAAATTGTAGTTGATTGTTCGTTTGGTCCAACTGGAAAGATAACTCCTTTGCTTGTAAATGAAATAGGAGTTGAGATAATTGCATTAAATACTCATTATCGCGAAAGATCAGACGTACCGGTACCTAGTATTAATACAATTAAAAATACCGCAGAAATTGTTAAAGCATCACAGAGTCATCTAGGAGTTTGTTTCGATGTAGATGGTTCTCGAATCCTAGTAGTGGACGAAAATGGTTTAGAAATAAGTTATGAAGATTTATTTATGTTATTTGTTGCTTATGATAAGAAAATTCAAAATTCTAAACCAAGTACAATTATAACTACGCCTTCAATTTCTCCTGTTGTAAAAGAATTTATTGAGGACTCTGGATTTCCAGTTAAGCTCATCCAAAACGATCCTGGTGAGATTTCAAGGCAAATACGTGAAGAACGGGCGTGTTTTGCAGCAGCGGATACACTAAAGTATTACTTTCCCTCTTATGCACCGTTCTCTGATGGAAACTTTATACTGCTCAAGATCTTAGAAATAATGAGTGAACAAAAAGATCTCATAAGCTCATTAACGCGAGGATTCCCCAAAGGAATAAAAATTAATCGTTCAATTCCTGTTTCAGATAAGATCGTCGAAACAATTCATAATCGTCTAATAGATTTTGCTGAGGAACATGGATTCAAATATCAAGATATTATTAATGAATTGAAAATTATTGGGGATGGTGTTTATGTCAATATAAAAGTGGCATTGAATCGTAATGCGTTAATATTATCTGCTGAATCTGAAGATAAAACAAAATCAGATGAAATTATGAAAGAACTATCAAAAATTATCTCAAAATTAAAATAATTCTAACTAAATTTCGATTAAGTACTAATTTATTTAAAGTGCTTTTTTTATAGCCATTAAACATTTAAAAAAGAATATCAATATATAATTAATAATGAAAATATATTTATTCCAGAGGAAGTAATTATCGTGGCATTGTTAGATATTAATTCAATAATAGTTTTAGTTACTCTATTTGTCATATTCGGCATCTTTCTATTTTTTGATCTATTCAAGAGAAATGAGAAATATGGGTATTTAGCATATCTAGTTGCGTTAATTCCTGGTAATTTCTTGTGGTTTTTAAATTTTGATGTTCTAGGAATATATTTAATACTCTTCATTCTATGGGATATATGCTTGCTACGCGATCTCTATGGAGTGACTTCAGAAAAAAAAGAAATAAATGAGTTTATTTTATATTTGCTTTTGGGAATAATAGTTCAATTAATTCTTACTGCTGTACTTCCAGTTTCATTTCCAGCTCTTCAAACTAATACTACTGTATTTTGGTTCTTTTATCTCCCAGACATCTATACCGATGCTTTTTTAATTGAAGCATGGGTTGATTTTGGAATGCTATTTGCATTTAGAATGTCTGCCTCTGTACTTATTGGTTTGGTTATCGTTCCATTATTAGTCGATCTTAAAGGAGAAGAAGTACCTTTACCGATATTCATTATAATAATTGGATTGTTTATACTACCATTTCTTTATTTAAGCTATATTTGGTTACCTCAAGCCATGGCCGTCTTAACATTTCTTATGAGTGTACTTTTATTTATTGTACTACTACTGATAACTAAGAGCGGAAAAGAACAAATTAAGAATAAATGATTTTATCTCTCTTATTCCTCTATTATTTTTTTTAATTATTTTTATATATATATTAATAAATTATCAAAATTATCAATATCTTAATTAAATACTAATTGATGTTGGGAGTATGGCAAAAAAAAGTAAAGATTCCGAAGGTCTTTCGGAAGATAAAACTATTAAAACCGAGATTACTTATAATTTAAAGGATTTGCCCGGTGTGGGAGATACTACAGTAAAAAAGTTAATGGAGAGCGGAGTAACCTCAATAAGAACGCTTGCGATGTATCCTCTCTCAAAATTAATAGATGAAGTGGGTATTGGAGAAAAAACAGCACTGAAAATAATTAAAGCTGCGCAAGATATTGAAAAAATGGGATTTGAAAGCGCAGATATCATATGGGAAAAAAGAAAATTGTTGAATCACTTAACCACGGGAAGTCAGAACTTAGATGATTTACTAATGGGAGGTATTGAACCCGGATCCGTAACTGAGCTATTTGGAGAATATAGAACTGGTAAAACACAGATTGCTCATCAACTATGTGTTAATGTTCAATTGAATTATGAGGATGGGGGTCTTGAAGGCAACGCCTTATACATTGATACTGAAGGAACCTTCAGACCAGAACGTATCATCCAAATGGCTGAAGGAAAAAGTTTAGATCATCGTAAAATTTTAAAAAATATTACAGTAGGGAGAGCGTTTAATAGTGATCACCAGATTTTATTAGCCAGAGAGGCATCAAAAATCGTAGATGAAAAAAATATAAAGTTAATAATAGTGGACTCAATTATAGGTCATTTTCGCAGCGAATATGTAGGTCGTGGTACATTAGCAAGTAGACAACAAATGTTAAATAGCCATGTTCATGATCTATTAAGATTAACTGAAATGTATGATGAATTAGCAGTGTTAGTTACAAATCAAGTTTCTTCAAAACCAGATGTCTTTTATGGAGACCCATTAACGGCCACAGGAGGGAACATTATTGCGCACGGAACAACAATCAGAATTAGGCTGCGTAAAGGAAAAGGAGAGCAAAGAGTAGCAAAAATAGTTGATGCCCCACATTTACCCGAGGGAGAAGCTATCTTCTCTATTACTGAAGATGGAATTCAAGATTGAAAGTTTTTACTTAAATTAAATTTTCATCGATAAACTACAAAATAAAAAAGGGGTATGTATTCCTAACTCTGGAATATTTTATAAGAGAATCAATAGTTTATAGATTAAAAATTAAGATTTACATCTACTTTTATACCGTCTCTAACACTCTGAGTTACAGTGCAATAATTTTCAAACATTTTCTTACATTGTTCCGCTCTTTTTCGCGCATCTGGATCTTTTATAATAGAATCAATGTTCACATCAATCTGTTTGACTCTTAAAAATCCTTTTTCATTTCGAGCTAAAGTCACTTCTGCTTCAGCTTTCAGATCATTAAGTGAGAGCGCCCTCTTTTTTAAACAAAATATAAAGCTCGCACTTAAGCACCCTAAAATAGCTAACCCTAACATCCTTGAGGGATTTGGTCCTAGCATATCTACTTCATCCTTATTAGTTTCATCTATATAACAATCTTTTACTTTCATTGTCCCCAGATCACATTTAAAAATCATTTCTTCCTCTAATTTAATCCCAACTCTGGTTTTTATCTCTTCAGACATTTTTATAAATTCTTTAATATGTTATTATTTGAGGTATTTTTAATAATTATTATATTAAAAACACTGGATTACTTCTTAAACCTTTTTAATTTAACCAATAAATATTACATCTCTAAGGTTTAGTCACTTGGAATTTTTGAGGTTTCTATTCTCTTTAAATTAAAATGCCTTGATAAATGGAAGTACAAGCCAACAAAATAAAAAGCAATCAGCCAAATATATTCAAGCGCAAACATAGAAACAAATAAAAGCATTAATGTGAATAACAAAAACTCAATACTAAGACAATATTTATTACTATAATATTTAGCATCAAAGAAAGATTCAGATTTTTGATATTTCATCAAATAATTAGGTAAATTTTCTAACTCTTCTTTAGTTATAAGAAGTTTCAATCCTAATAACTTTTTATTGAAGTAGAAAAAATTAGTACCCCAATCAAGAGTATCAATAAAAATGTGGATTGCATATGTAAATCCACTTAGAAATAGAACGGGCCAATTAATTAACAATCCTATTATTATAATAAGGAGACTTGGAATAATTGAATGGGAAATTAACATTCTATGATTATGATCTTTAGCATATTGTGAAAAAAACACATCAAAATCGCAAATAAAAGAAAAAGTTACTGTTAATGTAAAATCTAGTAATGAAAAATTCAGGAAATAATGAAATAAAGAACTAACAATGATCCCTATAGCAAAATGACTATTTATATGCATGATAAATAGTTTAAACTAAATCAATTTATATAATTTCTACTGTTTACTCTTTTTAAAACTTTGGTTTTTCTCTGGAATCCCGCTGGACCGTTCTCTTCTACTAAAAAGGAAGCTGCAGCAGAAGCTAAATATGCCGATGCTTCAATATCAGGTCTAGAACGATTAGAAGTCATGAATTCATAAAGAAAAATGGCTAGATAAACATCTCCTGCTCCAGTTTCATCAATTACCTCAACAGGCTTGAATGCAGGAACTCTTATTATGGGAGCCTCCTCTTTTTTAATCATAGAACCATTCTCTCCTAAAGTCATAATGTATATACCTTTATTTTTAAACTTTTGAAAATATTCCATTACCTCACCTAAATTTTCTTTTCCAGTTAATAATTGCATTTCAATTTCAGAACCTTTTAATATTAAACGATCACCTATCAATTCAATAATATTATATACTTTTTCTAGCAATTCTTTATTCGAGATATAAGAAACTTCACCTTTTTCATTTATATTTCTTATAAATCCCTGTAAATCAATTCCTATATATGAATTGGGAAATTCTAAAACAATTCTAGAAACATATTCATGGGAAATTTCATTACATAAAGGTGCTAATACTATAATATCTGGTTTATTTATCTTATAAAAATTTGGAATATCATCAAAATTTAAATTAGGGCTTTTAGATTTAAGGGTTAAAATTCTTGAATGGTCTAAATAATTCAGAACAAAATTAGTATTAAGGGAATCAGACCATTTTATACCATTCAGATCAATATTTTTCTTATTGAACTTATTTATAAATGATGCATAAAAATTTTTTTTTCCAATATTAGATATTATTCCAATATTTACATGTTTTGTATAATTTCTTAAAGCTAATGAACCAAATGTAACAGTTCCACCCAATGAGGGTGTATTTGGTTTATTAAACCTTATAATATTATCTATTGCTAAATGACCAATAAATAATATTGAGATAAATTTTGAGTTATATTTATACATATTTTCGTTTCATAATTTCTTATCCTACATAAAATTTACTTTAACCCGCAAAAGCAAGGCTTTTAAACCAAAATATGGCTAAATAGTAATGAAACTGAAAATTATTCAGTAGTTTTTCAAAAAAAAATTATGTTTTATTTAACTTATTACTCAACTCAACTATTTTTTGATCTTTTTCTTTAACCAAGAGTTTCAATTTATTAATTTGATTCTGCAGATTTTCAATTAAACCAGACATCGAACCTGAAGAGCCCGTAGTTTGGTTTGGTTGAGATAACTTTAATTCAGTAATGATATTTTCTTTTTCCCTTAATTTGCTCTCAAGATCCATAATTTTATCTTCTACTTGGCGCATAGCTACTTGGGATATTTCTATCTCCTTATTTTTAAGCGATTGTTGAATTTTCTCAAGATCTTGCTTTAAAATTTCATTTTCATTTTTCAATACTTCAAGATCTGAAGCATTAAATTGAATTCCTTTCTCTTCTAAAGATTTTTTTAATTGGGATTTCTCTTCAGTAAGCTTTTCCACAATTTTTTTATATTTATTCAAATCAGTTTGTAAATCTTGGCATAGCGTTTCAAGCGGCAGAGTTGCTCCTTCAGATGAAGGCGGTTTAATAATCGTGCTTTGTGTTGTAACTACTGGTAGAACATAATCTACAGGCATACTCTTAATTTTTTCAATCATTTGATTGTTTAAATTTTCATTTTCAAGTTGCAAATCCTTGATCTTCTCTTCAAGAACTTGTATATGAGTATTTTTTTTGGATAATTCTCCTTTTAGTTCCTCAACTATAGTATTATTTAAATTTACTTGAGTGGATTTTATTAGATTTTGAGTATTTTGAAACTGTGAGATACTTTTATCTTTTTCTTTTATTAAATTATCTTTTTCTTGTAATAGATTAACCATACTATTTACTTTATTACTAAGATTCACATTTTCTTGTTGTAACTCGTTAATTCTAAATGTAGCATCTGTGAGAGCTTCTTCTTTTTCTAATTTTAATTTTTCTTTTTCTTGTATAGCAGAATTTAAAATCTCTTCTGATTTTGTTATTAACTGCAGATTTTCTGCAATTTTCAACTTTAAAATTTCATTTTCTTTTTGTAAATCTTCAATTTTATTTAACGAATCACCAATCGCGGAGGGTTTATTTTCAGAACCTATTTTTTTCTTCCATAAGGTAATGAAATCCTCTATCTTTTCATTTTCTTCTGGCATAACTATTTTAATGTATATATTAATTCCATTTAAATTAATCGAAAATTTATTATTTCGTTATAACTCCCGAGAAATAACCGACACAATACCCAAATTCTTTGGTCCTTTCAGTACTTGTATAATGCTTTAAACAATAACCTTCTTTAGCTCCCAGTTTTGTACCAATCAACAAGACTAAAGTAATTGTATGTCGTCCGCAAACTGTAGCTCGCATTCCTAAGTCAAAAATATCATGTGCTCTTAAATTAATAAAGTTATTTATGACATTCTCATCCTTCTTTTTGAATTTTAGCAATTCTTGCTCATTATAAACATGTTCATGATAAAGGTCCGATGATGCTACAACCACGATATCCTTATTTACTTTTTGAATCAAAGCTGTTAATTCATTAGCAATTTTTTCCAAAACTGGATATTCATGAGATGATATTTTAATTGGGACGATTTTTACATCATTATCTCCAGCAAAATATTTTATAATCGGCATCTGAAGCTCTAAACTATTTTCACTACTCCCAATAAAAGCAGAACTTTTAGCAACTAAGCTTTTACAGTCATCTAATATGCTTTTTGCTAATTCGCTATCTATTTTTAAATTTCCTAATGGCGTTTCCCATTCTCCTTCCTCTAATAAACAATCCGGGAAATAATTACGATGATCAAATCCAATTACAATTACTGTATCTGGTATTTTTTCTTCAAATAAGGTTAAATAAGTACAAATTGCACACGCCCCCGAATAATACATACCAGCATGGGGAGATACACCTCCTATAATTTTCCTTTCTGGTAAACCTTTTGTTTTAAATTCTTTGCCAGGTCCAAATTCCTTATCTTTCATGAATTCTTGTAACATTTGGACTAAGTCATTTTCATTTCGTGGATACCATGACCCTGCATTTACCATACGTCTAATATTCATAAAAATTCACCCTAGTAATTTCTTTAACTATCAATTTATTAATTAATAAAATTATTCACTGGTTTTTATAATTTTAATTCGTCTAATAATTATACCACGAGTTAAGTAAAATTCGTTATAAAAGAATTATTAAGACACAATTAATATTTCTAGAGTAATGGATCAAGAAAAAACAATTCAGATTTCTTTAGAAAATATTGATGAATCGGATATTCCAAATAAAATACCCGCTAAATTTGTTAATAATAGAGTGATTATATTCAATCCGTTATATGCCTCTTATTTATATGTTAAAAAAGGATTTTTTGGGTCCCCTTTGGGTATAAGTAAACCAAGATTAGAATACTTTTCAAAACCTTCGGAGTTATCTGTAATAGAAGCATATTACTTATTAAAGAATGACAGGATCACCCTTTTTGACCCACAACAAAATAAATCTCTAACACCCGATGATTTTTATGAAATTGGGAAGAAAATTCATCACAAATTTGAAGAGAAGTTTATAATATATCAAGATTTAAGAGAAAAAGGTTATATTCCAAGACCTGGTCTAAAATTTGGAGCAGATTTTGTAGTATATAAAAGGGGTCCTGGTTTAGAGCACTCTCCTTTTATTGTTCATGTACTTCCTCATGATGCCAAGATATCTGCTATTGATATGGTACGCGCTGGGCGCTTAGCAACCTCTGTTAGAAAAAAGTTTGTAATCGCTAATCCTTTAACAATTACTTATTACTTCTTTGAGTGGTTTAAACCTTAAAGAGCCAATTATTCTAAAATACAAGGGGAAGTTCGTTATTATTTAAAACAATATTTAATACGTATTTTTCGATTCTTTATTTGGATTCTTACGAAGGAAACATTAATCTCAAACATCTCTCTAAAACTTCATCCTTCATTTGTATTATTTTTTCAAATTGATCATTAGATATTGTCAAATTTGCCGCTTTAATAATATTTATAACTTTACTAAAACAAGTTTGATCGAAGAATAACCCTTTATCCATTAAGGCTCTTCCCTCTTGATCTATAATCAAAATTAGTTTAATTAAAAGAATTAATTTATTGAAATCAGTAAAATTATCGGTTTTATCAAATGCATTTTGATTTAAGAAAGAATTTCTTAGTAGTCGCGCCATAAAAACATTGAATTTCTGATAATCTAATAAATCAAGTTCTCCTGTTAATTGATAAGCTAATAGAAATTCATTCTCCTTAGCCAATAATTCATTAACCCTTTTTCGGCATTCGAACCAATCGAGATCTAGGGCATACCACTCAATAGC
>Ga0180437_10004193_pt1 | contig 20718 bp, 25 predicted proteins | sample SS_ome_4_FD_132410 | JGI IMG/M metagenome (GOLD analysis project Ga0180437, IMG submission 132410) | Hypersaline lake sediment archaeal communities from the Salton Sea, California, USA - SS_3_D_1 metaG | ecosystem: Environmental > Aquatic > Non-marine Saline and Alkaline > Hypersaline >... | reverse complement strand
TGCCCGTTACACCACCGGATTCACACCGCCGACTGCGGCGTTCCCTCTAACGTGAGGCTAGATCATGGCTGACAAGAAAATCTCACAGTTAACTTCTGGCGCGCCTGCTCAAGCAGGCGATGAGTATATTGTAGCTCGATCTGGCGCTAACTATAAGCTCACGCTGACGAATATTGCGGCATCGATGCCGCCGATTGGCGCCACAACGCCGAATACAGGGGCGTTTACCGATCTGACCGCAAGCGGCACGGTTTCATTCTCCGGCGCAACGGTCTCGAACGGCGGCTCAGTCACGACCGTAGACATCAACGGCGGCACGATTGATGGAGTAAACATCGGTGGCGCGTCTCCTTCAGTAGGTACGTTTACGACGCTTTCAGATTCTTTGGGCAACGTTCGCACTATCCCGCAGTCGGGATCAGCTAAGACAGGAAGCTACACGTTAGCCGTTACAGATGTCGGTCAGTTCATTGAGGTCGGCTCTGGCGGCAGCATTACGGTTCCTGATGCAACATTCCAAGCGGGCGATGTGGTGTCGATCTTCAACAATACGACCGGCACTGTCACGCTGACTATGAGCATTACGACTGCATATATCGGCGGCGCTGACGTAGATGAGGCGACGATCGATTTAGCCACTCGCGGTGTAGCGACGATTCTGTTTATTTCTGGCACCGTCTGCGTAGTCAACGGGAACGTGAGCTAAACGATGTCTAGCATTATGCAGTTATTACTGTCGGCAGTACCACAATCAAATACAGTGGGTATTTTTTATGCGGACAGTTATTCTGCAAATTTATGGGCCGCAGTTCCCTTAACTACTTACCAAAGCGCTACTACTGGCGGAGCCTTTATTGATGTAGCTCCGCAAATACGTACTGCTTCTGGACAAACACCGGGAACAGCGAAAACATATAACACTGGAACCGCTACTATTACCACAACTAATACTGCACCATTTGGTTGGTATGGTAACTCTATGGCGCTTCCTACATCGTACAGCGCGGGGACTGATTTAACCTACACTAGCAATAACTTAGGCAGCAATCAAGTTTTAACTTGGGAGGCGTGGGTTTATTGTTCGGTAGTAGGGGTTAACAGAACTTTAATTGCGACAAATAATTTTGGAGGGGGGTACTATCCCGCTTGGGTGTTTTACATAGGCGCTACTGGATACCCCACATATTTTAGTAATCCATCAGGAGCGTTTGCGTCTAGCACACAAGTTTCGGTAGGGTGGAATCACATTGCAATGTGTTGCGATGGCACTTCTACGCTAAAAATGTTTCAAAATGGAACTATGACATATAGCGGCGGATATGGCCCAAACGGCGGCCAAAGTATTGCAACTATTGGAAACAGCTATTGGGATGGTTTTGGAGGGCTTACTTCTGGAATAAAAATGTGCGACAACCGAATTTATACCGGAATACAGAAATATACGGGATCATTTACGGTTAGTACCACAAATCCAGATTTTGGCGGCGCTATCATAGCAGCATAAATATAGTTGGAGCGATAAATGTCTACCATTAAAATTTCTCAATTGCCGGCGGCTACCAGCCCAGTGGCTAGCACAAGCGTAGTGCCGGTGGTGCAGAACGGTCAGACTGTCAAAGCAACGCTATCGCAAATAGCTGAGATGGTATCGGTTACTGCTTTTGGGGCGGTTGGAGATGACTTGTCTGACAACACAGTCGCCATTCAAGCTGCGATTGATTCGTTAACGACGGGCGGTACGTTATTCTTTCCGCCAGGAACCTATCGCAGCGGCGCACTAACAATCGATAACCTTAACGTTAAGTTTTTAATGGCCGAAGGCGCCGTGCTCAAATTCCCAACACTGGGTGCTGGCGTCAAAGCCATTACAGTTAACGTTAACAACTTTTCGATTGAAAACGGTAAGTTGCAAGGCCCAGCGGCGTCGGTATATGTCGCTAACGAGAACGGCATCCACATGGTCGGCACCTCGACCTCTGTTCGCAAGAGCGGGCTAGAGCTGCGCAATGTCGAGATCACGCAGTTCGGTGGGCATGGAATCTACGCGCAGTTCGTCGATAACATTTTGCTAGATGGCTGCAAGATTCATTACTGCGGTTACTCAGGCGCGTCGTTCCTGTCTTGCAATCACGGTGTCGCAACCAAGAATCAATTTCTAAATATCACGCCGGGAACGTCCGGCAATATGTACGGCATCTCTCTGACCCATGACTCAACGGGATACAGCAGCGATCCTAATGCAGGTACTAAATTAGCCGCTAACCCATTCTGTTGGGACTGGTACGTTGGCTACAACTATGCCGCTTATAACGCATGGGAGCCAATCGATTGTCATGGCGGCTATGAGATCACCATCGACAGCAACAAGGTATACGCCAGCTACGGCGGCATCGCGCTTTGCTCAAGCAGTGGCGACGCGGCGGGGTACGCCGGTTACGATAATGCGGTCATTAATAACGTCGTAGATGCACGCAATCCTGACGGCACTGCGTCAACCTACGAAAACGATAATTACGGCATTAACCTGAACGGCGGCTCTACGCTAAACCACAAGAATGTAGTTTGCACAAATAACATTGTTATTGGGCACGGCATTTTGGGCAACACCAACTCTGGCGCAATCCAAGCGGTGTTTGTTCAAAACGCTAATATTTCTAACAACATTGTTCAGAAGTGGGGTGGCTCTTGCATCATCGGCACCGCTAGCTCATCGCTCATCATTTCCAAGAATACGTTTCTGGAGTTAGGCGGTACGGCAGCGGGCGCTGAAAACGCCGTTATGATTGAGACCACATCGAGTCTCGGTAACACCATCACGATTACCGATAACTCAATGCAGGCTAACGGTGGTACGGCTGGGCTTGTTGGAGTTCGCGCTCCGCAGCTAACGACACTGCCTTACTTTGCAGGCAATGACTTTGCGGCGGCGAGTTCTGCTGGGTATGTCGTGCCTAATGCTTTCTTGGTTAGCGATATAGCATCCCCCATCCTTCGCGTTGATGTAGACAACGCAGGAGGTGGAGCGGCTGTCAATGTGGATGTGGCCGCACTTAGTCGATACCCCACCTTTCGTATCGATGTTACGTCGAGTAATGCTTCGTCTGAAATCTCTAATTTTACGAATGGTGTCTATGGTCAGGTAATCCATATCCATTCGCCTGACTCAACGGCGTTCGTCTTAAATACGACAGCTAAACGATTGTCGGGCGGTTCGGCGTTTACCGCAAGTCAATGGGACATTATCAGCCTGTTGCAGACTGGTAACGGTTCCGGCGTCGGCGGCGTCTTTTGGACAGAGATCAGCCGATCAGTAAATGCGTAATGGCAACGCTTAACCGTAAAGAGCACTCAATATGACTACCATTAAAATTTCTCAGCTGCCGGATGCGACCACACCGCTTACGGGCGATGAGGTGATTCCGTTAGATCAAGCCAACGTCACTAAAAAAGTCCCATCATCGTTTCTGATTTCATCCGTCACGCCGGAACAATTTGGCGCAGCGGGAGATGGGGTAACAGATGATACAGCGGCTATTCAAGCGGCTATAGATTCATTAGTAGCAGGCGATACGCTGTTGTTCCGCAACAACTACAAGATCACCGCAAACCTAACAATCACCAACAAGTCCCGCATCCGATTGACCGGAAAGGGGCGCGTGTTCCTCTCTGGCGCGGCATCAGGTGCGTACATCTTCCAGCTTGTCGGCACTTGCGACGAGGTTGAGATCGACAGCATGACGCTGGTTGGCGACGGTAACGCAAGCTATACGCAGACTGCGATTGGCTGCAATTCAGGCCAGACGATTAGCAACACTCGCTTTCACGATCTGAACATTAGCAACATCAATGTCGGCATCGCGCATAACGCGAACTTGAGCGGTAGTTGGACAAAAGGTTTTTGTTATTCCAACTCGTTCAAAGATATTCTCGGCACCGTCTCGGGTTCTGGTTACGGCATTTTGATGGCGAAGGCTACGCAGATCACGGTCACGGAAAACGTGCTGGATAACTGCGGGCGTCACTCGATCTATCAAGGCGCGGGCCAGAACTGCAACAACCTAATTGCGAACAACGTGATCGTGAACCACCGCAGCACAGTGGGCGATGGGAGCTTCCGAGCGGCAGCGGTCATTGCTCGCTCAAGCGATGTAACCTTCACGGGTAACAAGTTCTATAACTGTTACGACTGTTGCCTTGAGATCGCGCACGTTACGTCGGACGCGGTAAATTGCTCTAACATTCTGGTTGAGGGCAATAGCTTTACTAATCGCGGGAACGCGGTGCATACGATCTTGATTGGCGAGCAGCTTACGCCAACGTCTTACTCGACAAATTACGTCAACATTTTCAACAACACTTTTGATGATGACCTATCGGTCACGGCTGCGCTGCCTCCTAACATCTACATTCTGAACGGCACCAACATTACGATTGAGAGCAATCGATTCATTCGACGTAATGTAACAACCAGTCTGTCGGCGTGTATTTTGTACGGCAACAACACTTATCTCAGTAGCAGCACTCAGCTTAACAACTGCTCGATCCGCAATAACTTTGCGACCGCAGACGGAACGGCTGGAACAGCAGGATTTGTAACGGTCTGCTCAACGGGAGCCACCGGAACGAACGTCTATTACGTCAAAGACAATTACGCACAGAATTGGCCGAAGTTGGTGGAGTGGGATGCCACGCCAACGAACCCCAATTCGTTTCTTAAGTTTAGAATTACCGTCACCTACGATTTCGGATCAATTTCAGCCAACACCGGAGCCGCCACCACCGTCGCGGTTGATGGATGCAAGCGAACCAGTGCCGTCCGAGGCCGACCGCAATACTCGCTTATCTCTAGCGGAACGATGTTTTCGTTTTATGCAAAAGATGATGCGGACAATTTGGTCGCTATTCAGGCGGTAAACGTGACGGCGGGAGCGCTTGATCCGCCCGAGCAAGATTTTTTAATCGATATTGAAGACGTTGAGCCCTATTATGGATAACGTTGCCTTTACGCAACGAGCAGAGTAAAGTTTAACTGTACTGGTGCGGTTCACCAGGGATTCATTAGGAATCACAATGACTGAAGAGACTGAAGTTGTAGCGGAAGAGACTCCCGCGCCGGAACCGGAAGTGACGGCCACACCGGAACCCGAATTAGTTGCCCAAGAGGCAGAACAGCCGGAGGAAAAGCCAGCCAAGACGTTCACCCAAGAGGAACTGGACGCGATGGTTGGCAAACGGCTTGCGAGAGAACGTCGCAAGTGGGAACGCGAACAGGCTGCTAGAGCCGCTGATGCCCCCAAGGCCGACGCGACGCCGCTGCCCGCGAAGGAAGAAGATCCTGATGCATACGCCGAGGCACTTGCCGAGCGTAAAGCCGCAGAACTTCTAGCCCAACGGGAAGCGCAACGTCAGCAGATGGAGATCTTGGAGGCGTATCACGAGCGAGAAGAGGCCGCGCGAGAGAAGTATGATGACTTCGAGCAAGTCGCGTACAACCGAGCGCTGCCGATTACGACCGTGATGGCGGAGACGATTCAAGCCTCAGACGTAGGCCCTGATGTGGCCTACTACTTGGGCTCGAATCCAAAAGAAGCCGAGCGCATTTCCCGCTTGTCACCTTATCTACAAGCCAAGGAGATCGGCAAGATTGAGGCTAAAATAGCCGACAATCCGCCGGTTAAAAAGACAACCAACGCGCCTCCGCCGATCAAGCCGGTAACGGCTAAAGTCGCAAGCGCACCGGCCCGAGACACGACAGACCCTCGCTCAATTAAGGAAATGGGCACGTCTGAGTGGATCGAAGCTGAGCGTTTACGGCAGATGAAACAGTGGGAAGCGCGTCGTAACCGCTAACTTCATTTTGGAGATTTATTGTGGCTAATTCACTTCTGACTATTGACATGATCACGAGGAAGGCTCTTGAGATCCTTGAGAACAACCTCGTGCTCACCCGTAACGTGAACCGTCAGTACGACGACAGCTTCGCTGTCGAAGGTGCCAAGATTGGTTCGACCCTCCGCATCCGCTTGCCGGATCGCGCCCTTGTGACTGACGGCGCCGCGCTTCAGGTGCAGTCCGACAACGAGCAATTCACGACTCTCACTGTCGCCTCGCAGAAGCACATCGGCATCAACTTCACGAGCGCCGAGATGGCTCTCCAGTTGGACGACTTCGCAGATCGCGTGTTGAAGCCGCGTATCAGCCAGTTGGCCGCCAGCATCGACGCCGACGTGGCGAACTCGTACAAGAGCATCTTCCAGTCAGTCGGCACTCCCGGCACGACCCCTGGCACCTCGCTCGTTCTGTTGCAGGCGCAGCAGAAGCTCAACGAGGCTGCTGCGGGCATGGCGCCGCGCTACGCGACCGTCAACCCTGCCGCCAACGCCGCGTTGGTCGAGGGCATGAAGGGCCTCTTCAACCCAGTTGACTCCATCAGCCGTCAGTTCAAGAACGGCATGATGGGCGAAGGCATCTTGGGTTACGACGAGATCAACATGTCTCAGTCGATCAAGCAGCACACCAACGGCTCAGCCTTGCGTTCGGACACCCCGATTGTCAAGACCACGCTGACCGAAGGCGCCAACACGCTGACGCTCGACAACGTGACCGACGGCAACACCTTGGTCCCTGGCGACGTGTTCACGATTGCTGGCGTGTATGCGGTCAACCCGCAGACCCGCGAGTCAACCGGCGCGTTGCAGCAGTTTGTGGTGCAGAACACCGTGACTTCGGCTTCGACCGAGTTTGCGGATGTGGAGTTTGCGCCAGCGGTCTACGGCCCGACTCACGCTCTTGCCACCGTCAGCAAGCTGCCAACGGCTAGCGATGTCGTGACCTTCTTGGGTGCGGCTAGCGGCCAGTACGCGCAGAACTTGGTGTACCACAAGGACGCGATCACGTTCGCCACCGCCGACCTCCTGCTCCCGCAGGGTGTTGACATGGCGAGCCGTCAGGTCCACAACGGCATCTCCATGCGCGTTGTCCGTCAGTACGACATCAACAACGACCGTATGCCTTGCCGTATTGACGTACTGTACGGGTATGGGGTCATTCGTCCGCAGATGGCCGTGCGCCTCTGGGGCTAATGTTTAACCTTATTCACGGAGTATTGAAAAATGGCAATTTCTAATGGTACTGGTGGCTATCAGATCGGCGCCGGCAATGTTGGCGAGCCGGTTATGTTTGCCCAAGGCGCCCCCGTGGCGCTTACGGCAGGCGCGACGGCTACGCCAGCGCAGCTTGCAGGCGGTCTTTTCACCTTCAACGGCACGGCAGGCAATCTGACCCTTCCGACCGTTGCGGATTGGGAAGCTGCTTATTCGTCCACTGCAAAAGTTGACGCAGCGTTCGACTTCTTCGTCATCAACATCGATGCGTCGGGTTCGGATGCGATCACGGTTGCTGTGGGTACGGGCTGGACGCTTGTAGGCGCAGGCGCTGTAGCGGCGGCCACGTCAGGTCACTTCCGTTGCCGTAAGACCGGCGACGGTGCGTGGACTGTCTACCGCATCTCGTAATAGCAAACGCCCCCTACGGGTGATACCGTAGGGGGCACTGCCTAGAGGACTACGCTCATGCCTAACACCAAGCCGATTGGTGTCGCCTATGCAGATCAGCTTTTGGACGGAGCTCGCTTTGTCCCAGAAGTGGCTGCGAATACGACGGCACTTACCGACATTACCTTTACCGCTCCTAGCTCACCTGACTACGCAATTCAGGATCTAACCAACAGCTCTCCGTTTGGCTTCGTTACTAAAGATGAAGGCAACACGGTGTTGTCTGTGGTCAAGAACCTTCAGGATCGCGTGTCGGAACTAGAGAGCAAACTGCAAACTTACGGTATTCTTCCGTAACTATGCACTACTATCTTCGTCATCCCGTTCACGGGACCAAGGTGGCGATTTCCGATATGGAAGTCGCTATGGATTACCAGAACGGATGGGAAGAGTTCGACCCAACGGAACCGGCGGTGCAAGAGGAAACTTTTGCATCGTCGGACTCCGTTATGGCCGACAACAAGTTAAGAACGCGTCGAAAAAGGAAGGAATAAGCCATGACTACCGCCGCTGACCAAATTAACGGCGCGTTGCGGTTGATCGGCCAGTTAGCGGAAGGCGAGGTGCCTTCAGCAGAAACGTCCGCCGATGCTCTTACCGCGCTGAATCAAATGATCGACTCGTGGAGCACTGAACGACTATCAGTGTATGCCACGCAAGACCAAACTTTTTCATGGCCCGCAGGTGAGCGGATTCGCACCATTGGTCCGACGGGCGATTTTGTCGGCGTGCGTCCCGTGCAGATCCTAGACTCGACGTACTTCCGTGACGCGACCACCAATGTAGCTTACGGTATTCGTATGCTTAACGAGTTGCAATATAACAACATTGCCGTTAAGACCGTTACGAGCACGTACCCTCAGATTATGTGGGTCAACATGACCCATCCCGACGTTACGATGTACGTCTATCCAGTACCGACTCGGGTGCTAGAGTTTCACATCATTTCGGTGCAGGAGTTGTCTGAGCCCGCGACGCTCGACACAACGCTCGCCTTTCCGCCAGGCTACCTGCGCGCGTTCCGTTATAACTTAGCGATGGAGCTCGCGCCCGAGTTTGGGGTTGAGCCTTCGCCGCAGGTGCAACGCATTGCGATGACAAGCAAACGCAATCTCAAGCGCATCAACAACCCAGACGATGTGATGTCGATGCCGTATAGCGTGATTGCACGCCGTAATCGCTACAACATCTACGCTGGTAACTTCTAATGAAGACGCCGATTCTCGGCTCCTCATACGTACTTCGGTCGGTTAACGCCGCCGATAATCGTATGGTTAATTTGTACCCCGAGGTCATACCGGAAGGGGGCAAAGAGCCTGCGTACCTACAGCGCTGTCCGGGCTTGAGCTTTAAGACAACGATAGGCACGGGGCCGATTCGTGGACTGTACACGCTCAAAAATCACATTTACGTAGTGTCGGGCAATGAATTTTATAAGCTCGACACAAACTTCGCGCCTAACGCCTTAAACCAACTATTGTTAGAAGACGGCTCGCTAGCCCTTCTTGAAGATGGCGGCGGGATCTTGCAAGAGAACGCGTCGCCTAACGTCATCGGCACCATCTCGGGCACGGGCCCCGTATCGATGGCGGACAACGGTATTCAAATTTTTATCGCGGCAAACCCAGACGGTTACATTTACAACAGTCTGTCAGACACGCTTGTTCAGATTACGGACCCTGATTTTCCAGGCGCCGTGACTGTGGGCTATTTAGACGGTTACTTTGTTTTTAACGAACCTAACAGCCAACGCGTTTGGATCACCGCGCTGTTTGACGGCACTTCAATTGACGCACTTGACTTTGCAAGCGCGGAAGCTGCGCCCGATAACTTAGTCGCGTTGATTGTCGATCACCGCGAAGCGTGGCTCTTTGGCACCAACTCTACTGAAGTCTGGTACAACTCAGGCGATCCTGACTTTCCTTTGACGCGCATCCAAGGCGCGTACAACGAGATCGGCTGCGTTGCGCCTTACTCTGTCGCTAAGATGGATAACAGCGTGTTCTGGCTCGGCGCTGATGCGCGCGGGCAAGGCATCGTCTATCGGGCACAAGGCTACCAAGCCGCGCGTGTCTCAACGCACGCAATTGAGTACGCTATTCAGCAGTACGACAACATGACCGACGCGTTTGCGTACACCTATCAGCAAGACGGGCACATGTTTTACGTGTTGATCTTCCCGTCTGCCAACACAACGTGGGTGTACGACGCCGCGACCGGCGCTTGGCATGAGCGAGCAGGGTTCAAACTCGGGCGCTTTACGCGCCATCGCTCGAACTGCCACACCGCGTTTAATGGCGAGCCAATTGTAGGCGACTATGAAAACGGCAATTTATATGCGTTCGACTTGTCAGTTTATGCAGACAACAACGCGACGCAAAAATGGCTGCGATCATGGCGTGCACTGCCGACGGGAGCCAACAATTTAAACCGCACGGCTCAGCACACGCTACAGATCGACTGCGAGACAGGCGTGGGCTTACCTGGCGTCGATGCGTTCGATGACCCTACAGAGATTACGAACGAATCGCAGGTCATCATCAACACCGAGACAGGCGCACCGCAGTTGGTGGCTAATCTTGGGACGAACGTGCCGCAAGACATCCAAACACAGCCGTGCGATAACTTGTTAGGTGTTGTAGAAGATGAAGGGCTGAGCTTAGTCATCGAGTCAAGCGCGACTGTGGGAGTTAACCCCCGTCTAATGTTGCGATGGTCTGATGACGGCGGGCACACATGGAACGGCGAGCGCACTGTGTCGATGGGGCGTTCAGGTCAATACGGCACTCGCGCCATCTTCCGGCGCCTTGGCATGACAACCAAACTGCGAGATCGCGTGTATGAGATCTCAGGCACCGACCCCGTTAAGGTTGCAATCATGGGCGCTGAGTTGCGCTTGAGTGGGACAGCGGCATGACGCAGAACATTACGCAAATCCCTGCACCGCGCGTCCCGCTGTTAGACCCTCGAACGGGCGAAATTTCGCGTGAGTGGTTTCGGTTTTTTAATAATCAGTATCAAATAACGGGCGGTGGTTCGACGGGCGTTACGATTAACGACCTAGAGTTGGCACCGTTTAGCGACGCATCAACGGAAGCAGAGCTCGCCGCAACGCAAGCAAGAGTCCAAGCGTTAGAGCTCGCACCGCGCGCGCCTGAACTGACGCCTGTGAGCTTTGGGTCGTTTCAGGACACTACGACACAGGCGGCGAGCGCAATCAATACCGCAACGGCGATTACGTACGACACGACCGATGCGGCCTATGGCATTTATTTAGATCCGACAGACAGCAGTAAAGTCAAAGTCTCGCGGCCTGCGATTTACAACATTCAATTTTCAATTCAGATCGACAAAACGTCAGGCGGTACAGGCAAATTTTTTATCTGGCCGGCGATCAATGGTACAGCGGTGCCAAGTTCAGGCTGTTTAATTCAGATCCAAGGCAACGACGCTGAAATCTTTTCCGCCGCTAATTATTTCTTGCCGTTGTCAAACGGCGATTACTTTCAACTTTATTTTTCGGTTGATAGTATCGACGTGCAGTTGCAGTCGTTTGCGGCTTCAGCCCCCGTCCCCGCCATCCCGTCCATCATTTTGACAGTTATGCAGGTGTATATATGAGCGTTTTTCTTTCGCCTTTTGCGGGCGCTGGCGCACAGTTCTTTACCGATGACGGTGCTGTGCTGGCAGGCGGAAAAATCTACACGTATGCGGCAGGCACTACAACCCCGCAGACGACGTACACATCCGTAACCGGCACCACCGCTAACGCTAACCCTATCATTCTCGACTCTTCTGGCCGACTGCCGGAAGACATGTGGCTGACCGAAGGCGTCGCGTATCGGTTTGTGCTGCGCGATTCTTGTGACGTGCAGTTGGGTGAATACGACAACATCTCAGGTGTTAACGACATCGCGCTGCTGTCGTATCCGTGGGCGAACGTGACGGGTACACCGACCACGCTCTCAGGCTACGGCATTACCGATGCGCTGTCAGCGGCGACCGCTGCGGCGACCTATGCGCCGATTGCTAGCCCCACGTTTACCGGCACCGCGCTCATCCCTGACAACGCGCCCTCAAGCAACAACTACCCTGTAGGCTACCGCGAGGCGCCGCTGAACAGTCAGACGGTCAACTATGACCTGATTGCATCAGATGCCGGCAAGACGATCTTGATGAATGGCAGCAGTATCACGCTGACCATCCCCGCCAACGCCTCGGTGCCGTTCCCGACAGGTACGGTGTTTATTATCATTAACGGCAATGCCAGCGCGTTGTCCATCGCCATTACGTCGGACACGCTGACGTTGGTTAACAGCACCACAACCGGCACGAGAACACTAGCCCAGAACGGCGTAGCGACTTGTATTAAGATTGGCGCGACGTCTTGGCTAATTAGCGGAGCAGGCTTGACCTAATGAGCGGAGCCATCCTAGCCGCGTTCATTAACGGCAGCACAGGCGGTGCTGGCGCGGGTGTGTATGACTACACTGATCCCGGCACGGGCGTCGTTGCTATTCCGGCAAGTGCCACAGGCGTCACGATTGAGGTCTGGGGCGCAGGAGGAGGCGGCGGCGCGCGCTACGAGGGCGAGATTGTGCCGGGTGAGCCGGAGATCTTCGCAGGCGCAGGCGGTGGTAGCGGTGGCTACAGTAAGACAGTCTTGGTGCTATCTGGCGATGACGGCAAGACGATTAGCTACACCGTCGGTGCTGGCGGTGTCGGTGGCACAAGCGCAACACTTAATGGTAGCGCAGGCGGCTTCTCGAACGCGTACGCCGGCACCTACGCTTTGGCGACCATGACCGGCAACGGCGGTCAAGGCGGTACGTGGGGTTTGTTTGCGGTGCAAGGCGCCGGAGGCACCGCGACGGGGGGCAACACGACTAACACGACTGGCAACGGCGGTGCGGTCGGTGTGACCGTCGGCGCGGTAGCGGTCGCAGGTGATGACAGCTTGACCGGCGGCGCAGGCGGTGATGGGGGCTTTACCATCAGCGGTCAAGCGGGCTACGCCGGTCGCGTGCGCATGGTCTTTACATTCTAAGGTGACGTATGGCAGTTAGCGTAAAAGTTCTGATTCCAGCCAAGATCGCAGAGGCGTCGCAAACGACGCAGTACACGGCGACAAATGTGTCAGCGATTGTGGATAAGTTTACGGCAACGAACTACAGCTCATCCGCCGCCACTTTGTCCGTTAATTTGGTGACGCAGTTTGATTCGGCAGGCAACCAGAACTTGATTATTAAAGCCAAGACGCTGTTGCCCTCAGAGACATACACGTTCCCCGAGCTCATCGGCCAGATCCTTGCGCCTGGCGGATACATCTCAACGCTTGCTGGCACGGGCTCTGCCATCAACATCCGCTGCTCGGGGCGTGAAGTGTCGTGATTGTCCGCAACGCCATTGCTGAGGACTTTCCGCAATATTTGCCACTGGCGCAAGCCTTTCATGCGGCATCTCCGGTGCATGGCGTCATCCCGTTTGATGACAAAGGTTATGCCGACTTTTTCTTACAGGCGATTTACAACCCTAACATGGGGGTTTGGTTAGCCGAAGATGACGGCTGGATCATTGGCATTGCCGGTGCATTGTTTTACCCTATGTACTTCAGCCCCTCCAATATGGTAGTGCAAGAACTGTGGTGGTGGCTGACCCCTGAAGCAAGAGGAAAAGGGGCCGGTCAAGCCATGTACGACATGATCGAATCGTGGGCAATCGCAAAAAACGCTACGGCGCTTTTTATGATTGCCCTTGAAGATGATGATGCTGAAAAAATGGCTAGTCTGTACACACGTAAAGGGTTTCGTCCTATGGAACGCACATACATTAAAGAGGTGGCGTAATGGCTATTGGAACCGCAGCCGCCGTTTTAGGCAGCGCCGTAATTGGAGGCGCCGTTGCATCGCGGGGTGCCAGCAAAGCCGCGCGAGCACAAACGCAAGCGGCAGAACAAGCGGCTCAAGTGCAGCGCGAGATATTTGAAAGACAAACCGAGCTTCAGGAGCCGTTTCGTCAAGCGGGAATGACCGCGCAGAACGAACTGCTGCGGATGCTAGGGCTAGGTGGCGAGCCTGGCACACCGGGCTACGGCGCCATCGGCGCGCCGTTTACCGCAGAGCAGATGCAGATGGACCCCGGCTACGCGTTCCGTTTAGCGGAAGGTGAGAAGGCGTTAGAGCGCATGCAAGCCGCTCGCGGACAGTTGCTTGGTGGCGGCGCTATCAAAGCAGGTGTGCGGTACGGGCAGGAGATGGGCTCGCAAGAGTACATGAACGCGTTTAACCGCGCGCAAGCCTTGATGGGCACTCGCCTTGGCGCGCTCGGCAGTCTTTACGGGGCAGGTCAAGCTGCCGCGCAGCAAGTCGGCCAGCAGGCAGGGCAGTACGGCACTAACGTCGGCAATCTATTGATGGGTGCTGGACAAGCGCGCGCTTCGGGTTATCTCGGCCAAGCGAACGCGCTGTCACAAGCGTTAGGGCAAGGTGCATTAGGGTATGGACTTTATAAAGGCGGGTACTTTGGGCCCACTAACGTAACGCCAGGCGGCGGTCAAAATTTAATGGCTCTTAACTATCAAGGCCCGCAATACGGGAGTGTGGGGTAAGTCATGGCAGTCATTGGCGCAACACAACTTGAGCCGGTCAACGTATTAGGCTCGTATGTTCAAGGGCTAGAAGCAGGACGCGCTGCGCGAGCGCAACGCACTAAAGAAGCGCAAGAGTTAGCCGCGTTACAAAGAGACGCAGAGCTTCGCAATTTTTTAACTTCTACGCCTGATTTAACGACGGCTGAAGCGCAAAATCGACTTTTGCAGTTTGGTAAGCCTGGCGCTGAGCTTGCAACTTCAATGGCAGACATTGCAGGCAAACGCGCAACAGCGGCAAAAACAGGGCTTGAGACACGACAGTTAGAAAGTAAGATGGCCGATGAAAATTACGGTCGTTTTCAAAAAATGTTAGGCGATCTTGCTTACAGCGAGGCGCCCCCAACTAAACAGCAAGTGCTCGATCAAGTAGATTTTATGATTGCGCAAGGCACGATTGTGCCGGAATTCCGCGAATACGCGGTCAATTCCCTGCCAGATGATCCGATGGCACTTCAAACGGCGTTGCGTGGACAGTTTCTGTCGCAAATCCCGCCGGCTGAACGAGCCAAGCTGTTTGTGCCGATGTCGTCCGAAGTGATGGCTCAACAACAAGCGTTGCGCGCGACAGGTGCCCCGCGCACAACAATCAACATGCCTGCGGCGGGTGCGTTTAGTAAAACGCTTGGCGAACGAGCGGCGACACGGCTTGATGATCTTCGCACTAAAGCTGAATCTGCACGCAGTACATTGCAAACTTCAGGGCAACTTTTGCCGCTGTTGGATGATCCCAATTTTATTTCAGGTACGTTGGCTAATGCGCGGCTTGCCGTGGCAAAAGCTGTGGGCATTGATGTTTCGGCAACCGAAGCCTACTTCGCCGGCATCGGTCAACAAGTGGCTGAACGTATCACGGCGTTTGGTGCAGGCACGGGTCTTTCGGATGCTGACCGTGAGTTTGCGAAGAAGATTGCAGGCGGTGAAGAAACGCTTACCGTTGATGCGATCCGTCGGATTATTCGCATTAACAATGAATCAGCACGTAATGTTATCGACAACTACAACGATGAACGAACTCGATTAGCTAAAAAAGAACCTGAAGTATTAGATTATTTTCCTGAGTTAAGCGCGCCACAAGTTGGCCGCACACTTGGAACTCAAGACCAACAAGCTCTTGATTGGGCTAACGCTAACCCTGACGATCCGCGCGCCGCGCAAATTAAACAACGGCTTGGAGTGCAGTAACAATGGCCTTCGATCCAGACGCGTATCTGGCGCAAACAGAACCGTCTGCTGCGCCCGCATTTGATCCGGATGCGTACTTGCAACAACGACAGCAAGACGTTATGCCGACAGGCCGCACTTGGGCTCAAGTCGGGCGGGAGGCGCTGACAAACATTGGCCCTAGCGCGTTAGAGTTTGGACGTAGCATGTTAACGGCGGTCTCGCAGCCACGCGAGACGCTAGAACAACTTGGTGAGGTGCTGACGGGCGTTTACGCGCGGTTTATTCCGCAAGAATGGATGGCGCGACCAGATAAAGCCCAAGAATTTATTGAAAAAGCCAACGCGGTCGGCGGCGTTTACAAAGATCGTTACGGCAGTGTCGAAGCGCTCAAAAACACCATCGCTACCGATCCCGTAGGTTTTTTAGGTGACGTGTCCACGCTGACCGGCGCGACCGCTGCGGCAACGCCAGGGCGCGTGGGGCGCGTGTTAGAGACCGCATCGCGTTTTACCGATCCAGCGCGTGCCATAACGGCGCCGATTGGGTTAGTTGGCGGCGCGGGCGTCAACATGTTAGAACGCGTGGCGACAGGTCCAAAAGCTAACGTGTTGCTCGAAGCGGCTGAAGGTCGCGGACCCGAGATCGTCAATATGCTGCGCGGGCAAACGGAGATTGTACCAGGCGCTATGCCAACCGCCGGTGAAGCCGCAGCGCCGCTCGGCGTCACGCGGTATTCGGCGCTACAAGAGTCTGCCGAGCGCGTGTTGCCGTCTGAATACTTAGCACGACGGCGCAGCCAAGATGCGGCGCGAGTCGATGCCATTCGCCAAGTGGGCGGCACGCCTGTGCAGTTGGAGACGGCGCGCAAGCTGCGTGACTCCACCGCCAAAACTAACTATGGTGCAGCGGGTCGTGAACTTGTGGACGCCGATGAGACTTTTACCGGTCTTTTGACGCGGCCATCAATGGATCGCGTTATGGCACGGGCCGCAAACATTGCAGCGGAAAGGGGCCAGCCGTTTGTAGTGGGCCGAAATCTTCCTGAACAACGCATCGTCATACCGGAACCTGGTATGGGCGGTATGGGTATGGCAGGCCGCGAAGCCACAACCCCTGCACAGTTTGCGCAATATCCGGTGCAAACTTTGCATTACATGAAGATGGCGTTTGATGATCTGATTAGAGACCCCGCGACGTTTGGTATCGGTAAGACCGAAGCTGCTGCGATTACGGGCACGCGGGCTGAGTTTTTGAACTGGCTTGAAGGCAAAGCCGCTGGATACAAAGGCGCACGCGAGACGTTTGCCAAACAGAGCGGGCCGATTAACCAGATGGAAGTCGGTCAATTTTTGGAGAGCAAACTTACTTCGGCGCTCGAGGGTGAGCAAAAGTTACGCCCTGCGGCATTTGCGGGTGCGGTCGAAACTGCACCGCAAACCATCCAGCGCGCAATTTTAGGTGCACCGCGCTTCAAAAAATTGTCTGACGTATTGACGCCCGATCAAGTCAAAATTGTTGAAGACATCCGAAAAGACTTAGCGCGCCAAGCAGATTACCGCACGCAAGCTCGCGCGGCGCGACCTATCGGTCCGACCGCTGAACGCGCAGGTACAGGGCTATTGGTCGAGGCTGTAGGCGGCGTGACCATGCCTACATTGCTTAACCGTATTGCTACGGTAGCCAACGCGATTTCACGGCGTTTAGCGGGCAAAATCGACCGCAAGCTGTCTATTGAAATCGCCACCGAGATGTTGCGACCTGAACTCGCCGCGCAAGCCTTAGAGCAGGCGATGGCTCGTGCTTCAGGCGTGCAGGCAGTGACGGGCGGTATTCGTCAAGCGGGCGGGATAGCCCAACGTGCAGCGACTCCGGCTGCGATGTTTACAAATGCGCTGGCTGAAGCTGAAGCGCGACAGAATCAATTAGCTCAGTAAGGAGAAGCCCATGACTTCAGACATGCTTAAAGGCGCGCTCAAGTCCAAGACGGTCTGGTGGAACGTGTTGCTCGCTCTGCTTGCGAGCTTAGAAATGTTTGCCGGCAACTTAACCGTGCTCTTCGGTCAGGACGTTGCAGCGTCGATTCTTTTAGTGGGCGCGTTAGCTAACCTAGTCTTGCGCACCGTCACCACACAGGCTTTATCAGAGAAGAGATGACATGGACTATCAAGCGGCTTTTAACATTGCGATCATGGTAGCGGCAGCCTTTGGAGGGTGGACGCTGCGCTCGATCACAAACAGCTTAGAGAATCTTCAGCGCGATCATAAAGAGATGATGAACCAGTTTGTTCGACGTGATGATTACCGCGACACATTGGCTGAGATCCGCGAAATTCTAGGCCGCATTTGGGATCAGCTAAATCAAAAAGAAGATAAAAAATGATCGAGTCGCTGATCGGCCCGATCACAGGGCTGCTCGACAAGTTCATTCCCGATAAAGATCAAAAGGCGAGACTTGCGCATGAGCTCGCCACAATGGCTGAGCGTCACGCCCAGGAGATCGCCAATGGCCAGATTGAGGTCAATAAGGTAGAGGCCGCTAACCGTAGCCCGTTTGTGGCAGGCTGGCGCCCTTTCATTGGCTGGACTTGCGGCATTGCGCTCGCTTGGCATTTTGTGTTGTTTCCCGTTACGTCTTTTCTCGTCGTGCTGAGCGGCGAAGAGATCCCACCTTTGCCCGTCTTTAACATGGACAGCCTGATGACCATCTTGCTTGGGATGCTAGGCTTGGGCGGTTTAAGGACGTTTGAAAAGTTCAAAGGGGTGGCTAAATGATCGACTGGTCAAGCTATCAGAATTTTTCGGCCAAAGAGTTTGACTGCTCACACTGCGGTAAGAACGAGATGCAGCCGGACTTTCTACAGAAACTTCAAACGCTCCGAAGTGTCTATGGAAAGCCTGTGCGTATCACATCAGGATACAGATGCCCCGAGCATCCGATTGAAGCAAAAAAGACGCAGCCTGGCGCACATACGTCGGGGTGCGCCGCCGACATTTCGATTGATCGAGCGGAGGCGCATCAACTCTTAAAATTAGCGTTTGCCGCAGGGTTTACGGGCGTTGGCGTACAGCAAAAAGGTAGCGGACGATTTATTCATTTGGACACATTAGAAGGCCCATCACGCCCTAATTTGTGGTCCTACTAGGAGGCGACATGCGAGAGGACGGCGTTCCACGGTCTTTTGCTTTAGGCCCTCACAAGATCAAAGTCGTCAATGTCCCTGCTAAAAAATGGAAGTGGGGCGATACGGTGCTCGCAATGTGGATGCCATCTGAGTGCCGCATTGAGCTAATATCAACGTTGTCAGGTACTTACAGACAAACTGTATTTTTACATGAAGCTGTACATGCTATTCTTGACACCTGTGGATACTATGACATCTCCGAAAACGAAGATTTTGTGGATCGTTTTTCGGTAATGCTCCATCAAATGCTGACGACAATGAAGTAACCATGCCAGAGAAAAGAGTAACGGATGAAGAACTGTTAGCGGCACTAGAGCGTCATAATGGAAATCGCACTGCCGCTGCGGCGGCTATAGGCTACAACGTCCGTACCTTTTTAAGCCGGTTAGCCAAGATCAAAAACGAGCGCAGTGTTGACAAGCCCGAGTATTCGTTCACGCCGTTGCCGCTTGATGACGTGCCGATTGAAGACTTAATCGAGCATCGTAAGCGCCAGTTCGCCAACAAGCGCAACCACGAAGAAGCGAGTAAGCTGATCCCTATACGGATCAAACTAGCAGGGCCAATTGGCCTTTTGTTTTTTGGCGACCCGCACGTTGATGACGATGGCACCGACATCGAGGCGCTAGAGCGGCACACGCAACTCGTTGCGGACACCGAAGGACTATTCGCGGTCAACGTCGGTGACACGACGAACAACTGGGTGGGCCGACTTGCGCGGCTCTACGGCGATCAAAGCACGTCCGCGTCCCAAGCCTGGCGACTGGCCGAGTGGTTCGTAGGGCGCTGCGATTGGCTCTGGATGATCGGCGGTAACCACGATCTGTGGTCAGGTGCCGGAGATCCGATGCGTTGGATTGCTAGACAATCCGATGCGCTCTACAAGTCAAGCGAGGCGCGCATCGCGCTACGCTTCCCGAACGGGCGCGAGGTGCGGGTGAACTCCCGTCACGATCATGCGGGATCTAGCATCTGGAACCCTGCGCACGGGCCGATGAAGGCCGCCATTATGGGTACGCGTGATCACCTTTACGTCGCAGGACATAAGCACGAGTCGGCGTACAGCGTGCTCAAAGACCCCATCAACAACATTGCGATGCACGCGCTTAAGGTGTCGAGCTACAAGGTTTATGATCGCTTTGCCAAGGAGCGCGGCTTTAGAGACAACACCTTAAGCCCCTGCGCGCTCGCCGTGATCAACCCAAATCTACCGCCCGAGCATCCCGATCTGATTAAGATCTGGTGGGACCCCGAGGAAGGCGCAGACTACCTACGCCGCTTGCGAAGCCGAGCCGACTAACGCCATCAACTCAGCGCGCTCGCGGCTTGCCCGCAGCGCGCAGTAGCGCTGGTGCAGACGCTCGATAAACGTCACCCGCTGCGAGCCTGCTACTTCATCCGCCAACAGTTGCTTCACTTGCGCTTCGCTCATGTCATTAAGCGTCGCGTTTAATTGTCTCCAGTTCATTTTAGCTCCCACATTGCTACGTCAGATAAAGCGCGTTTGTCATGCAGCGCGGCCCAGATCTTTTCATCAATTGTCTTTTGTGTCAGCAGCACGTACGCCCACACGTCGTGCCGCTGTCCGCTGCGGTGTAATCGACCGATGACTTGCTCGTACTCTTCGAGCGACCACGGCAGCGAGACGAACACCATCCGACTGCCGCCGTGCTGCAAGTTGAGCCCGTGTCCTGCGGACTTAGGGTGGATCAATAGCAGCTCAATCTCGCCTCGGTTCCACGCGTCGATCACGCCCGGCTGATCAATCGTCGCCGCCTTCGGGTAGCGCTTGCGCAACTCCGCCAGCTCGGCTTGGTAATTGTAAACAATTATCGTATTGGCGTGCTGGTTTTCTTCAATCAGTTCGTCTAGCAACTCGAACTTGTGGTCAGAAAACCACACCGTTTTTTGCGTGATGTCAAACTTACCTGGTCGCTCGGACGCCGTGCGGGTCGTCTCGTAGACAAACCCGCTCGCCATCTGCTGTAGCTTGGACGTGACCGCTGCGGCGTTCGCAGCAATCGCCTGAGCGTCAGGGAACTCGACGATAAAATCCCGCTTCATCGTCTCGTACGGGTCGCGATCCACTAGATCGCAGCGCATCTCAACGACGTGCAAGGGCGGCAGCTTGTCGCTGTATTCGCCAGGCTCTAGCACAAAGGTCGCCGGC
>Ga0180437_10004192_pt1 | contig 20718 bp, 15 predicted proteins | sample SS_ome_4_FD_132410 | JGI IMG/M metagenome (GOLD analysis project Ga0180437, IMG submission 132410) | Hypersaline lake sediment archaeal communities from the Salton Sea, California, USA - SS_3_D_1 metaG | ecosystem: Environmental > Aquatic > Non-marine Saline and Alkaline > Hypersaline >... | reverse complement strand
TTCATTGATGGTGAACGCAAACCGTTGTGAGCGATGCTTATTGCCTCGAGTCGTGGTGGTGTGCCGCAGATCGTCCGATGACTCAATACCGGCGTAGGATGTGAAGGCGCTCTCATGTTGCACGCCCGTAACGTTCCCCGGCAACGGCGGCTGACCGCCGGCGTGGTCGCTTTCATACGCCATATGGTCAACCCCTGCCCCCGAGGCGAAGTCATACGTATGGTCACAGTATGAGGTCGCAGTTGCTGTTGCTGTAGGCGAAGCCGTAGGCGTTGCAGTCGATGTAGCAGTTATCGTAGCTGTCGCTGTGGGGGTAACCGTTGGCGTGGCGGTTGGTGTCACAGTAGCGACAGAAGTCGTCGTAGCAGTGGGCGTCGGCGTAGGCGTCGGCACAACCGAGCCCTCAACGGGAGTGCTCAATTCAAGCTTTACGTAGTTGATATTCAGATCATGCGTCGAAGCGCTGTTGCTGAACAGAAGATACACTTGCCCACCGGCGTCTATGTAATCGTAGTACACGGTACCCCAATCGGTGTATTCTGTATAGCTCACATTGCTGGTACTCAACGTGATGCCGGAGCCGATCTGGCGCCACTCTGTTGCGCTGAAGTTCCACACCCAGATCGTAAGTATATCGCCAGAGCTTGCAGAAGACCCGTTGAATGTCACGCCTATGCTGGTTATATTTGAGGACACCGAAACCTCATCGACCGTGAATTTGCACTGCATCGAGGCATATGACGATCCCGATACGGTCCATATCGTGGTATGCTGCTCCGCGATCGCACCGTACTGTTCCGCTGTGGCTTCCACCCAGCCTGCGGGATCGGTGTCGAACGTATCGTTGAGGGCGGGCGGCAAAGCTTCAATCGCTTGGCTCTTCGCCCAGCGGTTGACACCCGCTCCGGTCGAGAAGTCGTAGGAAGCCTCATACCGGGCTGTAGCCGATTGAGCTTCAAGCATGATAGCCCGCACCTGAATGAAGTCCAGAATGTCTACGAACCCGTCCACCGTAGCATCAGCGCTGGGGATAACAGGCTGAACCCCGAGGACAATCGCCCACAGTTGTGCGTAGTCCGAGACGTCAACCGCTGCGTCCGTGGTGGCGTCTCCATAGGGGTACGGTGACTCTTCAGTAGCTGCCTGAACTGCAGGTAACGAAGCAGCAACGGAGACCAACAACAGGAGAACAGCAACCACTGCCGTAGCCAGTAGCCTCCGCCGAATCACCGATACCCTATTGCCCGAATACATCATTTAGTTTCCTGATAACACCACTTCCCCTAGAATAATATACCACCGCTTCGAAACTCTGTCAAATTAATAGAATATTATTCAGTCTTTTTAAGCTATATTATTGTATTCTAATCCTTTATTGCTCTCGTTGGCTATTCAGCTTGACAAGCAAACCGTGATAAACTATGCTTTCTCTGCTGATGTGCACTATTTTCAGGCCTCCAGCAATACTTGATTATCCCCTCCACTTAACACATTCAATGGAAAGAGATCGATATGCCTAGCTTGATGAACACCAAAGAAGCCGCCGAGTACCTGAAGCTACACTACGTGACGCTATACAAACTGGCTCAGCAGGGGCACATCCCGGCATCCAAGATCGGGGGGGTCTGGCGGTTCAACAAGGATATCCTCGATCGCTGGCTGGCGCAACAGTCGCTTGGCGTCCTGGGTAACGTTTTAGTCGTAGATGATGACCCCGCTATCCTGGAGATGCTCAGCGAGATAGTATCGCGGGAAGGATATAAAGCGGTCGCCGTTGAAACCGGCGAAAAGGCCATTGAAGAATCAGAGAAACAGCCCTTCGATATGATCTTCCTCGACCTGCTGCTGCCGGGGATCAGCGGCGTGGAGGTCCTCTCGACGCTAAAGAAGATGGGCAGCCGCGCATCGGTGGTGATCCTCACCGGTTATGCCGATGACCCCATAGCCGACGCAGCCATGAAGATGGGCCCGAAGTTCCTGTTGCGCAAGCCTTTCCGGGTAAGCGAGATTATCCAAGCCATCAACTCAATAGGCTCCAGCACGATTCAGGAAGGGGGCGGGGTCGAAGGGCAACAGGTCCTGACCCACTTCCTGGGCCCCAGCCGACAGAGAAGGCGGAAAAAGGCTATAGCATCAGGCACCGGACGACCGCCGGAGAAGGAAGAGTCAAGTCTCAGGGAACTGCTGGATCAATTGCCGGAAATAGTCTTCGAGGTAGACATTCAGGGCAATGTCATCTATGCCAACCGTACTGCCTTTGAATCCTTCGGTTACTGTCCGGAGGACATCGCACGGGGTATCGATGTGCTCCAAATGGTCGGCCCCGAGGATCGAGACAAGGCCAGGGGCAACATCGACAGGATACTGTCAGGCGAAGATGTGGGGGCGAGCGAGTACATGGTGCGGCGGAAGGACGGAGGAAGGTTCCCTGCTGTCATCCACGCAACCCGCATTACCGATGACGACGGGCACGCCGTGGGATTCAGGGGGATCGTTATCCGGCTCGGCGTGCCTGACCAGCTGGAGGAGATGCTGTGGGAATCTGAAGAGGAAAGCCGCATAATATTCGATAACATCGGAGATGCCATAGTGGTGACTGACCTTTCCGGCCGTATCCTGAAAGCGAACGATGCCGCAGCGAAAATGATAGGGTTGCCCGACAGAGAACATCTTGCAGGCCGCAACGCGTTTGAATTTATCGCCGCCAGAGAGCGTCCGCTGGGCTTCAAATCGCTGGCCGCTGAAGGAATGGAAGGCGTTGCCACAAGCCATATCGAGCGCGTGCTGTTAACCGCGGAAGGTCAGGAATTCAACGCGGAGATAAATATTTCCCCACTGCGCGACGGCTCCGGCACCCCCACCGGTTTCATCGCGGTGGCACGAGACATCACCGAGCGCAAGCGCACCGAGGAGACCCTGCGCCAAAGCGAGGAGGACTACCGGACCCTCTTCGAGAATACTATAGACGGCATGGTCGTCATCTACCGGCAGACAATGAAGGTTGTGCTGGCCAACGAGACGGCGATCCGGATGTACGGCTTCGACCCCTCAGACAACATAGAGCAGATCGACCTCCTCGATCATGTGCATCCCGGTGACCGCGAATCCGCCCTTAAGAGCCTTGCCGAGGACATGTTCGAGAAGGACCAGCGCCGGGTCGTGGAGTTCCGCACCCTGACCAGAGATGGCACGGTGAAATGGGTGAGCGGCCTCGGAACCAGAATCAAGTACCACGGGAAAATGGCAGGATTAGTATCGTTCAGGGACATCACCGCACAGAGACAGGCAGAGGACGCCCTCCGCGAGAGCGAGGAGAGATTCCGCCTTCTGGTAGACAGCACGCAGGAGATGGTGCAGAGCGTTGCCCCGGACGGACATTTTCTCTTTGTTAACAAGACATGGCATAAAACCCTGGGTTATACCAAGAAAGACGTCGAAATCCTTACCCTACAAGATATAATCCATCCGGATTCGCTCGAACATTGTACCCATCTGTTCCAAAAAGTTCTCGAAGGTGAAACAGTAGACCGAATCGAGGCAGTGTTTAAGACTAAGGACGGTTCGGAAATTTGCGTAGAGGGCAATGCCAGCCCGCGCTGGTTAAACAGCACCATCGTAGGCACCATGGGCTTCTTCCGGGAAGTGCCCGAGCGCAAGCGTAAACCTGTTCGCTGATTACTGTATTCCCCCCTGGACTAGGCACAATATCGAACATACAAGAGGTCATCAAGGCATGCCTCCGCCGCACCGCTTTCGACGCGATATTGCAACCAGCATGTCGGAAATAACCCTATCTACGTGATATATGTTGCCTACTCGCTGCGGTTGATGTATCATAATCCCGAATGTCAAGCCACAAACAGTATCATCAGTCACACCGCATCACAGTCTCCGTCGAGCCTGTCCTGCCCGACCCCCGTGGAGAGGCGTTGCAGAAAGACATCCAGGACCTAGGGATCACCGCTGCATTGAAGGCACGGGTAAGCGACATATACCTGCTGGAGGGCAACCTGTCAGATGCCGAGTTGCGCAGGATCTGCGATGAATTACTATGCGACCCCGTGGTTCAGCGCTACTCCCTCGGAGACAGTACCGCCACAGCCGAGGAAGGCGTACGTATAATCGAGGTGGCACATAATCCCGGCGTTATGGACCCTGTGGAGGAGAGCGTTAAAAAGGGCATCAGGGACCTCGGCATCAACACTGTCGATTCGGTGAAAACCGCCAAGAGATACATGCTGCAGGGCGACCTGTTGCCGGAAGCTATCGACACCATCTGCGACAAACTGCTGGTAAATCCGGTCATCCAGCACGTCGTCACCGAGCGGGAGAGGGTATCCCTGCCCCCGGCGACGTATGTATTCTCCATCGAAACCATCCCGCTGGCGCAGATGAACGATGAGCAATTGCTGGAGCTGAGCAGGAACCGCCTGTGGCTCAATCTCGAGGAGATGAAGCGCGTTCGTGACCACTTCGCCAAGCTCGGCCGCAACCCCACCGATGCTGAGCTGGAGACACTGGCGCAGACCTGGTCAGAACACTGCGTCCATAAAACCTTCCGCGGCAAGATCAAGCTCGGCGATAGCGTCATCGACAACCTGCTCAAAAGCACCCTCATGCGGGTTACCACCGAGCTGGACAAGCCGTGGTGCCTCTCCGTCTTCAGGGACAACGCCGGCGTGATAGACTTCGACGGCCGGTGGGCGGTCTGCTTCAAGGTGGAGACCCACAACCACCCGTCGGCGGTCGAGCCCTACGGAGGGGCGGCCACCGGCATCGGCGGGGTGGTGCGCGACCCGCTGGGCACCGGGCTGGGGGCCAAGCCCATCGCCAACACCGACGTGTTCTGCTTCGGTCCGCCGGACTACCCGCATGATATGCTCCCCGAGGGGGTGCTGCACCCCCGCCGTATCTTCAAGGGCGTTCGCGCCGGCGTCGCCGACTACGGCAACCGCCTGGGCATACCAACGCTCAACGGTGCGATACTGTTCGACGAGCGGTATGTGGGTAACCCCCTGGTCTACTGCGGCACGGTGGGGCTGTTGCCGAAAGACATGAGCCAGCGCGGCCTACAGTGTCCCGGCGACCTGGTCGTGGTCGCTGGCGGACTGACCGGGCGCGACGGCATCCACGGCGTGACTTTCGCCTCAGGGGAACTCACCGCCGAGTCCGAGACCGTCTCCTCCAGCTCGGTCCAGATCGGGAACCCGATCGTCGAGAAGAAGCTCATCGACGTGCTGCTCAGGGCACGGGACCTGGGCCTGTACCGCCGCATCACCGACTGCGGCGGCGGCGGCCTGTCCTCCGCCATCGGCGAGATGGGCGAGGAGACCGGCGTGCGGGTCGACCTGGAGAAGGTGCCCCTCAAGTACTCCGGCCTCTCCTACACCGAGATATGGATATCGGAATCACAGGAGCGGATGCTGATGGCGGTCCCGCCGGATAAGATCGACCGCTTGCTAGAACTGTTCGCCAGTGAGGATGTTGTAGCTACCGTCATCGGCGAGTTCACCGACACCCGCCGCCTGGAGCTTTTCTATGACGGCACTAAGGTCTGCGACATGGACATGGAATTCCTGCACCACGGCCTGCCCCAGCTGGAGCGGGAGGCGGTATGGGAGACCCCGAGCCACGCAGAGCCTGAGCTGCCGCCTCACCCCGACCTGCGGCAAGCCCTGCTTCGCATACTTGCCGCGTGGAACGTGTGCAGCAAGGAATGGGTCATCCGGCAGTACGACCACGAGGTGCAGGGGGGCAGCGTTCTCAAGCCCCTGGTGGGAGCCGTCAACGACGGCCCCGGCGACGCCGCTATCATCAAGCCGATACTCGATTCTGATAGAGGCCTTATAATCTCCAACGGGATCAACCCCAGGTACGGCGATATCGACCCCTACTGGATGGCCGCATCCGCCATAGATGAAGCCCTGCGCCAGGTCATCGCCGTCGGCGGCGACCTCAGCCGGGTGGCACTGCTGGACAACTTCTGCTGGGGCAACCCCGAGAAGCCGGACCGGCTGGGCAGCCTAGTGCGAGCGGCGCAGGCGTGCTACGACATCGCGCTGCGATATGAAACCCCCTTCATATCGGGTAAAGACAGCCTGTATAACGAATACGAAACGGATGGGGGCAGCATCTGCATCCCGCCGACACTGCTAATCTCAGCGATAGCGGTGATGGACGATACGCGGCGGGCGGTATCCATGGACCTGAAGCGTGAAGGCGACCTCATGTACCTCGTCGGTGCGACACATAACGAGCTGGGCGGCTCGCACTACTACGGCACGTACGATCGCATCGGCAACAGCGTGCCTAGGGTGGACCCGGTGAAGGGCAAGAAGCTGATGGACGCCCTCAGCGGAGCCACCGCCAAGGGCCTGGTCAGGGCGTGCCACGACCTCAGCGAGGGCGGCCTGGGGGTAGCCGCCGCCGAGATGGCCTTCGCCGGCGGTCTGGGGATGGAGCTCCATCTGGACAGGGTTCCGACGGGCGAGCCCGTGAAGCGCGACGATTTGATACTCTTCTCGGAATCGAACACCCGCTTCCTGGTGGAGGTGCCGCCGCAGGCAGCACAACAGTTCGTGGAGGCGATGGCCGATGTCGATTTCGCCGAGGTCGGCAGGGTGACATCCGACGATCGATTGGAGGTCTACGGCCTGAACGGGGACCTGGTGCTCTCAGCAGGCATCGGTGAATTGAAGGAGGCGTGGCAAAGGCCGCTGCGCTGGTAAGAAGATGGCGACGGTAAAGACCCTCATCCTGCGCGCCCCCGGAACGAACTGCGATGTGGAAACCGCATTCGCCTTCGGGCTGGCCGGCTCGCAGGTGGAGCTGGCGCATATCAATGAGCTTATCAGAGGCGACAGGATGCTATGCGATTACCGGATCCTGGTGGTCCCCGGAGGCTTCACCTACGGCGATGATATCTCCGGCGGGAAGATACTGGCCAATGAGCTCAGGCTGAATCTCGGCGACCAGCTAAGTGAGTTCATCGCCGACGGCAAGCTCATCCTCGGCATCTGCAATGGGCTGCAGGTGCTGGTTAAAGCCGGAATCCTTTACGGCCTGAAGGGTGAGCACAGGTACCCGTTGACCCTGTTCAGCAACGACTCCGGCAGGTTCGAGTGCCGCTGGGTCCACCTTCGAGCGAGCTCGGACAGCCCCTGCGTGTTCACCCGTGACATAGAGCAGATGTACCTGCCGATCGCCCACGGCGAGGGCAAGATAGTCACCGAAAGCGGCATATCGAATGCCGCCTTATATTATACCGACGCCGCAGGCAATCTGGACGCCAGCTACCCCTTCAACCCCAACGGGTCAACGGATAACATAGCTGGTATATGCGATACGACGGGACGGGTCTTCGCCCTGATGCCCCATCCCGAGCGCTTCATCCGCCGGAGCCAGCACCCCAGATGGACCAGGGAGTCTTCAAACGATGCCGGTGACGGGTTCCACATCTTCGAGAACGCTGTTAGCTGGGCTAAGGCCATATAGAGACCTATGGCCTTCACCAAAATTCAAATCCGTTACCCAAACCTATTGACAAGCAGTCGTACACGTGATAGTCTCATCACATATTGCCAAAGGAGGGTGGAATGCAGGCATATTGTATGAAGTGTCGGAAAAAGGTGGAGATCAAGAACCCGAAGGCGATAACCATGAAGAATGGCCGCCCGGCGACTCAGGGCGTATGCCCCGGGTGCGGAACCAAGGTTTATCGCATAGGTAAATCCTGATAAGGCACTGTCAAACAGGCACAAAACGAAACGCCACAATGTGGCGTTTCGTTTTTTAATAGCTACTGATTATACGATTGCTCTATGTCATCACAGTCTCAAGGGTAGACATAGCAGGGCGTGACATTGCGATTACAATGGAACGCGAAGGTTGGTGGAATGGTATTGGAATGCTATCGCCAGGACGCTACCCGATCACATCCGCCGCCCGCAATTCCTCTATGCGATCAGCGTCATAGCCGATCTCGCGCAGTATCTCGTCGGTATGCTGATTAGAGGCGGTAGCCCAGTTGCGCACCGTGATAGGTGACTGCGACAGCTTATGCATCGAACCCACATGCTTTACCCGACCCTTATCCGGGTGGTCCGATTCCACGATCATGCGGCGGGCGACCAAATGGGGGTCGTTCTCCAACTCGTCGATATCATAAACCGGGGCTACACAGGTATCCTCCCGGCTCAACAGCTCGATCCACTCATCCCTGGTCTTGGTTAAGAATTTACCGGTAAAATAGGCCTTTATCTCTTCCCGCTTCTCACCATCGTCAAATTCATAAGGTATGAATTCTTCGCACTCCAACAGCTTGCACAGGTTGGAGAAGAACCAGGGCTCAAGGGAGCCGATGCTTAGGTATTTCCCGTCCTTCGTTTCATAGACATTGTACCATGCGTAACGGCCGGTAAACATTGTATCACCCTTCCTCGGTACAACATCTCTATTCTGAAGGTAGTTATTGATCTCCATGGAGTTCAACTCCACCACCGCATCCGTCATCGACATATCGACATACTGCCCTCTTCCGGTGTTAACCCGCGATAACAGCGCCGATAAAATCCCCACTGCCGCTGACATCCCCCCCAGGAAATCACCGATGACCGATCCAGGTATGGCCGGCTTCCCACCCTTGGGGCCGGTGATCCCCAGCAGACCGCTGAGCGCTACATAGTTGATATCGTGTCCCACTTTGTCACGGTATGGGCCGTCCTGCCCGTAGCCGGAAAGGGAGGCATATACCACGCCCGGGTTTATCTCCTTTACCATATCGTAGTCGACACCCAGTCGCTTCACCACGCCGGGGCGGAAGCCCTCCATCACCACATCAGCGGTCTTGACCATGTCCTTGAACACCTGTTTGCCGGCGTCCGATTTGAGATCGAGCCCCATGGTGCGGCAGTTGCGCAGGCCGGGGCGGGAGGGGTCGAACAACATCAGCACCGGGCCACCACGGCGCTCGGGGTGGGCCTCGTAGATGTGGATTATATCGGCACCTAGGTCGCCGAGCATGAACGAGCAGAAGGGGCCCGGCCCGAGCCAGGCCATGTCCAGTATCTTGATCCCTTCCAGGGCTAACGGCATTTTTCTACCAGTATTCCATTCTATGCGGCAACGGCATACCCGGTTAAGCTTTCTTCACCAGTTCATCCAGATCCAGAGGCTCCCCCTTCGATGGGTCCCGCTTCAGGCTTATCGCGCCCACCGGGCATATATCCACGCAGACGCCACAGCCCATGCATTTAGCCTTATCGATGACCGCCATCTGGTCATCCAGCGTGAGGGCGTTGAAACGGCAACTGCCTTCACAACTGCCACAACCGTTACAGTCCTCGCTCACCACGGCCACATACCCCGAGGGCGCGATTATGGGCACCGCACCTCCCAACTGGTTCCACATTTTTATGCCCACACAGCAGCAATCGCAGCAGTTACAGATGGCGAAGAATTTATTCCCCACATCTTTCTTGAAGTAAGCCGCCTGCACATCACCTCTCTGATGTGCCGCTTCAATCACATCCACCGCTTCCTCCTGGGTGCACTTGCGGAACAGCGGGCTCTTCTCCGCTATGAACGATGCGTAAGGGTCGCCGATGATGAGGCATACCTCCATCGGTGGGGGGAGGCACGGCTTATCGGCGGCGGCACGGCAGGCGCACGTCCCCACGGCGATAGACTCCGGGTTATTTATGGCGATATCGCGCGCAACCTTGAACGGTATTACCTGCTCCGGCACCGGCACAGCCAAATCCTGTTTCTGGGTGACCAGCTTGACCGCATCGTTCACCTTTACCACCTTGCCGTGGTAGAAACTGGTCTCGATAGAGATCGATGCTTCTGCGACCCGCTGTACCGCTGCATTCAGCATATCATCGATGCCCGCTTCGGGTACCTCCGTTCGTTCCTTGGGCGATAAACCGGATGCATTCAGCGCATGATATATGAAATGGTCGATATATTTTAAATAAACGTAGGCCGAAAAAAAGTCGCTCTTCTTATCCTCAGGATACGAGTCATACAATGCTTTGGTTACATCATCCATTTAGACTTTCTCCTGTTCTCCAGCCAGTTCCAACTTCGATCCTATCTGCTGGTTACCGCTGCCGTTGCCTTGGCCTCTGCGCCATTGCACATAGAGCTGGCATCCTTCCTCCATCGATACCTTGGGCTCCCATCCCAGCTCCCTCTTCGCCTTGGAACCATCTATACTCATATCCTCGGTGAAAAAGCGTGCCGCAGCACGGGTGAAAAGCGGCGGCTGTTTCATACGCAGCAGTTTCCCCCACCACTCCATGACGACGCCGCTGCCGTAGAGCAGCCAGACGGGGATGCTTATGCGGCGATCCGGCTTGCCGGCAGCCTTGGCCATGGCGCTGACAAAGGAACGCCAGCGGATGTCCCCGTTGGGGACCGCATGATATATCTCTCCTGCAGCTTTATCACTGGTAGCTGCCATGACCGCGCAATCGGCAACATCGGAGACATATATTAAGGGAGCCCGTGGATTGCCCCTGCCCGGGAAGAACGATACGGGCAGATTAACCAGCCAGTGAAACCTGTCGGCTATATACCTATCGCGGGGGCCGTATATCATACCCGGCCTTATTACACTCACCGGCACCTTACCCTGCTTATGGTAATCCAGCGCCATCTGCTCCGCCAAGAGCTTGGCATAATCGTAGTAAGTGTCTGGCACGCAGGCGAGGGTACAGGGTTCCGTCTCGTCTACGGGATGCCCTGCAGCACACGCGTCACCAATCACTGTGAACGAGCTTATATAGACGAAGCGATTGACACCCGCCTGAGTGCTGGCATCGAGTGCATTCTTGGTTCCGTTTACATTGGCCTTCTCGTAATCCTCCCATTTGCCCCAGCCGGGCATCACTATGGCTGCCGCATGTATCACCACATCCACATCACTGGCAGCGGCCAGCAGTTTATCATAGTCTCCTACATCCCCGAACACTATCTCCGCCCCTACCTTACGCAGATACGCCAGATTCGATGTGCTTCGGGCTAAGGCTCTGACCTCATGGCCGCTCTTCTGCAGGCTCTCTACTATGTGGCTGCCCAGGAATCCAGTTGCACCGGTTACCAGAATCTTCATCTTTATGCCCCCTATAAACAGAAAAAATCATCCCCCCCCAACGGCGAGCATGATTACTAGTTCGTCTCCGTTGCTGAGCGACTCACCGGCGGAAACCCTTCTTCCATTGCTAAACAGGTGAACGTAACCAGCCACGTTACCATTCTTATCCAGAAGCTTCTGTCCGACGCCCGGAAAACGTTCCGCCAGCTCGTTCAGGCAACCAACTACCGAGTATATTATATCACCATCCGTCGATATTTTCACCACCCCCTCACCACCGGTGTATTGCCTGAGAATGGACGGGATTACGACATCGATGCCCATGCCTTAAAACATACCCCCTGAGCAGTCAGTGACGGCACTCCTCACAGGCAACATCACGCTCCACGACAACCTCCCTGAAGCGCGAACCCAAGCCGTCATAGATCAACAGCCGATTCAGCAACAGGTCACCGGAACCGATTATGTATTTTATGACCTCTGTAGCCTGGATACATCCGATAACCGCCGGCGTGGTTCCGAGTACCGGGATCTCGTCCGCCGGCACCGTATCGCTGTACAGGCAACGGAGGCAGGGGGTTCTGCCGGGTATCACCGTCATCACCCTTCCCTCGAAGCCGTAGACTGCTCCGTGAACAAGGGGGATGCCCAGCCGGACTGAAGCGTGATTTATCACGTACCTGGCAGCAAGGCCGTCCAGGCCATCAACTATCAGATCGCAGCCGGATACTAGCTCCATGATGTTGCCCGGCGTTATCTCACCCCCGACAGCTTCCACTTTCACCTCAGGGTTCAACGCTGTCAGGCGTTTCTTTGCGACATCGACCTTACTGCACCCGGCGTCTCCACTCGCATAGAGCACCTGCCGGTTCAGGTCGCTGAGCGACACCTTATCGTGGTCTATTATGCGAATCGAGCCCACGCCGGCAGCGGTCAGGTATAAGGATATTACAGAACCGAGACCCCCGATGCCGGCAACCGCTACCCTAGCGCGCTTGAGCCTCTCCTGACCATCCTCGCCGATCTCAGAGAGCAGCATCTGGCGGCCGTATCTCTCCATCTCGCGTGGGCTAAGCATCAAAGCGCCTCCGCCCGCACCGACCCTCTACTTATAGAGCTTGGCCTCAAGGTCGGCAAGCTGCAGCCGGTCCAGCGTCTCCTTCGTGGGGCGGCCTTCCGAGTCCAGGCCTCTGGCCGGATAGAACTCCTTCAGCATGACCTCCAGGTTGGGTGCCTGGCCCGCGGCCCCGCCATCCTTGTTCGGCGTCAGTATCTGCCGCGGCAGACGGTCGTCGGCGGCAGTGACGCCCATGAGGTTGTCCAGGCCCCTCTTGGTGATCCAAATCCGCTCGGCGCACTCCTCTATCTCCTTGAAGGTGTAATCGAAGCCGCTGGCTGCACTCAACAGTTCGGTCACGTCTTCTCCGTTGATGGCCAGTACGATCATGTAGCACATCGGGGCGGCATTGTATATCTGTCCCAGGTCCTGTGCATGCTTAACTATCTCGCCCGCCCCTTCGTTCTTCTTAGTATCGATGCCGTTGGGCAACCCGATATCCGGCCAGTCGAAGACGCCGGTGCCGATGCCGTAGCATACATCGTTGGTGTGGCACGCCCCGCGGACGCCGGTGGCATAACCCAGCCCCGCCAGATAATTGGCCCGGGGGTCATGCATCGGCACCTCCATGCCCTTGATCTCGACAGCATAATACGATGCATTCCCGCCGATCTTCTGGGCGGCACGTTTCGACCCCTCAGCGAGCACATCCCCGAAACCATCACGCTTGGCTATCTTCTCTATCATCTTCAGGGCTGCATCGGCGTCGCCCCACTTCAGCTCGATGCCGTCGGTATCCTTGGCACTGATGATGCCGTGCTCGAAGCAGTCCATGGCGAAGGCGATGGTAGAGCCGCAGGAGATCACGTCCAGGCCTAGCTGGTTGCACACCTCGTTCATCTTGATGACCGCCGCCATGTCCCCTACCATCATAAGGCTGCCCAGGGTGGCGACCCCCTCGTATTCAGGCCCCGGCCCCTCCATGCCCTTGTACGGGCCGTCGGTGATATGCACCACCCGCTTGCACGCTATCATGCAACCGTGACAGGCGTCATTGCCGATGTAGAAATCCGGCCCGCTGAGCACACCCCCGTCGATCTTTGACGAGATAGCTGAATTATCGCCCACCGTCCAGTTCTTGGCGGGCAGGTCACCGGTCAGGGCGCTTATCCCCAGGGCAGCATTGGTGCCCTGGGCGGAAAGAACCTGTACAACAATGCTTTCCTGGGCCTTGTTAAGCACGATCTTGCGCCTGGCGTTGAACCTCTCCGGGTCGGCCAGCGACACCTTGCCGCTCCCCTTAACGAATACCGCCTTGAGCTTCTTGGAGCCCATCACCGCCCCCAGCCCACAGCGGGCGGCGAAGTTCTTCTTCTCTGCGGATATGCCGGCAAACCTCACCAGATTCTCCCCGCCGATGCCTATCGATACCAGCGAGCCCCTCTTCTTATCACCGTGGCGCTCCTTGAGCGTATCGGTCACCTTGTGGGTATCCTTGCCCCATATATCGGAGGCATCATTGATTTCAACCTTATCGTCGCTGACGACGATGTACACCGGCTTGTCAGACGCCCCTTCGACGATGATCCCATCCCACCCCGCCGACCTCAACTCGAAGGCAAAACTGCCTCCGGATGAGCTTTCCCCGAACATGTCGGTCAACGGCGACTTGGCACACACCGAGAATCGCGCCCCGCCGGGGACATTCGTTCCGCTGGTGGGCCCCCCTAATATAAATAAAGTGTTATCTGGTGACAGCGGGTCGATATCGGGCGCAACGCGATCGAGCATCAGCTTCGCTCCCAATCCGCTGCCGCCGATATACTTCCTGAGCACATCCCTATCCACTACCGAGGTCTTAACTGTCCCATCCGTCAGATTGACCTCCGCCATCTTGCCCACGAATCCGGTCATTTTTACCTCCTTGTTTGCCGTTTTACATTCAATAGCGATGCCTCGGTTGCCCTGAGAATATCTGCTATAGATGGGAATATAGCACCACCCTGTTGGACTGTCAAGTTTTACGACGAGCTTTTCAGAGCGCCGACTAAGTATCTGTGCTTGTGCTATACATCCCTTGATCCAAGTTAAAATAGGGCTTCTGCTGCATATAGCCTTCGACATCTTTGCGATATCTAGAGCGCACAGCGATCAAATAGTGAATTGCGATCGAGGATTACCATTAAGCAATGCCGAGTATATTAATACTTGACTTCCCACTTGATTATATGCTAAATTACTATATTACCGAAGCATTAAGATACTGTAATGGCCGTTGATTTTTACACCAACTTGTGGTACCTTTGCGCTATATTCCTCAACTGCAAACCTAACACATAATAATACCAGTATCACCTGTATTTTATAAGAGATACCTGTTCGAGGAGGGACGATGAAGTTTTTCACTGAGGAGATGTCGGAGGCGGCACAGAAGATGGTGGCGGAGGACCCGGAGATCAAGGAGAAACTGAAGGGGGTCACCATTAAGTTTATCCTCTGCGTCACCGACGCCCCCGGCAACGAAGACCGACAGATGGGGATTGCTTTTGAAGACGGCCAGATAACCGAGAGCTATATCGAAACGAAGCCGGCCCCCAGCGACATGCGGGCCGAGGGTGTGGACACCTCTAAGTGGGCAGCCAAGGTCAGCGGGCCTTACGAGACCATAGCCGCCGTCACCCAGAAGAAGCTCCCAATGCTGGCCGCTCTGGGTTCGCTGCGCATCGAGGGGGACATGAACGCCCTGATAACCAATATGGTGGGACTGACCGCCCTGCTCGACGTCTTTGGCGGGATGCCCGATCTGGAGTTCTAAGCCTGCAGCCGATAGCAACCTAAGGAGGTTTCAAATGGGAGCAGACGAAAGATACGATATTGTAATCATAGGCGGCGGCCCTAACGGCGGGGCGGCGGCCGCCTACCTCGCCAAGTGCGGCCTCAGCGTGTGCGTGCTGGAGGAGCGGTACGAGGCTGGCGGCTCATGCGAGACTGCAGAGCCGATGGCCGGCACCCGTATCTATCCTCATGCCATGCTGATGTACGCCGCCCCGGCCCCCGGATTCGAGCAGCTGGAGCTGTGGAAGTACGGTTTCCGCATGACGTGGAACCCGGTGGACGTTATCGCCAAGGCGACCAAGGGGTTAATGGTCTCCGACGGCGTCGCCGGACTGAGCCCCAAGGACATGGCGGGCTACATGAAGATCAGCGGCATCGCCGGCAACCCTTCGTTCGCCCGGGAGCTGATGCGGGCCACCGACTGGTGCCCGCCCCATCCCTCCGACGTGGAGATCAATGCCGACACCATCCCCTACATGCAGGTATACAAACAGCGTTGCCCCGAGGTATGGTCCCCCGAATTACTCGACATGACCCTCTTCGATTTCATGGATGAGTGGTTCGAGACCGAGCCGTGGAAGTGCACGGTGGCATCCGCCGCCTGGTGGTCCGGCGCCGCCGCACACTGGGAGGGGGTGGCGATACCGGCGCTGATCAATGTCATGCTCACCTTCGTTTCGGCGCTGAGCATACCCCGCGGCGGGATGCACGGCTACTTCCACTCCATCTTCCGCTGCGCGGTGGCCCACGGCGCCGTCTTCAAGAGCGCCTGCCCGGTGGAGAAGATAATCGTGCAGAACGGGCGCGCGGTGGGCGTGAAGCTGCGCGACGATGCCGCCACCAAGGAGAAGACCATCTGGGCTGACAAGGCCGTTATCTCCGCCTGCGACGTCAAGCAGACCTTCAACGACCTCGTCGGCAAGGAGCACCTCGACCCCGCCTTCCTGCGCAAGATAAACGATATCAGCATCAAGGGTGGCACGCTGTGGGTATCCACCTTCTTTCTCAAGAACCAGCCTTTATCCTTTAAACCGGCATTCCAGGCCATGGGCACCGGTGTGCCCTACGGCGGCGCCTATCCCTGTGATTCAAGGGAGATATATTACGAGAACGTGGCCGACGTGGACGGCTTCAAGGGCGTCCCCAGCGTGCCGCCGGAGCGCTACCTGTGGTTCCTGACCCCCAGCCAGGCCTTCGACCCCACCAGCGACCAGCACAGCGGGAACCATCCCAAGGGCTACCTGACTGCCACCTTCGAGGCCGGGGCCACGCCGCCGGAGTATAATGTGGATGCTCCGGACGCCGCGGACAAGTTGAAGGAAGAGATGCATAAATACTTCGTCGAGGCATTCAGCATCCCTCTCGACGGGCTCGATGAGGACAACATAGTTCACCACTGGTCGGTGGCCCCCTACGAGATGACGGTACGCAACCGCAGCCTCCTCGGCGGCACATGGTGCGGCCGCAGGCACTGCGAGGACCAGCTGTTCCAGAATGCCCCGATAGAGGAGATGGCCCGCTACCGCACCCCGATAGAGGGGCTGTACCACTGCCACCAGACATCCGGCCACCCCGGCGGCCTGTGCCTGATGGCGATCCCGTATAACATGATGCATATACTCATCGAGGACGGCATCGCCGAGCCCGGCGACTGGTGGTACCCGTCGCCGTGGTACATCCCGGAGAAGGGCAAGATATCGGCGGTGCCCCGCGAGGGCAAAGTATCAGCATAGAAAATTCAGGAGCTTGAAGGAGGACATCATGACAGAGCAGGCCGGAACGATAACAAAGCCGTTTGACGAGTTTCCCGATATCAGTGATTGGGACGTGGTCATTATCGGCGGCGGGCCCAACGGGTTGATATGTGCAGCATACCTCGCCAAGGCCGGCTTGAAGGTGGCACTGGTGGAGCGGCGCTTCGAGGTCGGCGGCGGCTTAAGCACGGAGGAGATCCTGTTCCCGTGCTACTACTCTAATGTGCACATCATCTACCATATGATGGTCGACTACATGCCCGCACTGAAGGACTTCAACCTGGACAAGCACGCCATCAACTGGGTAAAACCAAACTCCCAGACGGGCATGGTCTTCGAGGACGGCAGCTCACTGCTGCTGTCGCGGATGACCGCCGACACCAAGGACTCCATGGGTAAATACTCGTGGAAGGACGCCGAGACATTCGGCCACCTGATCCGCAAGTGGCGCAGGATCGTTGACGACATCGTGGCGCCGTCGACCTACCTGCCGGCCATGTCACCCATGGACCTCAGCGTGGCGCTGGAGAAGACCGATGTGGGACGCGAGATGCTGGAGATGACGGAGAAGACACCGCTGGAGATCATCACTGAGAACTTCGAGAACGACCGCATCCGCGCCCTCCTGCTGTACGTCAGCTGCATGTGGGGCATCGACCCCCGCGAGAGCGGCCTCGGCTTCTTCGTCGCCCTCCAGCTGTTCCGCGGCGTCAACAAGTGCTACTGCTACGGCGGCTCCCACAAGATGGCCGGCGCGCTGGAGCGTGTGGTCGTGGAGAACGGGGGTATGGTGCTCGAGGCGGCGGCGGCTACCAAGATCATCATGAAGGACGGCAAGGCCTGCGGAGTCGAACTGGAGGAGGGGCGCACCCTGAACGCCAAGGCGGTTATCTCCAGCCTCGACCCCCACACCACCTTCCTCGATTTGGTTGGAAACGACAACCTGCCGGGAACACTGCAGGAATCCGTCGAGGAGTGGATCTACGATAAGTGGAGCTTCCACACCCTGCACGTGGCCTCGGAGCAGCCCCCTATCTACAAGAAGCTCGATGCCAGCGGCAAACCGGTGCGGGGCTACGACCCGTGGGTCAACGATGCATTCATGGTCATCTTCGGCTGCGAGGGAGTTGATCAGCTCCTGGCACACTGGGACAACGTCATCGCCGGCAGGATAGACGACAACAACTTCTGCGGGCACTCCACTTGCGAGACCGTTTTCGACCCCCACATGACCCGCGTCCCGGGCAAGCACGTTTCCTTCTTCCAGATGCACGCCCCCTACGAGATCGAGGGCGGCTGGGAGAAGCGGGAGCCGGAGATAAACAATGCCATCCTCGACAAGTGGGCCAGGGTAGCCCCTAACTTCACCCGTGACCAGATCATCATGACCAACGGCGAGACGCCGGAGGACATCGAGATCCGCCTGCCCAACATGCGCCGCGGCTCCATCAAGCACGGCGACTACCGACCCACCCAGATGAACACCTTCCGCCCCAACATCGACTGCTCCGGGCACGCAACCCCCATCGAAGGGCTGTACGTCTGCGGCGCTTCCTCCTTCCCCGGCGGAACCCTGCTCGGCGGACCGGGCTACCTGGCGGCCAACAGGGTCGCCGAGGACATGGGAGCCGCCAAGTGGTGGAAACCGACCAAGGAGATGGAGAAGTTCGTCAAGACCTATCTCGAAGTATAGTTGCTCCATCGATACAGAAGCACATCAGGGCGCTGCCAAGCGGCAGCGCCCTTTTTCATACGATACCACGGCAAAGCCAGAGCCGATATCACGTAAAACAGCGAGAGGCAAGACTATCAATCCTATATACTCGGTTATGGTTGACATTATTCCCGCCCTGTATTATCATTATTTATGTGGTAGTCGATTGTAGAACCGTTCGACTGAACCGGGCTCTTACCATGACTGAAGTACATACGCAGAATCCGATCAGCATCCCGACTCAATGCAAGTTCTGCGGTTCGAGGCGGCTGGTGCGCTACGGCCGCTACAACCTGGTGCAGCGCTGGTTCTGCAAGGAATGCCGCCGCAAGTTCGTCGATAACCAAGCGCCGCCTAAGCTCAGGACACCGGCGGTCCAGATAGCCTCCGCCCTGAGCATGTTCTACGAGGGCATGTCGCTGAACACCATCCGCAGGCACCTGGAGCAAGCGTTCCACAACCTGCCCTCCGATTCCACGGTCTACGAATGGGTAGTAAAGTACACGAAGGTCGCCATCCTCGCCGACGAAGAACGTCGCGCCCATGCCAGGAAGATATCCCAGGAGCTGGGGCACGGGCCGTTCTGGATTGCCAACGATACGCCCCTGAACGTAGAGGGAACCGCGGTCTGGATATGGGACGTGGTGGATTACGGGAGCAGGATACTGGTGGACTCCGTGGTTACCGCGACACGCACCGCAAACGACTTCAAAATGGTCATGGAGATAACAGCAGACAGGGTGGGTGAGCTCCCCGGGCTGGTTATCACCGGCAGGGACAGTATCTACCAGAGAGGCATAGAGCAGGCCTTTGGATCCGATGCGCTACACCTTCAGGCCACCAGCCCCAGGGTGCAGCCATACAGCAACACCATCGCCAGGTACCACGGGCCGATGAAGACGCGCAATAACATCCTGCGCGGGCTCAAGAAGTTGAAGATGGCAGAGCTATTTCTGGACGGCTGGCTGGTGCACTACAATTTCTTCAGAACCCACGAGGCGCTCAAGTACAGCACACCGGCATCCGTCGCCAAGATCGAGTTACCCTACAAGAACTGGCTGGATATAGTGAATAACGGAACGAAATTTCAAACCGACCGGCAGTGACCCCCAAATACTGCATATTATAACGCCAACCACAATCGAAAACAGTTTCCTAATGCAGCAACCCTTGACTCTGTCAATTAGTGAGTATAAAATACCGCTATTACGGTCACATAGGGAAGGAGGACTTACAATGACAGAGGCGGAAAGGTACGATGTTGTAATTGTCGGTGCCGGGCACAACGGCACCACCGCCGCGGCCTATCTGGCCAAAAGTGGTCTCAGTGTCTGCGTATTGGAGGAGAGGCCGGAGTGCGGGGGGGCGCAGGAAAACACTGACCCCATCGCCGGGGTGCATATCAGCCCCCACGCCGTGGCGCTCTACGGGGGCGCGGCGCCGGGATGGGAGCAACTGGAGCTGTGGAAGTACGGCGCCCGCATGGACTGGGCGGCACAGAACCTCAGCGGCATGGACTTCGCGTCCGGCAATTTCATGGGACTGCTGTGCAAGGACGGGGTTTCCTTCGCCACCCAGAAAGACCTCGAGGGGTGGCTCAAGATGAGCGGCGTCATGAACGGTTTCTGCCAGGAACTGCTGCGCGCCACCTTCTGGTGCCCGCCGCACCCCTCATATGTGGAGACGAACGCCGATACCATCCCCTTCATGCAGGTCTACAAGGAGAGGCTGCCCGAGGCGTGGACCCCTGAGCTGATGGAGTGGACCCAGTTCGACCTGATGGACGAGCACATGGATACCGAGGCGTTCAAGGTGTTCCAGGCATACATCGCCTGGATGTCCGGCGCCACCGGCCACTTCGAGGGCATGGGCGTCCCCGCCTTCGAGAGCGTGGTGGCCTCGGTATTATACACCACCGGCGCCGTCCCCATGGGCGGCATCCACGGTTACTTCCATGCCCTGATCCGCTGCGCCATCGCCCACGGGGCGGTGTTCCGCACCTGCTGCCCGGTGGACGAGATAATCATCCGCAACGGACGGGCGGTGGGCGTAAAGCTTAGCGAAGACGCCGCCTGGGGCAACAAGGTGATCTGGGCCGATAAGGCGGTCATCAGCGCCACCGAGATCAAGCATACATTCAACAAGCTCATCGGCCTCAAGAACGTGGATGCGGGGTTGATGCAGAAGATCAACGACCTCAACATCAAGGGCGGCCCCATCTACTGCAACTACTTCCTCACCAAGGCCCCCCTGCGCTACC
>Ga0180437_10004190_pt1 | contig 20729 bp, 18 predicted proteins | sample SS_ome_4_FD_132410 | JGI IMG/M metagenome (GOLD analysis project Ga0180437, IMG submission 132410) | Hypersaline lake sediment archaeal communities from the Salton Sea, California, USA - SS_3_D_1 metaG | ecosystem: Environmental > Aquatic > Non-marine Saline and Alkaline > Hypersaline >... | reverse complement strand
TGCTCCCGGGGGTGTTGTGGTATCGTCGTGGCCGGTGACCATGTCACGCCACCAGGCCTCCCGGATGTTACGCTTGAGCTCCACGCCCAGCGGGCCATAGTCCCAGAAGCCTCCGATGCCGCCATAGATCTCGCTGGACTGGAAGATAAGCCCCCGCCGCTTGCACAGGGACATGAGCTTGGGCATGATGTTGCTGTCGTCAGGCATAGTGCCGGCTCCTTGCCAGTTTTATGTTAATACAAGGAAGAACATAGGATTGGCGGACCGTAATCCCCTACACCAGCGGCGTCCGCTCGATGAACGTCAGAACGTGCTGGGCGATCTCCTCGCCCTTTTCCTCCTGTAGGAAGTGGCCAGCATCCTCGATCACGATCCGGGGCTGCTCCCTGGATTTGCGGATCAGCCGGCGGAAGAACACGTCGCCCCCGCGGGTGATCGGATCGGAATCGGAGAACAGCACCTGCACCGGCTTGTCCCATTCCGCCAGGACGGCGCGCGCCTGCCGCATCTCGGCCGCCCCCGGGTCATCCGCTTCCACCGGCACCAACAGCGGCCAGACCTGGGCGCCGGCCTTGTACTTGCGGCTGGGATAAGGGGCTTCGTAGGCAGTGATCACCTCTTTGGGCACCTCTTTACCGTGGGCCAACCCCATGCGTATCACGCGCCCAATGGGCAGGTTGGGCAGCCTTGCCGCGAACTGGCGCCACCGAAGAAAGCCCTTGGGCATCGGTTCGTCACCGGTGGGTAGGCCGGTGTTCATGATGACCAGCCGCCAGAACCGCTCTGGCATCTGGCTGGCCACCGTGAGCCCGATCAGGCCGCCCCAGTCCTGGCATACCAGCGTGATGCGCTGCAGATCGAGCTGCTCCAGAAAACCGGCCAGGGTGTCACGGTGCAGTTGAAATGAATAGTCCTCCTGGGCCGCCAGCTTGTCAGAGCGCCCAAAGCCGACAAAATCCATGGACAACACGCGGTGATTGGCAGCCAGGATGGGGATCATCTTGCGGTAGAGGTACGACCAGGTGGGCTCGCCGTGCAGGCACAGGATCGCTTCCCCCTGTCCCTCATCCACATAGTGCACGCGCAGGCCACCCACCTCCGCATAGTGCGGCACGTAGGGCCAGCCGGGCAGATCGGCAAACCGCTCATCCGGAGTACGCAGAACCTCCGCCATCAATTCCCCCTCTCTGTGGTCCGGGATGGCATCACGCCCCCTCTACCAGCCTCTCCAATGGCACCCGCATATCCGCAGGCGTGACTTGATCAAACTGGATCGCCTCGCAGCCGTTGAACCGGGCGAACGCTGCCAGCTTGACCGCAAGGGCAGCCAGGAATTCATCAGAGGGTGCAAAATCCGGCTCCAGCACCAGGTTGCGGACCGCCAGGATCCCCCTTTTGCGGTCGGCCTTCGGATCGAGCCGCCCCGCAAACCGCTCGCCCCACAGCAACGGCAGCACAAAATACCCGTACTTGCGCTTGGCAGGCGGCGTGTAACATTCCAGGGCATACGCGAACCCGAATAGCCGCTGCACCCGCTCCCGCTGGATGATCAGGTTATCAAAAGGCGAGAGCAACTGCAAGAGGGGCGGTACCGGCCCCAGTCCAGTCGCTCGCTCCAGGACCCCGCTCAAGGCGTACTGTTCCGTGCCAGGGTCACCCTCGACCTCAACCGGCGCCACCTCGCCCGCCTCTACCAGGTCAACTAGCGCTTGAGCAATCACCTCCCCGTCGGCGGCGTCGATGTGCTCGCGGACCTCCCGCTCCGTCGCCACACCGTAGGCTGACAGCGCCCGCCGCACCAGAAAGCGCCCCACTTTGTCCTCGTCCGGCGCCGTGGTATCCACTCCTGGGGGCAGCACCCGCTCAGTGAGGTCATAGATCCGCTGGTTCTTGCTTCGTTCGGTCACCATCAAGTCGCCGCGCAGCAACAGCAGTTCGAGGGCAAAGCGCACCTGAGCGCGGGGTGGCGCGACGTCCTTGCCGCCGGCGCGCGCTTCGGGCGGTGTGGCAAAGTCCTTGCTGCTCAGCGGCCCTTCCCGGCGGATACGCTCCAGCATGGGAGGGGCCAGGTGGCCATACTTGTGCAGGCGCCCCTTCTCCCACTTGCCCTTGGGATCGTGCAGGGACTGCATGCGCGGCACGTAGTAGCGATAGTCGCTCATCGGCAGATAGGACAGGGCATGACCCCAATACTCGAACACGCGGCGGTCCAACGCCTGCAATGTCTCCAGCATGGCCGGCTCATAGCCGGCGCAGCGGGTCCAAAGGACGTGGTGGTGCGCCCGCTCCACCGCGGCTATGGTGTCGATCTGGACGTAACCCAGCTTCTCGACAACCCGGGCAGCGCCCTCCTTACCAGGCGGCAGCTCCGTCCCGCCGTCGAGCAATTGACCTTGCAGGGCCAGTCTGCGGGCCAGATCAAGGGAGATCGATATCACACTCATGGCTCACCGCCTGTTTCCAGATGCTCTGCCAGCGCCGGATCGTCCAGGCCTGCGCTGGCTGTGCGCAGAAACAACGCCTCCTTCGGTACTTCCCGCAGGCTCTCCACCACGCGGGCGACACCCTCGATGCGGGCCAAGCGCCCCTGGCTGGCACCCGGCCCCAGGGCCACCAGGTAGCCGACGCCCGCGGCGTGGGCCGCCCGCAATCCTGAAAGAGAATCCTCGACCACAACGCAACGGTCCGGTGACAGGCCCAAGTTGGCCGCAGCCTGGAGATAGATATCGGGCGCCGGTTTGCCGGGGCGGCGGCCGTCGTCATAGACGATCAAGCCCGGGTCGAACCAGCGATCCAGGTCCAGGTGCTCCCGGAAAAAGTCGACGTTGGTCCGCTCCGATGCCGTGGCGATGGTACGCGGGATGTCGTGGAACACCAGGAAATCGAGTAGCTCGACCGCGCCGTCGGAAAGCTGGAAGCCGTCCCCCTGGTCCAGGCACATCTGGCGGTAGATGATCTCCTTCTGCTGGATGAGCTGATGGAGCTCCGTCCCCCCCACCGGCCGCCCCAGGAGATACGCCAGCGTGTGCCCGTTGTAGCGGCCGTGAACGTGCACGGCCATCTCTTCGTCGGACAACGGCTTGCCCCGAATCTGGGCCGAAAACTGGCGCCACGACCGCTGCTGTAGGTGACCATCCCACCACAGCACCCCGTTAAAGTCAAAGATGATGCCGTCAAATACCATGTGGGACTCGAGCGTGGAGTAGGTGCCTGTCGCCTGGGCCCGCCGCAGTGTCACGTCACCACCGAGCTAGGCATCCAGCTCTTTGGCCATCTGGATGTTGGTCGCCTGGTAGCCCATCTTGGCGTACAGGGCCCGGGCGGGTGCGTTGTGGGCAAAGACGTGCAGAGCGATCCGTTCCAGCCTCAGTTCCCGCACTTTGCCCTCCAGCGCCTCCATCGTCTCGGTTCCATACCCCTTGCGACGATACGGCTCTTGGATGAGGAGATCGCAGACAAAGGCGGTCGGCCGGGCTGCCTGTTCGTTGACCATGAACCAGATCATGCCAACCTGGGCGCCGGATTCACCATCCAGGACAGAAAAGAGGTGCTGCTTTTCCGAAGCCAGGCCGTCGGGCAACAACGCGGTGTAGGCCTCTTTCGCCCTCTCTACGGTATTGGACACGTGCCAATTGCCTGCACGGACCTGGTCATCAGCATAACTGGGGATCGCTTCCTTGAGATAGGCCTCAAAGTGGGCTTGCTCCATCGGCACCAATCGCACCACGCCCCAACCTCCTTGATGCAAGATTCTGACGCTTGGTGGCTCGATGGGCAGAGGCGGGCAACCAAGCTTGCTTGGACTGTCCCGCTAGATGCGAAGCTCTACCACGTCCTCGTCGTGTAGCACGTGATCGCGGCCCACCAACTGGCCATCGTGCACGCCCTTGCCCCAGACCCGGGCCGACTTGAGGTTGTGGTAGAAATCCTGGTGGATCTTGCGGGCAAACTCCTCCACGGTGCCCCCGCGCTCCATGACAAAGGGCGAGTCGAGGTCCGGCTCCTGGCCCGGCGCCTTGGAGTAGATGCGGATGATGTCCAGCCGCTCGAACACCGTCCACCCCAGGCGGTCCAAGTTGTAGGTGGTTCTCGCCGAGATCGGCAGACAGGGCCACTCCTCCTCCATGAGCGCGCAAAAGATCTCGTAATCCTCGTGGTCTGTCGCATCGTCGTGCTTGTTGACCAGCACGAGCAACGGCTTGACCCCGTACCGCGGCGCATCGGGGTGCAGATGCCTACGGTGGGCGGGAATGATGCGGTTTTCTTCCAGGATCGCGACCGATTGCTCAAGTTGTTCCAGGGGGTCGGCCTTCAAGTCGACCATCAGCAGGATCAGGTCCACGCGCCGCACCAGGTTCAGCAGCTCGGGCTCCACATAGTCGGGATTCAAGGGAGGCGTGTCGATGAGCTGGATCTGGACCTTGCCCACCTCCATCATGCCGGGGGTGGGCCCCCAGGTGGTGAACGGCGCTGGGGACACCTCAGGGGTCGCGTTGGTCAGCGCCGTCACCAGGGCGCTCTTGCCCACGTTGGTGGGACCGAGGAGGATCACTTGCCCCGCCCCCTCCCGGTCGATGTGGTAGGGCGAGATCTGCTTGCCGGTCTTTTTACGGACCTGGGCCGCCTCCCTTAGCTTGGAGAGCTTGCGGCGCAGGTCCGCCCGGAGATGATCGGTGCCCTTGTGCTTGGGGATGAGGCTTATGTACTCCTCAAGGCACGCGATCTTTTCGTCGGGATCCTTGGCCTCTTTGTATCGTTGTTCCGCTTTCTCCGCTTCTGGCGGAAGGTTGGTCGGCATGATTCTGTGCTCGTACGCTCAATCTCTAGCTGGCAGTGCCCCTATTTTACCACGATTTGGCGAGAATTGCATCCCGGAGAGCGGTCTGGATCAAAACAACTCCATGAATGGCAGGGACCGGCTATCACAGGCCGCCTTCGGGAGCGGTAGCAATCCGCTGCCAGGAAACAACGTGCATCGCATAGCGGTAGCATGGTATGCCGAAATACTCGGCCTCCTGGTCAAACGTCATGCCCAGCTTCTCCGCCACCCGCTGCGAAGCGGCGTTGTCCACGTGCACGATGGCCACGATTCGCTCCAGCCCCAACCACTCAAAGCCGAACGCCAGCCCGGCCCGGGCCGCCTCAGGCGCCAGCCCCTGGCCCCAGTAGGCCCTGGCCAGCAGATAGGCGATCTCGACCTCGTCCGTGTCGGGCAGGTACTGCAGGCCGCTCCAGCCGATCAGTTCACCCTCCCCCTGGGGCACCACGGCCCACCAGCCATAGCCGTGCTTCTCCCAGTGGCGGAGCTGGCCGGCGATGAACTGCTCGACTTTCTCCAGCGGAGGTGGGTCGGTGCTGGGAAAGTAGCGCAGCACCCCCTCCTGGCCCAGGATGCGGTGCAGGGGCATGGCGTCGCTCCCGGAAAACGCCCGCAGCACCAATCGGTCGGTGGTGATCTCTGGTATATCCACGTTGGAATCCATCTCCCTCACGCCTCCCTGCCCAGCCGGCAACCCCATGCTCAAAAAGATAGAAGTGATGCCACCCGTATCAAGTGTGCAATGCTCCGCGATCCAGAGAACCAGGGCATCAGTGGTTCATGGACTCGATCAGTTTCCGTGCCTCCCCCAACCCATCCTCCGCCGCCATCTGGCCGGCGACCTCCTGGGCGCGATCGCTCATTGCCTTGGAAGCGATGCACGCCTGAATCCGCTCCGCCAGGCGACCAGGCGTCAGCCTGCGCCGCGGGAGAGACGACGGCGCCACGCCGAGCCGCTGCAGGCGCGTCGCCCAGTAGAACTGGTCGCCCACGTGGGGCACGACGACCGAGGGCACGCCCGCAGCGCAGGTGGTGTGGGTAGTGCCCGCGCCACCGTGGTGCACCACACAGGCAGACCGCGGGAACAGGTAGCCATGGGGAAGGTAACCGACGAACATCACCCCCTTTACCGCAGGCCACGGCCCCGCGCGCGCCATGCCTTTTTGGACGACGGCCCGCTGCCCGATCGACACCAGGGCCAGCAAGGTCAATGTCACCGACCCCGCATCACTGCCGGCCATCGAGCCATAGGTGACGACCACCGGCTTATCCCCACCGTCCAGAAACTCGACGAGCTCTTTCGTCGGCGTGTAAAGCGGCTCATCCAGGGTCCATGCCCCGTTAAAGCGAAAATGGGGCGGCAGGTCGGGATAGGCGCCCGCCAGCGCCGGCGAGCAGGCCACCAGGTTGAGGTGCGGCGAGACCGTACGGAACATCTGGAGGTCGCGCTGCCGACTGCCCACCCCCGCCAGCACATCGCGCAGCACCGCATCGACCCTGGCAAAGCCCCGCTCCAGGGCCCGCCACAGCAGAGGGTTCAGCCGTTGTCCCAGGTTGGGCATCATCATGGGCGGCGCGTAGGCCGTGGGCACCAGCGTTGGCTCAAAACGCACGCCGACCCAGGGCAGCCCGTTGTCCATCGAGGCAGCCTGGCCCAGCGTATGGATGGTATGGCAGATGGCGAGGTCAAAGCCCCGGGTGGCGGCGCGGCAGTCCTCGTACTGCTCCCGCGCGCCGGCCAGGTGGAAGCGCTGCAGGATCTGCACCTGCTTCATCGCCGAATGGACCTGGGCCACCCGCTCGGCCGTATCCCGGATCTGTGCCTGGGTCACTGGGTTGCCGATGGGCACAAACTCGATCCCCTCTGCCTCAAAGTCATTGCTGTACAGGTCGTACGAACAAGCGCGCACCGTGTGCCCCGCCCCACGTAGAGCCCTCGCGAGGGCCACAAAGGGACGCACATCACCGGTGGTGCCTACCGTCGTTATGACAAGTTTCATAGCCTGGTTAGAGACCCAATCGCGTCAATACGGCCCACCCACAGAGGGGCCACCCTTTCCCCTTGGCGGATCCCGCCAGGCACCAGTATACACCACGGTGGTCGAAAAAGCAACATGCCTCGCGTTGACACAGACATCAGCGATCGCCTCCAGTCATGGACTGGAGGCCAGATGCCGTGCTGTGCGCATCTGCCGTTTGTCCCACCAACCCTCCTGTGCTACAATGACAGCGCAGTCTACACTCTGCAGTACCAGCCTATGCACAACATGTGGCATCACTCCATGGAAACGAGCTCGCCCGGCGCCATCCGCGTCCTCTTGCTCGCCGACACCCACCTGGGCGTTGACCTGCCCTTTCGCCCGCGCATCGAGAGACGGCGCCGGGGACACGATTTCTTTGCCAACTTTGAGAGGGCCCTCCAGCCCGCGCTCGACGGCGAGGTGGACCTCGTCGTCCATGGGGGTGACCTCCTCTACCGGAGCCGGGTGCCGCCGGCGCTGGTGGAAATGGCCATGGCGCCGCTGGTCCGGGTCGCCGACAGAGGCACACCCGTCTACCTCGTCCCCGGCAACCACGAACGCTCCCGGATACCGCTGCACCTGTGGACCGCCCACCCCAACCTCCACATCTTTGACCGGCCGAGGACCTTTCTCTACGACGGGCCCCCGGGGCCGCTGGCCCTGTCAGGATTCCCCTTTGCCCGGGCAGTCCGCGATCAGTTCTCCCACCTGGTGGCCGAGACCGGCTTCGGCGAGCAGCGCAGCATCCCCAGCCTGTTATGTATACACCAGGCAGTGGAGGGCGCCCAGGTGGGCGTGAGCAACTATACCTTCCGCGTTGGGCCCGACGTGGTGGCAGGGGCCGACATCCCCTCTGGATTGGCGGCCGTTCTCTCGGGCCACATCCACCGCGCCCAGGTGCTGACCCACGACCTCGGGGGACATCCCTTGGCAGCCCCGGTCGTGTACCCCGGCTCTGTGGAGCGCACGTCCTTCGCCGAGCGCGAGGAGCCCAAGGGGTACCTGCTGCTGGCCCTGGATACTACCAGCCAACCGGGAGGTGCCCTCGGAGGTCTCTCCTTCGTGCCGCTCCCAGCGCGGCCCATGGTGGCGCTGGACTTTGCGCCGGCAGCGCCTGGCGCCGGGGCGGTGGCAAGCGAACTTGCAGGAGAGCTGGAGGCACTCGACCCCGAGTCCATAGTTCGGATCCGGCTTACTGGCCCGCACGCCACTGCGGCGCGCTCCGTCTTGCGCGCGGCCCGCCTCCGCGAGCTGGCCCCATCCACGATGAACATCGAGCTGGCTCCGGACCAGGAGCAGGGCTAGGGGCCAGTGGCCAAGCTGCTACTTTGCCTAAACCAGAGGATCATGCTATAATTGCTATAGGCATGCTTTGGCAAGCAGCGCGCTTGCAGCCACCAGTTCACCAGGCAGAGTGCACAAATGGAAGCTCAAGAACTCATCAAGCGATACAAAGCAGGGGAACGCGATTTCATCCTGCTCTCCCTGCGCGGCTGCAACCTGAGCGGGGCCGATCTGTACAACGTGAATTTAAGTGGATCAGATCTGCGGGAAAGTGACCTCAGTGATGCCGACCTCGTGGGCGCCAGCCTGCGCCGGGCCGATCTACGGGGGGCAAACCTGCGCGGGGCCAGCCTGGGTGGCGCCGACCTCAACCGGTCCGACCTGCGCGACGCAGACCTGCACGGTGCCGACCTCAGCTACTGCAACCTGGAAGGGGCCCAGGTGACGCTCGAACAACTCGCCCAGGCCCAGACCCTCCAAGGCGCAACCCTACCCGACGGCACGTTGCAGGAGTGAGAGAGGTAGTGACCGTCTAGCCTGCGTGGCCGCCGGGGAGGAGATGTCCATGCTGGATCCCGAGTTGGGGCTTACCTGCTGTCCAGGCCTGCAGCGCATCCACACCTCGAGACCCTTCTATCCCTGTGACCCACCCGGCCAGGGCATCTGCGACGACGAGGGTTGCACAATCCCGCCGCCGACGGCCCCCGAAGATCCATGGTACCAATGCAGCCCCTGCGGCAACGGCAACTGCGAACCAGAGTACGGGGAGAACCGCTGCAATTGCCCGGCAGACTGCGATGGGGACTATAGGGAGACAAAGCCATGCGACACAATCGTCCGCAGTTCTTCGGTGCCTTGCTGCTCGCTCTCGTCCTGGTCGCCTGTACCATGCAGTCTTATTCGGAGCCTGACGTAAGCGAGGCCACGTTGAAAAAGCAGGTGCAAGGCACGAACGCCTTCGCCTTCGACCTCTACCAGGTACTCAGAAATGAACACGAGAACCTCTTCTACTCACCCTACAGCATCTCCCTGGCGCTGGCCATGACCTACGCTGGCGCCCACGGCGAGACGGAAGAACAGATGGCCGATACGCTGCACTTTGTGCTACCCCAGGACCGCTTGCACTCCGCCTTCAGCGCCCTAAATCGGGCTCTTGTGCAGGGGGCAGAAGAAAAAGCAGCCGAAGGAGTCGGCGCTGAACCTACGCCTGTGCCTTTTCCAGGCCATCATCCCGGCGACCGGTTTCAACTTCACATCGCCAATGCCCTCTGGGGACAGGATGCGTACCAGTTCCAGCCCGAGTTCCTGGCTGTCCTGGGCCAGAACTATGAGTCTGAGCTTCGCACCCTCGATTTCACCGGTGCCCCCGAGGAATCACGGCGCACCATCAACGACTGGGTGGCCGACCACACGGAGGACCGGATCCAGGACATACTCCCACTGGGCGCCATCAGTGGCCTGACGCGCTTGGTCCTGGCCAATGCCATCTACTTCAGAGCATCGTGGTTCTATCCCTTTGACCCGCGTGCGACCCGGGAGCAACCCTTCCACTTGCTGGATGGCGGCACAGCAACGGTGTCGATGATGCAGCAGACGGAAAGGTTCAACTACTACCTGGGTGAGGGATACCAGGCAGTCATGCTTCCATATTCCGGTGGCAAGGAGTCGCCGCACTGCAGGATGTCAATGGTCTTCCTGGTACCCGACGACGGCTGCTTCCAGGCTTTCGAGGACTCGCTGGATGCACGAGGGGTGGGGACCATCCTGAACGAGATGAATACCGGATACGTTGACCTGACGATACCCAAGTTCGGATTCGATTCGGCCTTCGCCCTGAAGCCAACACTGTCGAGCATGGGCATGTCCCTCGCCTTTTCCTGGCCAGGGGCAGACTTTTCGGGGATGACGGGACAACCCGAGCTGTTCGTCGACGAGGTATATCACCGGGCATTCGTGTTCGTGGAAGAGACCGGCACCGAAGCGGCAGCAGCAAGCGCCGTCCCTATCACATTGGGAATCCCGCCCGAACCGGTTGAGATCACCATCGATCGCCCCTTCATCTTTCTGATCCGCGACGGGGAAACAGGCATCATCCTTTTCGTAGGCCGCGTGCTGGACCCAAGCCCCTAGCGCACCACTGGCCTTCCCCTGCTGCCTGTTCCTCTGGATGCTAGCCGCAGGCTGGCGCATACCTCTCAGTGGGTTCAGCGCCTTCAGTGTTTCAGTGATTCACCCACCCCGCACCGCCGGACTCGGCCGGCCCACCGCCGTGAACACCAACTCGCTGCCCAAGTACACCTCGTCGTCCCAGCCAACCCGCAACCGGGCAGCCTCGTCGCGGCGCGCCATCCGCACCTCCACCTGCCCGGCCCCCGCTTCATGGGCCTGCGCCTCCAGCCATCGTGGCATCTCCGCCTCGGCAAAGGCGACCGCTTCCTCCAGTCCCTGAAAATCGTGGACGCCGTCGGGCAGGTGCAGGCGCAACGGCCCGCCCACCGCCAGCGGCGTCACGAGCACCCGGTGGCTCTGCACCACGCCGCCCACCATCGCGCCCACGGCGTTGGCCACCGCCGCGTGGGGTGGGATGACCAGCTGGGCGTGCAACTGCGTTGCCACGCGTGGCATGTAGGCCTCCACCGGAGCGCCGATGGCCACCACCGGTTCCCGCAACTGCAGCGTGCAGCCCAGAGATGGGCTGTGGGCATCGTTCAAGGCACGGTGGAGTAGGGACGATGCCACAGGTTCCTGCTCCCATTGGGGCAGCAGCCCTTCGTCGCTCAGCACCTTGCTGATCAGCGCCCGGGCTGCCCGCTCCGACACCCCGGTCACCACGGCGCGGCATAGGTCGTCGGCGGAGCAGCCAGCCTGGGCCGCCAGGATCCGCGCGCCCAGCCGTGCCGCCTCGGCATCCCACAGGTCGAGCCGGCCGAGGGCGTGTAATGCGTCGGTGGGCGTAAAGCCCGCCCGCAGCAGCAACCGCCGGGCCACCAGTCGCTCGGTGCGGCGCAGTGCGATCGTACCATAGCGGCTGTCCCGCACCAACCGCAGCAGCGCATGCGGGCCTCCAGACAGGCGTTTCCACAGCACCTCGTCCGCCGCTTCCAGGGACCGGGCCGGTGCGCGGTGGGCCAGCACAAACTGGGCGGCCAGCTCGTCGCGGGGGATCACCTGGGCCTGGCGGCGTAGCTCGGCCATGATTTGAGGGTGCTCGTCTGCCAGCAGGCAGAGGGGTACTACCCGCTGGGGACCGATGGCCATCTGCCGCGCGTCCTCAAAGCGCACGTGGCTGTCGCCCCCCAACCCCACGGTGTGCACGTCCACGGCTTCGACCATCGTCCGCCAGCGGCCCACCTGGGCGCCCTCGGGATTGAGCCGCGGACGACCGTCTTGCAGCGAAGCGATGTCGGTGGTGATGCCGCCCACGTCCATCACCCACACCGCCGATCCGGCCAATTCGCTATCTGCCTGGCCGGCCAGGTGCCAGGCCCCCACCACGCTGGCGGCAGGCCCCGACAGGATCGTCTCCACCGGGCGCCGGACGGCCCACTCGGCCCGGACCAGCGATCCGTCGCCTTTGACCACCATCAGCGGCGCAGACAGGCCCCGCTGGGCCAGCGCGTGTCGCAGCGTGCCGATGAGCTCCTGCAGCAACGGCACCAGCCGGGCGTTCAGGGCTACAGTGGTCGCCCGCCGCACCGAGTTGAGGCGCGTGGTCAGCTCGTGGCCGCAGGTCACAGGCAGGCCGGTCCACGCCTCGATCAACTGCCGCGCGCGCAGCTCGTGGGCCGGGTTACGCACCCCGAAATAGCCTGACACGGCAAAGGCCTGGGCATGCCCCTCTTCGACGGCGCTGAGCACTGCCTCCCGCAGACCGGCCTCATCCAGCGGGCTGGCCTCGTCGCCATAGATGTCGTGCCCGCCGTCCACGTACACCACCCGGTCGGCCACCAGCTCGCCCTCCAGGCCATACTGCCGGATCAGTCTGCGGTCGTAGCCGAGCAGGATGAGGCACACCGGGCTGCCCTGTCCCTCGACGATGGCGTTGGTGGCCAGCGTCGTCGACAGCGCCACCAGGCCAACCTGGTCGGCGGGCGGCGCGCCGGGTTGCCCGAAAGCCGCCTTGATGGCCTGGCCGATGCCCAGGGAGAGGTCGTGCCGCGTCGTGAGCGCCTTGGCCGCGGCCAGGACCCGGCCCTGCTCATAATCCACCAGGGCCGCGTCAGTATAGGTGCCGCCGGTGTCGATACCCAGGGCAACTGTCACGCCGGATCCTCCCGGCGCCGCCAGCAGCTACCTGCCAGGGCGCAATACTTGCAGGCCGAGCCCACCCGATGGGACTCGTAACCTGGACCCATGCCGATGAGCCACGACGCCGACTTGTGGGGCACCAGTACGCACTGGGGGTTGAGTTCCACGCCCACCTCGTGCAGAGGGAGTAGCGCGCAGAGCGTCCGCTGGTCGCGTAGTGGCCAGCCGACCAGCGAACCGGGCGCCAGGGCTAGGCCGACACCCCAGCCCTCCTGGGCAGCCGCCTCTTCGGCCAGGCAACGGACCGCCTCGCCGACGGCGCCCACCGCCAGCACGCCGGCATTATCCAGCAGGCACGATTTCAGCCCCTGACCAGCGGCGTTCAGCTCGAGCACCCGCGCCTCCAACGCAGGACCGATGGTGCCCACCGCGACCAGGGCACGGCGCGCAGGCGCTAGGAGGTCCGCCCTCGGACCAACGTGGAGCGCGCACGCACCCCCCGGCCCGGAAAGGCGCACCTGCTGGGCCGCGACCGCCTGCACCTCCAGCCAATCGTAGACAGCCGCCGGCTGGCAGAGGGCGTGCCCCAGGGCGATGACCTCCTCGGCCGCCTCCAACAGTGCTGGCTGGCTTGGCCGCCCACGCCGGGGGCCCAGCACCTCTTCGGCTGTCAGCGCCAGGGGAATATCACGCAAAACAGGCATTGGGGAAACTCCAGCTCAGCGCCCTCGTCCCCGGGGGCGTCCGCAGGCTCAGTCCAGGTCTCTGCTCAGCGCCCCCGTCCCCGGGGGCGCCCACGGGCTCAGTCCAGATCGTCAAAGAACGCCTCGTACCGCACCCGTTCCCCCGGCTCCACGATGACGAAATCATGATCCCAGTCGCCCTGCAGCAGTTTCCTGAGCAGGACGTCCGAGCCCGGGAGCTCTTCGTAGGCAAGGTCAAAGAAATCGGCCTCCCGCCTGGCATAGGTGCGGTGCTTCTCCTCGGGGCCTTCGCCCATATAGATCAAAGCCAGCCGCGTATAGTGCTCGATGACCTTCTTTTCCAGGCGATAGGCTCTTTCGTGGCCATAGCGCTCCACCATCTTGAGATACTCGGTGTAGGGGTCGTCGCCCGACTCGATCCAGCCCTTGCTCAGGTAAAAGGTCCCCGGCGTGTGCTGGTGCTGTTGCAGGAAGGCATCCCGGGAGCCGAGAAACAGGGCAATGCAATCATCCACCCTGGGGATCACCAGCCGGAACGTCCGGGCTTCCAGCCCCACGGTGCCCTTGGAGCACATGCCATAGCCAAACAGGATGGTGTCGATCTCGGGCGAGGTGGCATCGATTTCGGCCTGTAGGGCATCGTGTAGCTTGCCCGGGGTGATGTGCAGGCCGAACTCGAGCGTGGTGCACACCAAACCGTTAGGGGCCAGGGCCTGTATCTCCTCGCCCAGCGTCGCACAGGTGATGATCTTGGCTCGCACGCTGCTGCCTCCTTCCGGCGTGTCCAGGGAGCGCCCGGGAACCGGACACTCTATCCCAGGTAACTGGCCTCCATCAGCGTCCGGGTAAAGCCTGGATCGCTCGCCAGTTCCAGGTATCCCACCCGGCGGGCGATGGCCTGCGCCTGGGCCCGCTGGCTGCGAGAGATGAGCGCCAGCTTGGCCCCCATGCCTGCGGCGTTGCCTACCTGGCGGAAACGCCCGGGCGGCAGCGCGGGCAGCATGCCGATGCCCACGGCACTGTCCACGTCGATGTAGGTGCCAAAGGCACCGGCGATAACTACCTCATCGATCTCTCCCTCGCTGAGGCCCTGGTGCGCCAGGAGCACGTTGATCCCGGCGCGGATGGCGCCCTTGGCCAATTGCAGCTCGCGAACGTCGCGCTGGGTGATGGCGATGGCCTTGCATCCCCCCGCCTCGGGCACCAGCACGAACTCGCGCACGCCATCGCGGTTGCTCACACGCGGGTGGTCGCCCATCCTGCCCCGGCGATCGACGACGCCAACCTCGCACAGTTGGGCCAGGGCATCCAGGATGCCTGAACCGCACAGCCCCACCGGTGGCTTGCCGCCCACGGTCTGGTACTCCACCCGGAGGTGACCGTCCTGGTCAGGACCGGCTTGGTCATCGACCAGGCGCAGGTGCTCGATGGCCCCTGGCGCTGCCCGCATCCCGTGCTGGACGTGGGCCCCTTCAAAGGCCGGGCCCGAGGCACACGACACGCTGGTCATCGTTCCCCCGCTTACCAGGCAGACCTCCGTGTTGGTGCCGATGTCCAGGGCCAGCACCACGCCCTCAGCCTGCCAGGCGCCCGTGGACAGCAGCATGGCGATGTGGTCTGCCCCCACAAAACCAGCCACGTTGGGCAGCAAATGCACATAGGCCCCCCCGGCCAGGTGGAGGCCCACGTCCCGGGCCTTGACGTCCAGCGCGCCCTGCACCGCCGGCACGTAGGGCGCCATGGCCAATTGCTCCACCGGCAAGCGCAGGAACAGGTGGTGCATGGCCGTGTTGCCCACCAACACCGCTTCGACGACCGCCTCGGGTGGGGCCTCTGCCTCAGCGCACAGGTCACGAACCAGCTCGTTCAGCGCCTCCACCACCAACGACTGCAAGCGCGCAGCTTCCTCCGGCCCGTCGCGCGTGCGGGCCATCCGGGCGACCACGTCCTCTCCATACGAGATCTGGGGGTTCATGATACCCCGGGCCGCCAGGGTACGCCCGCTCTCCAGGTCGAGGAGGTAGCCAGCGATCTTGGTCGTGCCCAGGTCCACGGCCAGGCCCAGCGGCCGGGTGCCCACCTCGGTCACGGTGATCACCTCACCGTCGCGCACCATCGCCTGCGCTCGCCAATCCCAGTCGCGGAGCCGGGGCGAGAGCGTTTGAAGCACCGCAAAGTCGACCATCCCGGCAGCGGCCGGGTCCTGCTGGGCCAGGGCCGCCAGGAGGCGGCCGGCGTCTTCCTGCAGATCGGACAGGGAGGGCGGTGCCAGGCTCACCTCGTAGGTGCGCACGACGGGTTCAGGGGGCACGTCCAATTCCAGGCCTTCCACCTGGGTGCGCTGCGGCGCGCTGAGAGAGGCAGGCGGCACGCACAGCTTGCAGTCGCTCAGCGCATAGGCCTCGCAGGCCAGCCGGAAGCCTGCCCCCAGTTCCTCCGGGGACAGCGTGTCCCGTTCTCCTGTCGTCGGCGCCGAAACCATGCCTTCCAGCACCTGCACCTTGCAGCGCCCGCAAGTGCCTTCCCCACCACATATGGCCACCAGCTCCACCCCCAACTGGCGGGCGGAGTCCAGCAACGACTGGCCAGAGGGACAGGATCCGCGCCGGCCGACGGGCTCAAAATCGATCAAGTGTTCGGCCATGTTACCCGAGCAGCGAATCCCCTTGTAGCTTCTTCTCGAAGCGGCGCTTGATGTTCCGATCTAGCCACGACATGTCCTGCAGGCGGTCGCGCTCCGCCTGGGCCACCGCCACCCGCGAGATCACGCGCCGCAGGTTGTCCCCCCCACAACTCGGACAGGCCGGGGTGCCTGGCGTGTCGTAGGTCCTGGTAAGCACCGTGACCTTCTCCTCGCAATCGTGGCAAACATATTCGTACAACGGCATAGACTCATCTCCTGATTGGAGGTGCAACGCACGCTCGCCCTGCCGCGTGCGTTGCACCTTTCCCCCGCTACCCTGATAGACTTCCGAAGTTTCGGAAAACTTCGGAAGTCTGTGTCACGGCTATCGCCTGCATTGCACGCTTCCGCCGTCACCGTCTGGATCAGGCGTAGGGATAACTGGGCGATTCCACGATCTTCATGTAGCTCGCCCACTCCTCTTCCGTGATCTGCCCTTGCGCCCGATAGTGCTCGCGGGCCTCCTGCAAGATCCCTTCAACGGCCTGCTCCTGCTCTGGCGTCAGCGGCTCGGGCTGGTGGGTGGCCAGGATCTCCTCGTACACGTCCTTGGCATGGTCCAGGGCCGTTTTTCCGCCCTTTTGGGCCCAGACCTCGTACGAATCCTGGTCCAACGTCTTGGGCACAAACTGCTCCTTCTTCCACCACTTGCGCGAGTGAGCCGTATTTAAAAAGTATCCCGGGATGGGGCCAACCTGGTTGATCAGGTCGACGGCCAGGGTGTCTTCATTCACAGTGGCCCCGCTCAGGAAGCGGCCGATCATGCCTGCGATGTCGTGATCCATCACGGCCTTGTACCAGTGACCCGTGAGCTCGGCCGTCAACGAGCCGCCAAAGAACATGGCCGAGGCACCTGCCAGGGCCTGGATCATGGCCGGGATGTTCAGCTCGTAGCCGGCCTGGTAGTCGATCTGCTTGGAGTCGCCCCAGGCGCTGTCGCTGCACCAGCACGGGATCTGGTAGTGGCGCCACATCTGGGCATGCACCACCTCGCCTAGCGCGTTCTCGATACCGGCAAAGCTGGGCGAGCCGGTGCGCATGTTCTGGACCATCATCATGTTGCCGGCCCAAACCCGGTGGCCAGGATTCAGCAACTGGGCCAGGCACATGCCGGCCATGGTCTCAGCGTTTTGGGTGACAATCGACCCCGCGATGGTGGCGGGTCCGGTTGAACCGGCCACCGGTCCGGAAACCACGTGGAAGGGCTGGCCCTCGGCCACATAGTCATAGATCAACTGGGCGGTCTCGCCATAGTAGGTCAGGGGTGCGGCCGGGTTGAGGAGCAGGAGCAGGTCCATGCCCACCGCCTTGGCCATTTTGATGTTCCACAGGTGATTGTCCAGTACCCCGCCCTCCTGCTGGGGCTTGCTCGAGCAGCGGATCTTGGCAGCATTGCTCTCGACCAGCAGCATGCACTCCGGTACACCGGCAAAGCCAAAGAAGGGGAAGCAGCTCATCCCGTGGTAGTAGGGCAGGCCGTCCAGCACCTTCATATAGTCGTAGAACTCTTTGCGGGTGGGCACCTGGGGCGCCCAGGTCTCCAGGTCCAGGGAGGTCATCGCGACACCGACCTTGATGTAGGTGGTGTCGCCGCCACCCTCCAGGATCAAGTCGTTGTCCGGGTTCCGGGCCTTGACCCGGAAGCTGCTAGGGGCCTTGGATAGGCACTCTTCGACCAGGTAGGGCGGGAAGCGGACGCGATCATTCTCGCGATCCACCTTGCACCCACTCTGCTCAAATAGTTTCAGGGCCTCCTCGTGATGGAAGGTCACGCCGGTCTCCCACAACACTTGCAGGCTGGCCCGGTGGATCGCTTCCACCTCGTCGTCGGTGATAATCTCTAGAGGCGGGAAATTACGCTTGAAGCCTTTGATAGCCATCGTTCCATCTCCTCTCTACTCGAGCCCTAGCAGTCGTGAGACCAGGGCCACCGTGCCCGGAGCTGCGGGCTCGTAGCCGTCGGCGCCGATGCTCTTGGCAAAGTCGGCGGTGATGGCCCCCCCGCCAACGATGACCTTGACCTGGTCCCGGATGCCCGCCTCTTCCAAGGCCTGGATGACCCGTTTCTGTTCCGGCGCTGTAAAGGTAAGCAGGGCCGACATGGCCAGGACGTCGGCGTTGTACTCCTTTACGCCATCCATAAACTGCTGGGCATTGACGTCCACACCCACATCGTACACAGCGAACCCGGCGGCGGTCAAAAAGGTGGAGACCATCATTTTGCCAATGGTATGGATATCGCCTTTCACCGTCCCGATCACCACGGTACCGAGCGTGTCGCGGCTGGCGCCGCGCTGCTTGAACTCTTCCTCGAAGATGGGCATGGCGCCTTGCAGGGCATCCGCCGCGCCTACCAGGTCGGGCAGCCACAGGTCGCCGCGCTCGAACCCATCGCCCACCTCGCGGATGGCTTCGGTCAGTGCATCCAGGCCCTTGACGGGGTCGATGCCTTCGGCCACCGCCTTTTTCGCCCACGATTGAGCCCCTGGGACGTCATAATCGATCACTGCCCTTTTCAGGTTCTCCAAGATCTCATGTTCCATATCTGTTGTCCTCCATTCTACGGAACTTTCAGTCTGCCTGTGAGATCCCACACCAATAGATCGGCTCAGCACCCCCGTTTCCCTGAAACAGGCTCCGCCCTCCAGGGCGTCCTCCACCCTCGGGCAAAGTTTACCGAGTCCGATCCTTCACCTTTCTCTCCCCCTGTCCACCTCCTTTCGCCCAGAGGACAGCTCCCCAAGGCACAAACAAGAGCTGCGCCGAACCCATCCACAGGCGCCAGCTCAGAGACCGGGAGTGTGCATCCGCCGCACCTCCTCCTGACGAGCTCGCCACCATTCTAACACGTTTGGTGCCCCTTGTCTGTCGCCTGGACGACAAAAACGGGCGATCTCGGCGAGATCACCCGTCCCTCACGCACTGAACCTGAATTCCCGAATCTCAGTACCCCTTCACCGAATAGGCCCCGGGTCTACCCAGGTCAGTGGGCCATCCGGGCGACCGTCACTCAACCGCTTGGCCAGCTCCACCGCACCCCGCGCCGTCGGCTCGTAGCCATCCGCGCCGATCTTGGCCGCCAGCGCAGCCGTGATGGCCCCTCCCCCCACCATGACCTTCGTCCGATCGCGCAGACCCTCCGCCTGGAGGCCGTCGATCACCCGCTTCTGCTCCGGCGCGGTCACAGTCATCAGCGCCGACATGGCCAGGACGTCGGGCCGGTGTTCCCGGACAGCGTGCAGGAATCCGTCGGCGGGCACGTCGACGCCCAGGTCGATGACCCGGAAACCATTGGCGACCAACAACATGGAGACCATCGTCTTGCCGATGTCGTGGATGTCGCCGCGAACCGTGCCGATGACGACAGTTCCCAGGGTCGCCTGCTCCTGGCCCCAGCGGGTGATCTCGTGTTCCACGGTTGGCATGGCGCTCTTCATGGCAAAAGCAGCCATCACCACGTCAGGCAGGGCGAAATCCTCCCGCATGAACGCTTCGTCCACCTGCCGCATGGCCGCCGTCAACGCCTCCAGGGCTTTGGCCGGATCGACCTCCTCGGCCACCGCTTTCTGCGCCCATTCCACAGCGCCCGCGTCGTCGCCCTCTATCACAGCCCGGCTCAAGGCATCCAGGATCTCGATGTGCTCGGGCGGCAGGATCACCAACCGCCGGCCCTCCTGCCACAGGTAGCCCTGGGCCTTCAATTGGTTGATACAATCGGTGATGGTGCTGCGGTTAGCGGCGATCAGCTCGGCGATGGCCTCGTGGGTCATGTTGAGGTCGATCTTGAGGCCATGCTCCGTGACGCTCCCGTGCTGGGTGGCCAGGCGGACCAGGCCCAGCTTTAGCCGCCTCTGCACATCGAAGAAGGTGAGGTCCTGGACTTTGTAGGTGAGTGACCGGGCCGACTGGGCCACTTGGCCCAGGACTGCCCGCGACACGGATGGGGAGCTGGCCAATAGCTGTTCAAAGTCGGTCACGGGCAGAACGTAGACTTCTGTCGCTTCCAGGGCCTCGGCCGTGGCCTGGCGATTGTCACCCAAAAGGCAGGCCGTGGCCCCCGCAATGCGCCCGGTCCCCAGGATCTCGTAGGTGACGGTCTTGCCTTCGGGGGAGATGCAGCAGATCTTGACCTTGCCCTGCCGCAACACGTAGACGCAGTCGGCACGGCTCCCCTGCCAGTAGAGGACCTCGCCCCTGCGGTAGTGCCGGAGCCGGTCCGGATACTGGGCCTCGACCAGTTCCAGGATCCCCGAGTCAATACGCCGTAGCTCGTCTGCAAGCCCGATGGCAGTCAGCATTTGCCCCTCCACTGCGCCGTGTTTACGAGTGAACGATGGCTTCCGCCTTCCCGACGCAAGCCCAGGCTGCGACCTTTTCCCCCCTCGCTCGATCCCAGTCCGCAATTGGGCGGCTACCGCCGACTTCCGTGGCCTTCATCCCACGCCGGCCACATGGAGCCGGCGCGGGTCCGCCCAAAGCCGGTCGAGCCCAACTGCAGCCACAAGCTGGGCGTCTATTATAAGGCCAGAACACCAAAGAGTCAAGCGGCAAAAGAACAGGCAGGTCTGGTCAGCCAGTAGGGGAGCTGCTTTTTCCCCCAGCGCCTGCGCAACCCTCGCTGGCAGACCCAACACCCCATCAGTTCCCCAACGCTGGACCTGCCCTATTCTGACGTATCTGCCCTACCGCCGTGCTGCTCAGGAGCCAGCCAGCACCTCGACGTCCTCTGCCGACTTCATCAGGGAGGCTTCGATCTGACCATCGACGAAGCTGAGCCATTCCCCGAGCAGCCGTTGAAAGGATTCGTCACCAAACCCCGCTCCAAGCGCGCTATAGCTGTCGAGCTCCCATTTGGCACCATTCCTTTCTTTTTGTGAGCGAACCAGATTGGCCCATGCCAGACGAGATCGACCCAGCGCGATGACGACGACCTGCGCTTTCGCCTCATCACACCTGTGGGTCAAGCTCCT
>Ga0180437_10004189_pt1 | contig 20733 bp, 23 predicted proteins | sample SS_ome_4_FD_132410 | JGI IMG/M metagenome (GOLD analysis project Ga0180437, IMG submission 132410) | Hypersaline lake sediment archaeal communities from the Salton Sea, California, USA - SS_3_D_1 metaG | ecosystem: Environmental > Aquatic > Non-marine Saline and Alkaline > Hypersaline >... | reverse complement strand
GCTTCCTGTGCTCCCTGTGCGAGATCATCCCATGTATCAATCATCGCCTCCCGGGCCTGCATATAAGAAGTTTTATCTACTCTTAAATTACTAAGAAAATCATCAATGTCCTCTACCATCCCTTTTGCTATAATGAATATTTGTTTGAAGTAATTACTCCATGCATCCATTGTAGCTTGGAAAGTAGCAGTCGCGGCCTCCACATCATCTTTAGTATTGGGGCCAAGGATAGTACTAATCATAGAATCAGTAGAACCAAGATAAGCCTCTCCCTGAGTAGTTTCCGCTATTTGATTTAATGTGTCTTGGAGTTGTTTATTGTATTCATAGAACTCTGCGCTCCAAGTTCCAACATTAGTACCGAGCATATAAATCTGCTTATCCAAATCCTCCCCAAAATCCTGCAGGGCAGAAGTAAGTTCAATCATCGCATCTTCTATTTCATCCGCCTTAGTATGCTCCTGTCCAAATAAACCAAGACGTTCAAGGGCAGTATTCCCACCAAGGCTTAAGGCATTAAGAGTACTCCGAGTACTGTCATCCATATTCCAATAATTGGACATACCGTACCCGCCCGCCATCATAACTCCCCCTGCCGCGGCCCCATACCAATTCCCCTGCATAATAGAAGAAGCCCCAATCTGGGAACCCATTTGCATCAAAGCATTCCCCATTGATTTCCCAATTTCTTCAGCACTGATTTTTCCATCCTTAACAATTTGATAAAATGCATCTGCCATAACATCTGTAATACGATTGGCAATGGACTCATATATTTGTTGGATGTCTTCTGACATACTACTAAGGGTTTCCCCTTCATTTTCAATCATATCAATAATAGACTCTGATGTTTGGAGTCGTTGTTTCCTTATTTTCTCAAGTCGTTCCTCACCCTCTATAAAAGTTTTCATGGAAGAACTATACCGGGAACCTATGTCTTCAAAACTAACAGAAACACCTTCACCGGAAGCCTCTATTCTATCCAATTCTTCAAGAGCTCTAGCTTGTTCATGGAGTAGTCGTGTTCTGTCCTCTACAAATTTATTATTCCAAATAATAGCTTCTGTTTGCTTATCAACCGTTCCTGTTAACGTATCGAGTAAAGAGTTAACATCAGAAATGCTGGCATCATAGGCATCGATAATTTGCTGAGCACCCTTAAGTTCATCGTTGGTTTCACCCAACTCTTTTTTCGCACGACCTAAATTCTTTTTAAATTGAACTACAACTCTATTAATTCTGGCAGCTTTGGTACCGAACTCTTTCCAGGTCATTTCACCTTTTCTATATTGTTCTCTTAACTCCTCCAATTGTTTTTCAAGACGTTTAATATTTTTACCTTCTTGAGCGATAAAACTTTCAGTATTTTTCTGTTGAGAACTGGCAAGCCATGTTCTTAATTGTTTATATAATTGCATTAATCGAAGAATAGACTTTGCCAATGTTCCGAAAACACCAATGACAAACTTAGCGGACTCTCCAAGAACAATAGCCCACCGATCACTATTACCCAATTCCCGAAGACTCTGGGTCATAATGGTTAGGAAATCCTGTATACCTTCTTTATACCTTTCAAAGATATCCAGTTTCAACGACTCTATTGCAGATTTAAAATTACGCCATGCACCAATCACAGTATCATTCATGGTTTTGGCCAAAGCGTCGGCTTCACCTTGAGAATTCTTTAGACTTGTTTCGAGTTGATTAATTTGAGGAATTAGATCCTTCAAAATAAGTGCGGCCCTACCACCTCTCATCCCAAAGGCTTTCATAATTTCGGAAGCTTCCCATCCCCTGTCTTTCATCGCTTGGAGTACTTCGACAAAAGTAGCTCCCTTCATATTAAACTCTTCCGCGATCTTGGCGGACTTTTGCATAGCAAATGCCAGCTGTGTCCCGGCCATACTGTCCTGCACACCCGCATTCCCCAATACACCAATCATCGCGGAGAGTTGTTCTATTTCATATCCAAAGGCTTTTGCTACAGGAGCCGCAAACTTAAACGACTCAGCCATCTTTTCCATAGTTGTATTTGAACGAGTAATCGTACCAATAAATACATCACCCACATGACTCAACTCCTCTATTGGCAGTTGCATTGCCGTGAGGGCATTGGTAGTGATATCAGCAGCACGACCAAAGTCTATAGCTCCAGCTGTCGCTATACTCAGGGTCGTGGGCAGGGCGGCTATCGCCTTTTCCGCAGAGAACCCTGCCATACCCAAAAACCGAAGAGCCTCTGCTGCCTGATTCGCAGTCCACTCCGTCGTCGCCCCCATCTCCCGGGCAATGTTCGTGAGTGCTTCAAATTCAGCAGCCGTGGCTCTTGTAACTCCACCAACTACAGCCATTGTACGTTCGAATTGGGCTCCCGTTCTAATAACAGTCGCAGCGAGTAATCCAAACCCAGTAGCCCCCGCCAGCCCGGCAATCATAGTCTTTACTCCAAGTAAAGATTTAGAAAGACCTTTGATAGCGGTAGTAGACTTTTTGACTCCATTCATCAGTCCTTTTGTATCGGCCGAAAATACAGTCTTAAGAGTCCCAATAGTTGTAGCCATTTTATATCCTTTTAACGAGCAAGTTCCATAAGTACTTTTTTCATTTGATCTGTGGTTTGCTTTTGGCCTGAAGGCGCATGTCCTGACTTCTCCGCCTCTAATCTATAAAAGGCCAACCACTCGGATAATTCTCGCGCGTCCAGTTTCCGTAACAACTCCCGTCTTGTCATTCCAAGATCAAGAGCTAATCGGAATTGGAATCTTCTTTCTGGACGCTCTCTAAGTTTTTTTGGAGTTCCTCGACATCTTTAGGCCGGAGGCCAGACAACTCCTGGGCCTTCCCATAGAGCATATCCAAGGCCGCAGATGACTTTCTTCCAAGTGCCTCCACGTCATTATTCGAAAACAAACGCTTCCCGTTTTGATCCCGAACACACATGACAACCAACTTGGCCCGAAGATTACGCAGATCCGGTTTCATCCCCTTCTTAACTTCTTTGAAAAGAGAGGACTCATACCTATCCCGTTCCTGACCGGACAAAGCCCACACCTGTACCCATCCGTTCCACTCCTTAACAAACACATCTTCATGATGCAAATCCTCTGCGCCCAGAATGGCTTCTTTGGTAAGAAAGAGTTTAGGTTCTTGTGCATTGGCTTTTTCTTCCGGAACTGGAGTGGTAACTTCTTCAAAATCAGTTTCTACTACATCTGGTTCTCTGTTTTCCATTTTATGGTTTCTCCTTTTTAAGTTATGAATGAGTTGTTTGGTTACAATCTACATCCGGGTTAAGAAGTAAGGGTAACCTGACCAGTGATTTTGATGGTAACATCCGAAGACACCTTATCATCCAAAGGCACGGCCATTCCAATGGCGGTAACCAAACCGGAAAAATCAAACGTGGTATTCCCGGTATCCGGAAGAATGATTTGGTAGTCGTTGGCTGCTTCCGCTTCAAAATCAACGTTCATGTCATCAAAGGTATCCAGAGTGAAGTTCATGTTCAAGGTCACTTCACCTGCATCCCGAAATGAGGCAATGAACTCACGATAACCACCAGACGAATCCAGACTGGTAACATCGATGGTAGCCCGGGACTTATTTGGCCCGTTGATAGAGTTAATCTCCGCCATCTGTGTCCAGACACCTGAACTGGCACCCGAAGCATTTCGCCTGTTGAACTTGGTTCCTACACCAGAAAAAGCATTGCTTGACATTTTACTTTCCTCCTTTTGTTAAATGTTATTTTTGAACAAGCCTCTACTTATTGGTTATGATGATGGAGTTCTCATCATTGAAAAATTGATAGACAACTCCGGTCGGTTTTTCTCGTCAAGACCGAGAAACAATATATCTGAAACGGCTCTTATAAGAATATACCGTGTTCCATTCACTATCGAACCATGCACTCCATGAAGTAGGCTCTTTATCGTATCCGCCTTACTCCATGCATCTTTATATCCTCCCACCTTTCCCCGAACTAAGAATTCCACCGTTGGATTCTCTATATCCGTGGCAAGGTCTGGATTATACCCACCTGTATCATAAATGGTAACACACTCATTAGGACTGGGAGGCGAATGGGCGATAAATACATCTGTTCCAAATGTACCAATCCCATTACTCTCGGTTACCATATCTTTTACATCTTCACTCGGAGGATTCATTAAAATGCTCTCCTTGTTTGTCTGGCTATTATATTAAAAACCTTTCTAACATCTCTTTTAACTGGATCTTCCAAGAACTTCCATTTTCCAGTTTGAGCCCAACGTCGTCGAGTACTCTTATTTCCACTTTCCGTTTTTCCCGATGTATATCTTTTACCGGAAGGACTCACTCCTCCTGTCTTTCCAGCTCTTGGGTTTTCATGTACTCTTAAAGCATAGACTGCACTATATCCAGTCTGTGCTGATGGGTTTCCTTTTGCCTTGCCCGCTTTTGTCTGGGCTTTGGCGTTTGAAACCTTATCCTCATGCCGTCTAGAGGCTTCACCAGCAGACTTTCCCGTAAATTTAGGGTCACTAACTACCTTACCAGAGGAAGACACCGTAAACGCGCTATTAGCAAGATTGCCCGTTGCCCGAGGAACTTCTTTTTGACTCGCCGCTTGTATAAATAAAGCACCTTCCAATAAACCGGCTTCCGACAGGTTACGAATCCCACGAATACGCCTGTTTAAATTTCGTTGCCATTGCGGCACACCTGTAAGTCCTCTAGAAGTCATAAGTACTCAACCAAGCCTTTCTTTCAAACTTTGTTCCTCTGTGATTGGGTATTTTACCGAATGCCTGAATTTCAAAAGCATTCGTTATATTTGCAGGATCACTTTCTTGAGCAGAACTCAAATCAGATAACTCCCCGAGATACAGATAACCACGAAGATCAACGTCCTGACCTAAGAATACAATTGCCCGGGAAACAGATTGTTTCCCATTGGCATTAATGAACAACTTCTGTTTATCTTCCCACCGACCTTTGATTTCAACTGGGAGATCAAAAGTAAGTCCACCATATCCATCGTCTGCTGGATTTCCCCAATAAACCATTGTCTGTTTATGGTGCTTTGTGATATGACTCATAGTATGGCCTCTATAGAAGCTGTCTTTTTACCTAAATTGGCAAGGGTTCCTGACGTGTCCAGAAGCTTAACCTGTTGCCCATAAGGAGTAGAGTCAAGACCGCTACCTTCCTTACCTATAAAAAAGGTAGCTTCCGTTTCCCCAATCTTATCTTTCTTAAGTCTGGGGTCTCTAATTGCCACAAGATGGGCGGACAACCAACGGGTGATTTCCTTTAACAGATCATCCCCAAGACCTTTTCCGGTCAGTTTATTGGTAACTATCGTATCAGCGGCGATAATGAATGGATGTAGATTATCTACATCCGTATCAATTATCTCCTCTACTTCCGACTGGTTGACCCGATACGTTGTCATAGCTATTATCCTTTTCGCGGAGTTGATTTACCGGACATCCCTTTACCACTCCACAGGGCCGGTTCTATAAAAGCCTCCACTTCTTTCTGTTTCCAAGTTAATCCCAAATTCTCGACCACTCTTCTGATTTCGGTCAAGTCCCGGTCAATCATAAACTGAGGCCATACATACTGAATATTTAAACCTGCTTCCCTCATCTCGATGAACCGTTCTTTGTGCTCGTCGATCCATTTAAGCCATCCCGCTTGATTTCGGTAGGCTCTCATGAACCCGGTTTTTAAACAAGAGCGAACAATATCCGAACTTTTCCTCCGAACAATAATCCACTTTGCATCCGGATAAGCTCTGTGCCATACCGGCCAATGCAGACACATCTTTGCTCCCTTGTAAAACCATTGAGAGTTGCCAGTTAACTCATATCCATGCTCTACCAATATTTCCTGAATACGAAGTCGCCAGTTAATAATAAAGTCTTGAGATACTAACTTGACCTCATCTATATCCGGAAGTGGTGCTTGTCCCAAAGGGTCTACTCCCATCTGACGGAAGAAAGGCTTTACCATTTTATTCCGAATGGTAGCATTCTCGAACATACCTTTCTTATTATTGGCATTAGGGCCAGACATTCTTCCTCCCCATGCTCCACAGATATTGATAATACCAGCAGTCATGCTCGTACCGGATCTGGCACATCCTGTTATTAATATTGGTTCATTTAGCATGGCTTTCCTCTTTTGGTTAAAACGGCCGCGGCGACCGTTATTAAATTCTTTCTTAGGTTCTTTTTCCATGGCCGGATTAGGAGTTGTCCTGTCCTCGAAAGTCTATAAGATGCACGTGTCCCGCAGCCGTTCTACTCAAATACCATGATATCGAGATAGTAAGGAAAATGATACTGGTGACAATGAGACAGGGATTTCTCTTTCATACCAATACGGGAAAACACTTTCCTGTATTCCTCCGGATCCCTCTGGTAGTTGTTACCCTTACCATAGTCTCGAATCCAACGACCCATCGCCTCCACAATGACGACTCTATTATCCAGTTTACGAACAATACCCCATAACTCCGAATCCGGAATATGGAGCATGACAGTAAAGAATAAATAAGTGGTAGCTCCCGGGTACAAGCTTTCCCACATTATTAAATCAAAAGAATGTTTAGGATTATGCCTCTCTGCCACTTCCAAAGCCATAGGATTAATATCCAATCCTATATAACTCTTTGGATGGAACAACTTTGCGACTCGACCTGTTCCACAACCTATCTCACAAACCTTTCCAATACATTCGTCCTTGACGGCCTTTACAATATTATCTTCGAGCTTCTTCCATTCGGGGGGATGAGCGAGACTAACTCCACCATCCCCAATCCATTTCTCTTCAACCTGTTCCTTCGTCTGCTCGATTCTACTTTGCCGAACACCGGGGAATCTTTGTGTAAAGTTGTTTATCATTTCCACTCCTTTTTTATCCAACTCTCTCTAACATTCCCGGGTCGTGGTCTTCCATGAAACAAAATAGCTCTTGCATCTTTTGGAGGACCACCCTTTCCACGGCAATGATGTTTATAGGAGTAGATGCCATCTATTTGATCTTGCACTCCTTTTATTTCGACTCCCCGTTTAAGTAAAGAAAATTTTGTATACCGTTGCTCCCATTGATACTTAGCGGAATGTTCCTTGTATTTAAAATCATCAAGAAGCCATGACCAGTCACCATTCCAAATCATAAACCCGGAAGCCCATACCTCATTCTTTTTAAAGGCATGGATCATGTAAAACTCCTCTTCCGTAAGACTCTTGGCTAATTGAAGAAAGGGATCAACAGAACCAACAAAAACAGTATCGAGACCAGTAATAACTACAGGACCAGTGAGTCGAAACAACTCTATCAAAGACCACCAGCCCTTATAATTACCAAATAATGGTTGAGCCCAATGTTCTTCTGTAACACTATCTACCACAACTCCATGTTCATTGGTAAGTAGTAGAGTAGTATCATCTGTCAGGCATACAAAATTAAAATCCATAGTTGTACGTTTTTCAACGTTATGCTTAAGACGGAGTACATCACGAGTATTATAATCACCACCCGTTCTATACACGCATGCAAATGTTGGTTTCATTTTGAAACTCCTTGGTACTCGGCACAAGGGCCATACCACATCTGGCCCGGCCCAACATCTTTGGTTACGATAGCCCCGGCTCCAATCATGGCACCTTTGCCGATTGTAACACCCGGGAGTATTAAAGCTCCTGCACCAATAACCACGTCATCCTCAACAATAGTAGGCCAAGGGTAACGGGGATCATCTTTAGAAGTTGGAGGATATTTATCATTGGTAAAAGTAACTCTGGGACCAACCCATACATTATTTCCAAGTACTACTCCAACAGGAATAAAAGTATAAGCCCCGATAGTACAATAATCGCCTATATGAGCTCCACTTATTTCCACAAATGTTCCAATGCTGGTCTTATAACCAATCACAGAATCATAAATATTCACAAGATTTTCATTCCAAACCTTGCAATCATTTAAAGTAGTTTCTTGAATCATACCACGTCCTCCAATTTAACTTTTGGAAATACGGTTATGGTAGTAATCGGGGAAGCATTTAAAATCTCTATTCCCAGTTTTCTGGCATCCCGATATATGAAAGCAGTTGTCTTGACCCAGCGTGAATATGGGGTGTTGTTTCCTTTTTGATCTTTTGGGAGTTGTTTGTGTCCGCCATGCCAATGTGTTTCACCTTTCTTTCCATTGGACATATCGAACCCGAGAAGGACTATCCGTGTGGCTCCGAAGTGGTAGGCTAAATTGATGGCACTACAGCCGGAGTTGTGATTCCAGGAAACGTGTGCGGGTTGAGGATCGATCCCCATCGCCTTTCCTCTACGAAGAAATTTGATCCAGGGATGGTTCCTGACGAAATGAGTATTTGTATTACAAGATGCTACCAGACCGTGATATTTAGTAAGGAGTTCTTTCTTATGCCAGCGCCCCCATTGCATATCCCCGAACCAACAGACATCCACCCAGTCGCCAAGTAAAAAAGCATTATTAACTCCGATTACACGTTTCTTATGGATCAGCGATAAGTCCTGACTCTTAAGGCTCGGGCCTCCTCCAATTATATAAGCAGTATTACCCTGCCACATTTTTGGAGGGGACCAAGGATGATCAATCATTTAATAGTTCTTCCTAAGTAATTTCTCAGCCTCTTTTTTGGTCAGGGGCTTGTCGTTGATCGCTTCGCCGGTCGCCGGATTGATAACATTCCATTTCCCGCGGCCTTTGTTTTCCAACTCCAAACCCACTTCTTCTTCGTCCGGCTCTTCGCCGTCCTCCTCATCTACTCCCTCTTCCTCATCCGCTGGCCCAGAATCATCAGTATCAGTTTCCTCCGTTGGCTCCGGAGTTGTGGTCGACTTCTGCTTTTCATTCCCGGGAAGTAAATCAAACTTATCTATGACATTGCGAAGTTCTTCTTCTTCACATTCAATCACATCACCGGGACGAACCCACTCACCATTTCTTTGGTGAGGTCCAACATTTTGTTTCATTCTAAATCGTGCCATTGTCATTCTCCTTTTGGTTATAATTAATGGTAAAAACTCCGGGTCAGGAGTAGACCCGGAGTTCAAGGTTTAAGATCACCACCCATTAGGGCTCGGAGTAGTGAACGATGCCGGTTCGGCTGTTCTGGTCGGCACGGAGCTGGGGAACCTGGATGGTCATGACCTTGTAATGGAAAACCATACCGCCCTCGGAATCCCATTCCACCGGAGTAATACCCAGACCATTGACCATGCGGACAACGTTGGAGGTCATTTGAACCATGAGCACACAATCGGTACTCAGAAAATCAGCGACCTTGATATCCAGAATCCCACCCACTTCGAGTAAGCGTTCCCGAATGGTCTTATCGGAAGCAGCTTTAAAATCTGCATCCAAAGCCGTTTCGTAAGAGGTGGGAATGTACACTACCCACGGCCCATAATGGCGGGCATCAATACTCGCCTGTTTCATGGCACGGAGGTCAGTTAACATGGTAGCCCCGGTAGCAGCTGAAGCGTCCCAAGCAGCCGTGAGTGAACCCGTCAAACGACTCGGGAAATCGGTATACCCATAAATGGTGCCACCGCCATAGGCAAATGTCCCGGAACCATTGAAGAGTATACTCTCAACCTTTTCAGCAACCATACGGCCACACATCTCAGCCATCGTGGTATCCAGAGGAGCACCACTCGTTCTGGAAGCGGCCAGCGCACGGATATTGAAATGAAAAGATTTATGGATGACCGGCAGGGGCAAATAAGCGATGTCGTATTTCGGACGATCATCCCGGCCGCGGGTTACTGCATCCATATTCATTTCAGCGTCTGAAATGTCACCAAGGTTCTCATACTCCAGAACCGTGGTTCCCAGACCATTGCTGATGTTATAGGTCAATCCCCGGGAATTTAAGTCTGTAACTCCAATCAGTCTCTGTTGAGCGGCCTTGAGTACTGCCTGATCCATGTCTTTCCACTCATCTTTACGAAGAGTGGAAGCGTTAACCCGGATCAACTGACCATTCACATTGATGTAGGAATCACCACCTTCCTCTTCCCATGGACGCAGGGCTCCAGCATTCATCCCATTGGCCACCAAACGCTGTGCAACAGGACCAAATGCCTTTCCCTGAAAAAAGGTATCAACATTCGCGTCTCTCATTTTGTTTCCCTCCTTAGTTAATATTTATATTTGACTACTCTTAACTACAATCGATGATGAGTTGTGGGTTAAGGTTAACAGATTTCCACGAGACACCGACCGGAAGGATCGGCTCCGCTGGAGTCGGACATATCACAGGCTTCCCGAGCATACCCAACAATATGTGGTTCTACAATGGTACCTGAAGAATCACCAGTTGTCTCTTTCAAGGTACCATCTCCAGCGGACATGAGCATGTCGTCTTTGGAAATATTTTCCCCGTTTGCAATCAAGGCATATACCTCATCACCGGGTCGGAACACCTTGTACAACACTCTCTTCCCGGAGGCATAAGCATCGTCAATGGTATTGCCCTGCAGATCGTCCTCCACCGCAAAAGCACTCTGTGCATGTCCGCCAGCCGTGGCATGAACCTTTACGGTATCGGCCGCAGCAGTGGTCTGCTCCAGAAGGTGACCGGGCGTGATTGATCCACTCGCCAGCGCTTCTTTCTGAACTGAACCTTCAGAAATAACTGCAATAGTATTGTAAGCCATTTTTGTTTCCTCCTTGTTAATTGTTTATGATATGATTTCAAACACTATATATAATGGTTAAGATTTACTCTGGGTTCCGATTACTCGGAACCGAAATTCATAACCGGCATGTCCAGCGGCTCGACAGTGGTGGAGTCATCATTGTTTCTGGGAATGGCTCCTCCCTGACCTTTATAATTCTGGGTTGACGTTCCGGCCAATTGGGCCAGACTTTTGAGCTCTCCCAAATCTTTGGCTTCGAGCTGTTCCTTGGTAAAGGAGTTGTTCTGATTGGCCAAAAGACCATCAATCAAAGCCTTTTTCTGCTGACGGTGCATGGCCAGACCTTCATTCAAAACTCCCTGCATTTCGACCGGAGCGTTCTGGATGTACTGCTCCACGGTCTGCGGGGTCTGGGTGTTTTGGTTCTGCTGGATGTCCGTAATGGGGACTCCTTCCTCGGAGTTGTTATCCCCTTCTCCGGCACCCTTATTGGCCGCATTCTGAATGTCCTCGGAACTTGAACGGGTGCCTTCATTCCCATCGGAGTTATCCCCGCCTTCCCCTTCATTGGTCTTGGGAGCCAGTTTGTCGATCTGCTCCTCGGTCATGGACTCCAACCAATCCCGGTCGGTTTCTTCAAACGGGGTGCTCTCGTTTTCGATCAACAGCTGCACCTTCTCCGGGCAACACTTATCATTTGTTTTTTTCTTTGACATTTTACCTTCCTCCTGTTGTTTGATGTTAACAGTTACATATTTAACCTGACGCTTTACTTCCTGCGGCTGACCTGTCAATTCAGCTACGTTATTCTTATCTATGGAGTAGTTCTGCTTATACAGAACCGGAGCATCCGCAGACTTCCGTTTGTACTTCTCATATATTAAATGGTCTTTATACACCTCCAGAACATAATACCCAATCGCATCAGTACTCTTGGCACTGAATATCTGGTAAATGGAATTCATAGTCTGGTCAAGTGAACGAGTGTTACTGAAGTTATCCCGAATACCACATCCATCTTCCCAGCTACAGGCTCCCACCGTATCAGGGAGTAGAGCTAAATGGTCAGGGCGAAAATTGGACACCGCAGCGATGTAGTCCTCCTCATTCCATTTTCCGGGAGAGTCGTCCTCATCTGAAAATAATCCGGTAGACACTTCCATCTTTTGGTTTTTCTTGATGTTGTCTACTATACCAACTTTACCCAAAGCGGCCAGCTTCTCAATATCAAGCCAAGCCTCTGCCTTGAGTTTACCATCGGAATAATTGGAATTAAAGATTTGACCGACCCGAAACGCATCTATCATCTCGGGGGAATTGGCACTGACTGGGACACCGTCTTCTGTGGTGGGATGGGGGAGGGTAACCGGCACACCATTCCATGACTTGGCACTTTTCTTTATCTCTGCCGCTGGATAAAATAAAGGTCCGGTTGAACCGTTGTGTACTCCTTCGGTCAACATTATAACAGGAGCCACATAGTACTCCTTCCCTTCCAACGACTCCTGCCGAACGGCGAAGTTATCAATCATAAATTGCAAATGATGAAGTAACATCTATTCCTCCTTACCAGTTCACCCATACACCGTGTTTAGAATGTAGAGTACAAAGGGCCAATGAAAAATACATTGGACTCTTCGTGGGTTTCTCTTTGTCTACTCGATAGTCATCAATCCTGTCCGACTCCGGGATCCAAAATTCCTGTTCTGTTGTAAGATAATTTTCAACCTCACTTTTAACACCGTCGTCACCGAAGTCAAGAGAAAAATTAACTTTTTTATTTTCTACGTTATCAAAGGTGATAGTTCCCTTGACTCCATCCTTCTCGATCCCTACTACTCTTTGTTCTTTTGCCATTTTATTTTCCGTATGCTATAAAGTTAGTATTAAATTTATCTTCAATGAATTTAGCAAGATGGGTATACTTCTCCCTTACAGCGTCCCAATTACTTACTTCTAATGCCTTTAGTTGTATATACTTATCGAAATCACCATACTTCTTTAACTGTTTTTTCGCATACTCACTACGATATGAATATTTTGGTGCTTCTTTAATTGTCTGTTTTAAAAAATCAATATCTCTTCTCCAAACTCTTTGGGTTTTCACTATATTACTTTTGAGGTCATTTTGAATCGTACGATATTCAGCATACCGTTGCATGTTCATCGACCACCACTCTATCCCGGTATCTCCATAACTACGAGTATAAACACGTCCTTCATAATTATGAATCCAATTGTCTTCCCAGTACTCCCCGTCCCCATTAGTGTATATTCTCTTTTTACCAGAATGTTGATTCTTAAACAACTTACGATATTTATCACCGTCCTTCTTTTTAATATATTTACTATCACTCCACCAACCACCAACTCTATTTCTTTTTCCACTCCAATATTGATCTATTGCATGAGCGAATTCATGAGCCATAGTAGTAGAGTCCAAATTATAAAGTCCCAAATGAATATTTGAACTATATAAATCTCCTCCCGTATACATACCTTGATGGTATGCTCGAAAGTATCTTTTATCATGAAGATATATCTTGGAGTTCTCCATTAGGTCTTCTACTAAGTCATAGGGCATATAATCAAATGCATCATCTACTACCTTATTGAAATGTGCAAGCTTACCTGATTTCGCGAGTAGTGTTTGACTATCTTTAGACACTCTCGGGAATACTCTATCACGTTTCATTTGACGAATAGCTGCGAAGTCTTTCTGTTCATAGTAAACACTCGCTATCTGAAGTCGGAGTTGTTTTAATTCCGCTTCAATTAAAGTCCTCTTCATATATTTATCTATAGAACTAAGATTACTCGAATTTAAATCAGTCAACTCCTTTTGTAAAATAAGCTTCTGTTCCTCCAAATCATCTAACAACATCTGGAGTCCTGCCTTATCTATCTTTTCCGGTTTCTTAGGAATGGTCTTTTTCGCAGGAGTTGTTTTCTTGGGGACTACTTTCTTTCCATCCGGTTTACCAGTAATCTTATAATAAGTAATCCGCCCTTCTTTATATTTCTCAATCACATATCCTTTTGCCCGGAGCTGTGAACCGAGTTGAGCCTGAACTGTTTTCCGCATCTTTGCTCTTACTCTATCCGGAAACAACTTCTTGAGTGCTTCTGTAACTTGGTCTACGGTAACGAAATCCTCACTGGCAATATCTATGATGGCTCCAGTCACAGTCTTTGCTTTAGTAGGAGGAGGAGTCGGACCGGGTTTCGGTTTAACTTTCTTATCCGGCTTTGGTTTGACTACCGGCTTCGGCTTGGGTTTCGGTTTAACTTTCTTCCCATCCGGTTTCCTTGCAATTTTATATAGAGTCTTCCTTCCCTCTTTCATTTTCTCAATTACATACCCTTTTGACTTTAACTGAGAACCGAGTTGTGCCGTGACCGTTTTACGCATGGCTTCTGCACTTCTACCCGGAAAGAGTGGTATGAGTTGTTCTACTACATCATCCGCACTCATATACTTTCCCTGTGAAGCTATATCAATAATGGCAGATATGATTCCCGGGCCACCATAAACGGCTTCTTGCATTGCCTCAGAAGGAACAACTCCTTTTCCTTCCACTCCACCGACCTTTCCTTTCGTTTTCCAATCCGGTATATATGGAAGTACTGTACAACGGCAGTTCGGTTCTCCCAGCATATCATACGCTTCGTCTTTCTTATATACTTCTCCATGACGTTCGATATGGGCGGGTCGTACTTTGGCATCACCTGCAGTCCACCATTGTACATAGATAGTCTTTCCAATAATCTGTTCTGCGGAAGTATAGGAGTTAATGGCCGCAGTATTGAAAGCAAGAACTGTTTCTGTTCTGGCTATCAGCCTTGCTCGGTTCACTCCAATCGCATCTACTCTTTGATTTAATGCTCTGGCTAAAGCTTCCGGACCTTTCCCTTCTGCCAGTCCCCGGGATAGTACTCTTGATATATCCCCATCCATTGCTCTGGTCACACCACGGAGTTCATCATACACTCGGGTATAAATGAGTCCTACCGCTTCCGCATGGAAAGGTTGTTTGAATACAGTTCCGACTCCTCCAGGTATTTCAGAAAAAGGATTTAACTCTACTCCGGTGGCAATTAAATCTTGTCTGGCACGTTGGAGTCCTTTCTGATAAGAAGAACGAATATACACATTTGACCATGCGTCAACTCCATCCCGGGCTCGTCCAGCTGTGACTTCCAGAATACCGAGTTGTTCCTGTTCCCTTAACCATGACATAAACCCACTTACTTTTCTTTGGTTCTTATTGTAGGCGAATCCATTCGGAGTAACAGGAGTCAACTTATCAAGTTCATCCTGGAGTCGTGACATCGCAATAATTTCTGCGACGTCTTTTGGCTTTTCCTTAAGACCGAAGCAGTCATTGTCCACAATGCTTGTGCGTATTACCGACTTAAGGGCACCAAATCGCGCGTTGGTGTCCATGATCCACGCATGCCTAAGCATTATGGTCTGTGTAGGGTCTTTTGCCATTGTAGCGCGAATGGGGACTTGAAAAGGTTGACTCCCTTTGAGTCCTCTAATCGCATTTATTTTGAGTGCAAGATTTGTCATCGAGTTTGATTCCTAAATACCTTATGATGTGGAACCTGATGGGTCAAAGCAGATGGAGGAACGTGATGACTCTTTTTTGTTTCTTCTTCCATCATCCGTTCAAAGAAATTCACTTCTCTTTCCCATTCCTCCAGAATCTGTTTTCTGGTTTTATGGTACGAGTTATTTTCATATTTATCATATTTACTCGTATCATCCATAACAGCTAACTCCTTTGGTACAAGATAAATGATTGCTCTACTCATCATCTTCGTCTCCTTCTACATCTAACTCCTTCTGACGCTTTGCCCGTTCGATTTCCATTTGAGCTCTTTCTTCCTCTATCTTTTTCTGCTCACTGGCGATTAGGGTTGTGATCATTTGTTCTATCTGTTGTACTTCTTCCTCACTCAGTCCAAGGAATTTGGTAAGATAGAAATCAGGAGGAATAAGAAGATCAGCACCCGGAGTGGCAGAATACTTCGTAATGGCTTCCGTTTTAATCTTTAGAACATCGGCATCCGTCTTCTCATCCGGGGAAGTAATTGGAGGCCAGAAAATGGTATATCCATCTTTCGGCTCCGGAAGTACTCCCACTTCAATAAGTTTATTAATAAATGGTCTAAGTATAATTGGTTCTGCAAAATCCTCCCTACGTTCTGCCACTCTGGCATTCCAGTTGTTTTCGTCTTGACTCGAAGCAAGCTCCCCACGTTCACTCCCAATAAGAATCCGTTTGGGAATTCCGGTTGCCCCTGATATAAGATCAATAAGAACAGAAATATGTTTAGACGGATCGGCAACCTGAGGAGTCAACTGCTCAATATCAATCCCCTTGAGTCGTAGATACCGTTTCATTCCGTGCATGTACTCCTCTATTTCCGTTCTTAAATCTGTGAGTACTTGCGGATCCCATTCCGCATCAGCGTCCGCCTGAAAACCCAATCCCGGGAATGCTCCCCTCCAGAACATCTCTGCACTTCCACCAGACACCAATTCCAAATCCTGCAGTCGATTGAGTACTGACTTTAGACGTGGGGTACCGTATATATCATCCTCTTCGCAGTTCTCAGCTATATGAAGAACTCTGGAATAATGAACTTCCAATGGTTGAACAGTTGTTCGTTCTGCATTTGCAGGTTTAAGAGAATAGAGTAAAGGTTTTCCATACCGTTCACTTCCGGTATCCGTATCCCAATTTTTCACAGTTGCGTTAATCTGGGAATAAGGACGAATGTAGAGTAATTGTTTTGCCTTTTCTATGGGCTCATACAATTCCAACCCATCATCAAATCCCATTAAAAGTACTCCATACTCTCCTATCCCTGTGATTCGATCTACTCTGGTTAAATAATGATATACAAGGGTATCATCAAGTAATTCTGTCCACGCCTTCTCGAATGCCGTTTCCCCATCTTCTGATTCTGATACTTCCGGTTTCTTACGCCATGAAGAATCTGCAGGAGCATTTACTATTCGTTTGGCGATATCCTGTCTACTATACCGGGCATAGTAGTCATCAAATGTTGGACTGGTTTTATAGCCCAGAGCCGTATAGATATTTCTATCCCCATCATAGGACTTTCCCAAAGCAGAAGCTAACTTCGCTCTACTCACCATCGTAGAAGCCAATGCCATCAACTCTCTGTTAGCCACCATAGACTCATTCATTTGGATGACGTTCGACTTTTTGTTACTTCCGAATTTTGTTCTCATCACCAGACTCCTACTTTTTTCTTTACATTAATGTGTAAGTACTTGAATGCCCGGGAACAGGCATCGACTATATCCTTGAACTCCGAATTGGGAAAGGAACATACCTCATCAAAAAAAGTTTCGTTCCAATCCCCTCTTACTATCTTAACATTCCCCGCTTCGCATTGTGCGGCAAATGGATCTGCTCTAACTACCTTATCACCTGACTCCGGAGAGAACTTTACTTTATACCCTACTAAAAACTTGCTAATATCCTGAGCCTGTGATTTTCCAGACTGTCCCGGGTCTTGTGGAAAATCAATGGTAACTACTCCTCCATCTTGAGAAGCGGTGTTCTTCATTGTTTCCCTGACTTTCATAGAATTCCAACGGCCCCGAGTCATATGCATTACATAGAATACTCCATTCTTATATTTCATCTTTACTCCAGCTGTATAAGCAGGACTAAGATTCTTCATGAGTGCTTCCGCTTCTGAAGTAGCCGCCAAATCCCATCCTCTAACTATCTCCCCTTTTGCCGGAGCCGCATCTACTACTTCAAACCACTGCCTCTGAAACATGGCCCCTTCTCTGGGTTTCGGATCTTGTCCTACCTGACCAGCATATCCGTAGGAACCTAACTCTGTTCTCATCTTCCGGAGTTCTTTTTTACCGAGTCGGTTTGGGTCGAGTAATCCGTCTACATAATTAGATTCTAATTCCGATGGTTTAATAGAGTACTCCGTTGTCCCGGGCAAACAAATATGTTTAATATCCCCTTCTTCTTTTCTGGTTTGAAGTAAATGTCCGGAAGGATCAAGTTCATGTACTCTTTGCATTATAAGAATGGTGACTGTTATTTTCTTATTTACTTTTCTGGTTGATAGGGTCTTAGACATCCAGTTGTTCGCGGTATTCCTTTCTGCTTCACTAATAGCCTTATTCGGATCAAGAGGATCATCTACTATCAAGAAGTGACCATGCATTCCGGTAACTGTTCCTCCAACAGATGTACTGAATCGACTCCCACCCTTCGTATTCTTATAATTACTCTTTATATCCCTATCCCGTTTTATTCTTACTTCCGGGAAGTACTTCTGGTATTTATCACTCTTAATCAAGTCTCTACTATCCTCCGCATGTTCCAATGATAATGGTGCGGAATAAGATGCGGTTATGAATCTTGAGTTTGTTCCACTCTTTAATATATAATCCGGTCTGTTATTTTTCTGAGTACTCTTACTATTTGAGTTATTGACTCTAATCTTAATCTTAATCTTTGCAATCCATACCCACGCTGGGAACATACGGGTACACACGGTAGACTTGGTGGTACCCGGAGGGATATTTATAATTAAATCGTATAATCTGGGTTTTCTTAATATTACCCTTTCTGCCACTTCCTGTAATTCATTACAAAGATATTCTATATGCCAATTGAGTTCGAATGGATCTTGTACAATAATATTCCAGAATTCCTTTACGAAATAGAAAAAGCTACGTCTACAGAGCTCTGCCTTGAAATCAGTTATGGTGGCTGATTGGAGTTGCTGTATGATTTGCTCTTGTTGAGCTTGTGGTGTAAGAGTTCTCATTCTATAATTTCCGCTTCCTGATCATATGTGATTTGTTTCTGTTGATTTAACATACTGGCAATTATAATTTCGAGTTGTTCTGTAGGGAGATCAGAAAGATCGAGTTGGTGATTATGGTTGTGATTGTGTTCTATGGGTTGTTCTTTATCACCTACAACCGTAGAACGGTTTAAGAGTACATCTGGCCAACGTTCCGGGTTTCTATTCCTAAGCCAGAATATAAATGATTTGGGATCAGGTGGGATATGGTGGAGTTCTGAATGCTTTTCTACTGTCATCCATTTATAAATCATTCTTTCTTTATCTACTAAGATACGTTTCTTAACTGTTTTTGTTTTCTTGAAATCATATCCTGTTGCCCGGAGTAAAGCTTTTCTTTCTACTGCATCCGTGTCATACTCATCTTTTCCTTTTCTAAATGCATCCCTGAACTCCGGGTATCTTTTCATCCATCCTTTTATTGTATTATAAGAAACACCAAAGAGTTGAGCAAGGTCTTCCTGAGTGGCACCCATTTGACTGCAGGCAATATAACACTGCTCCGGAAACAACTCCTCATTATATTTCTTATTCTTTAGATTCCCAACAGGCAGATCAGCTGAGTGATTATAGATTCTTCCTGTTTTTCTCACATAACCGGAGGGACTTTTTGTACCGATTCTTGTGGGATCAACACGACCAAATTCTCTAATGATTCCGGGATGTTTTGTTCTGGGCATTTAGGACCATCCTTGTATTATAGGGACTTCTTATAAATGAATATGATTCAGTGAGCCGTAAGTTACTCTAATCATTACAAAAAATTTCAGGGTAAAAAACGGCCGAATCCTCAAAAAACAGCATAAAATACACAATACATGGGTCGTGTACAAATTCAAGAGAAATTTCAGTGATACCTAAGGAATCTATGTAAATTTCTGTAATAAATCCACTCTGTTAGCTATTCACGTATTTAACAAACTTTTTTTATTTGGTTTCTTTAATATCGTTGACAAATCCATTAAAAAACAGTACAATTGCCGCAGGTTACAACGAACGGCACATTGGGTGCAACCAACAGGGGTTGGAAACAAGCGATGCCTTCGGGCCTTTGACATACCGCGCACGGGAACAAGCCTCCGGGAACTACTCCCAGCGGAACCGAGACCACGACACAAAAAAGTCGCTCGGTGGAAAGTACAGACCAAATCCGGTGGATGTGGAAGGACATTGCCGGCAGAGAAGGGAGTAGAAAGGACGGTCACTCCGGTGACGGAAAGGTCTACTCCGAAACTGTAAACTTGCATGAACAAAGTTCCAAGCCGAGTCCTCATGAATCGGCGGAAAGTACTAAGCAAAGGTAAACCGCGCGTCGAGAGACCTTATACGGGAAATCCGCAACGTAGCGCCTAAGAGGCAGTGAGCCGGCAATGCGGAACAATTTCGGGAGTAGAACTCAAGACTCCCACGTCATTGGAATTAGATCCAATAAGTAATGCTTAATTCTCCTTTTAAATACTATCACCAGTTGTTAACGGATTCTATTCGTTAACAACTTTCAGGAGGTATGAGTCTTTGATTCGTACCCTCTGATAGTTGTTAGCTTATAACCTTAACTCATATGGAGGTAGAAATGAAAACTTTTACAATCGAAATAACGAATGCCGAATGGGAAGTCATAGTAAAAGAAGCCAACAAGATGCTGGACAAAGAAACAGACCCGGAACTCAAAGAAGAGTTCAAGTCCATGTCCAATGCAGAAATTCTGGAGTCATGGGTTCTTACAGCGAACGTTCACTCTGTAAAAGAAATGAACACAGAAGTAAAATCCCACTATAAAGAGGTATAAGGAGTAAACATGACCGCTATAAGAAAATTCATCACAGACCTTGGAAAAGAAATGGTAAGTGATAGTGGTAAAATAACTATTCCACGATATGGTATGTGGAGTAATGAAAATCACCATAAAGAACGAGTGATCGAAACCTCAAATGATTTGGATTATTTACTGTTCAAATACGGCAAAAACATCCCAGTATTCAAAATGAAAAAAGGGATTAGATAAACACCTTAAGTCCTAAGCGTGGGGAGTCAACGACTCCCCGGTGGTGATTATCCGTTTCTGTTAGGACAGAAACATTAACTCAAAGTATTTAAAAGAAAGGAGGTAATTATGCCGTGTTACGAAGTTAACTTGATTTCTGTGGAGTTCAAGGTAAACAACCGCAAATGG
>Ga0180437_10004184_pt1 | contig 20747 bp, 15 predicted proteins | sample SS_ome_4_FD_132410 | JGI IMG/M metagenome (GOLD analysis project Ga0180437, IMG submission 132410) | Hypersaline lake sediment archaeal communities from the Salton Sea, California, USA - SS_3_D_1 metaG | ecosystem: Environmental > Aquatic > Non-marine Saline and Alkaline > Hypersaline >... | reverse complement strand
CTTTTATGGCATTATCCAGGAGATTGTTGATCGTGGATAGTATGGCTTTGTTCAGCTCCTGGAGGCGTTCGGGTTTTTGGGCATAATTGATGCGCGAGATAATATCCTCTCCACATCTGATCTGTTGATTGTAGCTCGAGGCGGTTCCCAAGATATTTCCTGTCTCCAGGTCGATCACCTGAAGCACGACCGTGGTCGTGCCGATATCACAGGCAATTCCGAGGAGCTTTTTATGGGAGGAGTGAGGAACGACGTCGAGAATAGTCCTTGACGGACCCTCGTTGAAAAGGATGACTTCGACCCGGCCCTCATTTTCTCGAATGTTCCGGGCAAGTTTTTTCAACACCGAATATTCGCAATGCACGGTATCAATAGTCATCGCTTTTTTTATCTCGTTCTCCAGTATCTTCAAATCACTGTATTTTGCATCGAGAGTGGAAGGGGGAAGGGTCAGAAACAACTTCTCGACAAGAGGGCTGAGTGTGAAATCGGCGATAAGATTTTCTTTGTGATCCCGGAGGATCTTCATATCGCTTCCGATCTTGAGGGATAGCTCCTCGAATTCGGGCAGCTGGACGGTGAGGTCCGATTCGATCTTTGTTTGACAGGCTAAAACGAATCCCTGTTCACGTAGATTCTCGGGGAGGAAGACAGAGGGTTTGATTGCGGCATGCCCTTGGATGACCTTGACGACACAATTCCCGCATGTTCCCTTGCCCCCGCAGGCCGCGTTCAGCGGGACTCTCGCTATCCGGCAGGCATCGAGCAGACAAGTTCCTGAGGGCACATCGATTCGGGCGCCGAATGGCTGAAATTCGACAGTCAGTTTCGAGCGCTCAGGATTGATTTTCGTTCGTTTCTTATTCAAAGATATTCGGGCTCCTGTGGGTGTCGGGAATCCTGTCTTTTTGTGCCGATTCCTATCATTCCTATAGTTGAGGGAAGCCGCACCGTAATCATGTCAGCTCCACATTTTTGACAAATGATGGAATATCGGATGCCTCTTGACAGCCCACGATAACTTCCCAGCCGGGAAGATTCTCCTCCAAGTCGCCGCTGATCTGAGCCACAAATCCGGGAATCACGATTTTCCTGGTTTTGACCTGCTGTTCCAGGCCGGCCTCTCGGATAAATTTTGCGATGGTTTCCCCGACAAATTTACCGGCTGCCCATGCCGTGAGCACGGATTGACCCTCTGTATCGCAAACGACAAGGTGGGCCGATATCCCGCTGTTTTCGATTTCGCCGGAAACGATAAAATAGGTCAAGGAAAAGTTTGTCGTGACAAAAACGGGTGATTCCGGAGTCGGCTCGCCGATGGGATAGACTTTGGGATCAACCTGGATGGGCTTCTGGGGATCTGTGTAAATGTTTTGCCGGAGTGTCAGAAGAGCATAAAACAGGGCCTTGTCATATTCCGGAAGCACGATGATGGAATCATATTTGCACAGCGAGATTGTGGCTCTGGCCAGGGCGTCATAAGTGTTTTCTGAAGTTATCTGTGTGAACAGCGGGTATCCGAAAGGTTTGAAACTCTTTTTCAGAGCGCTGCGCCTCAGGATAGTGTTGTTTTGGAGCAGAAGTCCTGTATTCGTGGTCTCCAAGTTGAGGATCAGATCTTGAACACCGGCTTGTTTTACTTTTTCCGCTCGAGAAGCCAGCGCGTCGAAAGATGAAGCAGTGAGCACGACAGGGCAACTGTGGATTTTAGCCAATTCCAAATCCGTTTGCGTGGCCTCTTGTCGGAAATAGATGGCAGGGCGTTCATCTTTGAGGAGCTCGACTCCCGCTTTTCTCTCTTCCTCGTCCGGACTATCGAGAACGACGGCCTTTCTCGATGACTGCTTTACGAGTTCAAGGATCTTGAGGAAAAGAGCCCTGTCTTGGGAATCCTGGGTGACCAGGAAGAGGTCGGGTTCGAGCTCTTCACCCACTCTTTCCACCTTGTATCCTTCGATCTCTTCGATCTTTTCTCTGAGCCGCTCTTCTCCTTCGGAAATCCTCAGCTGTATCCCGATTCCGGGCTGGTGAAAAAATGTTTTTTCATGGCGGAACAAAACCGTTTCGTTACCCACTTCCACCGGATTTTTTCGTCCGATCTTCACCAACCGGATCGGAGGCTCGCTTGCCGCTCCCAGGCTCGCTTTTGCTTCTTCGGAGGCATGGGGGCATTCGCTGAGTTCGGCTTTTTTCTGAGCGAGTTTCATGGCAAACGCCATACAGGTCGGAACGCCGCAATCGCCACAGTTCGTTTTCGGAAGCAGTTTGAAAATGTCCAATCCTGATAAGGCCATCGTCACTCTCCTCCCTTCGCTTCGAACATTTCCTCGATTTTCGATTTTACCGTGGCGATAGTTTGTGGATGGTACAGAATGAGTAAATCCGCGCCTGCGGCGATCAAACTCATAGCGGTGCCGATCTCCCAGTAGGCACCCCTGAGCGAAAGATCTCCCCAATCGGGGTAGTCTTTTTCCGGTGCGCGCGTTTCTTTCACGCGAAAACTCTCATACCCGGCATTGACGAGCATCGGAAAGGCCATCATACTGTCCCCGGCGAGAGCATCGATGCGGATCCTCTCCATGATCGAGTAGGTGTACTCTAACCCATATCCGAGGGCTCCGGTCAGGGGATCCATCACGATCTTTTCCCGGGGAAAGTTCATCTCTGTCAGGAGTATGTTCAGCTGCTTCGCAAGATTGACGTCGATGGGCGATTGGGCTACGATCGTGTGGCCGTAAGCAAGACATGCGGCTGCTATGGTTTTGTAATTGTCTTTCTCCACATAGCTGATAAGGCAATTTTCTCCGGCTGTCACTTCGCAGACTTTTTTCATCACTTCGTTGATCTTTTCATAATGGGAGTGTCCCGTGATGATGATCGGCACTCCGACGCTATCGAGCACCTGCCTGACGACATCAGCGGCTTCATCGGCACTTTTGTTTCCTTTTTCAGGATGTGTCCCATCGAGGCGGATGCTGATCATTTCCGCTCCATATTCCTGGACACATTTTCTGGCCATGTCTCCCGGATGATCGATGACATCCCCGAAATGATCGAGAAGGAGAGCGGGGTACTTTTCCGGTTTTCTATCGAAGACTTCCATCGCCACCCGAGGAGGGTAGGGATGGTTCCCTTCGAAAAAATGAAAAGGCAATGCTGTGCTGCCCCCGATTTTTGCCGTGTTGGTGCGCGTTCCTCCTTGATCTGAGGTCGCTCCGATCGTGACCTCGAGCACCTTACCTGTATTGGTTTCTTTTGGAGTTTCGAAATTCATGTGCTGTTTCGTCCTTTCATTTGTCTTTGGACCGATCAAAACAGAGGATCCATGGACAGAGCCGGATGGTTTTTCTGGGTTATGAATTCCAGGACCTCTTCTTCCGTCGTCGCCACCGTCTCGTCGGCGATTTTATCGCAGAAGTCCTCGATGCCGTTCTGTTTGCCGATCGCATGGAGTATCGGACCCAGCTCCTCTTTGAGATTCTTGTTCATCCAAACGATCCGGCTGCCTCCCCCCTCTGCACTGATGAATTTATTGCTGCCGATATACTGCTTGCTGTGTCCGATGAATCCTGGAGTTTGCACGCCGCCTCCCACAGTCCCTGCAAGAGTCGAAAATTTCATTCCGCTCGGAGTCATGCCCGGGAAATCCCTGTAAACGACCATGATTCCATTCGTCGAGGGCAGGATACAGGAGATGCACTCAAAACATCCGCAAGATGTCATGGGATCTTCGATCATGCTGTAGGCATTGAACCGCTCCAGGGTCTTGTGAGAGCTGTTGTAGACAAATGTGTTGATATTCTCCCACTGGCCCTTTATTTCATCCAGCGGGGATCCTTTTTTGATGGGCTGGTTGGGACCTGTGGGATTGATCTGATAAGCCGCTTTTCCGTCGAGCCAGTTGTATGCACCGCATAGGCCTGAACGCTCAGGCGTGATGATGCAGACGTGATTCGGGGCAAAAGACTGGCATAGAGTGCAGCTGTAAAATGTATCGACGGCCTCGTCTGTCATATCCGCAAGCCGGGCATCCCTCTCGAGATAGACCTTTCGGGCCGAAGCGATGAGTTCGAGGATATCCTTTTCCCCGGTATAGATCTTGACCTGGATCTTATCCACGATTTTTCCGTATTCTCCATGTATCTTCGCATGGATGATCGAGCCGAAATGCCGGAATTTGAAGCCTTTGGCCTTGGCCTCTTTGCTGATCCGGATCCAATTGATATCCCGCTGTCCCATATGGAAGACACCGTTCGCGCAGTTGATAAAGTCATGGATCTGGCGTTCCAGGATAGGCTCGAAATCAGGCTGCATTTCTCGTCCGGCGACTTCGACCCAGATGGCGAGAGGAATTTGCGCCTCTTCGTCGATATCATCGATTTCTGGACCGATCACTTCGATCTTCCCATCCTCGACTTCCTCCAAGCTCTCGGTCGTGAGATACTCGAACCCGGGGTTGGGCTGCCCAGCGAGTTCGACGTACATGTCGTCCTTTCGGACCCGTTCTCCCTGAAATGCGGGCCCGTAAGGGACAGGAATCGGAACCTTTGTGATGCTGATCTTCAGCCCTCTGACTTCGATGGCTTTGGCAACCATCTTGTCGTGGGAGACAGGAGAAACGACGTGCTCGTATGTGCATATCCCCGTGGGAAGGATTTGGTCGATATCTGTGTCGGCGATCGTGGGAAACCCGTAATTGATCGCGCCTGCTGCCTGGGCGTGTTTCTCGTCGTCTACAGGCCCGAGCGCAAGAACGAAAGCAAAAATCCTGTTTTTATTATAGCGCAGCACCCGTTCGAAATCTCCAGGCTGAGCACCCCCGAAGGAGAGTGCCGCACGTGTGGCGAACCCGAGCGCATGAACCGTAGCTGTGACATCGCTGCCGAACGGAATCAGACGGGTCTCCCATCCCATCTGGATGCCTTCCTCTCTAAGCTGTTGTGCCATGGATTTTCCTTCCGTTTCTGCGGACATGAAGACATAGAGATTTTTCTCTTGGAGTTCGCGCGCGATCTTGACGGCGATCTCATTTGTCGGACAGTAACCGACACAGGCGGCAAAACCGGGAGCTGTCCCGTCGACGAACTCGATTCCCCTCTCCCTCATGATCACATCGTTCGCAGCGCCCAGCCAGAGCTGGTCCTCCGTAGGGTTCGGTGCTGTGATATAGGGGAGGGGATCCAACGTGTATTTTATGGCCTCGATGATCTCGTCGGCAAAGAGGGTCGCCATGCCTGCATCCAGAGTCTGTCCAAGGTAGGGCAGCCATAAATTCTTCTCTGGAATATCAGGAAGAAGATTTTTTGCCTCGTCAAGGAGTTCTGTCAGACCTTTCAGGGTTTCTATTTTCAGTCCCAACATGCCGTAGGAAATAGGCAGATAATAACCCGTATTCGGGAATTCGACCTTTGTGTCCGCCCCTTTCTCATCGATCGCCTGCTGCAGCTCTTTCTCCGCACGGGCAACCAACTTGTGGGCTCCTCGAATAGCTCGTGTTGCGATGAGTTTTGACATCCGATCCCCTTTCTTGTTCCGTTAAATATCCAACCCTCTTCTCATTTCCATGTCATAAAGAACGCGTTCCTTAGCCTTGCTGATACCCAAGTTTTGTCTCTTTTTGTGGATGTGGTCGATGATCATTCCCGCCATTTTTCCTGGATCCGGCTCGACCCCCCACATCCCTCCGAAGATCTGTTCGGACTCTCTGAAGACATGTTCGCAAAAGACATCGCTGCCTGAGATGGGAAGGCCCACTCCGAATACAGTGAAGACGCCTGAGGAGACGAAGTACTGCCCGATCGAAATGGCTTTCTCGCTCATCCATTCGGGCGCTGCTCCTGCGACCGGGAGATCGCTGATGTCCTCGCCCAGGCCGCCTATCTTCACCATCTCGGACAGCGCGATCAAAATACGGCTGTTGTCCACACAGGACCCCGAATGAAGAACCGGGGGCATTCCTACCGCCGAACAGACCTCGGCAAGCCCTTTGCCCGCATATTTTTCCGCGGATTCAGGGATGAGTAAACCGGCCTTGGCACAGGCGATAGCCGAACATCCTGTTTGGACAACCAGGATATCGTTGGCGATGAGCTCTTCGACGAGACTGACATGGACCTGGTCATGAGTGACTTTGGGATTGCAGCAGCCTACGACTCCTGCCACGCCTTTGATCCGGCCGTTGATCACATTATCGTTGAGAGGTGTGTATGAGCCCCTGAATTTTCCGCCTAACATGTAGTTGATGGCCTCGTGACTGAAACCCGCGACCAGATCCATTTTTTCCTTTGGGATTTCGAATTTATCTCTTTTCGGGAAATTCAGGACCGCGATTTTGATGATCTCTTTGGCGGTTTGAAAGGCCTTTTCATGGGAAAAAGGGATGTGTTCGGCGCCTTCGATTTTGCCCTTTGGAGAGGTCGTGATAAGCTTCGTGTGGTGACACTTGCAGATTTCCGGCAAGGCCGGCATGATACACTGGACATCGACGATCATCGCTTCCACCGCTCCCGTGGCAATGGCCAGCTCTTGCTGGAGGATATTGCCGGCAATAGACAATCCATGCCGCAGTAGGATTTCGTTCGCTGTGCAGCAGATACCGCTCAGGTTGATTCCTGTGGCCCCCTTGGATCGAGCAAGCTCTAGAAGATCTTTATCCTGAGATGCATGGACCAGGGCTTCTGCCAGCACGGGCTCATGACCGTGGACGACGATATTCACATCCGTTTCCGAGAGCACGCCCAGATTCACCTGCCCCCGGATAGGGGAGGGCGTTCCGAAAAGGATATCCTGGAGTTCTGTCGCAACCATCGAACCGCCCCAGCCGTCAGCCAAAGCGGCTCTCGCTCCCTGGAGCATAATATTCCTGTGGTCCTGGTCCACTCCCATGCTCGTTCGGTGCATCACCTCGACGATTTCCCTGTCGATACCGCGGGGTACGATTCCCAAACCCCTCCATAAAGTTTGTCTTTTTTCAGGCGCCTTTCGAATAAAGGGCACTTCTCCTCCCTGGCTGCCGAAACAGGCCAGCGCTTTTTCCGCGACCTCCAGGGCGATTTCTTCTTTTTTCCGGCCGTCTATCGATACCCCGAAGACGCTGGCCACCTTTCTGAGCTTGTTCGCATCCGTTATCTTGTATCCCAAATCAGGAGATTGCGCGGCCAGAAGAAGTGTTTTTGCCACATCCCGCCCGTGGTCTGAATGGGCGGCAGCCCCTGCTGCGATCATCCGGGCAAAATTTCTTGCGACAATGACTTCGGCTGTGGACCCGCAGACTCCTCGCTGAGGACTTTTCCCTTTCGGATTGATGCGGCAGGGTCCCATGTAACAGTTGTGACAGCAGAGTCCGCTCTCCCCGTAACCGCACCGGGGTTTCTGCTGGTCCGACCGGTCCCAGACCGTTTCGATGCCTTCCTTCGCGTTTTTTTCTAACATTTGATGGACTGTTTTGTCTCTGCTTTTGTCATCCATGATTTATCGTCCCTTCTTGTGTTTCACTTTTCTATCAACAAATCCCAGGTCCCAGAAATTTTCGTCTTATGACGCTGGTTGCAGAAGAATATTCATCCACGCAGTACCCGGCTTACTTCGGCCAGCGTATGAAAGACTTTTTCCGAAAGTTCGACCGGGAGAGAACCTGTCCCGCAGCTCGGAGTCAGCAGGCATTTCTCCCAGATGAGATTTTCGTCGATTCCTTTATCCGCGAGATATTTTATCCTCTCCCTGAGTCTTTCGATCAATGAATCGGCCGTTTCCTCCACAATTTTTTTAGACGTGGGCACGATACCCCAGGCTAGAACGCCTCCATTCTCTAAAAACTCTTTTGTCCGGTCGGCGTAATAGGCGATGGTTTCTCCGAATTCGAAGGCGTCGAAGCTTATGATGTCCACGCCCGCATCGATCAGGATGGGCCACTCGGTGTTTCCACAACAATGAGTCCCTACAAGGGCACTGTCCGTGTGGACCGCATCCACGACTTCTTTCAAGTCATGAACCACATCCTGTCGCTGGACACTGACATAAGTCGAAGATCCGAAACCGGATAGAATGGGTTCATCGACAAAGCATATCTGACTGAAGCCGAAAGCACTGAATTTTTTCAAGAGCCATCGGGCTTTCATCGTGATTCCTTTTATGACGATATCCCTGTACACCTCATTATAGTAGAGGGCTCTCTTATTTTCATCGACGGTAGCCAGCCCGAACGTGACCGGACCTGTCACTTGGCTCTTAAAGAATTGTACGGAAGTAGGTTTGTTTTCCGTCAGCTTTTTTTCCATGGCGTAGATCCCGCGGCTGAATTCTTCAGATATCTTAAAATGATCCAAATTTTCTTCCATGAAGCGTTCATAGAATCCTTCCAGCTCAACGGTAGATTCTTCACCGGTGTTGAAATACATTTTCTCCTTTAAGTCGTCGATGACCACATTCGGAAATGACTCGCTGTACTGGGCCTCCATCTGTTCGCGGAAGTTGGCGTTCGGCAATTGAGGCCAAATGGGGATCTCCGGGATCGTTTCCAGGATCAGTTCGCAGGTTCTTTCGACATCTTTGTGGGGAAAACTCCCTATTCCGGTTGCCACACATTGAGGTTTAAATGGCATGTTCCACCTCTTTATATAAGATTTGGTACTCTTTTATTAAAAAGCAGATTTCTTTCAATATCTTGTACTCCTCTCTCAACAATTTGTAAAAAAATGCTATTTACGTTCTAATTATATGATACATCTGTAAAATTCGGCTTATCCCGGCTGTCTTAATCTCTTTACAGCTTGGTAAAGGACGTCATATTCTCTGCCCAGGCTTTCGTCCAGGAGTTCTATAAGAGGCCGCTGCGATTGATCGGACTTACGTATGATATCCCGATAGGATACCATACCCAGCATAAGATCTTGCGGGAATTGGCTTCGAATCCAGTTTTCCTGTGTTTTATCCTGGACTTTATTCCCGATGATGCCGAAAGACTCGATCTCGATGTCCTGAGCCAGCTTCATGATCGTTTTTGCAGAGGAAACGCTTCTGGATCCGGGTTCGACAACGATCAGCATGCTGTCTATCGAACGGGATGTCCCTCTTCCCAGGTGTTCGATGCCCGCTTCCATATCGACGATGACGACTTCATCGCGGTTGAGTATGATTTCGGACAACAGACTCCGGAGAAGCACGTTCTCAGGACACGCACACCCTGCTCCTCCCTTCTGGACAGCGCCCAGGACCAGGAGCTTTATGCCCTTGTATTCGAGACAATATGCATCGGGAATATCGCTGACTCGAGGATTCATTCTGAAAAGCTGACCGAATTGCCGTGGTTTCGCTCCGGTCCTTTCCGTCACGAGCTGACTTTGTTTCGAGATCGGAGTGATCGAGTTTGCATCGTCCTCAGGAATGCCGATTGCAGAAGCGAGATTGGCATCTGGGTCGGCATCCACGGCAAGGACATGGTGTCCATCTCTGGCGAATAAATGGGCTAAGATTCCCGCTATCGTTGTTTTCCCGGTTCCCCCTTTTCCAGTGACAGCAAACTTCATCGGGATCTCCGTCCTGTCTCTTTTTTATTGAGAAGGGTTCTCACCAGAGTCACCGCCGATTCCGCTTCCGGAGCATATCCGTCAGCACCGATCTCATCTGCAAATGTCTGCGTGATGGGAGCCCCCCCGATAATTATTTTAACGTCTTTCTTTAAACGAGCGGATTTGATCGTATCTATGACATCTCTCATGTAAGACATCGTTGTCGTGAGGAGCGCTGACATCCCCAGAATATCCGGCTTCTCTTTTTGGACCGCTTCGAGAAAGGTTTCCTTGGGAACATCGATGCCGATGTCGATGATATCGTAACCCTCCCTTTCCAAAGCGATACTCACGATCATTTTTCCGATATCATGAAGATCCCCTTCGACCGTGCCCAGGACAATTTTCCCGAATACGTATTTATCCTTTTTGTTTAGATATGGCTTGAGGGCATCCATCGCCGATTTCATGGCTCTCGATGCGATCAGAACTTCCGGGATGAATATTTCATTTGCCTTGAATTTTTTCCCGACCGCTTCCATTCCTTTAGTAAGGCCGGAGTTCAGAATGCTCTCAGGAGAAATATTCATGGAAAGGGCTTTTCTCAACAGTTCTTTAACTGCAGCAGAATCCCCGATCTCCAAGTTTTTTGATATCTCGGAAAGTATCTCCATTCTCTCAGCCCTAGAGGACAATTCACGCTGATCTGTCCTCATATGGTGTTCATTCTTGAATAATCTAGCATTTTACCGCACAGTTCGTCTAGCATTTTAAAAGAAAAATTTGTAAAATTATGCTAAACTAATACAAATAAAGAGAGACAATCATGAAGCTACAGAGAATCGTGCCGGAGACAAAGTTCCGAATGCTTTCAAACAAATACACGACTAAAACGGGATTGCCCCTCGTTCTCATAAATGCGAGCGGAGAAATCAGATACAGCGATAAAAAATGCACGGTTTGTGAACAAGCTCTGGCTGAGATGAACAGTGTTTTGATGAATAATTGCCGTTTGAGGATGTTGAAGGCGGTTGAAGAGGCTTTTCGGTGGGGTGAGGGATACATCACGAACTGCCCCCTTGGCCTGATCATGTTTGCCGTGCCTATTGTTCTTAATAAAAAACTCATAGGAGGATTTCTAAGCGGTTTTGCAATTTTTCCGGAAATGAAACGGGATTTTCTTGAGGAAATAACCCAGAACCTCAAAGGATTCTATGAAACAGTAGGGGAGTTAAAACTTCAAGATTTGAAATTCAAGATTTTTTCGCTCAAAAAGGTGAGGGAAAACGTTTCGTATCTTCTCGCAATTACCAGAAAATTCCAGATCAGTGATATGAATTTTCTTGCAGATAGAAAAGCCAAATACATCCAACAGTACAAAATTGCTAATTTCCTGGATGATCTTAAAAGAAACAGAGCTGATGTAGCAAGAAAGATTCTGGACAAACAGGAAGAGATCATCCAGAAAGTCAAACTCGGAGATAAAACTGGAGCCAGGGAGATACTCAACGAGTTTCTGGGAACGATTTTTTTTGAGAGCGGTATGAATTTTGAGATCATCAAAGTCCGGATCATCGAATTGGTTGTCATCATCTCTCGCACAGCTATCGAAGCAGGAGTGGATGCAAAAGACCTGATGGGCTTGAACTACTCTTATTTCATTGAGTTGAATAAGGCAACGGATTTAGATGAACTGCTGTTCAAACTGAATAATATCCTGACCAATTTTATCAACAGAGTCTCCGCTACGAAGGAAAAAAAGAAAAAGATCAAGATTAGAAAAATAACTGAATATATCAATCGGAACTTTACACGAAAGCTGACATCTGAAGAGGTAGCCAAATTCGGTGGCTTGAGCACGAGCAGGTGTCTCCACCTCTTCAAAGAGGAAACAGGGATGTCACTTTCTGAGTATATCAAGAAGCTCAGAGTTGATTATGGAAAATATCTGCTATTAAATACCGATATCAGCATTGCGGATTGTTCGATTGAGTCAGGTTTTTATGACCAGAGTCATTTTACGAAAACATTCAAGCAGGTGGAGAGAATAACCCCATCCCAGTATCGACGCAATTATAGGAAATGGGATTGGCACTCCATTGGATAAGCTCAATTGATCTAACCCGAGATCTTTTTTATTTTGAAAAGACCTTCTTTTTTGCCTCTGGAATATTTTGGAGCAGCTGATTGGTGAGAGCTTTTCCCACGGCCCATAGTCCATCCAGCTTGAGGTGTTGTTCTGCTGATCGGTCAAAAAGAAAGATCATTCGGGCGGGAAACTCCTCATCAGCGAGCCAGAGAATCAGCCTCACAGGAAGACGGGGGAAGAAAAAAAAATCAAAGGCACAATCACCTCCATCCACCTTTTTGCCACCGAGAGAAAGGGACAAGGAGGCAAAGCCATCAGGATTACGACCGAAGACCTTTTCCAGCTTATGGGTCGGCATCTTATGGGGTCCACGAAAAAAGAGAGGTCCTGAAGGGAATTGCGTCTCGGCTGTCCAATTTCCGATCAGAGGAAGATCTTTTGCTCCGATGAGATAGTTGAGAGCTGAAAGCTGTAGATAGAAGTCTGGAGATTGATCCGGGAATGGCTCAGAAAGCTCTACGCTTCTTTTTGCCGGGGAAATAGCGTAGTCTTTGTTGAGGATTCGTAAACGATACCTTTGGGTCTCCGGATCGTAGTCAGACAGGCTTCGTCGTTCAACGCCGTTGATATCCAGTCCTGAAAGCGTTTTCCAGAGGTCTTCACTGATCATGGAGATGCGAATTCCCAGAGGGAGATGTCTGCGCTATTTTTTATTTTTCTGATTATTAAAATATCCATTGCCCACGCACTCTTCCGCATAATCGCACCACTCGATGCATCCGAGATCGAGTTTTGGGTTGGGGACCCAAGCGTTGCAGTTTTTACAGCGTCTTCGGACATCGTCCTTGAAGAATTCTGTGGAGGCGTGGCAGAGCGGGCAGAGGACCTCGAAAATGTCTTCTTTTTTCCAGTAGCGTGTATCCTGTCCCGGACATTTCATCGTATCATTATCATATCTTTTCCCTTCTCCAATTGCAACGGAAACAGCAGGGTTGCATTTCCAAATCCTTACCAGTGGTGTCACAATTCCCAGTTCAAGGACGCTGTCTTTCCTTGGATTGCCAGTAGAGGAATGCAGGTATGCCGGCCATGAGGATAACGAGACCTATGAGAGATTGAAGGGGTTGAGCCCAGACAGTATTTAGAAAAACGCCGAGGTTAATCAAGACAAAAAGGATGGGCAGAAAGGGGTATCCCCAAGCCTTGTACGGCCGCGAGGTCTCTGGTCGTTTGAACCGCAGAATTATAACAGCCAAACCGGTCGCAGCCCAGAATATGACAAGCGCGAATACAACGTACTCGAAAAGGTCTTGATAAGTTCCGGATAAGCAGAGAAGGGACGACCAGATTCCCTGCCAGACGATGGCTTTCGTCGGGACCCTGTAACGGGGATGGACGTATCGCATGCTTTTGAAGAAACACCGGTCCTGGGCCATGGCGAAGAAAACTCGAGGACCATAAAGGATGGATGCACTCAGGCACCCGAAGATCGAGATCATGATCGTGGCCGATATGAATAAAGTCGCTGTCGGTCCGAAGAGCTGTGTGGACGCCAATTCTCCGATACGGGCGACCCCTTTCATCCGTTCGACGGGCAAGGCGGACACATAGACGATATTTACCAAAAAATAGATCAGCGTTACACTCAGAGTCCCCAGGATCAAACCCCGGGGAATGTTTTTTCCCGGATTTTTTATCTCTTCTGCAGCGCAGTTTATCCCATACCAGCCATCATAAGTCCAGAGAACGGCTATCAATGCCAGTCCGAAAAATTTGATACTGAAGGATAGGTCCCCGGCCAACAATCCCCCGACAGAGGTTGCACCAGCTTTAGACCCGAGTGTCAGCCCGAGGACGATCAAAACAGCCACCGCCGCAATTCGCAAAAATGTGAAAATATTCTGAACGACGATGCCGCTCTTGATGCCAATATAGTTGATGGCAGACAAAAATAAGATAGCTGCCACAGCAATCATCTGACCTGAAGATATGGAAAAATCAAAGCCCAAAAAATGGGATTTTAAAAGATAGGTCCTGGTCGATAAAGCCGGGACAAAGTATCCAAAGTATTCCGCAAATCCGACGGCGAGAGCAGCAACTCCTCCACACTCTATGACCCAGAAAAAGCCCCATCCATAGAGAAATCCTGCCCAAGGACCGTATGCTTCCCGTAAATAGATGTATTGCCCTCCTGCCCGGGGATACATGGCACCCAGCTCCGCAAATGCCAGGGCTCCGCTCATGGCGAAAAAACCGCCCAGCAGCCACACAATCAGGATCATGAGAGGTGATGGGAGATACTCGGCGATAAAACCGGTTGTCATAAAAATTCCCGAACCAACGATGCCCCCGATAACCAAAAAAGTCGAATCCAGAAGGTTCATTTTCCGCAAGAGCTGAGGGGAATCTTGTGTCGTTTGGCCGTTCATCTTTTACTCCACATCGCGGGCCTCGTTATATCAGAGGAGTCTTTGGAAGTCAATTTGCTGATCGAAAAGATAATAATTTCAATTCGTGTAAACCTGGTTCTGAATTTTTAATGTACGAAATCAGGAAAGAAAATAGGACAAAATTCGATTCTAGGACTTTCCTCAAATCAAGAGCGCTCCAGAAAAAATTCAGCCGATCCAAAAGACCCAAGAGGAGCGTATTGCTTATTCGTCCCGAGATTCCGGGATCGGTGGCAAATCATTCCAGTTCAGGATGGTGTTCCAGACCAGTCGGAAGTCCGAGAGGGTCAGGTATCGGTGGATCGGATCGAAGTCGAAGGCGACCATGCGTCCCTTGCCGCTGGGAATGTCCAGGATGGCAGGTTTGCCCATGATCTCACCCGCTCCGTTGATCCCGCCGCACAAAACGAGCGATTTTGTCGCGTTTTCGGCTTTGTCCGGAACATCGCCGCTTTTCTCCTTTTCGTCATCAGTGGGAATCTTCGTGCCCCATTGGAGAACGATTCGTCCCTCGTCAGCGCGACGCACACGATACAGGGGGCGATCCTCCCGAAAGGCAGAGGTGATTTCGGGATAGCCGTAGGCAAGCGGGTGATCCGGCCGCCGGAATCGCACCTGAAGCTCGCTGCCCGGTGTGTAGACATTTCTTACACGGGCACGGCCTACGTTCCTGGCGATACCACCATCTAGAGGCAACTCAGAGGCGCCGCCGAGCGTCACCAACACACCGCCGTCGCGAACGAAGTCTTCGATGTGCTGGATTCCCTGCCAAGTGAGTCCCCCCGTGATGTCTTCCGAGGAAGTGGGAAACCCGAGGTTCGGATGTTCCTCGGTCCTGGTGTAGGCGAGCGGGCTGTGCGTCGGGTCGATTCCGTTGATGATGCTTTTGAGACCGTCATCGGTATTCGGGAAGACGATGACATCGAATCGCCTGGCGAGCCCGCCGGCACGGATGTCCTCGTCCATGATGAGCGTGTAGGGAACCTTCTCATCGTCGAACACCATGCGCAACCAGCCTGCCGACTGTGTATCGTTCCAGGTTTGGAGTAGAGCCAAACGGGGAAGATCGATTGGGTGGCGAGAAACTTCGGGTGCCGCCGGCACGGCGACAACATCGATACTCAGCGAACCCGCTACGTTTTCAAGAGCCGGTCGCAGTCCTGGCTGGTCGGCGATGACCCAGGAGCCGGCCGGGTACTCGGTGCCATCGATTGAAAAGGGCTTCTCTGCGGCCTCCACTTCGAAATCGGCGAGACGTACACGAGCAGCGAGAAGCGCCTCCTGGCCGGTGTCTTTGATGAGGTAGAAACCTTTAGCACCCTTTATCTTTCCGGAGTAAGCGATGTCCTCCGTCAAGAGCTCGGCTTCGATATCTTTCACGGCTTCATCCTCGATGGCCGACACTTCGACACCCAGGGTAAACGGAAGTGCCCATCCCACGTCGTCGTAAGGCTTGTAAGGCGTCTTGTCTACTGGAAACTTCTGGGCGATCAAGAGATCGTGAGCGTAGCCACGATAAGGTTGATCCAAACGCACCAGGTAGGTTCCTGCTGCGAATTTGCCCTCTTCTAACTCGAAGGCATCGCGGCACCGTCTGACCTCGATCCCGTGAGAGCGCAGGAGGTTCACCATGACAGCCAGCATCCTCCGGTCCCGCTGCTCCTCCGGTATGGCGACCGCATAGGGAGGTTCGGTTTCCCCCTTTTTGATCGCGCTGCGGCCGCGCCGCCAAAAATTTCGCATCATATCATCGGCATGAAGTGCCGTGTACTGAAGCGCCGAAAGAACGCAGGTCTGTTGATAGTTGACATTGTTACGGAGAGACCACTCGAATGTCTTAGGGGGCGGCCAGGTTCGGTACCACTCCGCCTCGGTGACCGGTTTCCCGAGGTACTGGCGCTGCGTGTCGAGACGCCGGTGCACAGTTTCGGCGGTGGCGTTTCCGAAGGTCTCGTATCCCCGACCGATGGCATTGTGATTGTTGGCCACGGAATCGGCGTAGATATGCGCCCAGCCTTCCCCAAAACCCCATGTCCAGACACCGGGCATGCCTAAAGAGTTCATCGTCGCAACCTCGTGGAAGGCAATGGCGTGCCACTCTGTGGTTGTGATAGGATCGAGGTTTATGTTGTAGGGCCCGGTGCCGGTCCAGATGCAAAGCAGTGGTATCGATTCATGAAGATCGTGAACGACGACGGGATGCCATTCCAAAAAAGTGTCTTGTGTCGCCCGGGTCAAAGCCAGTTTTCGCTGGATTCCATCGCGGTTGTTATCGTGGAAAACGTACTTCCCCCAGTAAGGAGGCGATCGAGGAGGGAGACGGTCGAAATCCGTCTTCCCTTTGAGGTGTCGGTAAAACCAATCGACCGCTCGGTCTCGTCCGTCCGGTTCGGCGACAGGAATTATCATAACCACCGCGGCGTCCCGTATCGATTTGATCATGGGGGTTTCTGAGACCGCCAGACGGTAGGTGAGTTCCATGAGCATTTCCGGGCTTCCCGTCTCTGTGGAGTGGAGTCCACCGATGAGCATGTAGAAGGGCTTTTGCTCTGCAACGATCTTCTCCATCACGGTCTCGTCCGTCCGCCGGGGATCGGCGAGCGCTGCCATGGCCTCGCGCGCATTGTCGAGCTTGTTCAGGCTGTCCCCATCTCCCACGATGACCAGGAGGATGTCGCGGCCCTCTTCGGTGCGGCCGATGACTTCGACCCGAACCCGGTCAGAAGTAGCTGCCAGGGCACGATAGTAGGCGTAGATTTGTTCGGTATTTGACAGCTCTCCCGGAGCACCGGCAATGTGTCCCAGGTGGTCGGTCGGCGAAGGAATTGTCGGGTGTTCGGGGACGTAAGAAACCCACGGCGAGAGGAAGCGCTCTTCAGTCGTCGCTTCGGCGATGGCCGCTTGCGAGCCCTTTTCGGGAGTGTCCGGGGCCTGAGCTAAACCCAAGCCTGCCGTCACGAGAACGAAAGTAAAAAATGCGATTGCACGAATAAACATCCTCACCTCCTGCAATTCTCCAGGCAAAGCCCGGCCAATCTTACGATGCAAAACAGCGTCTAAGAAATTTGGATTTCCTCCTGGGGTTTCTGGCCACTGAATGCCCTTATTTTCCAATTTTATCCCTCCGCTCTATCTAAATTTTCCTATTTAAAATTAAATTCTGCGGTACCTTCAATCCAAAGGAGGCAGATCGAAGCCCAACCGCTGGGCATCGTCCTTCATGATGCTCATCAAAGCTTTCAGAGAATCATCGGGCAGTGGTTCCACTGTGTGGGAATTCGTAATCCTCTCCACTTCCTCGCACGCCCGGTCCCAGGCGCTCTTTTTCCCCTGGCTCTTCCAGACATCATATGTATCTCGGTCGATCACCGGACCCGGCCGGTCCATTTCTTTGCGAAACCACCGAAGCGTCTCTTCTGAGGCCAAAAAATGTTGACCGTTGTAAATATCCCCGTACAGGTCGCCGCCCAGTCGATCTCCCCGGGCTTCGATCCCCCGGGCCATCCGGAGAGCCATGCCGCAGATCTCGTTATCCAGCACGAGCTTTTCCAGGCTCTGACAGCTCTCGAAATTCAACATCCCCACACCGGAGATGGCGTTCGCACCTGCCAGAGCCGCAACGAGCGCTCCCATTCCTGTCTCCAACCCCGCCTGCCCGTCGACGATCTTGGCGTCGGAAAGTCCCAAATAAGAATGAGTGGGAAGTCCCAGGTGTTTCCCGATCTGGACATAAGCGGCATTGATCATCATCGTCTCCATGGCGCCCATGGGTGTCGTTCCTTTCCGCATATCGAAGGCCGCAGGAGAACCGCCGAAGATGATGGGCGATCCCGGGTGCGCCAATTGGTGGATGACGACACCGCTCAGGTTTTCGGCCGTCAATTGCACCAGTGCGCCGGACAACGTTACCGGAGCCGTAGCTCCTGTCAGAGGCATGGATATCAGTTCGGCAGGGATCCCCGAAATTGCTGCATCGATGAGATTCTGACAGGTCAAATTGCTCCATTTTAAAGGCGGTGAGGGGCAGCAGTCAAAAATTGCCAAGGGCTTCTCTTTAAGTGCCCCTTCGCTCCCCCGGACTGCCACCAGCATATCTTTCATGATGGCAAAACTCTCCAAAGTAAAAGTGCCCGTCACTATCGGTTTCTTGCAGAACTGCAGTCCGATGTATAACCGGTACCTGTCCTGCATGGCCTCAGGAACATCGGTGGAGATCATCTCTGTGCTCTGGGCCGCGATATTGGCAAGGGCATCGGTCAATACCGCAAAGCGGACGAGGTCCCTTGTTACCGGCTCCCGTTCTTCCAAGGTAACCGGATCCAATATCATCAAGGCCCCTGAGCCCGGATCGAAGTGAATCACATCCCCTTCCAGGTTCATTGCCAGATCGCCGCTCCGGTCATACATTTTTATGGAACTTGGCGAGGTTTTCAGGGCCTCTTCGATGAGATCTTCCTTGAAAAACACCGTCTGCCCTTTACATTCGCATCCTGCATCTGTGAGCAGGCTTATCGCATCTTTGTTCTCTACAAGCACACCCGTTTTCCCCAGAACATCCACGGCCTCAGAAACGATCTGATCTATGAACGGTCCGGACAGCATATCCAGCTTCGGCCTCCTCGTTTCTAACATCGTATTATTCCTCCTCTTCGATTTTTTGGATTAATTCAATACTTAAAAGATCGAGTTTGGATCTGTGTGTTTGAATCATCATTGTTCTCTGTGCTTATTTACGTCTTTCACAACCATTCATACAACCTTAAAGCGCGGTTCAAGACCGTTAATTCTAAATTTATTCAACTCTTAAAAAATCTTACATTTAAATGCTTATTTCGTCTAGTATTATTGAAATTAATTTAGTAATATTGTGCTAAATTGAATCTTATACAGAAGAAAAATATCTTCAGAGAATCGTGCCATGGATAAAGTTCAGAATACTTACAGGGGAATACACTGCCGGCACAGGATTGCCCCCGATTCTCAAAAAAAAGGACGGAAAAATCATACACAGTATCAGAACATGCACGGATTGTAAACAGGCTTGGGCTGGTATGAATAGTGTTTGATGAATAACTGTTAAAAAAGATGTCGAATGCGATTGAAGAGGCTTTCCGGTAGGGGATAAGCCAATATCACGAACGGCCCTTTTGGGCTCATCATGTTTGCCGTGCCTATTGTTCTTGATGGAAAGCTCCTGAGTGAATTATTCTGAGGTTTTGCCAATTTTCCTAAAATGAGACAGGATTATATTGATAAAAGGGCTAAAACCCTTTCGGGTTTCTGTGAAACTTTGGAAGAGTCAATACTCCGTCACCATCACAAAATTGCGAATTTCCTGGATGATTTAAAAAGAAGCAAGTCCGATATCGCGAAGAAAATCCTGGATAAACAGGAAGAGATCATTCAGAACCTCATCCAAAAAATGACATCGAAAGAGGTTGCCAAGGTTAGCAATATCAGCAAGAGCAGATGTCATTGCCTTTTCAAAGAGAAATGGAGATGTTATTTTTTGATTATGTTAAAAAGCCTAGAGTCGCCTATGGAAAATATCTGATTGAAATACTGATATGAGCCTTGCAGAAGGAACATACTTGAGTGGCTGATTGGTGATGGATTTTCTGACAGCTATTGCTGATCGCAAATCATTAAACAACATCATTGTACTAATTGTTAGCATAATTATACTATACAAATCCAATCTTGATAAATATATAAATGACTAGGAGAGAAGTATGAGAAGTTACCGTGACCTGGAGAATAAAAGAGTTATCATAACTGGTGGTGCCAGTGGGATCGGCTTGGCTACATCCCAAAGATTTTTGGATGAGGGTGCCAGAGTCGTGATCTTTGATTGGGACGAGGAATCGCTCGAGAAAGTCCTCTCTGAAAACCCGCGTTTGAGCGGTGGTATCAATGTAGATGTCAGTAAACAAAAAGAGGTCGAGGATGCCTTCAAAAGGATTGATGAAATCTTTGGAGGCATTGATATACTCATCGCTAACGCTGGAATCAGTATCCGGAGTCCTTTTCTCGATCTGACATTTGAACAGTGGTCTAAGGTTCTGCGAGTGAATCTGGATGGAGCTTTTTTTTGTGCTAAAGAAGCGATCAGCCGTATGGCACAGCAAAGACAGGGTAATGTGCTTTTTACGGCGTCGACAAATGGGCTGGAGGGGCATCCCTTGTATGCGGATTACAATGTATCAAAAGCAGGAGTCATTCTTCTGGCCAAAACGATTGCTTTGGAATTTGCTCCTTGGTTACGTGCGAACGCCGTATGTCCCGGATATGTACTTACCCCCATGCAGAAAGCCGAGTATACACAGGAGATGTTGGAAAAGATGAACACGGATATCCCGCTCCAGCGACAGGCATCACCCGCAGAAGTGGCAGCATTGTTTGCGTTTCTCGCTTCAGATGATGCGGCTTTTATAACTGGTCAGGCCATACCGATAGATGGGGGGGAGACTTCCGGATTGATGCTCAAAGACCTATAACTCTGATTATTCTGTCAAAATGTAGGCGTTCAGGATACCGGAACATTGCTTTTGATGAGTGTAGGCGAGGAATACAAAAACTGGAGATAAAATAGAAAAGGTAAGATGTGTGGAAATAAGAACAAAGGAAACTCATGAATCTTGAAAGAAAAGTCGCCATAATCACCGAGAGACACCAGGCATCGTTCTTGCTTCAGCAAAACGT
>Ga0180437_10004183_pt1 | contig 20747 bp, 16 predicted proteins | sample SS_ome_4_FD_132410 | JGI IMG/M metagenome (GOLD analysis project Ga0180437, IMG submission 132410) | Hypersaline lake sediment archaeal communities from the Salton Sea, California, USA - SS_3_D_1 metaG | ecosystem: Environmental > Aquatic > Non-marine Saline and Alkaline > Hypersaline >... | reverse complement strand
ACGAAGATGCCTCCTCCCCAGACGATCCAGATGATCGAGGAACCCTTCATCAGAGCCCAAATTATCGTACCCGATGAATTTCTGGGTAACCTGATGAAGCTATCCCAGGATCGGCGGGGCATTTACAAGAATACGACGTATCTCGATGCCAACCGTGTCGACCTGGAGTATGAGTTTCCGCTGTCAGAAATCATTTTTGATTTTTACGATAAACTGAAAACAGTTTCTAAAGGATACGCTTCGCTCGACTATGACTTCCTGGATTTTCGGCAATCCGAGTTGGTCCGGTTGGATATCCTCATCAACGGAGAGCCCGTGGATGCCCTTTCGATGATCGTTCATAAGAACAAGGCCCATGACTGGGGTCGAAAACTCACCCAGAAACTCCGAGAGCTGATACCCAGACAGCTTTTCGAAGTGGCTATCCAGGCCGCCGTCGGGTCCCGCATCATATCCAGGGAGACGGTGAAGCCGTTGCGAAAACAGGTCACAGCCAAGTGTTACGGAGGCGATATCACCCGGAAACGCAAGCTTTTAGAGAAACAGAGGGAGGGGAAAAAGCGTATGAAGCAACTGGGGAAAGTGCAGATTCCTCAGGATGCGTTCCTCGCGGTTTTACAGATCAAGGATTGATGGGGATTTGTCTGACTGAGATAGAAATACATCCAAACGCGCTGGAAGATGATTAAATATCGGGCATCTCCAAAAATCCATAACGAATCAGTCACGATATGAATAGAGGAAAGTTAGGGCCGAAAGGCAGACAAGTAAAAAAATCATGCGGAATCATCATACATCGTATCGCCTGGGAAAAGAGACCGTCGACGATTTGAGGTTAGCATATAAAACGGGAACGCAGAGAGATGAAGAGCGTTATCATCATCTCAAGAATCAATACCGAAAGAGGCAGAACCGAATCGTTTCTCACATAGTAAGAAAAAATATGAATATGGATCGTTTTGAATGCATATAAGAAAAAATCAGACTTTTGAATCCGCAGGCTGTCTGGTTGAAATGTAAGTATTGGGGCTAATAATGAATAAGAGAGAAAAGAATATCGACAAGAAGAAAGAGGCAAAGAAAGGTTCTTTCCGCGAATACTCCGAATCCCTTCTGGTGGCCCTGGGTATTGCCCTGGTCATACGGGCTCTGGTGATCTATCCGTTCCGCATCCCCACCGGCTCGATGGAGGACTCGCTCCTCGTGGGCGATTTTCTGTTGGCGAATAAGTTCGTCTATGGCATTCGGACCCCCGACTGGATCGGTATTCCGTACACAAAGGTCGGATTCAGCATTCCGTTCATCCGAACACCGGGCTTTCGAAAACCTCAGCGGGGTGATGTGGTCATCTTCAAGTATCCCAAAGACGAAACGTTAAACTATATCAAGCGGTGCATTGCCATAAGCGGTGATACCGTGGTTATACGGGATAAAAACGTTTTTGTCAACGGAGAGCCGTTTCCGAATCCGCCAAGATCCAAATGCATCGATCATCGTATTTATCCTGAAAGCTATCGGGAGTACACCATCTTTCCTCCCAATGCCGGCAACCGTGATAATTACGGCCCAATTCGTGTGCCGGCACCGGGCGATACATTTCGATTCACCAATTCGAACCGGGATTCATGGTTTGAACGTCTTCAGATTATCCTCTATGAAGGTCATAAGATTTGGCTCGTTCATGGAGGCGAGAAGATTCGCCTTACGATAAAGAATCAGAATCGTTGGCCCAGGGCGATTGAGGTGTACCCCATCGAAAGCTTTAATGTAGACGGGCACCCTCTGAGCGAATACGTGCATACCGTTCAGAATCGCCATTATTTCATGATGGGTGATAATCGGGATAACAGTTTGGACAGCCGTTACTGGGGTTTTCTCCCCGAACGAAACGTGGTGGGAGAGGGACTGATCGTATACTGGTCGTGGGACAGCGATATGCCCTTGTACCGTTTATTCAACAAGATACGATGGAGTCGTATCCTTAGTTTAATACGTTGAGTATGGCCGGTTTGTATATACATGTTCCCTTCTGTCGGAAGAAATGCCGTTATTGCGACTTTTATTCCGTGCACGCGTCCGATGACCGGATTGTTTCTTATCTGAATGCGTTGTTCCATGAAATACACCTTTACCAGGGCGTCTACCCTCCGCCGGAATCGAGCATCGGCACGATTTATATCGGTGGGGGCACGCCCAGCACGCTCGATCCGGCACAGATTGACTCCCTACTTGGGCACGTGAGGATGCACTTTCCCGTAGACTCGGATGCCGAAGTCACCATGGAGGTTAATCCGGGATCGATGACCGACGACTTGTTGATGGAGTATAGAGCATCCGGAGTCAACCGGCTCAGCGTAGGAGTACAGTCTTTCGATCCCGATGTTCTGCGATGCTTGGGGAGAATCCATACAGCCGATGAAGCTGAATTCCTGATTCTGTCGGCGTTACAGGTAGGATTTGATAATGTGGGGATTGATCTCATCTACGGCATTCCGAATCAGTCTGCCGTATCGTGGGACGCAACGCTGTTGAGAGCGCTTTCGCTGAATCCCTCCCATATCTCTGCATACGCATTGTCGTGGAGCCGGGAGACCCCAATGGGGAGGGACATCACGTCGGGCCGTTATCCGCGACCCGATGAAAAGGTCGTGTCGGATATGTACTTATCGGCTCATGAAAGGCTGACGAAGGGGGGATACGAGCACTACGAAATATCGAATTTTGCCCGCCCGGGACTTCGTTGTCGTCACAACGAGGCGTACTGGACGGGAGAGCCGTACTTGGGGATCGGGCCATCGGCCCATTCGTATATTCAGAATCGACGTTTCTGGAATATTCCGAATGTTCAACGATACATCAATGTTCTTTCTCAAAATCGACTTCCCGTGGCAGGCCAGGAGGATTTGAACACTGCACAACGAATCCTAGAGCAAATCGCCCTGGGGTTAAGAAGACGGGAGGGGATAGCTTTGAGCTGCATCGTCAGGAGAGACTGTATCCCATCTCTGGTCGATGCGGGTCTGGCCTTTGTCCAAAAAGGGAGAGTGTCTCTGACAGCCAATGGCTTTTTGTTGGCCGATGAGATTGCCCTCAGGCTGGCATCATAAAAAAAGCCCCCGTCTTCGGGGGCTCGGTAGGTCTACAATCATCAGAAGCGGTTACAATTTTTTCAGCATCATTTCCGCTTCTTTGATGAATTCTTTATCGTCCTCCTCCTTGGCCGGAAGCTCCAGTACGTTTTTAAGGGATTGACGAGCCAAGTCTGTTTCATCCATGAACTTGTAGGTGCGGGCCAGTTCCAGATGGTGTTCGATATGTGTGGGATTGAGTTCGATGGCTTTCTTGAACGCGGCCACGGCCTCTTCATTGGAACCCGGAGGAACGCCACCGTATAAGACCTTGGCGAAAAATTTCAGTACGCTGCTGAGGTTGGCCAGATTCTGGTGCCATCGTCCTAAGACATGATAGGCGAGGTCGGCTTCCGGGTTGAGAATCAAAGTTGTATCGACTTCTGATTTGATCCTTTGGGAAAGCCGGATTTTTTCCTTGCCTCCTCGGAATAGGGCAAGGCGACCCAGGGCTACGGATAAGCGGAAATGGGCTTCCCAGCAGTTGGGATTGACGGCAATCGACTTCTCACAGAGAATCTTAGCCTGCATGAACAACGATTCCTTTTTATGCTTCACGTCCGTATGATCGGCGATTTCTGTATACTCGTCACCCGCTTTCCACAACGCTTCGTAATTGTCTGGATCAAATTTGATCACCTTGAGGTAATAGTGAGCGGCGCTTTCGTGATCCCATTTCTCGGAGTACTTATCTCCCAGGGCCATGTACTTGGCGACTGAGTCGGCAATCGCTTGCTGGGCCAGTACAGGATATGCGAAGAGGCACAGAAAAACAAGCCCGTAGATGAATGGTCTTTTCATGTTCTCTTCCCTCCATGCATGTGATTGAGTGGGTCGTTTTGATTCTATTTAAAGATATTTTAGGAAAAACACAAGTGTTTTTTCATAAAAATGGTTGAAATAAATTATCTCATCATTCGCGGTGCTCGAGAGCACAACCTGAAGAATATCGATCTCGATATTCCCAGGGATAAGCTCGTGGTCATTACGGGTTTGTCGGGATCGGGCAAATCGTCGCTGGCCTTCGACACGATATATGCCGAGGGGCAGCGACGGTACGTCGAATCCCTGTCGGCATATGCCCGGCAGTTTCTGGGGCTGATGGAGAAACCGGACGTGGACAGCATCGAGGGACTTTCTCCGGCCATTTCCATCGAGCAGAGAACAGCCGGAAAGAATCCGCGCTCGACAGTGGGCACCGTCACAGAGATTTATGATTATCTCCGGCTTCTCTTTGCCCGTGTGGGTATTCCATACTGCTACAATTGCGGACGGCGGATTGAAAAACAGACGGTTGAACAGATGGTGGACTCCATCCTCCAGTGCGAGCCGGGAACCCGGATTCAAATTTTGGCGCCCGTTGTCAGCGGACGGAAAGGGGAGTATCGGGAAGTCTTCGAACAGATCCGTAGGGATGGATTCCTGCGCGTCCGTGTGGACGGTAAAATTCGTGAAGTGGATCAACCCATCAAACTGACAAAGAATCAGAAACATGATATCGAAGTTGTCGTGGATCGTCTCGTTGTCGACACCGCCATTGCCACCCGGCTGGCCGACTCTCTGGAAACGGCTCTGAAACTCTCCTCGGGTGTTGTACTGGTCAACATCGTGAACATGGAAGAGCGTCTGTATTCAGCCCATTTTGCCTGCGTTCATTGTGGAATCAGCTACGAAGAGCCGTCCCCCCGAATGTTTTCTTTCAACTCACCTTACGGAGCTTGCCCCACGTGCAACGGATTGGGATCCATCCGAAAAGTCGATCCCGATCTGGTGATTCCGGATCCGTCTATCAGCTTGGAGGAGGGAGCCATCGCGCCATGGGGCGTCACCAGAGAGGGGTGGTATTTTAGCTGGCTCAGGACGGTTGCCAAGGCGTACGGTTTTTCCATGAAAACGCCCTTTCAGGATCTGACGGACAAGCAGCAGAAGATCATCCTCTACGGTTCGGGCGACCGGGAGCTTCGCTTTGAATACCAGTCCGCCAACCGGAAGGCCGAGGGTGTCTTCATCAACCGATACGAGGGCATTATTAACAACCTGGAGCGGCGGTACCATCAGACCAATTCCCAGGGCGTACGCACATGGATCGAGGGATTCATGAACGTCCTGCACTGTCCCGAATGCGGAGGCGCCCGTCTCAAGAAAGAAAGTCTTTCCGTAAAGGTGGCCGATAAATCAATCTACGATGTGACGTCACTCTCCATCAAGGAAGCCGTGGGTTTCTTCGAGCACTTGAAACTGAAGGCCCGGCAGAAAACCATCGCCCATCAAATTTTAAAAGAAATCAAAGATCGCCTGACTTTTCTAACGAATGTCGGTTTGGATTACCTCACGCTGGATCGTACAGCCGGAACCCTCTCTGGCGGTGAAGCTCAGCGAATTCGACTGGCCACACAGATTGGTTCTCAACTGGTCGGCGTACTCTACATCCTGGATGAACCGTCTATCGGGCTGCATCAGAGAGACAATCAGCGCCTAATCGATACCCTGACGACACTTCGCGATTTGGGAAATACCGTCCTGGTCGTCGAGCACGACCGGGATACAATCCTGTCTGCAGATCATGTGATTGACCTCGGCCTGGGAGCCGGGGAGCACGGCGGTCGGGTCGTGGCCCAGGGAAAGCCGCATGATATCGCCCGCTCAAAGGACTCCATCACAGGGCAATATCTCTCGGGAGAGCGAAGCATTCCCATACCCGGTACACGGCGCAGCTCTGACGGCCGCTTCATCGTACTCCGGGGTGCTTCGGGGAACAACCTGAAATCCATCGATGTGCATATTCCGTTGGGACTCTTGGTCTGTATTACCGGCGTATCGGGCTCCGGGAAATCGACTCTCATCAATGAGACGCTCTATCCCATTCTGGTGCGTCATTTTCATCACGGAAAAGCGCACGTTCTCCCGTACAAAAAAATCGAGGGAATCGAGCATATCGACAAAGTCATCGATATCGATCAATCTCCCATCGGCCGGACGCCACGCTCGAATCCGGCCACGTATACAGGGGTTTTCACGTTCATCCGAAATCTGTTCGCACAGCTACCCGAGGCCAAGATTCGGGGGTATAAGCCGGGACGATTCAGCTTCAACGTAAAAGGCGGCCGGTGTGAGGCTTGCGAGGGCGACGGCATCATCAAGATCGAAATGCATTTTCTGCCGGATGTCTATGTGCCCTGTGAAATCTGCAAGGGTTCAAGGTACAACCGCGAGACGCTGGAAGTCAAATACCGGGGAAAATCCATCGCCGATGTTCTGGATATGACGGTGGAGGAAGCACTCCATTTCTTCGACCGCATTCCATCCATCAAACGGAAACTGCAAACCCTGTTCGATGTCGGACTGGGCTATATTCGTCTCGGCCAGCCCGCCACCACACTTTCCGGCGGTGAAGCCCAGCGCGTAAAACTTTCCACCGAACTGTCGAAAGTGTCCACGGGCAAAACCCTCTATATTCTTGACGAGCCGACCACAGGACTTCATTTTGAGGATATCAAGATGTTGTTGTCCGTGCTCAATCGGCTCGTGGACAAGGGGAATTCTGTGGCTATCATCGAACACAACCCGGATGTAATCAAGACTGCCGACTGGATCATCGACCTGGGGCCTGAAGGGGGAGACGATGGCGGAACCGTCGTGGTTGAGGGGCCACCTGAGGCAATCGCCCGCGAAAAAAAGTCATACACGGGTCATTTTTTAAAAGAACTCCTCGATGTCGAGACCTCATGAACTGGCGGACGGACAGTCCAGATGATATGGTCCATACGCGTTCAGGAGATGGATGTCCATTCATACAGCCCATTTATTGCCAGCCTAAACAAAACCCTGAAGTCGGGAATCCTATCACCATCCCATAGATGAAAAAAGAATCCGAATGATCTATTGATACGAAGTCTTTATCAAGACGGTCGTTTTTTCATGAACAACAATCGCAACAGTTTTTCCATTCCCTCTGTGCACTAAATGCTTGTCTGTTCATTCGACGTCCTCATTATCGGCCGGCTACCGAACATATTTCTCGAAGGACAGATTATGTACGGCCACAACTGGACAGATCGAATATCTTCGAGAATAGTTGGCCCAAATGTTTTTTATGATGCTCGTCCATGTCAAACAGGATAATGATGAAGGTATGACTCTCATCACGATTTGGATTTGAAAACACGAAGGGAGATATATCAAAATGAAGGACACTTAGAGATGAAATTAAATAAAATTCTTGATTTTCAGCGAAAAAATATGTAACCTAATAGACTTGGCGGAGCAAGGGATTTGTTATGCCGAGGATTGTATTTTAAACGAGGTCGGTCTATTTTGATGGTTTGGTATCGGTGTTGTTTTTATCGGATTTGACTGTGATGATGGGGATACTGAAATACTTGTTCTCAGCTTCCACAGGAGACTGGATTCGCTTCGGTGGTTTTTTCCTGGGAATTGTTCTATTCATCGCTGCTGCCGAGAAGACACGTGTTGTTCTGGGATGGCCGCCGGAGGTGAACCGAAAACTCGTCCATGTCCTTACGGGTGTCCTGATCTTTTTTACCCCGTTTTTTTTTCAGTCTAACCGTCCTTTGATTTGGATGGCTGTTCTTTTTATTGTCGTGAATTACATGGGTGTTCGGTCGGGTAAGTTGAAGGGCATGCACGATACACGGCGACGGTCATATGGAACGGTTTTCTATCCGATGACCTTTCTTTTTTTAGTGATATCCTGCTGGCAATCCCATAAGGTCGTTCTGATGCTTTCCATGCTGATTCTGGCGCTGGCCGATGCAGCGGCCGCCATCATGGGCGAAAACCTGAAGCGTCCCCACGAATACTATCTGGGCAGGGACAAGAAATCCTGGGAAGGCTCGTTGGTCATGTTTATAACCACGTTTGCCGTCGTATGCATCGGGCTTCCGTTCGTCGGCTCCATCGATGGCTTCAACGTGGGCTGGTCATCAGCTGGCTGGATCGCATTGATAACCGCTGTGGTGGCCACGGCCCTGGAGGCCCTGTCCAGCAGTGGATCGGATAATCTCACGGCGCCCCTGGGAGCTGCCTTTGTACTGAGTTTCATGCTCAGCCGTCCCACCGTGGAAAATATCCAGCTATCCATCGGATTGGGTCTGGCTTTGCTGGTGGCGTTGCTGTCCTCTCGGGCTCGTTTTTTAACGCCCAGTGGAAGTGTGGGAACGTTTCTACTGGCCACGCTTATCTTTGGAGTTGGAGGCTGGGTTTGGGCATTACCCATCTTAACGTTTTTCTTGATTTCCAGTCTGCTCTCCAAGGTCGGGAAAGCCCACAAGACCCAGTTCGGCTTGATGTTTGAAAAATCGAGCCGGCGGGATATCGGTCAAGTGCTGGCAAACGGCGCCGTGGCTGGATTGATCGTGGTCCTCTACAATTACGATCCCAATCCCATCTGGTTCGTCGTCTACCTAGGCGCTTTGGCGGCCGTGAACAGCGATACCTGGGCTACAGAAATCGGCGTGTTCTCGCCAATCCCTCCCAGATCGATTCGAACGCTTCGGCAGGTACTACCGGGTTCATCAGGGGGCGTAACACTCTTAGGATTGTTCAGTGGATTGATAGGATCGGCGGTCATCGTCTTTATCGGCTGGTTGGTGGCATCCGGCGTGTTCATATCGAATATCGTGGGTCGTATGTTCTGGATAATCGTGACTGCAGGATTGCTGGGGAGCATCGTAGACAGTGTATTAGGAGCCACCCTTCAAGCTCAATACCAGTGTCCCTCGTGTCATAAGATCACAGAGAAGAAGGTGCATTGCACCGGGGAAGCCACCCAGCTTGTTTCGGGATATGCCTGGCTGAATAACGATTGGGTAAACTTCTTCTGTTCCTCCAGCGGAGCTTTATTTTCCTGGGTTGGAGCAGAGGTGTTTATAAAATGACTGAATGGATGGCAGGAGGATCACATCCGTCATCCTTCGCACACATCATACCATATTCATTAACGAGGAGGCTCTATGAAGTTAGCTGTCATCGGATCCGGTTATGTTGGATTGGTCGCAGGTGCTTGTTTTGCGGAAGCAGGAAACAATGTCATCTGTATGGATAAGGATGAAAGCAAGATTAAAAGATTACGAGATGGGATCATTCCTATTTATGAACCTGGTCTGGAAACTATGGTTGAAAGAAATGTGAAGAACGGAAAACTCACATTTTCGACGGACATCAAGGAAACCGTCGAGAATTCGGATATTATATTCGTCGCTGTGGGTACGCCACCGGATGAGGATGGATCGGCAGATTTAAGCTATGTATTGGCTGTCGCAAAGAGTATCGGACAGTACATGAAAAAACCCAAGATTGTGGTGAATAAGAGTACCGTGCCCGTGGGAACTGCGCAGAAAGTGAAGGAAGCGATTCAGAAAGAGACCGATATCGACGTGGAAGTGGTTTCCAATCCCGAATTCTTGAAAGAGGGTGCTGCCATCGATGATTTCATGTATCCGGACCGTGTGGTCGTGGGTACGAGCAATCCCGACGTAGCGGAGACGATGAAAGAGCTGTATTCGGCATTCGTCCGTACGGGCAATCCCATTCTCATCATGGACGAAGTGAGTGCTGAGCTCACCAAGTATGCTAGCAACTCGCTTCTGGCTACGAAGATATCGTTCATCAACGAGATGGCCAATCTCTGTGATCGGGTAGGTGCAGATGTCGAAAAAGTACGCAAGGGCATTGGTTCCGACAGTCGGATCGGGTACTCCTTCATCTTCCCGGGCGTTGGATACGGAGGGTCGTGTTTTCCCAAGGATGTCAAAGCCATTATCCGTACGGCCAACGAGTATGACTTCCCGTTGCGAGTCCTAACCGCTGTAGAGGATGTCAATGAAGATCAGAAGAAGGTACTCATCCCCAAGATACTGAAATATTACGACAACGATATTTCAGGAAAAACATTCACCATTTGGGGACTCAGTTTCAAGCCCAAGACCGACGATATGCGCGAGGCGTCGTCCCGGGTTATCGTTCAAGAACTCCACGAAAGGGGTGCAAAGATCCAGGCGCACGATCCCGTGGCTATGGATGAAGCTCGTCGTTTAGGATTGGATAAGATCATCACTCTGCACGAAGACAATTATGACGCTTTGAAAGGGAGCGACGGCTTGATCGTAGTGACGGAATGGCTGGAATATCGGGAACCTGATTTTGAGAAGATCAAATCGGCGCTGAATCGCCCTGTCGTTTTTGACGGTCGCAATGTGTACAATCCTCAAAAGATGCGGGATATGGGTTTTGATTATTTCTGCATCGGAAGGCCGTAAGATCGCAGCACAGTCTGAATGATACACACCCATTGTAACCGGTTTGTGTTCTTCGAGAACAGTCTGCGAGGCTTATCATATATTTTAGTAAGGAGGTGACTATGTCAACGATAATCGACCTCCAAGCGCGAGAAATTCTGGACTCCCGGGGTAACCCTACCGTGGAGGTGGATGTTATCTTGGAGAGCGGCATTCTGGGTCGTGCCTCTGTACCTTCGGGAGCCTCGACGGGTGAACACGAAGCTGTGGAGCTCCGGGATGGCGACAAGAGCCGTTTTCTCGGCAAGGGAGTAACCAAGGCCGTTAGCAATGTAAACGATACGATTGCCGAGGAGATCATCGGCGAAGATGCCCTCTACCAGGCAGAAATCGATCAGATCCTGAACGAACTCGACGGGACGCCCAACAAGTCCCAACTCGGAGCCAATGCCATCCTCGGTGTTTCGTTGGCAACCGCGAAGGCCGCAGCCGAATTTGTCGGACTGCCTCTGTATCGATACATCGGTGGCGTGGGCTCGCGTATACTCCCCGTTCCCTGCATGAACGTGCTGAACGGTGGAGCCCATGCCGACAACAACGTGGATTTGCAGGAATTCATGATTGCACCGTTGGGAGCGGTTTCATATGCGGAGGCATATCGAATGGCTGCCGAAGTGTACCACCATCTGAAAAAAGTACTGAATGAGAAAGGATACACTACTGGAATTGGTGACGAAGGTGGATTTGCTCCAAATTTGCAATCGAACGAAGAAGCCCTCCAGGTGATTCTCAGCGCTGTAGAGAGAGCTGGATATAAGCCCGGAGACGACTTTTACGTATGCTTGGATCCAGCAGCCAGTTCTTTTTTTACTTCGGATAAAATGCGGTATATTCTCGCTTCAGAGAAGAAGGAACTGACACCCGAGGAGATGGTGGACTACTATGCCAACCTCGTAAACAAGTATCCCATTTTCTCCATCGAAGACGGGATGGCCGAGGACGATTGGGAAGGCTGGAAGATCATGACCGATAAACTTGGAGGAAAGATTCAGTTGATCGGGGATGATCTTTTCGTGACCAACAGGGAACGGCTACGGATGGGTGTCGATAAAGGAGTGGCCAACGGCATCCTTATCAAGCTCAATCAAATCGGTACCCTTACCGAGACGTTGGAAACCATCGATTTGGCCAATTACCACGGCTATACCTGGATGGTTTCGCACCGTTCCGGTGAGACCGAGGATACAAGCATCGCCGATCTCGTCGTTGCTACGGGCGGCGGCCAAATCAAGACGGGTGCTCCATGCCGGAGCGAACGCGTGGCCAAGTACAATCAGCTCCTCCGTATCGAAGAGGAGTTAGGAGAGACGGCTGTATATTACGGTATGAGAGCCTTGAGGAAATGAATCGTAACGGTTAGCTTTACGATGAGAAGAAGGATCAATCACAACAAGAGGAGGATCGGTATCCTTTTTTTACTGATCTTTCTCACCCTCCTCTTGATTCTTTCTACCGGAAAACGGGGTTTTATACAGCACTATCGAATCCGGCAGGAAAGGAAACGTTTGCAGCGGGAGCTGGAATCCCTGCAGGCAGAAAAGAAAAGGCTGGAAGAGGAAAAAGACAAGCTCAACGATCCTGAGCAGATTGAAAAAATCGCGCGGGAGCAATACGGCATGGCAAAAAAAGACGAGCATGTGTACCGCGTCGTCCCCAAGGAGAGGGGACATGTGGAATGAGATTCGAAAAACGCTTCTGGCTGGACTCCTGGTTCTTGCTCCCATCACGCTGACGATTTACATCTTCTATCATTTGTTTCGCATACTGGATGGTCTTCTAAAAGATTCGATCACGCGGTTTTTGGTCGAACAAATCGGATTCACGCATCTGAATACGCCGATTCCCGGTCTTGGCCTTCTCGCTTTTTTCATCCTCCTTCTGCTCGCGGGAATTTTTGCGCGTAATTTTATCGGCAAGAAATTAATTAGCCTGGGGGATCACATTGTTACCAAGATTCCCTTGATCAGCCGGATTTACATTGCCATACGGGAAATCAGCGAGGCCGTTCTTTCAGAAAAACGAGAGGTTTTTAAGAAGGCCGTCCTTATCGAGTATCCGCGAAAAGGTTTGTATTCCATCGCCTTTTTTACGCAGGATACCAAGGGAGTAGTACAAGAGACCTTGGAGGACGATGTGGTGAGCGTCTTCTTACCCACAACACCGAATCCCACGTCTGGTTATCTACTCTTCGTACCCAAAACGGACGTCGTAGAGCTCGACATGTCCGTGGAAGAGGCTCTGAAACTCATCATATCCGGTGGGTCCATCCATATCAAGGAGAATCGACAGCTGGATGGCACGGTTTCGGGTGAGGATTTGCTGAAGGGGAAGAAGACGGCTGCCCTCTCTCCCCAGGATGAGAAAAACCCGAATTGAGAGGACATGGTTCCACCCCTGGAATGGTGTTTCCGGGAGGGGACGCAACATCTTCTTTGTGATGATAGGATTTTTAGCCACCTTTTCAGCACAAGACAGAATCCTTGCACAGCAAGATTCCCTGTACACCGATTACGACCACGGATTGAACACCGAATCCTGGCGTGCAGGATTCGACTATCAGAAACGTGTATTTTCTGGCATTAGATTGAGCGTCGTGGAGTCGTTTACATCCTCCCGACTGCGTGTAACTCCCCAAGAAGACAAATGGAAAGATCAGCAGTATCTTCTGATAGATGTATCACGACGCCTGTCGGATCGGTTTTCGATGAATTTCATGGGCAGTGGCCTCGTGTTTTCAGATAAACAATCGGGATACCAGAACGATATTCGAACACATCTGCTCGGTTTGGGTGCCACGTACCGAAGACAACGGTTTAAAATTCCCGTACTCGTGGGTATGAAAGATGATCGACGATTCGAACAGATTGACCGGGGATTCCATTATCGAATGGGCTTGGATATGCCCTATTTTCGTCTCGGGGATTATCATAATCGTCTCATGGCTGCTTATGAAGAAGACGATCTTTCCAAGAGAAAGAACACAACGCTATCCGCCAGTTATCTTATCCATCGCCAGTTTTATGCCGGAACCCATGATTCCCTTATGCTGAGTTTGAACCACCAACGACGGGATTACTACGTTTCGGAATCAGGCATCATCGAGAGTCGCGAGGAGAAAAGTCATCGGGCCGAAAACTGTCTGTCATACCGGTTTGGGTCTGGCTTTTCCTGTCATGTTCAGGGTGTGATCTCTTCCCGCAATCTGAAGATCGGCTTGATGAACGGTCCTGACGAAGGGTTAAAGCGGCAGCGCCGGGATTTCCGCCTGTTCGGCATCGTTCGTCTGCTCATGAAAACACCCTCGTTTCGGGGTGAATTGACGCTCAGTCATTCCAGCGAGGAACAAAAATACGACTATGCAGAATCTCAAACGTCGTTTCCGTATTCCATCACGAGCCTGCTCAGTGCTCCCGATAATCAGAATGCGTATACGACACTCTCCGTGCGGGCCGGTTGGCGGTTTTTCTCTACCGACTCGCTCTCCTTCTCCTCCAGTATTCAACGTTTCCGGTACGACACTCCCGATCTGGAGAATTATGACGATCGGGATGAACTCCGTTTCTGGCTGGATTTTATGGAATTGCACCGGTTTTCTCCTGCTTTGACCTTGCGGCTTTCCCTGCATCTGAATCTGCATCATTTTGTGTATATTTATGGACAAAAAAGTGCCAATAACAACTGGTCTCGGATACTCCGGTACGGATCGACCGTGTTTTGGCAACCCAGTCCTCGATGGCGGTTCGTCCAGTCGGCAGAAGTTTTGGCCAATTATGTAGACTACGATTTTGAATCTGTTTTTCCCAGCGTTCGTAGTTTTCTTTACCGTAAATTCCTTCTTGAAGATTCGACCCGTGTCGAACTGACAGAGCGGACATCCCTTCATTTTCATTATCGGTTGGAATTGGATGAGAACGGGAAGTTCCTCTGGGCCCAGTGGTTGGAGCAAAAACTTATCGACAGGCAAAGCCATGCGTTTACAATAAGCCTTCGTTATCAGCCATGGCCATCCGTTTCCGTTTCCCCGGGGTATACCTTCTACGCCAGGAAGGGATACAGATACGAGCAAGGGATAGATCGCTCGCAGCAGAAAGACGTTATGCAAGATTTTTGCAGTCGTGGGCCGGTCCTCAGAATCGTATACATCAGCGACCGGTTGCGCTTTATCCTCAGCGGAAGTACGATAGCCACCAAGACGCTTACGGTCGATAAACAGGTCTATACCCGCATCGACATGAGCATGAACTGGAATTTTTAACACGAAATCATTGAAAGAGAAAGCGGATGAGTCAGAAACCCCAAGAAATTAGTGTTACGATTTCAAGCCAGCTAAAGGAATTGAATCGGATCGAACGACTTACAGAAAAGATAGCCAAAAAATTAGATTTTTCAGAAGATCAGCAGGATAATCTGGCTATTGCTGTTACGGAAGCTGTGGGGAACGCTATCGTTCACGGTAATAAAAAAGATCCTAACAAAAAGGTATACATCGCCTTCCAGCTTGGGGAAGATTGGGTCGAAGTTTCAGTCCGTGATGAGGGGGAAGGATTCGATCCAAACACGCTTAGCAATCCTCTCGATCCAAATAATTTAATGAAAGAAAGCGGTCGTGGTATCTTCATTCTAAAGAGTCTGATGGATGATGTGTCATTTTCATTCACCCCCAAAGGCACAACGATCCGTTTTACGATGAAGAAAAAAGGCTGACGTCATTGACCGCTGCATACTTGACATCGCTCCTGTACCTGACCTTCGGTGTGATTATCATTCTCCTTGGTCTTGTTATCCTGAAGGAAGATTTCCAGCAGCGCATCAACCGGATCACGGGTGTGATGATGTTTTTTGCCGGTATGGGACCGATATTCGGTGCTTACGGGCTGCTTCTGCAGACCAGTCCACTATTTCAAGCCGATCTCGAACCGTTCCGACGTATCTTTCTTCTTTGGGAATTTTTTTTCCCCCAAATGCTGCTCTTCTCCTTGGTCTTTCCCAGAGAAAATCAATGGGCCAAACGTCATCCATTGTTGGTTTACATTATTTTTATTCCCCATCTTATTCACTTTATACTAATATTTAGTTTTACTAGTCCTGAGCAAATTCGGTATCTTGTCAACCTGGAGTCCCTTTCAGATCGATTCGGCCTGGTGATCCAGCCCCTGACCCTGCTTCTTGGCCTGCTATTCCACTTGATGAGCCTTATCTACGAATTCCATACCAACTTTTTTGCCCTGGTAAATCTCATCTACATCATCACAGCCATCGCTCTGATGGTATGGGGGTACCGTTCCCTTCACAGTCCGCGACAGAAAAAGCAGGTTAATTTGGTTTTATGGGGGATTCGCGTCAGCGTCGGACTCTATGCGTTTGCGTTTATTTTTCCGCACCTAAAGATACTCCAGACAAGCCAAGTCGTAGCCCATTTATTGACATCGGTGGCCTTGATCATCGGTGCGAGTTCGATTGCCTGGGCAATTATCCGTTATCAGTTTCTGGATATCCGCTTGATCATCAGGCGTGGTCTGATTTTTTCTCTAGCGTCGGCCATTCTCATCGGTATTTACCTTCTGATTTACAGCCAGGGAAAACGATTGATCACAGAGATTCTCGGTCTGGAGGTTCCGCTACTGGAGATTCTTTTTCTCATCCTGGCGTTGCTGTTCTTCCAGCCCATACTTTCTGCCTTCGAAAGGCTCATCGAGAATATTTTCATGCGGGACCGGATGGATTATCGAAATATCCTCCAGGAACTTAGCCGAGACATTCTGACGACGTTGGACACCGTTGAACTCCGGCAAAAGATCACCGATACACTCCGAGAGGCCATGTCCCTGAAAAAAGTTTTTCTTCTCATCGCCCACCGGGATGGATCGTTCTCGGCTCACCAGGAAGGACGGCGGTTTTTCTTTGAACCGGAGGAAGAATGGATACAACTCTTGAAGCGAGAGAATAGTCCCATCGGATTTGACGAGCTTTCCTTGAGAACCAGCGATGACAAAGCGCTGGAAAAATTAAAAATCCTGAATGCCTTCTTGTTTATACCGCTCATCCATCGTAATGAACTGGTGGGTATCCTCATCCTGGGTGAGAAAGCAACCAGGACCCATTTCACAACAGAAGATATGACCATCCTGTCGGTACTTTCGAATCAGGCGGCTATCGCCCTGGAGAATGCCCAGCTTTACCAGGACACACTGGAAAAGCAGCGCATCGAAGAAGAATTGGGTCTCGCTCGGGAGATTCAAAAAAATCTGTTACCCACCCATAGTCCGAGTAACGAACGGTTTGAGATCGTGGGGTACAACCTGCCGTCCAAGGAAATTGGCGGCGATTATTATGATTTTATAAATTTGATGGACGGCAGGATCGGCATTGCCATCGGGGATATCTCGGGTAAGGGAATTCCTGCTGCTATTCTGATGTCCAACCTGCAGGCCGCGTTGCGTATCTCCGCTGCCATGGCTCCCAATACACGGGACGTCATGCAGCAAGTCAATATACACATCACGAAAACAACATCCCCGGAAAAATACGCTACGTTTTTTTACAGCGTCTTGAACACCCAGGACCTTTCCCTGGAATACACCAACGCAGGCCATAATTTTCCCGTCCTCTGGCGACGCGATGGCACGTATTCCTTGCTCCGGGAAGGGGGCGTCATCGTTGGCCTGATGGAAGGAGCGCTCTACGATACGAACCGTGTCCAGTTGAATCCGGGCGACTTCTTAGTCCTGTATACCGACGGGATCACGGAAGCGCTAAATCCGTACGATGATATCTTCGGAGAAGAACGCCTTCTCCAGGCTATCGAACGGTCGGCCGGATTATCCGCCGAGGGGATTCTCGATTATATCCTAGACGAAGTCATCGATTTCACAAACGGGTATCTCCAATCCGATGATCTTACCTTGGTCGTTTTAAAAGTCAAATAATCCATGCGAAAGAGTAACTTGAAAAGCATGACCCGCCAGCAGCTGGAGCGTTTCGTCGTCAGCATGGGTGAGAAACGGTTTCGTGCCTCGCAAATATGGTCTTGGATGTATCTCAGAGGGGCGGTGTCCTTCGATGCGATGACCGACCTCTCAAAGTCTCTCCGGGCACGGTTCCATCGAGTGGCTTACATCAGTGGACTCAAATGCATCGATAGAAAGGCATCTCCCACTTCGGGTACTCAGAAATACCTGTGGGAATTGGAGGACGGTCTCCGCGCTGAATCCGTATACATCCCTGAAGGCAAGCGAAGGACCGTGTGTATCTCGAGCCAGGTTGGATGTGCGTTGGGATGTCGGTTCTGTGCAACTGGCAGAATGGGATTTGACCGAAACCTCCTCGCCCATGAAATCGTGGATCAGGTGATCTCCATCTGGCGTGACGTGGGCGAGAAACCCACCAACGTCGTGGTGATGGGTATGGGGGAGCCTTTCCTGAATTACGAGAACATCATCCAGGCGCTGGCCTGCATCAACGATCCCGAAGGCATCGCCATCGGCCATCGCAAGGTCACCGTCTCCACGGCCGGTATCGTACCTCAGCTGTATCGATATACCCAGGAAGGCCATCCCTACAAACTAGCTATTTCTCTGAATGCCACCACCGATGCTCAGAGGTCGCGTTTGATGCCTGTGAATAAGAAGTATCCTTTGAAGGAACTTCTGCGGGCCGCGGCCGAATACACACGACGTAGCCGCAGGCGTTTAACTTTCGAGTATGTTCTTTTGAAGGGCATCAACGATACGCCCGACGATGCTGGCCGGCTTCTATCTCTTCTCAAGGGCATCCCCTGTAAAGTGAACCTCATCGCATACAATACCATAGGGACGAAATTCTGTCGTCCAGATGAAGATCATATACACGCTTTTGCCGACTCCATCCGCTCGATGTGTGCTCCGGTGACGTTACGCTTAAGCAGGGGCGACGACATTCAGGGAGCGTGTGGGCAGTTAACCGTTCAACAATGACGGACAGTCCGTATTCGTAAATGTCGAATTTCGTGATCCATGAGCGTTCAGCGAATCCACATCTCCCGTGTACGACCGGAATCCTCGAATCACCGTCTAAAAATGAGGTATAAAACATGAAAGGTTTTTTCGATATCATAAGCATCGCTTGTCTTTTATTGCCTGTACTCGTGATGGCCCAGACGTATCAGGATGCAGACGGTCGTGTTCGCGTCGCCATCGTAAAGAACTCATACTCCGGCAGTCGGAGTGGATCCGAACTATCCGAAGGTCCCGATATCCTCGAGAAGGGTGGATTGGTGGACATGCTCTCAGACCTGGGGTGCACCGTTGACAAAGCCACGGACGTCCAACTCACACCGGAAGAGGATAAGGATTACGGGGTATGGCACCGGTTGGGACTGGCCAACGGACATCTCTGTGGGGCAGTGGCAGCCAACGAGAAAGAAGGCTGCTTCAATGTCGGACTCCTGGCCAACTGCAATTCGCTGATGGGTATGCTGGCCGGATTGCAACATTCGGGTCCGGGTAGACGTCCGCTGAAAATCGGCCTCGTCTGGATCGATGCCCACGGGGACTTCAACACACCGGAGACGACCCTCAGCGGTATGCTGGGCGGCATGCCCGTGGCGGTCTCCGCCGGTCTGTGCTTGACCCGGCTCCGCCTTAAATCGGGTTTGGAGCCGGCGCTTCCCACGTTGTACATCGTGATGGTGGGAGTCAGGGATACGGATCCTCTGGAGCAGGAACTCATCGATAGATCGGACATCGAGATGATCTCCGTGGAAGATATTCGGAACCTGTCCGACAACATCCATCACCAGTTGGAGCGTCTCGGTCGGCTGACCGATAAGATTTACATCCACATCGATATGGATGTGCTCGATCCGAGAGAGGTATCCGGCCATTCACTGACAGTTCCCGACGGGCCGACGAGCGAGGAGCTTGCCGCCGCGTTGAAGCTTATGTTCACGCACCAGAAAACCTCGGCCCTGGGCATTGCCTCGTATCCGGCGGGCAGGGATGATGATCATCGGTCGATGAAGGCGGCTTACCGGCTGATTGAGGGAGCCATCGAAGGCATAAAGGCCCGATAGACACTTCCCGGACAAGAGAAAGGGAGTGTTTATAGAAATAGGGGACGTTCGATTTTGCATTGTTTTTTATGAATCATCGAATCGGTCACACAGTCGTATTCTTAAATGGTGATCGCTTCCCCGGACTCGAAACGGAGGAAATCATTAGGCAGGAGAAAGCCGTGCCGTTGAAGATCGCCTTCTACGGCGATAGTTTGACCGAGGCAAAGACGGGTGCTTCCTTTTTCGAAATACTAAGAAAGAAGCTGCCCGAACATCGACTCATCAATCACGGCAGAGGGGGCGATACGGTCATCAGTCTTTTCCGGCGTATCGTCCGACAGAGGCTGACGCAGCCCGTGGATGTGGCTTTTCTCTGGGTCGGTGTGAACGATGTCCTCGTCCATGTATCGTGGAAATTCCCCATCGTCAAGTGGTTATCCCGGAAGCCTTGGGCACGGGATGCGGCCGAGTTTGCCAAGTATTACCGGAGCATCCTGGACATCCTCTGCCTTAGTGCAAGAACAATTTATGCCGTTTCACCTCTATGCATCGGTGAGGATTTGGGGAATCCATGGAACCGGCAGCTGGACGGATTGGGGGATACGATTAAAACGGTTTCCTCAACTCATGAGAATGTGGAATACATAGATGTAAAGGAGACGCTCGCCTCCAAGATGGCAGATGAGAATATCTCAGATTACATCTTGCACAGTCTTGTCCGCGTGACACTGGATGCCTTTCTACTGAATACGGATGAAAAAATCGATGACCGTTCATCCATGAGGGACCTACAGTTTACCCTAGATGGCGTTCATCTGAACAGCAGGGGGGCATCGATAGTGGCGGACGTGTTCTACCGGGAAATCAACGCGTGGCTATCCCGGCATACCGAATATGTCGATGCGTAAGAGAGCATATCCCCGCAGGAGATGCCCCGCATTCCTTGATGGTATTATAATGCAAAGATCTCGGTGGATGCCTTTTATCCCCCTCAACCATATATATTAAAGTATTCCCCCTCGATATATCATCATCTGCCAATTATCGGATCAGACCCACAAAAACCTTATCGGTATCCCGCCTTCATCAGATCTTTAACCGACTTGAATGGTGTCGGCGGATTTAGATGCTCGTCCAGAAAATTGTAGATTTTTAGCCGGATTTCCTTGGCCATCATGATGTCTAACCTATCGAAGCTGTGTCCTCCGGGAGCATCCTGAAAAATTTCATACTCGAACTTTTTACCCGCAGCCTTCAGCGATTTGATGAGGT